>OGDY01001959.1_pt1 | contig 20709 bp, 14 predicted proteins | sample 1570341 | NCBI WGS metagenome assembly OGDY01 (sample SAMEA2581972, study PRJEB24529) | metagenome | biome: Human gut stool | place: China | collected 2011 | reverse complement strand
TAAAACAGACCATCCATCTAATTTAGGCATCATTACATCCAATAATATTAATCTTATTCTATTTTGATTTTCAGAAAACACTTTTAAAGCTTCTTCACCATCAGCAGCTTCCATTGTATTATAATTTTTTTGTTTTAAGAAATCTTTAATAAGCTTTCTCATTCTCTCCTCATCATCAACTATTAAAATACAATCATTTTCCATTTTTATTTGTTCCTCCTTACAGTTTCGGTTTGAAAAAGAATGAAACTTGACATAGTCAAAATTGTAATACTTTTTCAAACCTATTCCTTACCAAAAATATTTTATCTCTATAATTTTAAAATATCTTTGTGTCTTAAATATGAACATTTAGCAAAAATATGAGCTTGTCCATCATAATATCCAAAATAATTTCATTTTTATAAATTCAAACTGGAAATTCGTCCTTTGAGTTGGTTGAATAGTTTCAACTAAGTGCGACATGTTTCAATTTTATAAATAAATTATTTCTGGTCTTGAGTATCATTCATTGGTTTTTCTTTAATATAAATATTTTGTCCTGGATATGATAGTTTTACATTTTCTGATTCTAATACTTTTAGTATTTCCAAATTTACACCATCTTTAAATGCCTCGAAATCGTCATACCCTGTCTGAGTTGAATTTAAGTATATAAATATTTGTATTCCTTCAAGTTTAATGTTTTCAAAATGTACTTGTATAGAGTCTGGCACTATCTGTGGATTTGTTTTTAATGCAAATTCTATTTTTTTCAATAATCTTTTTACTGTTGCTTCTGATGTATTTAATGGTAAATTTAATGCATCTCCACCTGTGTATTTTCTAATTGCATCTAATTGACTTGTTGGTACATATAAGATTGCATCATCTTTATATTTTAATTTGATGTAATCTTTTGTTGTTTTATCTGCAGTTATAGTATTTACACCAACGAAAAGTCCTATACCATAATTTTTGTGTACAACATAATCTCCAACTTTTAAGTCTGCAAATACTACTTTTTCCCCCTCTTTGAATGCTTTATTTGCAAATGTTTTCTTCTTTTTTCCACCATCAATTAAATCATCTGCCGAAATTACAACTTGATTTATTTCGTAGTTTTCAAATCCTTCTGTTATTTTTCCAATTGATATTGTTACAATATTTTCTGTTGATTTTACTATAATTGTTTTGTCTAATTTTTCTTCTATTTTGCATAGTATGTCTTCTTTTTCTAGAAGTTCTTTTAGTTTCTTTGCTTTTTCTTTATTTTCAACCATTACATATATGCTTTTTTTCTCTTTGTTCCAATTATTTAAATCTTCAAATAAGTTTTCAATTTCACTCTTGTAATAGTTGATTTCTCTATATTCAAAATGATATCTTTGTGCTTGTTTTTTTGTTACTGCATCTTGTTTTTCTAAATATATTGTGTGATATTTGTTTTCTAGGCTTTCAAAATCAACACTCATTGTGTTTGTTAATGCTTCTGGTATTATTTTTTCTTTTTCTATTAAGTTTTTACTCAAGTTTTCAATATCTTGTAAGATATTCATTTCTCTTTGTTCAACTTTGTTTACTTCGTCTACCATAATCAAGCATTCTTTGCTCATGTAGTCGATTAATGTTTCTTGCTCTTTGTAAAATCCGTCAAAATATTTATCTATTTTGCTTATATAATTTCCTGCTTTTATTTGTTCTAAGTCTTCTTCTATTATTTCGTCTTGTTTTCCTTCTGTTAGTTTTTGTCTGATTCTTTTACAAATATTTTCTATTTTATCGTCTAAAACATACTCATTTGCTGGATATATTTTGGCTCTTTCCAATGTTGATATTGACCTTTGACTGCTTATACTGAAGTTTCTGATTGAGTCAACTTCGTCTCCCCATAGTTCAATTCTTATACCAGTTTTGTCATCTGCAGAAATGTCAACAATTCCACCTCTAACGCTGAATTGTCCTCTTCCTTCTATTAAATCACATCTTGAATACCCCATATTTACTAGACTTTTTTTGATGTCTTCTAAGTTATGGATGTCTCCTACTTTGAATTCTAATGTGTTTTTGTATAGTGCTTTTTTTGATGGTAACTTTTGCATTAGTGCTTCTATTGTTGTTACAACTATTAAGTTTTTCTTTTCTTTTATTTTGTTTAGTGTTTCTATTCTTTCATATGGTAGGTCTTTGCTTTCTGCCACATAGTCATATGTTACGACTTCTTTTTTAGGAAAAAATACTACCTTTTCTCCTTCAAATGTTTGCAGGTTTTGTACTATTTTTTTTGCTTGTATTTCGTTGTATGTTAATAGCAATATTGGTTTTTTGTTGTATCCGTTTATTGCAGATACTAACTCTGTCATTCCAACGCTAGTTAAGCCCGATATTGATATCGGACTTGTTTCTTTTTCTATTTGGTTACTTAAGTCAATAAATTTTTGTAATTTTCCTAATTCTCCTATTATGGTGTTCATTTTTTATTTCCTCCAAAATGCTTTAATGGTTGAAAAAGATTTATTTTCTTTTTCAACCTTGTTTGCTTATTTGCTCTCTTTTTTGTTTTTTTATTATATCATGTTTTTTTGAATTTTGGAAGTGTTTTTTCAAAATTTTTGTTTGCTTCTTTTATGTGCGGTTACAATTTACAATCCATAAAATTATTGTTTGTGTGCTGTAAATTGCAGTATTGACTTTTTATGTAAATTACGGTATAATATAATTATAGTTACTTATTAACATAGCATAAAGTCCCTCAACAACAATTATATGAGGGCAGAAAGAGGACAATATGATAAGTTCAACTTTATTACAAACGACAGATCAAATCTGTGAAGCCTGCCAAGGGCAATGCTGGGATCCTAAGGACAATTTCAAAACTCAGAAAAATGTCCGAAAAAAGTATGGAATCATCTCAGACAAATGCGTTCTCGGCAGTGACGGAAAAGTCCATTGTCAATACTCGAAATAACATGGAATTTCAATGGGAGAGATTAGCATATGCTTTTCTCTCCCTCTTTCTTTTTGTAAAAATTTTAGATTAGGAGTGCGTGTCATTAGCTCTGAAAAAAATAGGGATTAAAGACCCGTCCCCTAATCACCTAAAAAAAATAGGGATTAAAGACCCGTCCCCTAATCCCCTAAAAAAAATAGGGATTGAAGACCCGTCCCCTAATCCCGATTTTTTACATTTTAACAACCAATTTATTAAACTTAGAATTAATATAATTTTCAAGTTTAGTCATAAACACCTGTGGTTCAATCTCCTTTTTTGCCACCATATCTAACCCCTTCTCCCAACTAGCAGTAAGTTTAGGATTAAGCATATCAGGCATAGAAAAATTAACAATATCATAAATAATTTCACCTTTATTTGTAGGAGTAATAATTTGAGTCTTTTTATTTATTTCTATATATTTAATTCTTTCCAATTTTTCAATAATTCCACCACGAGTAGCACTTGTACCAATTCCGGCACCTTTTATTTGTTCACGTAGTTCTTCGTCTTCAATAAGTTTTCCTGCATTTTCCATAGCAAGAATTATTGAACCAGAATTATATCTTGAAGGTGGTGATGTTTCTGCTTCTTTTATTTCATAATTTTTTACTAAAACTTCTTGTCCCTTTTTTAATTTTTTCAAAATTTCTAGGTTTGTATCATCTGCTTTTTCTAATTTTTCTACACTCCCCATATTTTCCACATTTTGTGCATCTTCTGTGGATTTTTCAGTTGTATTTTTTCCTGTTGATTTTGCAATTTCTAAATATCCTTTGTTAATACATACTTTTCCACTTGCATAAAATGTTTCGCCTTCAACATCAACAGTTACTTGTACTTTATTATATTCTGCTGGTGGATAAAAAATTGCTAAAAATCTTTTTACTATTAATTTGTAAATTTGTTTTTGCAATTCTGGTAATTTATCATAATTTTCATATCCTTGACCTGTCGGAATAATTGCATAGTGGTCTGTGATTTTGCTATCATTTACATATTTTGTTTTTGCCAAATTATTTGTTGGATATTTTTCTTCTACCATTTTCTTTATATATCCTTGTATTTCTTCATCTTTAAATCCTTTGGCAATTCCATTTAAATTTTTAGAAATCTCCTTTGCAACAGCTGTTGATAATACTCTTGCATCTGTTCTAGGGTATGTAACTAATTTTTTTTCATATAAATTTTGAATAACATCTAGTGTCTCTTCTGGCTTTATTTTAAACCTTTTTGTACATTCGTTTTGAATTTCTGCTAAGTTGAATAATAATGGAGCATTTTCTTTTTGTTTTGATTTTTTTAGTTCTGTAATTATTGCTTTTTTGCCTTGCAACGAAACTATAAAATCTTTTGCTTTTTGCTCACTTTTAAAGCCTGTTTCATTATATAATAATGGTGATTCAAATAATTTTGATTTTTCGTTTACTTTCCATTCTGCTTTAAATGCTGAATTTTCGTCACCAAATTCTCCAACTATTTTATAATATTTGGTCTTAACAAAATTTCTAATTTCTCTTTCTCTTGAAACTATCATTCCCAAAACACAAGTCATAACACGTCCAACAGAAATTGATGCTTTTTCTTCATTTATTTTATTTGCTAATGTTCTCCCTTGTGTAATTGACAATAATCTTGAAAAATTAATTCCTATTAAATAGTCTTCTTTTGCTCTTAAATATGCACTATCTGAAAGGCTATCATATTCAGAAGAATCTTTTGCCTCTCTTATTCCCCTTAATATTTCCTCTTCTGTTTGTGAGTCTATCCACACTCTTTTAACTTTTGCTTTTGGATTTGGATGTGCCATCATTAAAACAAGCCTTTGGATATATTCTCCTTCTCGCCCAGAGTCCCCTGCATTATATATTTCTTCTACATCTTCCCTTTGCATTAACCCCTGTACAATATTAAATTGATTTTGTACATTTGATATTACTTCATATTTCCATTCTTTTGGTATAAATGGAAGTGTGTCTAATCTCCAAAATTTTAGTTTTTCGTCATATTTTTCTGGATAACTCATTGTTACTAGATGTCCTACACACCAGGTTATTATCCATTCGTTTGATTCTATATATCCATTTTTTCTTGGAGCCGTTATTTTTAATGCTTTTGCAAATTCCATTGCTACTGATGGCTTTTCTGTTATTAATAATTTTTTGCTCATTTTATCATCCTTTTTCTTCTATATACTGTTTTGCTTTTTCTTTAACTATGCTTATTTTTTTTGCTGTATCTTTGTTAGTAAAGTTGAATCTTTGATATAATCTCTCTATATAATTATTTTCTTTAAATATTGTAAGTGCAGGTTTAAAATATAGGTCATATATGTATGCAAAATGTGCAATTAGTGTATCTCCACTTGTCTTAATATTTTTATATTCTATATGTTTATCTTCTATAAATTCTCTAAATATTTCTTCTGTTATTGTTTCATTATTCATGTTGTCTGTTTCCCATATTGTTTTTTCTTCACCTGTTATTAGTATATAAAATATGTCTGTTTTGTCTGAGTCCCTTACTAATTTGGCATGTAAAAGTTCTCTTTCTGTTAATCCTTCTTCTATTCTTCCTCTGTTATGATTTATTATTGCTTTTTTTATTATTTCGTCAAATTCGTTTGTTTCTATAAAATTCCTAATTAACCCATCTTCAAATAAAATTTTTGCTCCTAGTTCTCCATGGTTTACACTTTTTCTGTCTACAAATGTATGATATAGTCGTATTTGTTCAAATCTACCTATGTCGTGTAATAGTCCTATTAATTCTGCTAGTTGTGTGTCTTCTTCACTTAAATTTAGTTCTTCTGCCATCTTTTTTGATAGATTTGCTACTCTTTCTATATGCTTTATTTTTAGCATGATTTTTTTATCTTCTGGATCATAATTTTTTACATATTCTTTAAATGCTTTTTTGGCTTTTGTTATATCTATTTTCATTTTTGTGTTCCTTCCTTAATTTTATTTTCTATATATTCATTTGCTAATTTTTTTATTTTATTTACTTTTTCTTGTGTTTCTTTATCTTCAAATTTGTATCTGTCTAATATGTTATTTATATAATTTTTTTCATTAATAATTTTAAAACTTGTTGTATAATTTATATCAAAAATAAATGCTAGTACACATGTTATATCCTCAATGTATTTTAATATTACATTTTTTTCTTTTATTATTAATGTTTTTTCCATAAATTGATTATATATTTTATCTGATAAAATTGATTTATTTATAGTTTCTTCATTGCCTTTATAAAATATTTCTTCTGATTCATATAAAATATCTATTTTGTCTGCATCTCTTATTATTTTTGCAAAAATTTGCTCTTCTTCTGTAAGTCCTTTTTCTATTGAAAATTTATTGTGATTTATTATTGCTTTTTTTATTATTTCATCATATTTACTTTTTTCTATGAATTTTCTTATCATATTGTCTTCAAATAACACTTTGGCTCCATAGTCACCATGGTCAAATCCTTCTAAATTGTCCCCTAGCCCTATTTCTGTATATTGTTTAAATCTTCCAATATCATGTAAAAGACCTATTAGTGTTGCTATTTGTATTTGTTCTTTGTTTAATTTTAGGTTTATTGCTATTTGACTTGATATTTTCATTACTCTTAGTGAATGCAATTGTTTTCCTTTTACATTTTTGTCTTTTAAATTGAATTTTTCTGTGTATTTTATAAATTCTTTTTGTGCATTTTCTAAATCTACGTTCATTTGTATGCTTCCTTTCTTTTCTAATGGATTATATCATATTAAAAAAAATTTTCAAGTCATGGCTGATATTAATTTTACTAAAAGTATTGAAACATCTGTATTTTTGGTATATAATAGCGTTTATCAAGGATAATACGAAAGGAGCAAAAATATGGCTTACAATTTTAAAGAAATAGAAAAAAAATGGCAAGAAAAATGGGACAATGAAGGAACATTTAATGCCAAAGATGATTATACAATGAAAAAGTGGTATGGATTAATAGAATTCCCATATCCATCTGGACAAGGTCTACACGTTGGACATCCACGTAGTTATACCGCTTTAGACATAATCGCTAGGAAAAGAAGATTACAAGGATATAATGTTTTATTTCCAATAGGATTTGATGCATTTGGCTTACCTGCTGAAAATTACGCAATTAAGACAAATGTGCATCCTAAAATAACAACTGCTCAAAATATTGCTCATTTTACAGAGCAATTAAAATCTTTAGGATTTTCTTTTGACTGGTCTAGAAAAATTGACACAACAGACCCTGAATATTATAAATGGACACAATGGATTTTTATACAATTATATAAACATGGTTTAGCATATAAAACAACAATGCCTATTAACTTTTGTACAGGTTGCAAAGTTGGTTTAGCAAACGAAGAAGTTGTCAATGGTGTTTGTGAAAGATGTGGCAGTCCAGTTGTTCAAAAAGAAAAATCTGAATGGATGCTTAAAATTACTGATTATGCTCAAAAATTAATAGATGATTTAGATGATATTGATTTCTTAGAGAAGATTAAAGTTCAACAAAAAAATTGGATTGGTAGATCAGAAGGTGCAGAAGTAAATTTCAAAATTGCTAATATGGATAAAAATTTAACTGTTTACACAACAAGACCTGATACTTTATTTGGCGCAACTTATATGGTTATATCACCAGAACATCCTATTTTAAAAGAGTTAGAGGATAAAATTAAAAACTTAGACGAGGTTAAAGAATATCAAAAACAAGCAAGTTTAAAATCAGCATTTGAACGTTCTGAATTAAATAAAGAAAAAACTGGTGTTGAAATTAAAGGAATTACTGCCATAAATCCATTAACAAATAAAGAAATTCCAATTTGGATTTCTGATTATGTTTTAATTACATATGGTACTGGTGCAATAATGGCTGTTCCCGCTCATGATACTCGTGATTATGAATTCGCTAAGAAATTTAATCTACCAATTGTTCAAGTTGTTGATGGTGAAAATGTTGATTTATCAAAAGAAGCATTTACAGATGTTGCAACAGGTAAACTTATCAATTCTGATTTCTTAAACGGTTTGGAAGTTGCAGAGGCTAAAAAGACTGTTATAAAATATTTGGAAGATAATCATATTGGTACTAAAAAAGTTAATTACAAATTACGTGACTGGGTATTTTCTCGCCAAAGATATTGGGGTGAACCTATTCCAATGGTTTATTGTGAAGATTGTGGTTGGGTTCCAGTTGATGAAAAAGATTTACCTTTAAAATTACCAGAAGTTGAAGAATTTACACCTGGTGAAAATGGTGAGTCACCTTTAGCAAAACAAACAGACTGGATTAATACAACTTGTCCTCATTGCGGTAAACCTGCAAAAAGAGAGACAGATACAATGCCACAATGGGCAGGTTCTTCTTGGTATTATTTAAGATATATGGACCCACATAATGATAAAGAACTTGCATCAAAAGAAGCATTGAAATACTGGTCTCCTGTTGACTGGTATAATGGTGGTATGGAACATACAACTTTACACTTATTATATTCAAGATTTTGGCATAAATTCTTATATGATATTGGTGTTGTTCCAACTAAAGAACCTTATCAAAAACGTACTTCTCATGGTATGATTTTGGGAACTAATGGTGAAAAAATGTCTAAATCTAAAGGAAATGTTATCAATCCAGATGATATTGTAAATGAATTTGGTGCAGATACTTTTAGAGTTTATGAAATGTTTATGGGACCATTTGACCAAGTTGCTGCATGGTCTATGGAAAGTATCCGTGGATGTGGTAAATTCCTAGATAGAGTTTGGAACATGCAAAATATGTTAGTTGATGGTGATAATTATTCTAAGGAAACTGAGAAAATGATGCATAAAGCCATTAAGAAGGTTTCACAGGATATTGAGGATATGAAGTTTAATACTTCTGTATCTACATTTATGACAATGGTTAATGAGTTCTACAAAATTGGTAAAGTTAATAAAGCAGAATTTAAAACATTCTTAACTTTATTAAATCCATTTGCACCACACATCACTGAAGAACTTAATAAAATTGCTGGTTTTGATGCAGATATTTCTACATACTCTTGGCCAGAATATGATGAAGCAAAAACTGTTGATGATGAAATTACTTTACCTATTCAGTTTAATGGTAAATTAAAAGCAACTATTACTATTTCTGTTGATGAAGATGAGTCTTCTGTTAAGGAAAAAGTTCATAATGCTATTGATTCTAAATTGGATGGTAAGACAATTGTTAAGGAAATTTATGTTAAAAATAGAATTTATAATGTTGTTGTTAAATAATATTTAAATATGATTAAAATAATATTTTACCCTATTGAATTTCTGAAGTTCAATAGGGTATTTTTTAATACGCGTGAACTTTTGAATTTAAAGCAAAGAATTGGTGGTCATGTTTGTCTAATCTTTTTTCGCATTTTTCAATTCTTTCATTTTCTGAATCAAATTTGTTTATATGACTTGTGACTACATCTAATAAAATGCCAAGTTTTTCTCCATGGTCTGCTTCTATTCTTGCAACTGATAAACTTAATTTGTCCATTTCTTTGAATAATTTGTCTTGACCTTTATATAGTTCTTCTTGTCCTTTTTGCAAGGCTCTTATTGATGCATTTGTTTCTTCTTGACCTTCAAATAATTCTTTTTGTCCTTTCTTTAAATCTAATAAAAGTTCCTTTATTTCACTATTTTCCATGATACTTACCTCCCTTCATAAAAATGTTAACAAAAATCTTTATGTAACGTAAAATTACACTTCTTTGTTTTTGTTAGTAAAAATATTATAACACCATATATAAAAAACTGTCAACAAAAATTTTTCGACAAAAAACGACAAAATGGTCTCAAAATATTGGTATTACTGTCACTTTATATTACAAAAAAATCAAAAAATTTTTTTGTAACAAAAACTTAATACTTTTTTAATATTCTCGTAATATTTCCACAAGTATTTTGTTGTATAATGTATTTAGTGAATTTTTAAGTAGAAAGGGATTAATCAATTATGTGTATATAATTGATTATGCAAGAAATATATGAGTGTAGAATCAGATTTAAAAAAAGATGGAATTAAAGTTATAAAAAAGCTTGATACTCTAAGAGTCAACTCAATAGCAAGAACTGTATCTAATAGTTTATGTGAAACATTCCCTGATTTTAATCTTAATCAAAATGATTTATTCATAAAATTATCTAGATTGGATATGTATATTGCAAAAATGCCTGAAGGGATGGCAGAGGCAAATTATTTTTATAAAAATACTTCAATTTATTTTAATGACCATATTGCAGATGAAGATTTAGAAGAATTTGCAATTCATGAGTGTATACATTATATACAGGAAATTAAGGATAAAAGAAATTACTTATTACGTATGGGATTATGTGATTATACAGAGTTTAGAATTTATGGACTTGGCTTAAATGAGGCCGCAGTTCAACTTATGGCTTCTAAAGTATTGGCAATTCCTAAAGAATATGTAAAATATTTTAATATAACTTTTGAGACGACGAGTCCTTCTTATTATCCATTAGAGTGTTGTCTAGTTTCACAACTTGCCTATCTCATTGGTGAAGACGTTTTATTTGAAAGTACTATTAACAGTAATGATACTTTTAAAAATAAATTTATTGAACTTACAAATGCCAAAACATTTATGAATATTGAGGATAATATAGATAAAATTTTGATGTCTGAAGAGGAAATTATAAAAATTAATAATAAAATTGCAACTATGGATGATAATAGCAAAAAAATTGATGTTATGAATAAAAAAATAGAAAATTTAAAGAGCCATATTACTTCTACATTTATTAAGACTCAAAAACTTATTACTTCTAGTTATTTTGATAATGTTTTTGATAGTATTACTGATTTAGAAGGTGTTGAAAAATATAGGCAAAAACTTTATAATTTTAAAGATTATTTAGGCTCTACTGCAGGTGATACATTTTTTAATGATTACTATGTAAATAAAATGATGGCTTTAGAAGAAAAATATAATTACTTAGAAAATACTTCTGTTGAGAATTTTGTTGATGATTCTATGTATTTGATTAAGAAGAAAACCTCTAAACTTTTAGATTTTTTTAATTATGTAAAATCTTTATTTGTACATAGTGATTTTGAAAATAGTGTTGATATTGTAAAAAAATGATCTTTTAGTAGACTTATGTATCAAAATTTTTATAATTTACAATGTTTAAATAGCGGCAATTTATTGTCGCTATTTTTCTAAAAATTCTTTTATTGATTCTGCTGCATCTCTTCCAGAACGTGCAGCCCATGCAACTGTTCCTTTACATCCTGCTAAGTCTCCGCCTGCAAATATTTTAGAATTTGAGGTCTTATATTTTTCATCAATTATTACATTTCCCCATTTGTTTAGTGTTAGTCCTAAATCTAAAACTTCGTCTGAAACATTACTTCCTAATGCCATTACTACATAATCTGTCTTTATCTCATAATTGCTTCCTTCTATGTTAACAGGAACCAGTCTTGTTTCCCCTTCTTTTTGAACTAACTCTGTTTTTATAAGTTCTATTTTTTCTACTTTGTTGTTTCCTTTTATTTCTACAATGTTATTTTGGAATAGAAATTTTATTCCTTCTTCTTTAGCTTCTGCAATTTCTTTTTTCTCTGCAGGCATTTGTTCTTCTGCCCTTCTATAAATTACATTTACCTCTTTTGCTCCTAATTTTTTTATTGTTCGTGCACAGTCCATTGCAACATTTCCACCACCTATTACAGATACTTTTTTGTCTGTATAGTCTGGGTGCATATTGTATTCTAAAAGTTCGTTGCCTCCATATACACCTTTTAGTTCTTCACCTTTTACTCCCATTTTTGCGGATTTATTTGCACCTATACTTATGAATATTGCATCATATTCTTTTTCTAATTCTTCTAGATTTAGATTTTTTCCTAGTTCTTTGTTGTACTCTACATTTATTCCTAAATCTAAAATTCTTTTTACTGTTTCTTGTACTCTTGTTTTTGGTAATCTGAATTCTGGTATTCCGTGAACCAGTAGTCCGCCTAAATAGTTGTATTTTTCATATATTGTTACATTTACTCCATCTTTTGCTAAAAATGCAGCACATGTTAGGCCTGCAGGTCCTCCTCCTATTATGGCTACTTTTTTGTTTGATATTTTTTTGATATTTTGTGATATTTTTTCTTTTTTACTTGTATCTGTGCCTTCTGCTTCTTGCATTGCTTCTTTTAGACTATAGTTTTCTTCTTCTGCTTTTTCGAATATGAAGTTTTCTATATCTCCTATATTTACTGGTTCTCCTTTTATTCCTCGTACACAACTTCCTTGACATTGTTTCATGTGTGGGCATATTTTTCCACATATTCCTGGTAAGACTGTTGTTTTTGATAGTATTTCGTATGCTTTTTTGTATTCTTCTTCTTTTACTGCTTTTATGAAGTTTGGTATGTTGTTTTCTAGTGGACATCCTTTTACTGAACATGGTTTTATTTTGCAGTTTAGGCAGTAGTTTACTTTTTCTTTTATTTCTTCCATATTTTTTCTTCTTTCTTTTGGTTTTGGACTTTTTTCTTGTGTTTGTTTGTTGTGTTGTCCCTGGTATTATTTTATTATAAATTTTTAAGGTAGTCAATGAAACTGACTACCTTTTATAATTTTTATTCGCGTTTTTCCCGAGAAGTCCAAAGGCCTTCTTGGTATGTTGTTTTTCTTGTTATCATCAAAATTCCATATTTTTATTTTATTTCAAATGGAGTGCTTTCAGTTCCATTTCCTGATGTTACTTGGACATTAGAGTTTAGAGTTATAACTGGGCGGAAAGCATGGTCATAAGAGGCCTCGCCGCCGTCAGAACTGTACAAGCCGTAGGCGCCGGCATAGCCTGAGTCCACAAGGCGAACGTCGAAGTAGGCATTGCCAGAGTTAGCATTGACGCAACGAGATGACATCCAATATATTGGGTAATTACTTCCATTATTTATAAATAATTTATAATACATTTCTTTGTTTTCTCCATCAAAGTCATTTGCAGACATTGTTTTATTCCAATATGTATATTTTACATTTAATGTATCTGCTTGTTTACTTTCTGTCTGATTTTCAAATGTTTTTTGTTCACTAAAATCTAATTCTGTTCCTGTAGTTGTATTTTGTCCAACAGTTATTTTTTGTTCTTTTTCTTTTGTTAAAATACTTGGATAATATTTAGACGTTGGTGTAACTCTATTACCATAATTTGAATTTATTTTTTTATAATCTGTTTTCATTTTGTCTTGTATATCTTCTATTTTTAGATTTTGTACTTTTGTTGCCAATTTTGAATTATATAAAGTGCTACATGCATCATCTAATAATTTTACAGCATTGTTATATCCATTATATCCTCTTAAAGTAACTTTTGAACTTGTTGATGCTGCACTTATTAATCTAACAGCTCCTGTTTTTTCATCTATATCAAGTACTCTCCAACTCAAGGTATCTCTAACAATTGCAGAATTTGTTGTATTATCACTTGCTCCTGAATAGTTTTTTAAATTTGTTTTTAATGTAGTTAATGCATTATTGTCTAATTTATCTGGTGTATATGCTACATAGTCTCCTACTTTAACTGCTTTTGCTAAACTATTTGCATTAGGTATATATTTATCAATTTCATTTTCATATTCATCTAGTTTTGTATTTTGGTCTAATGCTGCATCTTCTGATTTTTGTTTTGCATCTTTCGCCTTTTGGAATATTCCTGTATTTGTTAATGCAGATATTGATATTCCTGCTAATATTAAAAGGATAATTATAGTGATTACGAGTGCCACCAATGTTATACCTTTTGTATTTTTTAGTATTTTCTTCAATTTTTTCACTCCTTCTTTTGTTTTATGCAGGCTGTTCCTGCATTTTGATTCTACCATAACTAAAACTTTATTTCAACGGTTTTGGTTATATTTTCTATTTGTAATTTTTTCCATTTTATTTTAAAAAACTAAGATATCCTTTTCTTAATTGATACCTTAGTTTTTAATTCTATTTGTAATTGTCAAGTTATTTCTCATTTACGAAATAACTTTGTTTTTCTATTACCCTTTTTAAATCATTTATAAAATCTACTTTTTTAGTTTCATCTCTCAAAAGTGCTGCTGGGTGCCAAGTTGGCATATACATTATTCCCTTTTTTTCAACCCATTTTCCTCTAGATGCTGTAATACCATACTCTTTGCCTAAAATATTTTTTAACGCTACACTTCCTAATAAAACTATTATTTTAGGTTTTACCAACATAACCTGATTTCTCAAATAATTTAGACAGGCATTTGCTTCGTCCTCTTCTGGATTTCTATTTGCTGGTGGTCTACATTTCACAACATTTGCAATATATACTTCTTCTCTTTTTATTCCTACAATTCCAAATGCCATATCCATAAGTTTTCCGGCTCTACCAACAAAAGGTTCTCCTAGCCTGTCCTCGTCTGCTCCCGGTCCCTCACCTACAAACATTATATCTGCATTTTTGTTACCTACTCCGAATACTATGTTTTGCCTTGTTTTACACAATTTACATTTATTACAATTTATTATTGAATTTTCTAGTTCTTCCCATGTTTCAAACATTTCTACACCTCTTAATATATACATCCTATGTTGTAGAAAATTTTTAATTATTTACAATATTTATTTTACGCAATTTTCTACTAATTTTATTTTAACTTTTTCTTCTGTGTTTATTTCTGCTTTTATACCTATTGGAATAACTGTTTTTCTTTCTATATGTCCAAAATTGTTTGATTTTATTATTGGAAATTTGTATTTATTTTCTAAAACATCCATTATTATTTTTTCTAACGCAATTCCACTTTCATGTTCATAATTTCCTATCCATAATCCTCTTATTTTATCAAATACTCCATTTTGTTTCATATAATAAAGATTATTGTTTGTGGCCTCTGGGTCTGTTTCAAAACCAAGTTCTTCTAAAAATAAAATCTTATCTGTAAAGTCTAATGAATATTTGCCTGCCACCATTCCACGAGTTAGTGAAAGATTTCCACCAATTAGCTCTCCTTCTGCTTTTCCTTCTTGAATTGCTATATATTCTTCATTTTCTGGTTCAAATTCTAAATTACCGTCTACAAATCTGCTTAATGCTTGTTTGTAACTAAAGTCTGTTTCATCTGTTGCTATCGTTTTAAAATTTGTTCCACTAAATGTTATTAATCCTGTTTTTTCTGTTATCATATTTGTAATTGATGTTATATCACTATATCCACATATTATTTTAGGATTTTTCTTTATTAGTTCATAGTCTAAATATTCAAATGTACTATTACTGTTGTTTCCACCTTTTGCACACCATATCATTTTCACTTCTTTGTCTGCAAACATTGCATTTATGTCTTCTGCTTTTTCTCTTGCGGTAGCACTATATCCATTTGTATTTGAAAATATATTTTTTGAATATTTTACTTTAAATCCGCTTCTTTCTACTATTTCTTTTGCTTTATTTAATTCGTCTATATTGTCTCCAATTATTGGGCTTGATGGTGCTACAACTCCTATTGTATCACCTATTTTTAATTTTGATGGTACTAATTTTGGTAAAATCATACTATCTCCTTTTCTTTAAATTCATCATATTTTCTTTCTTCTTTTGAATACTGTTCTGGCTTTAGTCCTAATCTTGTTTTCATATATATATAAATTAATATATATATTATTGTAAATATTGTTCCTACTATTATCAAAGCATTTGCAGAAGTTGTAATTCCTAATATAAATGAAGCGATAAATCCAAATAGCATTCTAACAAAATTTCTAATCAAATTGTATACAGACGTTATTTGAGTGTCTATATCTTTATTTGCAAAACTCATTAAATATCTATCTATTATTGTATAATACATTCCATTTATAAAACCAAATATCATATATGCACCTAATATTATTATAGTTCCTATTAAGTTTTCTTTTATTTCTGTTATTCCACAAATTCCTGTTATTATTGCACTTATTGATAATATTAATGATAATATTGTAAGTGATTTATTTTTAAACATCTTATTAAATTCATTTTCTTTTTTTGATGCAATTGCATTTACAAGACTATTTATAGCACCAGCATAACCTATTACTACAGCTGATAATTTTATATCTTCTAAAAGACTAACTTCATAATTTTCTAATATTGCCAACAATGTGCAGATGAAAGCTGCTGATAATATTAGTGCTTTTAGTCTTTCTGATTTCAAAACAAATTTAAATCCTGATTTTATATCTTCAATTTCATTAACTTCCATTGTCTTTTTGAAGTTAACTTTTGTTTTTTTGTTTGGTTCTATAAATCCCATAGATATTATTGTTGCTATTATTAATACTATCAATGAACATACCATTGGTAAATATCCATTTATCACAAATAAATATCCAGCAATTATTTTTGAACTCATCTCTAGTACATAATACCATGTTGAACCTTTGGAATTTAACTTTGAAAAAATTTGGTTTTTATATTTTGATGGTGGTATTGATTCTTTTAATACGGCTGATGCTACTGTTTCTTTAAGTCCAAATCCTATTGCTGATATAAAGTTTGCCAAAATCAAATCAAATATATTTCTACTAAATATTATAACAAGCATATGTGCTACAAGTAAAAAATTTCCTATTACTAAGCTCTTTTTTTTGCCTAAAAATGCTATTATTATATTTATTGGTATTTGTAAAATCATGACAAATAATGCATAAAAACTGTCTGTTAGTACTACATCTGATGCACTTATATTTTTTATTTGAGTTAAAAACAAAAAGTTTATTGTATAATAAAATAGCAAGTCCCATGATAGTGCTTTGTATATTGGAAATAATTTCATATTTATTTTTCTCATTCTTTGTTTTTCTTCTTTTGTTTCTTTTATTTCTTCTGTTTTCATATTTACCCCTTTTAATATTTTATATAAATTTTGCTTATTTTCCTAGTAATGATATTAGTGCTGTATTTAATCCATACCCCTGTTTTTCTACTCTAAAAGAATGAATCAAATCTTTATTACACACACTGCATAATCCACTATCAATGATATTCTCTGTTTTTAAACCCGCTTTTCCCAATATAATCTTGTTAATTAAAACAGTATCAATATTCCACTTTTCTTTATCTTTTTGTTTTTCCATTATATCGATATTTTTACTTATATTCAAATCTTTAAACTCTTCTTCAAATAAAACTTTTACATCTTTATCAACTTCAAAGTGGCATTTTCTAATGCTTGGGCAAATACAACAGATAATGTCTTGTGGTTTACAACCTAATTCATTCACCATTTTTTCAACTGTTTTTACAGAAATTCTTTTCAATGTTCCTTTCCATCCAGAATGTGTATTTGCGATTGTTTTTGTTACTGGGTCAAAGAATAAAAGCAATATGCAATCTGCATTTGTAGTTGATAATACTAAATTTTCTTTTTGTGTTATGATTCCATCTGTTCTACTATATTCTTCTAAATTTACATCTGGTAAATTTTTATTTATTTTCTTATTTGCAATTGCAATATTATCTGTATGTTCTTGATTTGTTTTTACTACATTTTTGTAATCAACTTTTATTGCATTACACAATTTTTTATAATCTTGCATTGCTTTTTTAAATTCTTGTTCTGGTAATTGTTGCTTGTTTGCTCTTGCTGTTCTAAAATTAACTTCTGTTCCTATTGAATATGCGTGTGTTATTACATTACTATATTCTAATAATTTTCTAAATTGTAAATATTGTACTCCATTTTTGTTTACATGTACAATGTTCTCATTACTCAAATCTTTCAAGGTACTACTCCTTTTTTAATATAAAAACTATAATCTTTTAATTTATGTTACTATTTTATTCAAATAACCAATTCGCAATATCATAAATTTGTATTCCTTCATATTGATACAAATCATGTCTTGTTCTTGCTATTATAATTTTAGAATATGCATCTTTTATCTCTAATAATGGCTTTACTTCCCTTTGTAATGTTTTTTCATCAGAAATATTATCAGATACTTGAATATATATTTTTTCATTTCTTCTTGTTGCAACAAAATCAATTTCTTTATTGTATAAAGTTCCAACATATATTTCATATCCTCTACGCAATAATTCAATTGCAACAATATTTTCATATATTCTACCATAATCCATATTGGTTGTTCCTAATAATGCATATCTAAAAGCATGGTCTGAAAGATAAAATTTATCTTGTGTACTTAATAGTTTCTTCCCTCTTATATCATATCTAGTAACTTTATAAAATGCAAATGCATTGCATAAATATTTAATATAATTACTTATAGTTTTATCTGTAATAGATACATTATTATTATTAAGTACTTTTGTTATATTGTTTGATGATGTTAGATTCGAAATATTGTCCATTAAATAATTGTTTAAATTATTTAAAATATCCATATTTTTGATTTTATATTTTTGATTTATGTCTCTAACTATTAATGTATTATAAACATTCGAAATATAATCATATTTTTCCTTTGGTGTTTTATATAAATATGATCCAGACATTCCACCTTCCTTAACATAGTTTTCAAAGGCTTCTTGAATGTCATTACATTGATAATATTCTATATATTCTTTGAAAGAAAATGGATATACATCAATGCAAAATGTTCTTCCAGTAAATAATGTTGCTAAATCACTACTCATTAGAAATGCATTAGAGCCAGTAATATAAATATCATATTTTTCTAAAGCATGTAATCCATTTATAGCTTTTTCAAATCCTTCACACATTTGAATCTCATCAATTAATATAAAGTTCTTTTTATTATCTATATATTGTTCTTCAATGTAATTATATAACTTGTGATATTCCATTAAATTTTCATATGTTGGAATATTAAAATTTATATGAATTATATTCGAATCAGTTATATTTTCAGTTATATATTTTTTTAGGCTTTCTAATAATTTTGATTTTCCACTACGTCTAATTCCTGTTAAAACTTTAATGTCCGGAGTTCCTATAACATTAATTAATCTTTCTAAATAATCACTTCTATTTATGATTTTCAATATAATCACCTCTATAGTTATTATATATTTCTATTCCGAAAAAGTCAATTTTTTTTGGCTTTTCGGAATAGAATTATTAATATATTAAAATTCTTTCTATGTATTTGCTTTCATTTTCCTAATTATATCATCTTTTGACTTTTTGTCTATATAATTATAATTATTTCCACAAAGTCTAGTATCAAAACCACAAATAGCCTTATAAGAGCAATAATCACAAGGCTTTTGACCTTTTTTATTATATGGCTTTATATTAATATTTCCAGTCAAAATTTCTTTTGCAATTTGCTTAATAGTTCTATAAATATAATTTTGTAAAATCTCAAACTCTTCTTTATTAACACCACTTGTTTTTGCCTCTGATATATCTCCTGCTTTTGTTATTGTTGCCGGTATTAATTTTGAGGTTCCTGATTCTAGATTTTTGTCATGCATTTTAATTACCTTTACGTCTGCTAGTATCAAGCCTTTCATTTTAAAGTTTTTTCTAAGTTCTTCTTCAATTTGCTCCTCTGTTATTTTTTTGTCTGCTTTTATTATTTGCTCTAATAAGCTAAAATATAGCACTCCAGCAGGCAATAAATCCTCTTCTTTGCATACTGCATCCATATATGTTAATAACTGAATTTGCAATCCTGCATATACTTCATTTAAGTCGATATTTTTTGCTGATGATTTGTAGTCAATAATTCTTAAGTACTTTCCATCTTCTGAATTTGCTGTGTCTATTCTGTCTATTTTTCCTATAATTTCAACCTTTTTTCCATCATCTAATTGAATTATAATTGGTTTGTATTTTCCTTTTTTACCAAATTCAATTTCTGTTCCTTCTATATCAAACTCACTATATACAAGTCCTTCAATTATGTATTTTAGTGCTTTTGCGACTATTCTTTTTAGCCTTTTTACTAAAACTTTGTATTTTGGTGTCGCAACAAATGTATATTTTTTGCCCATATCTAGTTTTTCTTCTACAACATCATCTACTAGGCTTTGTACTTTCTCTTCATCTGTTACTAATTCTGGAAGACTGATATTTTCATTTTTTACTTTTTTGAAAAATTCGTCTATTGTTTCATGCATAAATGAACCTGTATCAAAATTTTGCACTTTCAATTCTTCTTTTTCTTTTAGTCTTAAGCCATATTGCAAATAATATGAAAATGGACATTGTGCAAATTTTTCTAATTTTGATACACTTGCATTTAGCGTGTTTCCATATAATTTTTCTATTGTTTCTTTGTTGATATTCTCTGGAAGATTTGTGTAATCAATTCCTTGCAAATCTTGTTTTACTTTTGAATACCACTCATTTTGATTTTTATAATATTCATAAATTGTATACCAAATATCATCTATTTTATTTCCATTTTTTAGTTCTGATATGTTTTCTAAAAGCTCTTGATATGTCATATTTTTATTTGTAATTTCATAATTTTTGTTGATTACATCACTTTCTTCTTTTATTTCTGGAAATAATTTTTTAATTTTATTTACCATCATTGATGGCCTTAGTGATTTTCCTTCTGTTTCTGATGATGCATATGATAAATACAGTTGTTTTTCTGCAGTTGTGAAAGCTTTATAAATATTGAAGTTTTCTTCGTATAGATTTTCTATTGTTCCATTTGCAAGTTCAATTCCGTCTTGTTTTAAAATTTCTCTGTCTTTGTCTCCGAAAAAACC
>OGDY01001953.1_pt1 | contig 20742 bp, 10 predicted proteins | sample 1570341 | NCBI WGS metagenome assembly OGDY01 (sample SAMEA2581972, study PRJEB24529) | metagenome | biome: Human gut stool | place: China | collected 2011 | reverse complement strand
CGCCCTACGTACAGCTTTCAAGTGGGATCGTAGGGCGGCCAGCCCTCTGGCCGCCGCGGAGGGGTCAAGACCCCTCCCTACAAAGCAAACCGTAAAAGAGGCGGCAGCGCGAGCCTGCGGGCCGGGCATGCCCGGCCCCTACAGGGCAGTAAAAAAGAAGGGGTATCTGTCGCATGAACGGCAGATACCCTTTTTTTATTTTGCTTACAGGTAATTTTTCAGGTCGCTCTTGTTCGTGGCGCAGCGCTCGGCGGCCTCGCGGGTGATGCGGCCTGTGCTGACAAGGCGGGCCAGGTCGGCGTTCAGGCTGTGCATACCAAGGGCCGCGCCGGATTGCAGGATGCTCGGGATCTGGTAGCACTTGCCCTCGCGGATCAGGTTTGCGACGGCGTCGGTGCCCACCAGAATCTCCGTGGCGGCACAGCGGCCCTTGCCGACGGCCAGCGGCAGCAGCTGCTGGGTGATGACGCCGCGCAGCACGGCGGCCAGCTGGCCGCGGATCTGGTTCTGCGCACCGGCAGGGCAGACGTCGATGATGCGGTCAATCGTCTGCGCTGCGCCGATGGTGTGCAGCGTGCTCATGACAAGGTGTCCGGTCTCGGCAGCCGTGACGGCAGCCGAAATCGTCTCATAGTCGCGCATCTCGCCGACGAGGATGACGTCGGGGTCCTCACGCAGGGCGCTGCGCAGCGCCGAAGCAAAGCTGCGCACATCGGCGCCGACCTCGCGCTGGTGGATCAGCGAGCGGCGGCCCTGATAGACGTACTCGATGGGGTCCTCAATCGTGATGATGTGGTCGCTGCGCGTCTTATTGATGTGGTCGATCATGGCGGCCAGCGTGGTGGATTTGCCGCTGCCCGTGGGGCCGGTGACCAGGATCAGGCCGCGCGGCTCGTCGGCCAGCTTTGTCAGAACGGGCGGCATGGCCAGTTCCTCCAAGGTCGGGATAGAGTCGTTCAGCAGGCGCAGTGTGGCCGCGGCCCTGCCCTGCTGGTAAAAGACGTTCACACGGCTGCGGGTACCGTCGGGCGCGACAAGCGCAAAGTCTGCGTCGATGCGCTCCGATGTGATGGCCTCGCGGTGGGCCTCGTCCATCAGGCTCAAAATCAGCGAGCGCGTCTCTGCCGCCGAAAGCTGGACCGGTGCCTCCGCCAGATGCCCGTCGATGCGGAACATCAGCGGCAGCCCCTCGGAGATATGAATATCGCTGGCCTTGCTGTTCCGCGCCAGCGCGGTGAGCTCATGGATCTGCATGGCAGTTACTCCTCCCGTCACTCCTCATAGAACGTGATCTTCAGCAGCTCCTCGGGGGTGGTTTCGCCCTCGCGGACGAGCTGCAGGGCGGCCTCGCGCAGGCTCGTCATGCCCTGGCTGCGGCGGGCGGCCTCGGTCAGCTGCGCCTGCGTTGCCCCGGCAGAAATCAGTTCGCGCAGCTCACGGTTGATGATGACCAGCTCGTGGATGGCGATACGCCCGCGGTAGCCCGTGCCGTTGCACTGGGTACAGCCCGTGCCGCGGCGCACAAACGGGATGTCAGGCCCTAAATAGGTGCGCTCCTCCGCCGTGACCGGCATCTGCTTGGCGCAGTGCGGGCAGACGCGGCGCATCAGACGCTGAGCCACGAGGCCCGCGACGGAGTTTGCGACCATGTACCGCTCGACACCCATATCCTCCAAACGGACAATGGACGACAGTGCGTCGTTTGTGTGCAGTGTTGAGAAAACCATGTGGCCCGTGATGGCCGCACGCACCGAGATGGACGCTGTCTCGGCGTCGCGCGTCTCGCCGACCATGATGACGTCGGGGTCCTGGCGCAGCAGGGCGCGCAGACCGCTCTCAAACGTCAGGCCGGCAATGTTGTTGACCTGCGTCTGGTTGATGCGGGCCAGGTTGCGCTCCACGGGGTCCTCGATCGTCGAGACGTTGACCTGCCGCTCGGCAATCGTCTGCAGGACCATGTACAGCGTCGTCGTTTTGCCGGAGCCTGTCGGTCCGGTCAGGTAGACGATGCCGTTCGGGCGGTTCAGCAGCGGCAGAAAGCGCTTGTAGGTCTCGTCGTTCATGCCGAAATGGCTGGCATTTTTGATGTAGGTGTTGCTGGACAGAATACGCAGAACGGCCTTCTCGCCAAAGACCGTCGGCAGGATCGAAACACGGACGTTGACGTCGGGGCCGGTCTCGAGGCGTGCGCGGAAGTGGCCGTCCTGCGGGATGCGGTGCTCGGCAATGTCAAGGTTCGACATGATTTTGATACGCGCGATCAGCGGCTGGTGCAAAGCACGCTGCAGCGTCACATAGTCGATAATGACGCCGTCGATGCGCATACGGACCTTCGTCTCGCCCTCGAACGGCTCGATGTGAATATCCGACGCCGTCGTCGTGACGGCACGCTGCACAAGGCTGTTCAGCAGACGGATGATGGGCGCGTCGAGGTCGCCGCCCTCGGCAGTCATGTCGATGGCCAGATCCTCGGTCTGGGCGGCGGCCATGTCGCTGTCGTTGGCGGTGCGGGCCGCCTTGCGGGCGCTGACCTCGGCGTAATAGTAGCGGATGGCGCGGCGCAGCGGCTCCAGCTCGGCCAGCACGATCTCCGGTTCGAGGCCGGTCAGCTGGCGGATGTCCTCAAGGGCGTAGTAGTTCAGCGGGTCGTTGGCGGCAATCGTCAGCGCGCGCGGACTCTGCGCAATCGGCAGCATATCGTACTTCTGCGCAAGCTCCTGCGGGACCTTCTCAACGGCGGTCACATCGACGTTGGTGTGCTCGATGTCGATCATTTTAAGCTGGAGGCGCTGGGCCAGTGCCTCCAGGACCTGACGCTCATTGACGTAGCCAAGCTCCTGCAAAGCCTGGCCGACGCGCAGGTCGCGGTGCTCTTTCTGGTAGGCAAGGGCGGTGTTCAGCTGGTCGGGCGTGATATAGCCGAACTCGATCAGAACGTCGCCGAGGCGGATGTTTTTCACGGCTGTACGCCTCCTTTGTCACAGAGGATCACGTTCAGGGATACATTGAACGCCGTGGCCGTCACGGCGCTGCCGTCGGTGTCGGCGAAGCTGCGGGTATCGATGGAGAAGGATACAAGCTGTACGGACGGGTAGTTCGCGGCCATGTCGTCCAGCATCGAAAGAAAATCACTGTCCTCGCCCGTGCAGCAGAAGCTGATCGCCACGCTGCGGTAATAGCCCGGCTGGTCATAGTCCAGGATGAGGTCGGAGGCTAAGATCTGCTGCAAAATGGCGTTGCCCTGGGCCGTCGTGCCGGCGGTGTCGGCGGTGATGCTGTCGTCGTCACTGTCGTCGTCACCGGCAAAGGCGGACGCGGCTGCGCTGGGGGCAGCGCTCTGTCCGGCGTTCTCACTGGCGGTATAATAGGTAAGGCTCTGGGTCACGGGCTCGCCGATGGTCAGCGAGTCGGGCTGTAAATTGTGGTTCAGCTCCAGGCTTGTCACCAGCGTGTCCAGCTCGTCACTGCTCAGCAGGCTGTAGTAGTTGGCGTTGGCGGTCTGCAGTTCGCCCCAGTTGTTGTTTTTCTCGGCGGCGTAGGTGCCGGCCAGCATGATCGCATCCTGCATGGAGGTCTGGGCGTCCTGCGCCTCGCGCAGATCGGCGTCGGCCTGCTGGTGGTTCTCAATGCCCGGAATCAGCAGGAACCGGACAAAAAGCACAACGAACGCCAGCATCAGAACGACGTACAGCAGAATTTTATCGCGCTTTGTCATTGGTGCAATTTCCATAGCGCCCTCCTTTACTGCTGCGGCGCTGCCAGCACACAGCGCAGATCGATGGAATAGCCGTCGTCATCGGCCTTGTAGCCGGTGTAGCTGACGGTGGAAAACACCCCGCAGTTCTGCAGGGAACGGATGTAGGCCGGAATGTCGATGACCTGGGAGGAGTTCGCGTTAAAGAGCAGCTCGCCCGTCGATGCGTTGTAGTCGGTGAACTGGATCGTGATGCCGGACCCGCCGGCAGCCTCGACGCGGTGCAGCAGACTGCTGGTCACGTCGGGGTAGCTGTTCAGCAGCGCGGTCATCCCGTCGGAATAGTCGGTCAGCGAGCGGAACTGCGCCGCAGACTCGGAATCCTGCGTTGCGGCGCGGTATGGCTCGGTATTGTCGCTGCACCAGTTCAGGATGTCCTCCCGCTGGCTTTTCAGCATTGAGGTGTGCAGTGTCAGCACACCCCAGCCCAGCATGGAGACAGCCACGACAGCAAGGCCGGGCACCAGCGTCCGCAGGCCCTGGCTGCGGGACTCCGACTTGGCCGCACCGGCGGCCTTCTGCCAGCGCAGATAAAAGTTGTTCTGTTTCATAGCCATAATGATAAGCCCCCGGGGCAAGTATTTGCAGGTAAAAATCAGCGTGCGATCAGGTTGCCCGCCGCGTAAAGCACATCGGCCAGCGCGGTGCCGGACGGCAGCCTGACGGTGGGTGAATCCGGGAAGCGGGCCACCTGCAGGCCCAGCGCCTCACAGCCCGGGCGGCAGACCGCAAGGTCGTCCGCCGTGGAGCCGGCAAAGCAGACCGTCTCAATGCGGTGCTCGCTCTTGCTGGTCGTGTGGAACTGGATCAGGCCCGAGAGCTTCTGCGCGATCTCGGTGCCGGACTCCGCCGAGCCACGCGGGTTGAACAGGCGGCTGCGGGTCGAGTAGGTGTACTGCCCCTGCACAAACAGGCAGGCAGAGATCGTGTCATCGTCAAATTGCAGCAGCACGAAGGTTTTCTGCTGCAAATCGGGGATCGTGCGCACGGCCTTGATCGGCGCGGCCAGCCCTAAGTCGATGCTGTACAGCTTGAAGCCGACGGCCTTGGCCAGCGCGTCGTACCCGGCAATGACGCTCTGCTCCACGCGGGTGGCCAGCACGGTATCCACGCGGGTCTTGGCATCGCGGGAGAGCAGCATGTAGTCGTCCAGCGGAGCCCTGACCTCGGCGCCGCCGCTGGCAAGCTCATGGGAGAGCACGGCCATCCGCTTTTTCTCGCTCATGGCGGGCAGCGTCAGGATGCGGTGCATGAACTGGCTGCCGCCTGCAATCAGCGCCACGCGGTTCATCGGCAGCTTGTTGGCGGTGAAAAACTCTTTGAGCGCGGCGGTCAGGTCCGTCTCGTTTGTGATGACGCCGTTGATCAGGCAGCCCTCGGGCAGCTCGGTCTGGGCGGCGGCGACAACGCGCGCCCCGCTGCCCGTGGGCGTGCCGACGGCGGCATACACCGTGCGGCTGCACAGATATAAAGAGGTAAGAAGTGCCATGGTGGGCCTCCCGGAATAGAATTTAAATCGCGCCGCTCGACGCGCCGATGGTGCCGTAGGACTGGTAGATGGGCACGATGACCGCGGCCACGATGCCGCCGACCACGAGACCCATAACAACGATCATAACGGGCTCCAGCAGCGTGACAAGGCGCTTGGTCGCCATCTCGGCCTCATAGTCGAGCGTCTCGCTGATGGTCGCCAGCAGGCTGTCCAGCTTGCCGGTCTCCTCGCCGACAGCGACGGAGGAGGAGAGCTTCACTTCAAAACCGTCGATGCCCGCAATCGCCTCCGACAGGCTGTGGCCTGCGCGGATGCTGTCCAGCGCGTCACCGAACTGGCTCTCGATCCAGCGGTTGCCGATGGCGTCGCGTGCCGCGGCCAGTGTCGTGATGATGGGCACGCCGCTGCCGTACAGGTTGGACAGTGTGCTGGCAAAGCGCGCCGTGCAGATCTTGCGGTTCAGCACGCCGACCACCGGCGCGTGCAGGATGAAGCGGTCCCACTGGCGGCGGACCTTCGGCTGCGCCAGCAGGAGCTTGCCGCCAAAGACGATGAGCGCCGCCGCGACGAGCAGCACCGGCCAGTTGGCACCGACAAAGTCGCTGACGTCAAACAGCAGCTGGGTCAGGAACGGCAGGGTCTCCATCTGGTCAAACATCGGTTTGAACTGCGGCAGAACAAAGGTCATCAAAATCGCAATAACGCCGACGATGAGCACGGACAGGATAATGGGGTACATCATGCTGTTGCCGACCTGCTGGTTCATCTTGTGCTCACGCTCATAGTAGGTCGCCATGCGGGCGCAGGCGTGGTCGATGCTGCCGGTGCCCTCGGCGCTGCGGATCATGGCCAGCAGCAGGGTGGGGAACGCGGGTGCGCAGGACTCCATCGCATCGGACAGCGGCACGCCCTTGCGCAGCTCGCTCAGGATGGCCTCGTACAGGGCCTTCTGGCGGGTGTCGATGGTGCGCTCGTCCGCCATGATGCGGAACGCACGCACCAGCGGCACACCGGCGGTCAGCAGGGTGCCCAGGTTGCGGCAGAAATCCGCCAGCACGGCGGTTTTCAGCGGGCGGAACGTCGCGTGGGCCTTCTGGGCCTCCTGCGCGTCGGTCATGTACAGGCCGTCATTGCGCAGCTTGGCGTAGAGCGCCTCCTCGCTGGGGGCCTCAAGCAGTCCGCGGACAGTCTTGCCCTTCTCATTGGTGGCAGTATAACGAAAACGTGGCATGAGGGAGATTCCTCCGAAAGAAATAGATGAAAGGCTGATTCCCTTGGCCCCCTCTGCGAGGGGGCTCCGCCCGCAGGCGGTGGGGGAGAGAACCTTGCGGCAAACCGAAATATTTCGGTTTGTGGCAAGGTTCTCTCCCTCCGGCCCTGCGGGGCCACCTCCCTCGCAGAGGGAGGCAAGGAGCATCACAAAAACGCGCAGTACCATTCCAAAACGGGCCCGCCAAACAGCATCGCGATCACGATGCCCGCACACAGAAACGGGCCGAAGGCGAAGTGGTCCTTCTTCCCTGCCTTTTTGGCGGCCAGCAGGTATATGCCGTACATACCGCCAAAAACAATGCCGAAAAACATCGCCAGCAGCGTATTCTGCCAGCCCAGGAACAGCCCGGCGGCTGCCATCAGCTTGATGTCGCCGCCGCCGAACGCGCCGTCGATGACAAGGCAGAGCAGAAACATCGGCACACTGACGCAGAGCGCGCCGATGATGTGCGGCAGCCAGTCGGCAGGGGAGAGCAGCACGCTCACCGCGCCGCAGACCGCCAGCGCCAGATTCAGCCGATCCGGGATGGTCTGCGTCTCGGCATCAATGAGCGAAACGCTCAGCAAGATCCCGCAGACCGCCAGCGCCAGCAGCGCGGCCCAGCTCATGCCGAACAGCCCGCCCGGCAGGGCGTAGGCAGCGCCGTACCGCCAAGTGCAGCCCAGCGCCAGCACGCCGCCCAGAAGCTCCACCAGCAGGTACCGCGCCGGAATGTGCGCACCGCAGTGGCGGCACCGCCCGCGCAAGAATAACCAGCTGAACACAGGCACTAAGTCCGGCGCACCCAGCGTGTGGCCGCACTGCGGGCATACGCTGCGGCCCTTCAGCGGGTCCATGCCCCGCGGCAGCCGCCACGCGACGACGTTCATAAAGCTGAACAGCGCCGCGCCCAGCAGAAAACGAATGAGTCCCAGCAGAAGCTCAAGCAGCAGCATGGCCCACCCCCGCGCCGTATTGCAGCCGGTCCTCCGCGCGGAAAACGCGGTAACCGCCGTCGGCATCATAGATGGCGTACATGCCGTTCTCCTGATACAGGAGCCGCTGCACGGTGTAGCCGTTCGGGTCGATCTGCAAAAGCGTCACTGTGCCGGGCAGTGAGCCCAGCGTGCGGATTTCCTCGGCAATGCCGTCCGCAAAGCCGTCCGCGCTTGTCTGGTCGGCAAACGTCTGCCCGGCGGAGTAGCATTGGGCAGACACGGCACTGGCCGCCAGCCGCGCAGCCTTGACCTGAGCCAGGGCCTCCCGCGCACGGGCCTGATAGCGCAGCTCCGCCGCGCCGGTCACAATAGTATACAGGACAGCGCCCAGCGCCAGCAGTACGGCGAGCTTTTCCGCAAACGCAGCTTTGGCCCAGCGTTCCCCGGTATGGCGCAGCCATGCGCCCAGTCGTGCTGCCAGCATTGTTACACATCCTCTACCATATAATAACACGCTATTTAGTATAGCGTGCCGGGCCTGTATTTGCAAGAAATTTCACGAAAAAAACTCTGTTTTTTGTTCAAAGCTAACGGAAATTATGGCGAAATCGTGCACAGCTTGCCGCTGACCCACTATATTTGGTGTAAATTTGCTGAAATCTCGCGGAATTTGTTGCGAAAACGTCACATTCCGAGTATAATGCCAATATATATAATCTGATATTGTGTCTAATTGTAACCTTTCACCGGAGAAACGACGGGAGCATCTATGGTGCAGTACAATAAAATTATAAAAAACAAAAAGAAAGGCTTTACGCTGGTGGAGCTGATGGTCGTTCTGGCTATCACGGCCATTCTGGCGGCGCTGGTCGGCGGCGGGCTGATCGCCTACACGCGGCTGGCCCGGTTTGAAAAGAACGAGGCCAACGCCCGCACGCTGTTCCAGACGGCGCAGATCTCCCTGACCCGGATGGAGACGGCGGGGGAGTTGGATGCGTTCCGCGATAAGGTGACGAAAAGCGGCAGCATGGGTCAGCACTTTGCCGAGGGTCTGACTGATGCGAACGGCAAACCTCTCGATGGGCGCACCCAGAAAGACTTGAACACCTATATCGCGGCACTATACTATGACAAGACCGGCGCAGCGGACGGCAACCATAACGCGCTGGTCAAGGAGCTGCTGGGCGATTACATCTACGACGCCTCGCTGCTGAATGCCTCGATCTGTGTCGAGATCGACGTGCAGAGCGGGCAGGTCTACTCGGTCTTTTACGATACCAAATCCGATAAGCTACGCTTCAATCAAGACGGTGCTACGAATATTTATGACCGCAGCTATGACCACCGCCGCAATGACAGCCTTGTCGGCTACTACTCTGCCGAGGACCGCGTCAACGTTGTGCAGCTGGTGCAGACGAAGCTGAAGGTCAAGAATCCCCGCCTGACGAACGGCGAGACGCTGACCCTGAGCTGGAGCGGCAACTCCAGCCTCGGCGATCTGGACACCTCCTACACGGCCACGGCCTACGCCGCCGGGGACACCGGCGACAATCGGAAGCCGCTGTTTACCATCACGATCAAGCGCGACACCGCGGGTGCGGCGGATGATAACAAGCAGGTCATCACAGAGATGCCTGTCACGATTTATACGTATGATAATGCGGGCCAACGGACGGAAACCAAGAAAGAACTCTACTTCCCGTTAAGCTACAACAAGGGCAGCTTTGTGCTGACGCTGGACGCCATGGCGGACGCGGCGCTGCTGCGTGCGTGTGAGAACGACGAGGTTGCCGCCACGAGCCTGTACAGCATCACCCGCCTGCTGAACGACCCGAAGGACATCTACATTGCCATGCGCGCCGAGCCGCGGGAAAACTACAGCGACACCTACACAGCCAGCAAAGAGGAAACGACGAACGAGGAAAACACCCTGCTGGCCAAGGGCGGCACGGCGGTCACGGCTGACCTGAAATATTTCCGCCATCTGTACAACCTGCGCTGGTCTGCCGACTGGGACATCACCAACAAGGGCACCTACACGCTGACCCCCCAGGCCAGCAACAGCACCGGCCTGAACTGGACGGGCGGCGGCGTCACGGTCTACTGCGCGTCGGGTGAGCGGTACCCGGCGGCCAAGGTGCCGTCCCTCAATGACCCTGTCGCCTGGCCGACGATCCCGGAGCTGGGTGAAAAAATCGAACTTACGAGCAAAACAACGGTCCTTGCAACCAAGACGACCCGTGTGCCCATCCTCAATCTGCAATTGAGCAGCAAGTCCGTTGCAAAAACCGGCAGGGCAGGGAAGGACGAGCTGGCCGACCACTATGTCGGCCTTATCGGCGAGAACAAGGGCAAAATTTCTTACATCACACTGCGCGACCCGGACATTCAGGTCAACGTCAAGACCGAGACCGTCGCCGCCGATACGCTGCCGAAGGCAGACCAGCTCAAGCTGACTGCAACCAAATTCGTCACGGCGCTGGCGAAGGACGACGAGAACTGGCGCGATGTGCGCGCCGTCGGCGCACTCTGCGGCGTCAACACCGGCACGCTGGAAAACTGCGCCCTGACCCGCGGCACGAACTCCTCGACCAGTGCGCTGGTGGCCGCGGCGCTGGCGTTTAACAACACTACCACCGCAACGCAGCGCAAAGCGCAGACGCAAAACGCTGGCGGCAAAAGCTATACCTATTATACAGACGAGCCGCGCGGCATTGGCGGTCTCGTCGGCGTTGCCATACCCGAAACGGATTCCGTCATGCAGGACCTGACCGTTGCGTCGGACGTGACGGTAGCGGGTCTGCTTGTGGACAAGGACACGCAATCCGTTGCAGAGACCACAGCGCCAGACCAGCAGGCCGAGAAGGCCCGCTACGCCGCTGCGGCAGCCGAACCGAATGACGAGAACTCCCTCTGGCGCAGCGTCGGCGTGGGCGGCGTGTTCGGCACGGTGGACGCCGCGAAGATGCAGACGACGGACAAGACGAACATCGTCAACAACGGCTTTGTGACCGGCAACGGCTTTACGGGCGGCATCGTCGGCAACCTGTTTACGACAGGCGCAAATACCAGCGCCCCGAGCCTGACGGGCCTGAGGAACAACGGCACGGTCAGCGCGGGTGCCAACTATAAGGGCGATACCGCGGGCGATGCGCGCAGCCTGGTGCTGGGGCAGTTCTTCGGCGGCATTGCGGGCTACGGCAGGGGCGTGACCCTGCAAGGCTGCGAAAGCGTGACCCGCAGCGACCTGACCGAGACCCAGCTCAAGGAGCAGGTCAAGGCGGGCTTCGACGAAACCGGCACATTGACCGACGCCAGCCCCCTCAAGGGTGATTTCGTCGGCGGCCTTGTCGGCTACGGCAAGGAAATTGTGCTGAACGGCTGCAAGACCGGCAAGGGCTACGTGCTCGGCAGCCGGTTTGTGGGCGGTCTGGCCGGTGGCTTTACCGGCAGCGGCGTACAACAGAACGATACGAACAGCAGTGACGTCTTTGGCAGCCGCTACGTCGGCGGCATCGTGTCGGTCAACGGCAGCAACAGCAAAATCAGCGGCATGACCAATACGGGTCTGGTCGCGGCCTTTGGAAAGAACGCGGCCTACGTCGGCGGCATCGTCGGCGTCAATGATGCCGACTGGGGCGGCAGTCAAGACCCGAAAGCTACAGCCACCGTGCAGAACTGCGCCAACCGTATGTCCGGCGACAACGCCACCGACACCCGCCGCATCAACCTGCTAAAGGAGCTGAACGGCTACGCCGACTACGTCGGCGGCATCGCGGGCTGCAACGGCAAAAACGGCGTTGTGACGTGGGATAAGAACGGCACCCCGACGCTGGGTGCCATTCTGTACGGCAACAACTACGTGGGCGGCGTGGCCGGTTATAACGATGAAAATGCGACGATCTCCAACACCTCCACCCATGACCTGACCATCAGCGGCCAGATCGTGGCGGCGGGCAAGGCTGTCGGCGGCATGATCGGCCTGAACTGCGCCTCCACGCTGCCCTCTGCCACTGTGAAGGTCAGCCGCGTGGCGGGTCAGCAGCTTGTCGGCGGCGTCATCGGCGCCAACCTGCCGGTGGGCAACTTCACCGTGGCGGACGGCGCGTTTAACACAGATGTGGCCTCGGGCCGCGTCGAGGCCAACGCCGTCGCGGGCGGCATCATCGGCTACAACCGTCTGCTGGCGGCCAAGCCCGCGGGCGTCACGCTGGAGGCGCTGCTGCCGAAGATTGACAAGAGCACCGGCGTGCTGACCGACAGCACCGACGCGGAAACGAAAACGGATACCCCAATCATCCTGACCGGTTTCTGGAACAAACTCAACCTGCAGGCCAACATCTACGTCGGCGGCATCGTCGGCGCAAACGACGCTAAAACGAAGCTGACGATTCAAAAGGCAACCAACGGCGCAACGCAGAACGCCTTGTCCGTCGGCGGCCTGAACCCGTCCAACAACGGCGCGTTTAAAGGTGGCGTTTTGCTGAACGCGCTGGCCGGTGGCCGCTATGACTTTGGCACCGCGTACGGCGCACTGGCGGGCGGTATCATCGGCTATGCCACACCAAACACGGTGCTGGAAAACTGCATAAACTACGGCACAGTGGCTCACAAGTGCGCCGCGGGCGGCTTTGCGGGCTGGAACGAGGGCACGATCACCGGCGGCAGCATGGCGGCGTCCCTCGGCAACCGTGAAGCCGGGTATACCTATCTGGGCGGCGTTGCGGGCGTCAACGGCGGTCTTATTCAGTCTGCCTACCTGGTTAAAGACTGCGCTGTGCGCGGCGACAGCTGTGTCGGCGGCATTGCGGGCGTCAACCTGGGCGGTGACACTGCGGCAAGCATCTGCACGGGGGACAACAGCAGCACTGGCACGGTGGAGGCCAACCAGTACGCGGGCGGCGTGGCCGGTGCCAACGTCGGCAATATCTCGCTGTCCGGCAGTGCGCTGTATAGCAGTGTCACCGCCACCGGCTGTGCGGGCGGCGTGGCCGGTATCAATACGAAGAACGGCATATATACAGGCCGCATTTGCGGCGCTGAAAACGCCAACGGCGCGGTCAGCGGCAGCGTCACTGCCGCCAACTACGCGGGCGGCGTGGCCGGTACGAACCGTGCCGAAATCACCCGTGTGGAGAACCGTGCCTCGGTGCGCGCCAGCACAAAATATGCGGGCGGTATTGCGGGCGTGAACAACGCGGGCGGCACGATCAGCTATTGCAGCCATGCCCAGAATCCGATCTACGCCACCAACGGCGAGGCGGGCGGCATCGCGGGCAATAATAATAAAGACGCGCTGATTGAGAATGTGCAGGTCAGCGCCGCCGTCACCGCGGCCAACGGCACGGCGGGCGGCGTCACGGCCACGAACTTCGGCATCATCGGCCAAGACAGCGGGCTGGAAAGCAACAGCAGTGTAAGCGGCTGCACGATCACCGGCACGTCGGAGAGCATCGGCGCTGTTGCGGCGTACAACGGCAAGGACGCGACCATCCGCAACGTCAGGCTGACGAAAAACGCCAACGTGCGGTTCAGCACCCCGGCGGTCACCATCGGCGGCCTTGCGGGCATGAACGAGGGCACCGTCACCGGCTGTCAGGTCGAAAACGGCGCGCTGGCGCTGAACGACGGCCTGCGCGCGGGCACCAACACCGTCACGCTGGGCGGCGCGGTGGGCCGCACCACGAAGTACGGCACGGTCAGCAGCACTGACGTTCTGCTGGACCTTACACAAAATCTTGATAAATATACAAATTTGGGCGGCGTCGCAGGCCAGAACGACGGTACCCTGGAGCAGTGTACCTATTCCGGCACGATGGGCGGCAACGCGGACACGGACGGCCTTGTCTCCGACGGTGCACGCAGCACCGGCAGCACGGTGGGCGGCATTGCCGGTCTGAACAACAGCACGATCACCGGCTGTGAGGTCAAATACATCAAACTGCAGGTCAGCGGTATCAGCAACATCACCACGACCCAGACCGCAGACGAAAAGCTCGCCAGTGCCAGCCATGTGGGCGGCATTGCGGGCCGCAACAATGCCGAAATCGCCAACAGCTATGTCGCCACCGTGCGCAGCAGCGGCGCGGGCAGCATCATCACGGCGCGTTACGGCTTTGTGGGCGGCGTTGCGGGCTCCAACAACGGCACTATCAAGGGCAGCGGCAGCAAAAAAGCGCTGGTCAGCGACGAAGAAGCACCACCCGCCCTTGTTGCACAGGTTGAAAATTGGCTGGGTGCGGCAGATGCCAATGCCGGCATCAACAGCATGGCGGCAGAGCTGACCACAGGCAAGACCTACGCGGGCCTCAAGGGCGTTGACACTGTGACGGACAAGGGCTACACGAACGTTTACAGCGACACAGGTCTTGCCGCCAATGATCTGCTTGTCGCCCTGCGCGGCAGCAACAACAGCGAGACCGTCCGTGCCGCCGGTTATCTGGGCGGTCTGGCAGGCTTTAACTCTCTCCGCGGTACAATCGACACTTCCGCCACCGGCCAGTGGTTTGTCTATTCTGACAATGCGACAACGGCATCCACCGTCGGCGGTATTGTCGGCCAGAACGAATCCAACGTCACAGACAAAAGCGTGCTGGACACTGTGGTAAACTGTGCCGCTGTGCGCCGGTTTACGCGCGTGAATAACAAGAATGATACAGACAATGACAACATTTACAAGGGCGGCAGCCGTGTTGTTGTCCATGTGGGCGGTGTCATTGGCCAGCAGCAGAACCGCAGCGATGACCGGTGGTCTGTCAGCAAGGTAGTCAACTGCGGCAGTGTGTTCAACAGCCGCTCGGCCAATGTGGGCGGCGTGATCGCCTATTGGCTGGACTACGGCGGAACCGTGCAGAAATGCTTCAATTTTGGCAAAATGACAACAAACACGAACGACCATGACCTTAATTTAGGCGGTTACGGTGCAGTCGGCGGTGTTGTCGGCATTATTGACCAGCCTATTTCCGGCGGCACCACAAATGTGCTTTCCTGCCGTAACTACGGTCAGATTTGGTATGATTCAAACGGCGCAAATGACTGTGCGGGCATTATCGGTAAAATCGAGATGAAGAAGGTCACCGATATTATGACGCTGAACATCATCGACTGCGTCAATAGCGGTGCAATCAAGGCAGAATCGCAGGCAGTCGGCATTCTGGCATGGATCGGCCCGTGGGATAAGGGAAGAATTGACAACGTTACGGTAAATATTGACCGCTGCCGAAACCTTAATACAGTCTTTACGTGTGGCAGAAAAATCGGAATTGTCGGCAGCCGCGGCGACGGTAGAGGGTCGAATAAAGCAACCAACGTCACGAACTGCTTTGCGACGGTTGGTACAGATTGGTTCCCGATTGCCTATTTGCGCCTGAGCGGCGAGAATGTCACCGGCCACGGCAACTATTATATTGAAAAATCCGAAGATTCCGACGGTAAAGTCAATAGCTTCTTTAAAAAGAATGAGCGTAAACTGACCACGACAAAACCAGACAAAAAAACAGGTAACTGGAATAAGCCTAACTATGACCCGGCCTACAACGAAGCAAAGTGGAATCCGTCCTCGGAAAAAGTAAAAGCACACCGTCTGTACATAGGCTATAACGTCGATGACAAAACCTATCCTTATATTGCGTTCCTGCCCACTTTGGCAGAGGATGAGAACGGTGCAGCGTACAGTCTGAACTGGATGCGCGGCCGTGATGCTAAGGAGGAATGGGGTGCCAAACGAAACTCTGCCTATATCAAGACCGACGGTAATAAAGCCTACATTTTCGATGACACCGGCGCGGGCAATGATACCAATCCCGGCAACCAGAGAGCGACTGTGATGCTGCAATTCGGCGAAGCCGCGAACAGTACGGACGACTCGGACGTTGATATTACCGACATCACGGACGAGGTCATCCAGAACTACTATAAGTACGTGCTGGACAGCACCAAGCCCGCCAAGCCGGGAGAAATCGACGTCAAGGCCAGCCAGGTGCAGGACGCGGACAACAACGTCTATGGCCGTTATGAAGTGACGTGGGACGAACCGAACGACAAGACAGCCAGCCCCGCCGCTTACTACCGTGTTGAAATTCTGCCCTGCGACGCTGAGGGGAATGTCGCAGAGGATGCAGTTCCCTATCTCAAAGCGGACGTCTACCAGCGCAGCTATACCTTTGTGGCTGATAAAGCGTGGACGGGTAACTTCGTCGTGCGTGTAACGCCCTACAACACCAACGACGACCCGAATCAGGCTGACAACCCCCGAACCAGTGACGTGCAGACCTTTATGCACGCCCTGCCGACACCGGAGATTGAGTTCCGGCTGGTCAAACGCAAGAACGGCGGCTTTGACTGGGAGCAGTGCCAGACGCCGGATGAAAAACGGAGAGAATTCAAGTATGAGGTTGTCGCGGTGCTGAAAAACTACGCCGAATACCCGACAGACGAGGCTTGGACCGTCAAGCTGACCGATGGAAGGCATACTTATTATTTCAGCAGCCAGAATGGCAAGCAGTACATCCGCCTGACCAATAATTTGGAACGCACTTTGACGCTTACGGCGTTGGCAACCCCGGACAACAGCAGCAGTACAAAGTATCTGCGCTCGGCCCAGTACAAGTCAGAGACCTATCTCCCGTCCCAGTGGCGAGACAATCCGGGCTCTGCCAAGGACGAGGACGGTCTGCCGCTGGGCACGCTGGAAAAGGACGGCAACACGGAGTTTGTGACCTACACCGGCCAGACAGCGGAAAGCTTTGAAGCAACCGTGAAGTTCAGCTTTACCCCGGAGGTCAAGAGCGACAGCAGCGAGCACGGCAGCCCGACCTACCGCGTCATGCTGCTGGCAAAATATCTGGGCAATGACACGGTCAACGGGCAGTCCCTGAACGGCCAGTACATCACGCTGGCCGCGCGGGAGGGCATTGTGACAGGGTCTCCCGTCACCTTCAACCTGAACAGCCTGCCGTCGGATGCTATGACGAACTACACCGACTTCCTCGTTGTCGCGGTGCCCGTCACCAGCGGCAAGGGCGATATGAAGTATCGCTGGGATGCCACGGCGGACGAAGTGTCCGCAGCCATCGCCAGCCATGCGAACGAGACAAACGACACCGACAAAGAAATCTGGTGGAGGAACGGCTATGAGATCGTCCGCACGGGCGAGCACAGCTATACCTATGCCCATCTGACGCCGCTCTGCTTCTCCGACGTGAACCGCACCGATGACAAGGAATGGGCTAAACAGGCCACGCAGACGACCCCGCAGATCATCTTCAAGCAGCTGAACCTGAATGTTCTGAAAGCCCCGACGCTGGCCGAAGATACCGACGGCGGCAAGGTGAACCCGGACAACAATCAGCTGACCTATACGTTCAACTGGACGCAAGAGGACATGGACGCAAAAACGCCGACCTACAGCATCAAGCTCTACGGCCTGTTGACGGACAAGGACGGCAATGTGACCGGTCAGGAGCAAATTGCGCTGAAGAACGGCGTAAATCTGGCCGATAAGGTCCAGAACAGCGGCAACAGCAGCTTTACCTTGCCTGTCAACGTGGATACCATGCTGGCCAACGGCAGCGACAGCTGGCGCTATGACAAGGTCCGGCTCGAGGTCACCCGCGTGGCGGCAGCCAACACCACCGAAATCGGCGCGTCCGCTGTGGCGGATTACAGCGTTAAGCAGCGCCTGCCCGGCATCAGCGCGCCGAGCTCCATCACCCGCGTCAACGGCGAGACCGACAACGCGGATGCCCTGCTCTACACGGTCAGCTGGTCGCCGTCCGACAACGCACGCATTCACCACTATGACCTGTGCGTCGTCGATGACGGCGGCAATACTGTGCTGACGCTGCCCACCACGGGCAATGTCGGCAGCCTGACGCTGGATATGGAGCAGTATCAGGGCGTTGCGATGAGCTTCCGCGTCATTGCCCGCCGCAAGGACGACAGCTGCTTTGACGGCCCGGACGGCGCGTTGAGCCAGCCCGAGACCATCGTCAGCCGCGCCGCTGCGCCCAAGGTTACGGCCAGCAGCTTTGCGCCCGACAGCCCGAATCAGGAGACGTTCCTGAACGACCTCAAGCTCAACATGACGCTGAACGCAGCCGCACAGGGCAATGTCTACTTTACCGGCTATATCTTCAGCAACGAGAACAATTACAATACAATTGCCGATTTGGCCAGGACATGGCAGAATACCCCCACCGGGCAGGCCAAGTACGAGGCCCAGCAGGAGTTGACCAAAAAACTGGACGAGATGCTGAACAGCGGCGACGCCGAGCTGGTCATCCCGAAGGACAGCCGCACGGTGGGCGGGAGCGCCAGCGCCGACGGCACCAACGCCAGCTATACCTTTGTGCCCGACGGCAACGGCTTTACGCTGACGCCCGACCATGCAAAACAATACCTGCTGCCCGCGGTGCGCGTTATGCCCACCGACGGCACGACAGCGTCGAACTGGTTCTACTTCTTGCAGGATGCCGCAAAGGCGCAGCTGCCGGCCATCACGCTGGACGCCCCCGTGGACGCTGCCGAACCGGAACGCGCACTTGGCAATGCCGTTTACAAGCAGGAAGTCAACCTGTACAGCGACCCCAAGTTTACCGTCGAGCGCGATAAGACCCCGCTGGAGCTGCGCCGCTTTACGGTGGAGTGGACCGCGGTGAACAAGTACACCCAGGCCGACGGCACGGTGCGCAACCTGACCGACAGCTATACCTTTACCGTCACGCCGCTGGACAAGGACAAAAAGCCCTACAGCATTACGGTGACGACCTACGACAGGGACGAGACGGACGAAGACGGCACCACGCATAAGCGCGGGGAAATCAAAACCGTTACCAAGACCTATGACGGCAAAACGACGGAGATTGCGAAGCAGACCGACGATGTGGACAAGGAGACCGGCAAGACCCGCATCTGGTACGACCTGAGCGTTGAGCCTGTGACCGACGAGAACGGCAACGTGACATGGAAATCGCAACCCTATAACGTCACCGGCACGGTGGAAAAGGACGGCGGTACGCTGTACTACAAGGCACAGACGGTTCCCATGCTGGAGCTGGTGCAGGAGGACGGCGCCGAGCCTGTTTACCGCATCACCCTGCCCGAGCTGCAGGAAAAGGTGCAGGACGATTCGCTCGAGCTGCAAAAGTTCACCGCAAGTGTGACGCTGCAGACGCTGGCGCACTCGGGTGACAACGGTAAAACCGTTGCGTCCGGCAAGGTCAAGGTCCCCGTCAACGAGACGAACACCGCCGATGCGACGGAGGATGCCCAGAGTATGGACTCCGCGGAGAGCGTCGCGCCCGCCGAGACTGCAGAAAGCACGGCGGCGGAAAGCGCCCCCGCAAGCGTGCCCCCGGTCCTGATGCGGGCCCGTGCGGCACTGCCCATGGCGACCCCGGAGACCGCCGCGGCCCCGGATGAGACGGACGCGACGGAAACCGCGCCCCCGGAACGGACGGAAACAAGCGACGCATCGTAATTTTATTTCAGGAAAGAAGGTGGCATTATGCACCGCAGGGCACGCAGCATTCTGCGCGGGGAGCAGGGACTTTCGATGATATTGGTCCTCTGCATCGGCGCGCTGTTTGTGGCGCTGTCGGCAGCGCTGGTCTATGCGGCCTCCGTGCTGACGGCCAATGCCAACCGCCAGCTGCTGGAACAGGAAGCCTACCAGCTGGCAACCAGCTTTTCCGACGTGCTGGAAGGGGAGCTGAACAAGAGAGACAGCAGCTTTGCCAAGTTCGTCAATGAGCAGTTCATGTTCTCCCAAAGCTACGGCAAGGACATCTATGATTTGGAATCCCAGCCCAAGGAGTTCGCCTGGAAACCGAACGGCAGCCAGCCTGATGGCGGGGCCGAGGCCATCACGGTAACACTGCGCCGCCGCCCGGGCGACGGTGCCGACAAGCTGAACCAGACGGCGAATAGCACCAATGCCACAGACCTGCGCAACCTGCTCGACACACTGGAGGGCGAAAACCGCAAGGGCATGGAGATCGTCGATTTACAGCTGGACATTACAGTGACAGTCACGAAAAACGGCGAGAGCTTTGCCTTCACGCGGACCTATGACCGCACAGTGAAGTACGACAGCGACGGCAGCCAGGCAAAAAACAATACATTCCCCAAGGTGTATTACACAATAAAAGACAGTACAACAAAGTATTACCGTATTAGCGACCTGACGTTCTACGCCCCCGGCAGTGGTGACCTGACCATTACTGGCGGCAACATTGACAGCAACCGCCTGACGTTCCATTGCGACACCAGCCAGCAGCCCGATTCCATCACCTACACCCGCGGTGCCAAACAGAGCACCGGCACAACATAGGAGTGACCCGCTATGAAACATACTTTACAAAGTCAGCGCGGCGAGACCATTGTGGAAGTGCTTGTGTCGTTCCTGCTGCTGATGATTTTTACGTCGATGTTCGTCGTTTCGCTGCGGTACGCCCGCGCCATGTCCCAAAAGGCCGAAACGCTGCGGGAGACAGCCTATGCCTTCTGCGCCGGGCTGTACCCGGCCAATAACGCGGCCCCCAAATGGGAGAAGGAACAGGATGGGCTGGCGTTCTCCTTTGGCGATTACGGTGAATTTACGGTGAACGGCGTCAAGCTGGACAGCGTGGAGACAAGCGCGGAAGTTACGGAAAACGGCCAAAAAACGACGGAACAGCACAAGTTTTACCGCTACAGCAAGAGCACGGCAGAAGGGACGACCAACCCATGAAGCAGCGTTTGAAAAACCAGAACGGCACAACGCTGGTGGAGCTGATCGTCTGTATGGTGCTGCTGGCGATCTTTACGCTGGCGGCGGTCACGCTGATACAGCCCAGCGCACAGGCGTACATGGACATCCAGCAGCAGACGCGCGCGCAAAATCTGGCTGACGCGCTCATTGAGACGATCCGCGGCGAGGTGCTCGAGGCGAACGGCTATATCCGCTTCACCGACGGCGCAACAGTCCCCAATGATACTGATGTAGATAAGGGATATGACAGCATATTTAAAGAAAAAACAGGGGTGAGTGACGGTACAGCACTGGAATTTAGTGTTTATCCCAATCACATCGAATTGATTGATAAAGACTATGTACCGCCATTAACAAAAAGTGACGGGACACAGCTGCTGAAACAGGAACAGGCAAATGCGCTGAACGGCTACCTGCACATGCGGTTTTATCAGCAGAGTGGTACAGATAACAGCCCGCAGCACACTGCAACAGATGAAAATACCAAACAAGTTACGCAGAAATACGTTGCTTACGCCTATACGACGGCGTACCCCAAGGACGCTTACATGGGGT
>OGDY01001941.1_pt1 | contig 20906 bp, 22 predicted proteins | sample 1570341 | NCBI WGS metagenome assembly OGDY01 (sample SAMEA2581972, study PRJEB24529) | metagenome | biome: Human gut stool | place: China | collected 2011 | reverse complement strand
AGGACTTCCTGAAGAACGAGGCCCGCTACGCGCGTCTCGCCACCGCCTTCCCCGAGCGCGCCACCGAGCTCTTCGAGAAGAACGAAGAGAACGCCAAGGCCCGCTACGAGCACCTGCTCAAGCTCAAGGCGCTGTACGAATAATTCCAAATCGCAAAAAAGGAGCTGGGAGAAATCCAAGCTCCTTTTCTTGCTTAATGAAAGAAATAGCGGGTATTGAATTTTGAAATTCAATATCCGCTATTTCTCGTCCGGAATATATAAAATGACGTCCTCCACAGAGCAGCCGAGGATCGAGCATATGTCGTTGAGCGTGGTAAGAGTAATGCTCCGGTTGTGCTTCATGGCATCCAGCGTCCCCTTGCTGAAGGAGTATTTGGTTATCAGCGTGTATGTTGTCACGCCCTTCTTTTTCATTGTTTCCCATAAGGGGTCAAAGGTGATCAACCGCATTTCCTCCTGCAAAAAACAACTCCCTACACAAATTATAATTTAGAAAAAAGGGTTGAATATACCCGAAAATCAGGGTATATTGAAAAGACTAAGTGAAAGGAGAAACACAAATGAAAAAGAGGATCAGCAGTGCTTTAGCGCTTCTTCTGGCAGTTTCCCTTCTTGCGGGCTGCGGGAAGAGCAAAGAAGTAAGAGCGGTTGAGAAGAGCATAGCTTCCATTGGCGAAGTTACCGAAGAAACGGAAGCGGCGATTGGCGATGCCCGCGCGCAGTATGAAGCGCTGCCGGAGGAGGAAAGGGAGAGCGTCTCCAACTACGAAACGCTGCAGGAGGCCGAAAAAAGATTGGAAGAACTGAGGCGTCTGGCGGAGATCAACGCAGTCGAGCAGGAGATCGCAGACATTGGCGAGGTGACAGAGGAGAAAAAGGAGCAGATCCAGAACGTCCGTGAAAAGTACGAAGCGCTCTCGGAAGAAGAAAAAGGCATGGTGTCCAATTCGGATATTCTGAGAGAAGCGGAGGAAAGACTGGAGAAACTGAAACTCCTTGCTATCGTCGGAACATGGAAATCGAGCATTGTTGGCATTACCTTAGTCTATTCTTTTAAAGAGGACGGAACGTATGAAAACTATGCGCAGAATCCGATCGGATTAAAACTGAGCGTGCAGGGAGGAAAGGGAACCTATTCCTATGACGGAGAAACGGTGACGCTGCATCATGATGGCAAAGAAAACGTGTTCCCCGTAAAGATAACAGAGAATAGTCTTATTATTATGGCCACAGACAACAATCCGATTGGAGACATGATCTATACACGGGTGGACTGATCGGCAGCCGCGAGAGATACCGGCTGCTGCCCTCTTGACCAGACGGCGAAAACTGTGATATGTTTACAGGTACGAATCGAGTCGATAACGGAGGAGGGGAGGAGCGCCATGCACCTGGATAAACGGACAAGTGCCAATCTGGACTACCTGAAAGCGTTTGCGGCGTTTCTTGTGGTGCTTGGCCACTGCCTTTCCTATTACACCGCCTGGCAGCCTCTGCCGCTCTTCGCCGGGATCGCAGAGGACCTGATCTATCATGTGCATGTGCCGCTCTTTTTCACGATCTCCGGCTTTTTGTGCCACCGGCAGCCGCTGCGCCCGTACTACAAGAAAAAGGTGCTCCGTGTCCTCGTCCCGTTCTGGTTTTTCGCGTTTTTGAAGGTATTTTTCAGCACTGTGATCGTCCGGCACTTCGCGCACGCGGACACGATCAGCGGCCAGCTTTACGATGCATTCGTCATCGGCCGCGCCTACTGGTTCGCCTACGCGATCTTCCTCATGCTTCTGATCGCGCCGCTTTTCTGGGAAAAGAATGAAAAGACTGCTCCGCGAAAAGCGATCATCGGCATGATCGCCGCCGCGGTGTTCTCCGCCGTCTGCTCCATAAAAGGGCTTTCTCTGCTGACGGAGGTCTTCCAGATCAGCCGGACCGTAAAGCACCTCCCGTTCTTCCTGTCCGGCATGGTGCTGCGGTATTATTATCCAAAGCTGAAAGAATTTTTCGACCGGCGCCGTATCCCTGCGCTGTGCCTTGCCGCCGCGATCACGGCGGCGAGCGCGCTCTGCTTTGCGTTGCAGCTGAAGATCGATGCGTATCTGCGGCTGCTTGTCACGTCCTACGCGCTGATGGCGCTGCTGCTGGCGTTGGCAAACGCCCTTCCGGAAAATTGCCGGGCGCTGGCGCAGACCGGAAAAATGTCCTACCAGATCATGCTGCTCGACCCGTTTTATAAGGTCGTGCTGTTCGCTGCGGCGGGAAAGCTCTTCGGCGGCATGCCGCTGGCGCTGCTCCCGCTCATCGCTGCGGCGGATTTCGCGCTCGGTGTTATAACATGTATGGTCATCCGGAAGATTCCCGGCGTAAGAATACTGTTTGGATTGTAAAGAGGGTTTCACTATGCCGAACATTCTCGATTACCTTACCTGGCGCGGCGATGTGCCGTTTTCGGTGTCGCCGCCGAACGAGGTGGATAACTATATCCACTGCAAGATCGGCACGCTCGATTTTACCGGCATCGTGCCGGAAAACGAGCTGTATGTCCCGCTGCCGCAGGCGGTAGAGGCATATTTTGCCGCGGGCGGCGCGGAAAAGCTCGGCGCGCTCAGCTCACCGTATATTGCCCCGATGGTCAAGCGCCTGCCGGAAACGGTGCGCTTCCGCGAGGTGATGCTCACCGGCTTCCGCCAGGTGTACGATGAGAAAAAGACCGAGCAGTTCTCCGCGCTCACGCTGCGTCTGCCGGGCGGACAGCACTATGTGACCTTCCGCGGCACGGACGATACGATCGTCGGCTGGAAGGAGGACTGCCTGCTCACCGTCATGGACGAGATCCCCGCGCAGCGCGATGCGGTCGAGTATCTCACATGGGCGGCCTCGGTCTATCCGGGAAAAATCGCCGTCGGCGGCCATTCCAAGGGCGGCAATCTCGCCATGTACGCTGCCGCCATGGTGCCCGAGAGCGTGCAAGAGCGCATCGGGAACATCTACAATAACGACGGCCCCGGCTTTCAGGAGAAAATTTTGCAGACCGAGGGCTACCGGCGCATCAAGCCGCGCATCAAAACGATCCTCTCCCAGAACGCCATGGTCGGCACGCTCCTCTGGAATGACTGCGACTACACGGTAGTGAAGAGCACCGCCGCATTGCTCGGCGCGCACGACGGCTTCACGTGGGAGACGACGCCCACGAGCTTTGTCCGCTGCGAAAACCTGTCGCCGTCGGCGCGGGCGTTCGACCGCGCGATGGAGGAAGTTCTCGTCGGCATGAGCATGGCCGAGCGGCAGGAATTCATCGAGGAGTTTTTCGGCACGCTCACGGCCACCGGCGCCGTAACGCTCAGCGATCTTTCCGCGAGGATGCTGCGCGAAACGCTGCGCTTTGCCCGCGCCGTACATCAGGAGCCGAGCCTGCACAAAATGGTCAACGAGACGCTCGAAGCCATGGCTAAGGGCTATGCCGCCGAGCGGAACTGGAGCCTCAGCCGTCTGAAGCTCCCGGCCAACCCCCTCCGGCGCAAGAAAACCAAAGAGGAACAGGATAAAACCTGACATTTTTTAATGACAATGCCCCCTTACGCAGAAAACTGCATAAGGGGGCATCGTTTATTCAAAGAGAGGGATCACTTTTTTAAAACAAAATCGGGCGACATCTCCTGCCAGTGCGCCATGCGACGAGCGAGCTCCGCTTTGCTTGCATCGTCCTTGCGCATCGCAATGAGCTCCCAGTCCATCTCGTCGAGCGCCTGCACGACCTCGTTGATTTTCTGGTAGGGGATGGCAATGATGTGTCGTCCAGGAGGATAGGTGCCGCGGCGCTTCATACCGTGGTGCATGCCGGTGATACAGAAATTCACCTTACCGGAAACGTAGGGATAGCTGTACATCCATGCGCAGCTAAGCACCGACGAACACTTACTCTCCCAGAAATCACCGGAGATATAGCTCGTGGCGCGCATGATGATCTCCGCCTTTTCGACCTCGGCAACGCAGATGATCAGGTCGGGGTCAAAGTCACAGATGGCGACGGGAGAGAAAATGACGAAATTCACCGAGCCGGGGACGAGCGTCGTCATGCTGTTATAAATACGCGCGTTTGGTGCGGGTGTCTTGAACACGCCAAAGTCGTATCCCGCCTGTCCACTCGCGCCGAGCGGCGGTTTGGGGATCATACCGAGCGCCATTTTCCCGAAACAGTTATCGTCGTCCTTCGTAATGAAGAACTTTTTCCCTGTTACCTGCGCTTCCTTGACAAATTCACAGAACGAGAGCGTCTTATCGGTATGCGTAGTGTTCTCCGGCATAGCGTAGCTGTATTTGATCGCAACGGCCGGATAGTCCATTTCAAGCTTAGCAAAAAGATCCTTTGCCTTCTGGCTGAGCATGGTTTTCTCCTCCTGACGAAATGATTTGGGTTTACCGTTTGTCGGCGTGCGCACGCAGCGCCTTGCCGAGCCGTTCGAGCGCAGGCGTGATGTACGATGTGGGGCAGGCGAGATTCCAGCGCTCAAACCCGCGCCCGGCCTCGCCGAACACGATGCCGTCGTCAAAGAACAGGAACGCCTCGCGGCGCAGCAGCTCTGCAAGCTTGTCCGCAGGAATATCGAGCGGACGGAAATCCATCCAGAGAAGGTACGTGCCCTCGAGAGGGGAGACGATGACGGATGGAAACTCCCGGCGCAGATACTCCACAATGAGACGGCGGTTTTCCTCCAGTATGCTGATGAGCTGATCGAGCCACTCATCGCCCTCGGTATACGCGATGCGGCAGGCTTCCAGCCCGAGAATGTTGCACTTTGGGTTCCCATCGTGACGCTTGAGCTCTTCGTCGAACGCCTTGCGCAGCGCTTCGTTGGGGACAATCACGCTCGAGGTCTGAAGCCCGGCGAGGCTGAATGTCTTGCTCGGGGAGATGGCGGTCAGCGTGTTCTGTGCAAGCTCGTCGCTGAGCGAACCGATGGGCGTGTGGTGATAACCGGGCAGAATAAGGTCGCTGTGGATCTCGTCGCTGAAGAGGACAACGTTGTTTTCAAGACAGATGCGGCCGATGTGTTCGAGCTCCTCGCGTGTCCATACGCGGCCGCAGGGGTTGTGCGGGCTGCACAGGATCATGAGCTTCACGTCCGGGCGCTTTGCTTTCGCTTCGAGATCGGCAAAATCGATGGTATAGTACCCGTTCGTGTTGATAAGCGCCGAGCCAACGACCTGCCGGTCGTTTCGCGTGGCGGCCATATACATTGGATAATATACCGGCGTGAGAAGCAACACGCCGTCGCCGGGGGCGGTGAACGCATGTACGGCGGTAAAAAAGGCGTTGATGACGCCCGGCGCGCCGAGCAGCCACTCCGGACGGATGTCCCAGCCGTGGCGGTCGCGCTCCCAGCGGCAGACGGCGGCGTTAAAACGCTCATCCGGGTTGCAGTAGCCGAGCGGGCTCTTATCAAGAAACTCCTTCAGACCGTCCACTACCTCGGGCATGACCTTCAACTCCATATCGGCGACGGAAAACGGGATGACGCCCTCGGGACAATCGTACTTTTCCATCTCTGCCCATTTCATGCTGCCTGTGCCGCGGCGCGGCTGCACCGCTTCAAAATCATAATGTTTCATAAGTGTTACCTCCTCTTATTGCGGAAGCAAATTATTTAAACGCTTGACAATTTTCTTAATGGTAGCACAACGCAAAACGAAAAGTCAACAGGGGATTGCGGGCGAATAGCAGAAAAATCCTTATTTTATTAAGAGAAAAACGAAATTCGGCGTAAACGATAAAAAAATATTTGGGAAATCATACAACATGCCGATTGACGAACGAAAATTGGTGTGATACTCTGTGGTCGCGATTGTTAAATGGATTAATAAAAATCGCAGCTCGTTCGACAGCGAGGACAAAAAGAAAACAGCGATCCCCAAAAACGAAAAAGGAGAGAACCAAAATGAGAAAACTCAGCGGAAAAGACCTCTTTTTCATGGCGATGGGCTCTACCATCGGCGCGGGCATCATTACGAATACCGGCGCGGCGATCGGTATGGCCGGCAGCGGCGTTATCATTGCGTATCTGATGGCGTTCGCGGTCATGTTCATTGCCAACCTCCCCACCATGTTCTTCACAACGGTACACCCGGTCATGAGCCCTCAGTACGTTATGACCTCCTGGATCAGCAAGAAGGTCGCGGGCTTCTGGCTCTACTGCCAAATCTTCGCCGCCTTTGCGCAGGCATATATGGGCGTCGCCTTCGGCACGTATCTCACCAGCATCTTCACCGGCATCAGCACGAGTGCAGCGGCCTGCATCATCGTGACGTTGTTCTTCCTGCTGAACCTGCTCGATCTGAAGACCTCGGCGAAGGTACAGAACATTGTCACCTCGATTCTGCTTATCGTACTGCTCTCGTTTATCATCCTCGGTCTCGGCAAGTGCGATATGAACCAGCTCTTCAGCAAGGAAAGCCTGCTCTTCGGCGGCACACGCGGTATTTTTGATGCGTGCGCGGCGGTTCTGTTCGGTGTCGGCGGCTGTACGATCATTATGAACTTCGGCCCGCAGATCGAAAACCCGAAGCGCAACATCCCCAAAATGACGATCATCACGTTCATCTGCGCGTTCCTCGCGTTCGGCCTTGTCGCGTTCGTCGGCTCCGGTGTGGCTCCCCTCGCGGAGGTCGCCGGCAAGCCCATGACCTATCAGGCGCAGATCATCTATCCGGGCAACTGGTATCTCCTGTTCGTTATCGGCGGCGCGCTGCTCGCCATTGTCACTACCATCAACGCCAATTATCAGCGCTACTGGAGCTCCATTCTCCGCGGTGTGGACGAGGGCTGGCTGCCCGAATTCATGGGCAAGCGCAACAAGCACGGCATCCCCTGGGTGCTCATGGTGCTCTTCTGGCTCATGGCTCTCATCCCCAACCTGTTCGGACTGAACATCGGCCAGCTCATCAGCCTCGCCTCCGCCGTTACGCTCATCCCGATGCTCATCCCTGTCTGGGGCTTCGTGAAGCTCCCCGAGTGCGACCCCGAGGGCTGGAATGCCTCCAAAATGTCCAAGACCTTCGCGTCCAAGGGCTCCCGCATCGCGCTGTGCGCTGTCTCCACGATCCTGCTCGGCATCTTCGTCGTGCTGAACGTCCTCAAATTCAGCAAGGTCGCCGTCATCTTCGTGTGCGTCTACTTCGCGGTCTGCGCGGCCATCTGCGTGTTCTTCGGCGATAAGCTCCTCGCCGCCGGCGAAAAGCGCCTTGCGGTCAAGGGCGAACAGTAATACGATCCATAGAAAAACGGTTTGGCGTTCCGGGTATCCCGGAACGCCAAAGTAAAAAGAAAGGAGAACTATCCCATGGTGAATAAAATGGAAAAGTGCCTGCATCCGGTGCTGGCCAAGCGCGATCAGAACTGGTTCTGCTCCCGCATCCAGGCAGAGATGAAGCAGCAGGGCCTTGGCTATCTGATCCTCCAGACGCCCTATAACGTCATGTACGCCACAGGCTACTCCCCGCTCGTCGGCAGCTCGGCCGCAATTATTCCGGCGGAGGGGGACGCGCATCTCATCATCAGTACGCTTGAGAGCGCAGACGCCTATGCTTCCACAAACAACGTCGATGTGCGCGAGTTCATGTCGTGGGTGTTCATCGATAACGGCACGGAGGAATCCCGCCGCGACAAGGGCGATGTGATGGATCCCGACGCTGTGGTGCATATGACGATTGACCTCATCAAAAACACCCCGATGGATGGCAAGGTCGGCATCGAGATGGGCTCCGTGAGCCATGCGTTTTACGGCAAGCTCGCCGCCTCACTGCCGGAGGGCATGATCGTGGACGGCTCCTCCGTTACAAGAAACTGCCGCGTCGTCAAGTGCCAGTGGGAGATCGATATGCTTCGTCTGGCTGCTACCGAGGCGGATAAGGCATGGCGCGCGATGGCCGCGGAGATCAAGCCGGGTATGCCTGCATGGAAGCTCGATGCGATGTTCGCCTACGAAGCCAGCAAGCTCAATCTGGAGCACGGCACCTGTGGACGCTCGCATAGCTTTATCCCGGCGGTCGGCCCGTACTACGGCCTGTGCGGCGTGCCGCGCGGATACATCCTCCAGGCCGGCGATGTTATCAAGTTTGACGTCGGCTACTCCTACTTCGGCTACTGGAGCGACATTGCCCGCACGTTCGCCGTCGGCGGCACGGCTCCCGACGAGGTGCTGGAGATCTACGACACGCTCTATAAGGCCAACCGCATGGGCGTGGAAATGCTCAAGCCCGGCACGCCGATGAAGGACATCTACAACGCCATCCGCGAGCAGGTCGAGCAGAGCCGTCTCATCCCGAAGTATCCCCGCGGCCATATGGGTCACTCCATCGGCAGCGGCGTCGGCCCCGAGGAATACCCGACCATCGCCCCGGGCACGGATTATGTGCTCGAAGAGAATATGGTCCTCTGTCTTGAAACGCCTTACTCCGCCACCGGCAGTGCGCCGGTCAAGGGCGGCTTCAACCTTGAGGACACCCACGTCATCACCGCTGACGGCCACGACTCGTTCACCGTCATGCCGGACAACATTTTCTGGAAGTAAGCCGCATTGTATCGTATAATAGTTTCGCGGAAAGGCTGTGTCCTTTCCGCGGAACTATTCTTCATTTCTGTAAAAAGGAGCTTTATACTATGGCGATCAAGGTTTACGGCAGCAACATCTGCCCCGGCACGATGCGTTTCCTCTCCATTCTAACGGAAAATGGCGTCATGCCGCAGTTCATCAATGTGACCGGCTCGATCAACCTGCTCAAGGACTTTATCTATCTGCGCGATACGCACCCGGCGTTCGATGCCTTCCGCGGCACGGGACGCATCGGTTTCCCACTCGTCCAGCTTGAGGACGGAACCTATACGACCGATCTGGACGGTGTGCTGGACAGCTTCGGCATCGCTGCGCGCATGCAGTTCGGCAAATGACCACCTTCGCCGCACGAAAACGGCAGCATAAAGGTTTTTGTTGCATTTCTCCCAGGGGCGTGTTTTAATAATACTTTAGGAAATAAAGTTTTGGAGAATGCAGAGTGAAAAACCGGAAAAGCGACGAAAAATTCGGCGGAGAAAACAATGTCGGTGATATCATTGAGCAACTGGCCTACCGGGGCGATCTGAAATTCCGGCTGTCGGCCATGCTGTATAAGGGCGTGTCGGAGTCGAGAGATTACGGCGACGGCGAGCCTCTGAAAATGCTGGACGCGCACATTCTGGTCGATATCGACAAGTATCCCGGCATACTGAGCGCCGATCTTGCGCAGCGCTGGTGCCGCACGCGCAGCGCCATCTGCATCATCGTGCAGCGGCTGGTGGATAACGGGTACATCTATAAGGAGTACCTGCCCGGCAACAAAAAGGAACGCGCGCTGTTCTGCACGGAGAAAGGAAAAAATCTCTGCCGCCTGCACCGGCAGTACGACGCGATGCGCACGAGCGCTCTTATCAATGACCTGCTCCGCTACTGCACGGCGGACGAGATCGAAGCCTATTTCAAAGTGCTTGATCTGCAGATCCGCCTCATGCAAAAAGGCTATTACATCGACGCCAACGGCACGGTGGCCTTCAATTACGAAGAGGATAAATAATAAAGCGAGAACCCGAAGCGGAAGACTTCGGGTTCTCGCTTTTTCAGATATCAGATGTGGTTTGCGACCTCGAAAGCGTCCCAGACGGCACTGTGGACGTTGTGGAATTCCTTGCAGTCGCCGATGGCATAGACCTCGTCGCACTCCTGCATGGCGTTGTAAAGCTCGCGGTCCGGTGTGAAGCCAACGGCAAGTATGACCGTATCGGCGGGGATCGATTCCTCGGCGCCGGTGTCGAGATCACGGATAACGAGCCCGTTCTCCGTCGCCTTCACCGCAGTGGTGCGGCAGCGGACGTCCGTGCCGTAGAACGGAACGAGACGTTCAAGCATTTCGCTGTTGGCCGAGCAGATGGGGGCGTTCACGGCGAGCAGCTTCGGTAGCGCCTCGACGATCGTGACCTTTTTGCCGAGATCCTTCGTGAGCCAGAGCGCCAGCTCGCAGCCGACCATGCCGCCACCGATGACAACGGCGTGCTTGCCCACATTCTCGCCGCTCTGCGCGAGCGCATCCTTCGCAGTGATGACACGGCGGTCATCGCCGAGCGAGAACGTCTTCGCCTTCGCGCCAGTGGCAACGATGAGCGTATCGAAGGAAAGCGTTTTCAGCTCCCCGGCGGTCAGCCGGTGGTTGAAGTGGATCTCCACGCCGAGCTTTTCAAGCGTATGGGCATACCACGCGATCAGCGCGCGGTCATCGTCCTTGAAGGACGGAACACCCGCCTCATACAGTGCGCCGCCCAGGCGGTCAGAGGCTTCGTAAATGACCGGCTCGTGGCCACGGATGGCAAGCACACGGGCCGTTTCGCACCCGGCGATGCCGCCGCCGACAATGACGACCTTTTTCTTCCGGAAAACGGGGTTATAGGCAAAGGCACGCTCGCGGGCGCACTGCGGGTTGACAGCACAGTTGATCATTGAATACTTCTGGATGCGGCCCATGCAGCCCTCCTGGCAGCCGATGCAGGGACGGATATCGGCGGTCTTTCCGGCACGGAGCTTGTTTACATAGTCGGGGTCAGCCAGCAACGGACGGCCGAGCGATACGATATCGCAAACGCCGGTTTGCACGGCTTCAACGGCCATATCCGAATCGTCCATCCGTCCGGCGCAGAGCACCGGCACGTCCACGACCTCCTTTATCGCCTTGGCGTACTTGCGGTAAAGCCCCTTTTTCTGATACATGGGCGGATGGCTCCACCACCAGGAGTCGTAGGAGCCGACGTCTACATCGAGCGCGTCGTAGCCGTAAGAGATGAGCAGCTTTGCCGCTTCGAGCCCTTCCTCCATGTCACGCCCCTTTTCCGCAAACTCCTCGCCAGGCAGCGCACCCTCGCGCCAGTCCTTGATCATACTTTTTGGGGAAAAGCGCAGCGCCACGGGGAAGTCCGCGCCGCAGGTCTTCTTAATCTCCTCGACGATCTCGCGGGCAAAGCGCAGCCGGTTTTCCAGACTGCCGCCGTATTCATCCGTGCGGTGATTGAAAAAGCTGATGGCGAACTGGTCGATGAGATAGCCCTCGTGCACCGCGTGGATCTCCACGCCGTCAAACCCGGCGCGCTTGGCATTGTAGGCGCCCTTGCCGAAGCTCTCAACAATGGCGTGAATCTCATCCACGGTCAGGGCACGGCAGGTCTTGTCCAGCCAGCGGTGGGGGATCGGAGAGGGCGCGACCGGCGGAAACTCGCCGAGATTTGTCGGAATCGTGACGCGGCCGAAGCCGCCGGACATCTGCAGAAAGATCTTGCTGCCGTAGGCGTGGATGCGTTCGGTCATCTCCCGGCCTGTCCGGACAAAATGCACGGGGTTGTATGTGCTGTTCGGGCAGTTGGGCATGGACTGCATTTCCACCGTGCAGTCGGAAAACGTGACGCCCGTGATGATAAGGCCCGTGCCGCCTTTGGCGCGCTCGGTGTAGTAATCAATGCCGCGCTGGTTAAAGCCGCCTTGCGCGTCCGCCAGTCCGAGCGGGCCCATCGGGGCCATGGCAAATCGGTTTTTCATCTGTACCTTGCCGATACTGATCGGCGTAAAAAGCTCCGGATATTTCATTGTGCCCTCCTGTGTTGTGTTTGAAAATACCAGAAAAGTGAACGTGTTCACTTTTCTGATATAACTATAAAACGAGTTTTTCGGAATGTCAATACAAAAACGAAAAGGATTTGCGAAATTCAGAGGAATACACTATAATAGACCGGAAAATATAGCAAAACGGAGAAGAGCATGGACGGGCAGAACCGAGAAAAGAAATCCGACCGCACCCGGCAGCGCCTGGCGGCGGCAGCCATCGCTGCGATGACGGAGCGAGGTTATCAGGGAGTCACGATCCGCGATATCTGCGAGCGGGCCGGGGTATCCATCGGGTCGTTTTACCGGTATTTCGATACGAAGTCGGATGTGCTGCGGGAAATGTATGAGACCGGCGATGAGCTCATGCAACACGAAGACGAGGCGCTCCTTGCCCGTCCGTGGATGGAGCGCGTATCGGCGTTTATTGATAAATACGCCAGGCTGAACACGGACACGGGGCTCGACGCGATGCGCGTGCTCTATAACCCGGAAAACACGTGGTTTACGCGCGTGCGCCCAATGCAGCAAAAGCTTGAAGCGCTGCTTGCCGGGGCGCAGAACGCCGGCGAGTTGACGGCAGAATACTCCGCCTCGGAGCTGACGGAACTCTTTTTCGTGTGTATGCGCGGCATATGCTACGAGTGGTGTATTTCCGGCGGCACATACGATCTGGAGCAGCGGATGCATCACCAGATGGCGCTCCTTCTCCGTGGTTTTCTCGTTGGACAATAAAAAGAGCAGCACCCTCTTTGCTTTCGGCAGAGAGGGTGCTGCTGTGTGTGGGGCGGCTTCAGTGCCGGGTAAAATGGGGCAGAACCTCGGGTAAAACGCGGTCAAGGGCGTATTTTTCGGTGCTCTCGTTTGCGGCGGCGCCCATCCGCGCACGCAGCGCGGCGTCGCGGCCGAGCGTCTGCACGGCTTCGGCAAACGCTGCCGCGTCGCCGAACGGGACGAGATAGCCTGCGCCGGAGCCTTCCAGAAGATCCTCGTGTCCCTTCACCCGCGTGAGCACGCAGGGGAGCGCCGTGTGCATCGCTTCCATCACCGCGAACGGCAGACCCTCCGACCGGCTCGCGGAAACGCAGATATCCGCCGCGGCGAGCGCACCGCACACATCGGAGATCCGTCCCGGAAACCGGCTCCGGGAAGAGATGCCGAGCGTTTCGGCTTCGGCTTTGCACTCTTGCAGCAGCGTCCCGTCGCCGGGGAGCAGGAGATAATAGTTCTCGGGAAGCCGGGCGAGCGTCTGAAGGAGCAGCGTCTGGTTTTTGCGCTTGGAAAATTCCGCGGCGCAAACGAGACACACGGCGTCCTCCGGCAGGAAATACGCCGCTCTTGCCGCGGCGCGCTCCTCCGGCGCGGCGGGGGGAAAGCGGGAAAAATCAACGCCCATGCCGGGAATAAAATATACGTTTCCGCGGCAGAGCCGGTGCTTTTTGGCGATCTGCTCGTCGCAGCGGTTCATAACGAGAATGTCGTCCGTAACGCCCGCCGTCAGCTTTTCCGCCGCGAGCAGCACCGTGCGCCGCAGCGCGCCGGAATCGCCGTCAAAGAGATATCCGTGCACCGTATTGACGACGCGGGTATGCTTTTTCCCCGCGAGCATCACGCCCAGACGGGTGAAAAACGCGGCGAGCGAGGTGTGCGTCACGATCACGTCGTACCGGTTCTTACGGATATCCCGCGCCAAAAGCGCGGCGGCGCGGAAATTTCTCGGCGATACGAAGCTCTTCGTAAACGGCACGGCGAGAAACCGCACGCCCTCGCCGAGATCTTCGCCGCTGCCGTTCGTCGCGGCGGTCACATCCCAGCCGAGCGAGCGCAGCGCGGCGAGATACGGCAGATGAAAGCTCACCAAATGCGCGCTGCTGGAGGCGGTATATAAAATTTTCGGCGCGGAATGGTTCATGGCGTCCTCCGGTACGGTATTTTCTACACCGGATTATAACAGAAACCGTGGAAGAAACAAACCATTTGTGGTAAAATATAGCTGCGTAAGCGCGCAGAGGCGAACCGCGCCGCGCGGCAGCACGTCTAAAAACTGACAAATCTTTCCTATACGGCGGAAAAAGCGATGAATAAAAGAGAAACAAAAAAGACCGTCCTCTGGGCGGCGATGGATATGGCGCTGTCCGTGGCGGCCATGGCGGCAGCATTCTATATCCGGTTTGTGCTGTTCCGGGGCGAAAACCCGGTCGGCGGCTTCGGGTATCATATGCTCTGGGCGGGGCTGTTCTCGCCGGTGTACGCCGTGCTCTTCGGGCTGCTCGGCATCTACGAGCCGCAGCCGCAGCGCGGCTTCATCCACGAATTTGGGAACATCGTTCTCGGCTGCACGTTCGGCGTGATGCTGTATATCGATCTCATCTTCGTGTTCCGAGTGGTGGACTTTTCGCGCTGGATGATCCTTCTCTGCTATCTGCTGCTCATCGCGTTCACCGGCGCACGCGGCTTTATTGCGCACCGTCTGCTCCGCCGGCAGTACCGCGCCGGAAATGGGCTGCGCCGCCTTGTCATCATCGGCGACGGCGCGTCGGCGCGCGAATGTCTGCGCCGCGTGAAGAAGGGACGCGACGCCGGCTGGACGGTCATCGGCAGCGTAGGCGCATCGGCGCTCAGCGGCGTGCCGCATCTGGGCTCTTATGATTCTCTGCGCACGGCGCTTGAGACGAACGCGCCGGACGAGGCGGTGATCGCCATGGAGGAAAACCAGGCGGAACGGCTCGGCGGGATACTGCGCGAATGCGAGGATACCGGCGTGAAGCTCGCGCTGCTGCCGATCGGGTATGAATATATGTCGCGCCACCCGTATGTGGAGGAGCTGTGCGGCCTGCCGCTGGTGAACGTCCGGCGTGTGCCGCTCGACAATGCCGGCGCGGACATCGTCAAGCGTCTTTTTGATATTCTCGCGAGTCTTGTTCTCATTGTTCTCACATCGCCCGTCATGCTCGTCGCCGCGATCGGCACGCGCCTTTCCTCTCCGGGGCCGGTCCTGTTCCGGCAGGAGCGTATCGGCAAGGACAAGAAGCCCTTTTATATGCTCAAATTCCGTTCCATGCGCGTGAATGCGCAGTCGGACACGGCGTGGACGCGCGACCACGACCCGCGCCGCACGGCGTGGGGGGCGTTCATGCGGCGCTACTCCATCGATGAGCTGCCGCAGCTCTTTAACGTCCTTGCGGGCGATATGTCGCTCGTCGGCCCGCGGCCGGAGATCCCGCGGTACGTCGATCATTTCAAATACAGTATTCCGCTTTATATGGTGCGCCATCAGGTGCGTCCCGGCATCACCGGCTGGGCGCAGGTCAACGGTCTGCGCGGCGATACCTCCATCCGCGCGCGGGTGGATTACGATCTCTATTATATCGAAAACTGGTCGATGCTGTTCGATATCAAGATCCTGCTTATGACGCCGTTCAAGGGCGTGGTAAACCATCAGGAATCGCTGAAATGAGGGAGAAACCCATGGAAAAGAGAGAAAACGGCGTGCGCGTGGAGCACCTCACCGGCGCGCTGCCGATGAGCGAGATGCTGGAAAAGTATGTGGACGTGGAAAAATTCCTCGGCTATTGCGCCGCGTGCCCGCGCTGCGGGCAGACGTGGTCCTGCCCGCCCTACGATTTTGACCCCGCGGCGGTCTGGCCACAGTACGCCGCGGTCACGCTGTACGCCGTGCAGGTGTTCCCGGAGAGCGAGGAGGCAAAAGCCGCGGCGCTCGCCGACCCGGAGATGTTCCTCCGCCCGTACCGGAGAGCGTTTGACGCGCTGCTCGAAGAGCGGGAGCGGGAAACGCGCGGTTCCCTTCGCCTGGACGCCGGGCGCTGCCTCGTGTGCGAGCGATGCGCGCGCCGGGACGAGGAGCCCTGCCGGTTTCCGGAAAAGCTCCGCTATTCGCTCGAATCGCTCGGCGCGAACGTCGGCGCGCTCGCCGCGGACAAGCTGGGCGCGCCGCTCCAATGGGGGACAAAGGACGCACCGCCGGAATACTTTGTACTGGCCGGCGCGGTGCTGACGAAGGGAGAATAAGGAATGCTCGAAAGCCTTTTTCAAACCTACGATTCCGTCATCGTGCTCGATACGGAGACGACCGGCGTGAACTGCAAATCCGACGAGATCATTGAGCTTGGCTTCCTGCGGCTCGACCGGGCGGGGGAGCGCACGGAGGAAGATTATCTTATCCGCCTCTCGCCGGGCCGTCGTCTGCCGCCGGTCATCACGCAGCTCACCGGCATCCGCGAGGATGAGCTTTTTCAAAACGGCGTGGAAAAGGACGTGGCTGCGGAGGCGTTCGTCCGTTCGCTCGCCGGAGAAAAGCCGCTCGTATGCGCGTACAATGCGCAGTTTGATCTGTGCTTCCTCTTTTACTTCCTGCACCGGCTCGGCTGCGACGGGGTGCTGCAAAAGGCGCAGTTTCTCGACATCATGGCGATCTACAAAGACCGGCGGGACTATCCGCACAAGCTCTGCAACGCCGTGGAGAGCTATGGCGTTGACGGCGTGAACTCCCACCGCGCCGTGGACGACGCCAACGCTGCGCTCGAGGTGCTGCTCGCCATGGAGCGGGAGCGCGGCGACATCGAGCGGTACATAAACCTTTTCGGCTACAACCCCAAATACGGTCCGCCGAAGCCGCAGATCGGCTCCGTCCGCTACGAGCCGCAGCCCTACCAGAGACAAAAGCTGCTGTACGAATAATGAAAATGCACCCCCGCGGGAAATTTCCCGCGGGGGTGCGCTGTATCATTTCGTATTATCCGAGCTTCGCAAAATCAAAGAGCTCCGCGAACGCCTCAAGATCTTCCTTCGTGACCGGCTCCGGCATGAAGAAACTGTTGCCCTCCGTGCCGCCGAGCAGGTTGATGGCCACGAACGCCTTCGGCTGGTCGGACATCACGACGCAGCGGCTCGGGCCGAGCGAGAACTGCACCTCATCGCCGCGGGAGGTCGTGTAGATCCACTCCTCATAATCCTCGGCGTTGCCGATGTTCAGCGTGACCTCGGAGAACGCGCCCTTGACGTACCGGCCAAGCTGATATTCGTAGCTCTTGCCGGAAACGTTTGTGCCGTAGGCCTGGAACGAGCCGTCCTCGTAAATATATCCGCTCACGGCGGTGCAGTCGGTAAGGAACGGTTCGGCGTTCAGCAGGGAGTAGAGCGTATCCTCGCTGTCAAAGTCCGTCACGGACGTGTGCAGCCGCAGATTATACTTGCGGGTGATCTGGTCGAGCTCGTTGGCCATGTCCTGCGTGGAGACGGAGTAGAGATCATACTTCTCCGGCAGGCAGGCGGCGGCTTCCTTCGCCATGGCGGCGGTGTCGTACGACGCAAGGAAGTCCATCCACTCGGCGTTTGCCTTGAACTCCGGGCTCCCCGGCACGCCCTGCAGCGCGATGACCGTGCTGTCGCTCACCGGCTCCGCCGTGGCGGAGACCGCGGCGGGGGAGGCGTTCGGGTCGGTGACGGTGAGACTCTTCAGACCGAAAAAGTCCGTAGCCAGCGCCGTGCCGCCGAGCACCGCGACGAGCAGCGCCGCCGCGACGAGAGCGCCCGTGCCGAACCGGAAGCGCCGTATCTTCGGCTTTTCCTCCAGCGCGGAAAGTGTTTCCTTCATCCGTGCCTCAAACGATGCGGGAACCTCTTCAAACATATTGTCCCAGGAATCCCTCATACCGGCACCTCCTCACCCAAAACTTCGCGGAGCTTTCCGCGCCCGGCAAACAGCCGGGATTTGACCGTACCCTCGGGGATCTGTAAAATACGGGATATCTCCCGTATGCTGAACCCCTCTACATAAAATAAGAGGATTGGCATACGGTAGATCTCATCCAAACCCATCACGGCGTCGCGCAGTTCGCGGTCGCCGCTCTCGGGGGCGACCGCCTCCGGCATCTCGTCGAGAAGAACGATCTTGCTCCCCCGGCGGCAGATGTCGTAGCATTCGTTGATAAGAATGCGCGTCACCCATGCGCGGAATGCGCCCGCGCTTTTGAGCGAATCGCGCTTTTCCCACGCCTTGCATATGCACTCCTGCACCGCGTCCTCCCGGTCAGCCTCGCTGCGGAGAATGCCGCAGGAAACGTGGTAGAGCGTTTTTTTCATGTCCATGATCTGGACGGTAAACTCTTCGGCTGTCATACGCAAACTCTCTCTGGAAGGCCTGCCGCCTTTCTGTAAAGAAAGACGGTTTTTCCCAACACGCGGTTCAGTAAAAAGCAAAAAAATTTTAAGATTATTTGAACATTTTCATGTTACCACATTCCCCGCGCGGAATCCACAGGAAAAATTAAAAAAGGGGCTTGACAAAACTGTATGAGTGTAGTAGTGTACTAATCGCTTAATACAGCGATACAAGCGAGGAGGGCTGGCATGGTTTTTTCGATTCAGGGCTCGCGGCCGATCTGGCAGCAGCTCACGGAGCAGCTGGCGCGGCGGATCATTACGGGCGCGTATCCGCTGGGGGCGCGCTTTCCCGCGGTGCGGGAGCTGGCGGCGGAGGCGGGCGTCAACCCGAACACGATGCAGCGCGCGATCACGCAGCTCGAAACGCTCGGACTCGTCACAACGAACCGGACGCTGGGCCGCACCGTGACGGAAAACGCCGGTGCGCTCGAGGAGATGCGGCGGCGGCTGGCCGTGGAGTGCACGGAAAACTTTTTCAGGGAAATGGGAGCGCTGGGCTATTCCCGCGGTGAGGCCGCGGACATGGCGCAGGCGGAAAGGAAAAAGAACGATGAATGAAGAACTGGTAAAATGCACCGGGCTGTGCCGGAGCTTTGAAGCGGTGCAGGCGCTGCGCGGCGTTGATCTGAGCCTTACATCCGGCAAGATCGTCGGTCTGCTCGGGCCGAACGGCTCGGGCAAGACGACGCTCATTAAGATCCTCAACGGCCTTCTTCAGCCGACGGCGGGCGAGGCGCGCATTGCGGGTCTCCTGCCCGGCGTAGAGACGAAGGCGATCACGAGCTATCTGCCCGACCGGGGATATTTCCCCGACTGGATGCGCGTCCGCGATATGATCGATATGTTCTCGGACTTCTATGCCGACTTTGACCGCGCCAAGGCGGAGGAAATGTGCCGCGTGCTCGGTCTGGAAGCAGGCAGAAGGATCAAAACGCTCTCGAAGGGCACGCGCGAAAAGATGCAGCTCATGCTCGTCATGTCCCGCCGCGCGCGGCTCTATCTGCTCGATGAGCCGATCGCGGGCGTCGATCCGGCGGCGCGCGAGTTTATTCTGCGCACGATCCTGACGAATTATAACGAAAACGGTACGGTACTCATTTCGACGCACCTGATCCTCGATGTGGAGCAGGTGCTCGACGAGGCGGTCTTCCTCCAGCAGGGACAGGTCGTCCTGCACGAGAGCACCGACAGCATCCGCGAGCGCACCGGCGGCAGCGTGGATGAGCTGTTCCGCAACATGTTCCGCGCGCCGGTCATGGGGAATGGAGGGGAATACAATGCTCGGTAAACTGATGAAATACGATCTGCGCTCCGGTATCCGCACGTTTGCGCTGATCTGGATCGGTCTGGCGGCGCTTGCCGCGATCAACGGTCTCACGCTTCGGATCGCGTTCGACGGCGATATCCAAAGCGAGCTGGCAAACTTTATTATCACCGTGCTGCCGATGGTTCTGCTCGTGGCGCTTTATGTGGCGATGGGCATTTTCATGCTCGTTTTCATCATCAACCGGTTTTATAAGGGCCTTCTCGGCGACGAAGGGTACCTCATGTTCACGCTGCCCGTGTCGGTCTCGGAGCACATCGGCTCCAAGCTCCTGACGAGCATGATCTTCCAGATCGGCAGCTTTGCCGTTGCCGTTTTGAGCGGGGGACTTTTGTTCGCGGTGCTCGCGCCGGCCAATCTGCGCGAAATCACGGCTGCGGTCCGGGATATGACCGACTATCTGGCCGAAAATCCGCTGCCTGCCGGAACGGGCTGGCTGATCGCCGAGTTTGCGGTGTATATGCTCATCGCCGCTGCCGTCACCATTTTGCAGATCTATACCGCCATTTCGATCGGGCATCTCGCAAAGAAAAACCGCGGATGGTTTGCGCTGCTTGCCTATGTCGGCATCAGCATCGCCTTCAGCATTATTATGAATGGGTGCATGTCGCTCCTCCAGTCCGATGCATTTCCCAATGTGCTGTTGAACTGGGAGTTCTGCTTGGACGATACCGGCTGGCATGTTCAGGGCGTCGGCATGATGGCCTCCGCGATCGGCATCGGTATTGGTCTGGAACTCCTCAAGGGCACGGGCTTCTTCTTCGCCACCCGCGCCATTCTCGATAAACGACTCAATCTCGAATAAGAAAACGATCCCGCCCGGAAAATTTCCTGACGGGATCGTTTGCGCGCAAAAACGCGGAAAACCGTAAAATCACGGTTGCATCACCGCGGTGCAAATGGAAGCGGTGGACGGCGGCCGGAATGTGCAGGCGCAAAGAAACACACAAAAAAAACCATCCCCGCCGGATAGAGTTTCCGGCGGGGATGGTCGGTTATCCGGGATTCAGCCCATGAACAGGCTGCGGCCTTCGCGGGCGAGGGTTTCGGCGGCGGCGTTGTCGCGCATGGCGAGAAACACCGTGTCGTTGCCGGAAAGCGAGCCGACAAGCCCCGGCAGGGGAGCGATGCCGTCCACGGCGGTGCACACCGCAGGGGCGAGCCCCGGCAGCGTCTTGATGATGACGAGATTCTGGCAGGCATAAACGCCCGTCACGGTCTGGCGGAAGGCAAAGTCCAGCGCCTTCGCGTAGGCGTCCTGGATGGGCAGCACCTTGCCCTGCGGCGTGTCCGCCCACAGGTTTTTTAGCTGCTCGGCGGTCTTTTGGCGGCTCATTTTGGCGTAGCCCTCTGCGATCTGCTTCAGGCTGCCGTTCGCGGTCAGGGGTGTGCTGTTGTCCAAAATGTAGTCGAACAGGCTGTCGATCACCTTGTCCTGCGCCTTGATCTGCCTGGCAACAGCGGCCTTGATCGCCTGCTTGCTATCGCCCAGCGCCTGCGCGCGGTAGATCTGGTATTCCGCCGTGTCGGTAATGGCGCCGGCGTCTTTGATGCGCCGGGCAATGTCCTTCAAAAGCTCGTCGATCACGGGCTGCGTCAGGGCAAGTGCCGCGTCGCTCAGGCCCTCGCGCTGTGTGGCGGTCATCGCTTATCCCTCAGCTTTCCATGTCCTGCATCGTCGGCATATACTTTTGCCGTATGGCGGCAAGGTCCTCCTCGGTATCGCACGGCAGG
>OGDY01001929.1_pt1 | contig 21021 bp, 21 predicted proteins | sample 1570341 | NCBI WGS metagenome assembly OGDY01 (sample SAMEA2581972, study PRJEB24529) | metagenome | biome: Human gut stool | place: China | collected 2011 | reverse complement strand
AACCCAATGCCGAATAAAAGGTACTTTTGCGCTGTTGATGAAGTAGCGCAAAAGTACCTTTTATTCGGCATTGGGTTTAGAGTATACCGCTCGCATAGTGGGGTGTCTCGAAGTCTGGTTGATTCTGAATGTATTGACTACGGATGTCAGTTTTACCGGTTGCATCCTGATCGTTGCTTTCTCTTCTTTGCTGGCCAATCTGCTTTTCTTTCTTCCCATGCAATTAGGGGGCAGGGAAGGAGGCTTTGCCCTGGCGGTAGCCGGTTTGTCTTTATCCGGAGCATATGGGGTATTTACTGCTCTGATTACGCGGGTGCGGGAGATGTTCTGGATTGTTATCGGGCTGGTGCTGATGAAGATAGGAAATCGGAGATAGAGTAATGATGAAAAGCTGAATTTCTGAGAAATTTCTATCGTTAAGGATTATGAATGTGTCTAATCACTCAGTTCATTCTTAAATATGAACTATTTGGCAAGCAGATTCTCTAATGGGAGGTTGCCATTTTCAAACCGTTTTGCGTCCAGTGGCAAAATTCTTTCGCGTATATGTATCTTACCTTTGTAGAGAGCTTTAATGTATTTATTACCGTTTTTCTCTTCAACACTGATTTCAGAAAAAAAGGCAGTAATGTCTTCCGGATCATATATAATAGAATAGCTCGGACGTTTAGCACCGGGAATATCCTCTCGAAGAATGTCTTTTTCTACAAGGTCTTGAATATCTCGTATGGCTGTGTCTTTGGAACATTTAGCCAACATATCCATTCAGTGATGTCACCATCGCCATGTTGAGGCTTTTCCAAAATATCGTAATAGTGGTTCTTATCCTTATTTATCTGCGAGGAAATATTGTAAAATCGGAACTCGCTCTTGTCGGCACGGGCCAGCAGCATATCAGAAAGTATGCGTGCCAATCGTCCGTTACCATCTTCAAATGGATGAATACTAACAAACCAGAAATGTGCAATAGCCGACCGAATAACTGAATTTACATTTTCCTGACTGTTAAACCAATCAAGGAACTGTGCCACTCCCAGAACAAGCCTGAATCCTGTTCATTCAATCCGTCAAACACGCACTCTATCTTAAACTCTTCCTCTCTATTTCCGTTGACATCTTGATACAAATCTTTATCATCAAACTGGATAAACTCTCCGCTTTGTGTCTTCAGAGCATATCGAATAGCATCAACGATGGCCGTCTTACCTGAGTCATTTTCTCCAATAAGCACGTTCACGCCTTCATGGAAATTCACCACTAACCCTGGCTCACCATTAGGACCTTCGCAGTATTTCCTAAAATTCCATAGTTTGAGAGCAGACAGATGCATTTTGACTTATATTTATATTACTCTAATACTACCCATACCCCATCATTATCCTTGCCTTCATGCTTCAGAATTCCACTTTTTTGCAAAGCGGAAAGGTCTCGTTCTATTGTGCGTTGGCTCACCGACAGCTTCTCCGACATTTGGCGACCACTAATTGTCGGAGACTCTTTGATGAGATTCAGTATTTTCTGTTGACGTTCAGTAATTTTTGTCTCCGACACGTCTCCGTCATTATCTCCGACATTTGTCATGTCGGTGGAGGCAAAGATGATAGTCTGAAATTGAGTTGGAGTGGATTTGAAAACTGGTTTCAGTTCATCCCTATACCCATCCAATGCTTTAGTCTCGTTGCAGATGCGTGTGAGTCCACTACCTCTTTTCTCCATATAGTCCAGTTGGGCCATGACATTTGCAAGTATTGGGTTACGTCTTTCAGAAGAAACGTCAGCGATATCTAAGTCCTGAATCAGCATACCATTGTACATTCCACCAGGAGACGTGATTGTGAGACGGTCATCGTAGATATCAAGATGCACCTCGCCACCCATAACAGTATAGTCACGATGGATGAAGTGGTTAACCATAGCTTCGAGAATAGCACGTTCTGCATACTCAGGCTTGTTCTTTCGCCCATCAGGTAACTTCTCCCAGCCTTTTTTTGTGCTGGATTTCACAAAGTTCATGGCTTCACGAAGTAACATGAGTACGTTTCCAGTAAACTCTGCATCATTGATAGCATCACCCTTTTCCTTTCCATCCCAACGTGTGCAGTATAGGCGAGATTGCCACAATGGGCAGTCATCGGCAAACAAGGCTCCAGCATTCGTAAGGTTCTTTGCACCAGTTACCAATCCAAACGACAAAAGATATTTCTTGTCCCATTCTTGTTTGGTGCGGTCTTTGAAAGCATTTGCCAATATCGTAAAGGAGTAGTCCTCCGCATTATAATCTGTATGTAGAGAATCGAAAGTTTTGTTCGAGCCTTTAAGCATCAATCGTACCATTTGTTCTGCTGTTGCTGGTAAGCTCTCGTCACCAATACGAACAAAGGCGATACGCTGACCATCGCCAATATAGTAATATGGGGTATAATGTCCTGTATTGACTTTGAGTTGCAAGATGTGTAAACTATCTGCAACATGAGGAATCAAATCCACTTCTGGTAAAGGATCCATATAGTCACGAATCTTACTACTGATAGCTTCACACACATGCTGTACATCATCAAGACCTCTGGCAATACCATCATTATCAATACCAAAGAAAAGGGATCCGCCCAAACCATTGGCAAAAGCACTTACGCTTTTCAACCAGCTCTTGGGTTTCTTTTCTTCCAGCATCAACTTAAAATCGTATGCGGTACATTCTGCTATCAGAGTATTCAAGTCCATTGTTATGATGACTACTATATTATCAATCAGTAAAAACATTTCTATTCATAAGTGCAAAATTACAACTAATTATCCGAAAACCAGAATAAAAGTCTTTGTTTCGTATACTTCTAAGCATCATTGGTATACTTTTAATAGCAAATCGAACAAAAGAACTCAATTCCATCGCTATATATTCGTCATTTTCAAATATTATGGGTGATTTTGCATTTGGATTTGGGTGACCATTTCCAGACATTTGAAATAAAAGGAGTGTTATGCTACTCTTGTAAGTGCGAAGCCTGAGAAACTGAAACACGAAATCAACAAGAATTGGCATGGCAGTTCCCACGTTATAGCGTGGGCTGCTTAACTATATCTGTTGATTAAGGTTTTCTCAGGGCCTGCACTTTAAGACATGGTTATTGGCAGTGCCACGCTTCTTTTGACCGACTTAGAAAAGGATATTCCGCATGGACTAATCCGTTCAACAGAAAGAAAAGCTATATTGCCTATGAGGATACTCGGTTCATTGTATAGACCGAAACAATGCGTCATTCATAAACAAAAACAATAAGGATAAAGGGCAAAGGTCTGCTTGTGGTTGTATGAAAAGCAAGGATATAGGGGAATACAACACATGTCCGCATTTGTGTGAATATTGTGCTCCCATACAATTATTCGCTTGTTATGCAGAGGCAATACCTGACTTAAAGTCAAGAAATATAAGAAAAGGTGCGTTTGAGGTTATGGCTCCGTTTGATATGACTGTACGCAAAGGCTTGAACCTCGTTTTTGCGCTTGTTAGCAATCTTATATCAAGAGGTATCCCAACGTATGCAAGTGGATATATTAACACAGCTCTTTCGCATCATGAAAAAACAGAAAGGGAAACATCATTAAAAACAATAGCCCGAATATGGTTGATGCGTCATTAAGCCATGAATAACGCCGCAATATTTGCGATGAAATTAATCATTTATTGTCGTATTACCAAGCAAAATAGTGTAATGTCGCAAAAAATGCGATGATTTTAGGTGCAAAACGTCTGGTTGTCACGATTTACATCCAGTATCACTTATGCCTAAAATATGAATTTGCTTTGGCGAGAGTGGAAGAACTTCTGCCATTGGTTGATAATAATATCCCTGCGAATAATAAGAATGCAGTGGAACTCTCTGTTATGTCCGACATCGTTATTGCATACGAAAAAGAACATTATCCGATAGAAAAAACAACTGTTGCAGAATTAATAGAACTTTATCTTGAAGAAAAAGGAATGAGCCAAAAGCAACTTGCCATTGAGATTGGAATAAGTCCTTCACGGGTGAATGATTATATTGCAGGACGTTCAGAACCTACTTTGAAAATAGCCCGTTTGCTTTGTCGGGTATTGAATATTCCTCCCGCTGCAATGTTGGGGGGGGAAATTGAGGGTTATGATACATGCAAATGAAAAGGCTGGATTTATGTAGCATGTTGCTCTGAGAATAATATCGTAACAATTAACATTGTTAACGCCATTTCTCCGTTATTTTATTCTTGTGTACAAATAACAAGCCTTTTGCATTTAAAACACTTGTTATTTGCATCCAAAGAACAAACTTTAACGTAGCGTTAAAACAAAGCTTTGGGCGAGAGAAATCTTGTGCTTTAAAAACACTGTGTTTTAGTTTGTTAGGTATACTCTTTACTTCTTTGTTTCACTGAATCCCTTTCTGGTCAAAAGCCTGTATACTTGCTTTTTTGTCAACTACAAATCGGGGACTCATACTCCCTGCTATCTTCTTTTCGCCTTGTTTAGCGCCGCTATCAGATACCTTCCTTTTGCCCCTATGTCACTCCAGCAAGTGTTGGCAATCAGCCGCCACACCGTCGTTCCCTTCCTTCCATAGTCCGACAGCCTGAGTATGGAGTTTACTTCCCCGGTGTCGGTAACGCTCAATCTCTTTAGCGTGTCTATCAGTCCCGAGTAATTGTGCGTCATTGTATTGAAGGCGTATCTCGGTATCTGTAGATAAGCAGAATCCTCCTTCCGCTCTTCCCCCTCCCCTTCAGGGGGAGCTGAGGGGGGTAATTCTTTACTTTCCTCTGCTTTACTTTCCTTTACTTTACTTTGTCCGGAATCGCATGCATTTTTTGCGTCAACGGCTACATGATGTACTACGTTTTTCGGGTTAACAGGTGTTTTTTCCTCTTTGAACAGCTCTGGTTGCTGAGTTTCCTGTGGCGTAGAAGGAGCATCGGGTTTTCCGTTTTCCTTTTCCGGTTTTACTATCAGATAGGGGAGCTCCGACAGTTCTCTTTTCCTTCGCTTCGTAGCTTCCAGCCATACCTTTTGTATGCTTTCCGAAGTCAGTATTCCGTTTTCTTGATAACTGTTTTCGTCCAGTATTCCTTTGATGAACAGAATCTTGATGATCCCCTTCACCTCTTCTGTTTGCACTTCCCTTCCTGCCTTGTTTGCGAAAATCAGGCACTGTTCTTCATCCCACCGTATGTAGTATCCCTCCTTGTAAATCTTGCACATCAGTTTCAGCACAATTGCCGACCCTTTTATTCCATATTTTACTTCTATCACTTCCATTGCGTTCTCTTCCATGAAGTTTACGCCTATCGGGAAATAGTTGATCCCGTCGTATGTTGTCGCCATATTGTTTTTTTAGATTAGTTGTTGTTTGTACTGTCAATAAAACATTTATCATGAGGTGTCATTATTCACCACAGAGGACACAGGGTAATACAGAGGTGGTTTTTAAATTGTTGATTATTAATAAAAAAAATCTTTGCTACTCCGTGTTACTCTGTGGTGAAAAGAGTTTCGACACAGCCCCGCTTCTGTATATGACACCGTTATACTTGCCAGCCCATTGTTTTCTCTTGTATGGACCATAGCTTGTAATAGAGTCCTTCCCGTCCGATCAGTTCGCGGTGTGTACCTTGTTCCGTGACGCATCCGTTTTCAAGCACGATAATCTTATCCGCGTTCTTGATGGTCTTCAGGCGGTGTGCGATGACAATCACCGTCCGTCCGGCAATCAGCGTGTTGATTGCTTTCTGTACATCTACTTCATTCTCCGGATCGAGGGAGGCCGTTGCTTCATCCAGCAATACGACGGGAGCTTCTTTCAAGATGGCACGTGCGATGGAGACGCGTTGTTTTTCTCCTCCCGAAAGCGTACAACCTCCTTCGCCCACCATCGTGTCGTACCCATTGGGGAGTTTCATGATGAATTCGTGGCAGCAGGCTTTCCGGGCGGCATCTTCGATCTCTTCATCCGTAGCGTCTGCTTTTCCGAAGCGGATGTTGTTCTTTATGGTATCCTGAAACAGATAAACATTCTGGAAAACCATGGAGATCTGCTTCATGAGGGCTTCCGGTTCTATCTCCGACATGTCGGTGTTGTTGAAGGTAACTTTTCCCTGTTGCGGGTCGTAGAAGCGGGCGCATAGTTTGAGCAGCGTGCTCTTTCCGCTGCCGGAAGGGCCGACCAGCGCAGTAAGACATCCTTGTTTCAAAGTGACGGAAATGTCATGCAGCACTTCCGTTTCTCCGTAGCCGAAGGTGACGTGCTCAAAACGGATGTCACCGCTTTGGGGACTCTGTTTGTTCCCTTGCATTTCTGGTTCGCGCATCAGGCTCAGGATACGTCCGCCTGCGATAGAGAAGTAGCGGAACTCCGCAAAGTTGGTCAGTGCCGAAGTCAATGGATCGAACACACGCGAACCGACGATCAGAAACATGACGAAAGTCAGCAGGGAAAGTTCGTCGCCTATCAGCAGATAGGCACCGCAGAGGATCATCAGTGTCAGTCCTGCCCGGATAAGCGTGATGGACAATAGCACAAAGGGACCCATTAACGCTTCCTGACGCATGCTGGCACGACGTAATTCTGCGAAGGCATGGCGCAGACGTTCGAATTTTCCTCCTAACAGGTTGTAGGCTTTGATGATGCGTATTCCCTGCAAGTATTCTTCAAGGCGGCTGCCGGCATTGATTTTTGCCCGGATATGCTTTTTACCGAGACGCATCTGCAACCGGTTGCTGCCCAGCAAAACCAGTACGGCCAGAGGGAGGGCAATGAACATGGCTACAGACATGCGCCAGTCAATCCATAGTAGAGAGAAGAAGGCGAGGAGAGGCATCACAAGAGCCCCCATCAATTGAGGCAGATGGTGGGATATGCCTGTCTCGGCAAGGGTAAAGTCGCTGATCATCATGCTTGCCAGGTCGCCCGGATCATGACGGAACAGGCTGCCAAGGGGAAGTTTACGCAAATGCTCTGCGAGTTCGATCCTTCCTTGGGCACTCATTTCGTAGGCTCCGCGGAAGTTATATCTGTATGCCTGTCTTTCGGCCATAGCCATGACGAACATATAGGCGACAAGGATACCGAAGATGATCCACAACCGTTGCATGTCCGGTCCCTGCCCGCTGCCGTCAAAAGCGCGAAAAAGAATATTGACCACTTCGATAGACAGCATAAACGGAATAATGTTCACTAAATTAGCGAGTACAGTGTAGCCGACAGGTTTACGCAGGCGTTCCGTGTGGCCGATGGTGATATTTTTAATTGCATTCATTGATTTATTTATATTTTAGAAGATACATCAGTCAGGATGGGCATTCGGTTTTCAGAGTCCATTGGAAGGCGTCGGTGTAGGCATCCCACATCTTTTTATATACTCCTTCCTTCCGGCTCAGTTCGGCGTGTACGCCTTTCTGTACGATCTCTCCTTCTTTCAGGACGATGATTTGATTGGCAGAGATGATGGACGACAGGCGGTGGGCGATGATAATCACCGTTTTATCTTTGATCAGTTCCTGCAGAGCCAGTTGCATTTTGTATTCGTTTTCGGGGTCGGCAAAGGCGGTGGCTTCATCCAGTACCAGGATGGGAGAGTTCTTCAGGATGGCACGGGCGACAGACACTCTCTGTTCTTCTCCTCCGGAAAGATATACACCGCCTTCTCCTATCAGCGTTTGGTAACCTTGGGGCAGCCGTCCGATAAATTCGTCACATTGTGCCGCACGAGCTGCCGCATGCACTTCCTCTTCCGTAGCGTCGGGCTTGCCCACGCGTATGTTTTCGTAGAGAGTGTCGAAGAAGAGAAATGAATCCTGGAATACGAACGAGACCCGGTCCATCAGTTGCTCGGTCGCAATCTCCCGGATATTGATTCCGCCTATTTTAATGGCTCCTTGTGTGACATCCCAGAAGCGGGGGATCAGGTTGGCGATGGTCGATTTACCGGAACCGGAAGGACCTACAAGTGCGGTTATTTCGCCGGCATGTGCGGTGAAACTGATGTCTTTCAATGCTTCTGTACGTGTGGTTTCCTTGGTGTTTTCGTACGAGAAACTGACATGCTCAAAGCGGATATCGTGCTTATGGGGTGATTGCGGTATGACGGGTTCCGGCACTGGTTTTTCTTCAAAGATGGCATCCAGGCGGCTGACTCCTTCATCAATCTCCCGAGTGTTCGATGCGAGAAAAGTGAGCTTGTGAAACGGGGCGGCTACACCCGGCCCTAATATAATGAAGAACAGATACACTCCGGCCAGTACCACATTGCCCGGTTCGCGGCTCAACAGCAGTAAGCCCACCGGGAGGATGAACGTCACGATGGAGTTGAGCAGTACGGTGAACCACACCATACCCGGTTGGTAGGTGTCGCATACGTGCAGTGCGTATTTTTTGAATGCATAAATAGATTGGCTGAACTGACGGAAAGACGCGACTGTTTGCCCGAATATCTTTACGACCGGCATGCCTCGTACGTATTGCACGGCAGAGGCACTCATCTGTTCCGATGTGTCAAAGTATTGGCGGAAAAAATCTTTTGACTTCCGGCCGAACATCAGTGAGAATTGAACGAGTATGCTGATGACAATGGCCAGCAGGCAGGCTGCTGCCATCCATCCGTTGAGGCTGAAAAAGAGGACGAACATCACTGCTACCGTAGCGGCCGCATTCACCAGGTCGGGGATGGTGTGCGCGATAAACAATTCGATCTTCTCTACATTCTGTTCAAGCGCTTTTTTGATCGCTCCGGTAGAACTGTTGTTCAGATAGCCGAGAGGCAGTCTTCCGATATGTTCGGACAACCTGACCCGCAGTCCATAGAGGATACGGAAAGCGGCCATGTGTGAGGACATCAGTGCGCCGTACAGAAGTAGCAATCCGCCGATGAGTCCGGCAAAAGCTATCCAGCCCCAATCGGTCAGATACTCTTTGTCGACGTTGTTTATCTCGCCCGCATTTTCCAGTAAATTATTCAGTACCTGGTAGACTGCCAGGTAAGGAATCAGCATGCAACAGGCACTGAGTGCCGATAATACACCTGCCAGTATCAGCAGGCCTTTCTTCTCGCCCGCTATCTCAAACAGGCGGGGCAGTCCTTTTTTCTTTTTCATGTCCTATATCAATTAAATTTAGAGATGATGTTAAATGTGTTTCACAAAGGTGGTGACCATTTTCTGAATCTGAAATACCTAATAATGATGAAAATGTGTGAACAATCTACCTTGAAGCGGTGTTACACTTATTATCCCCATAAATAGGGATTGTTCCGTAAGGGAATACTTCTTATCTTTGCCACAAAACTAAACGGATGAAACAATGCTGTCAGAACATAATGCGATGGTTTTTGCCTGTACTCTTTATATCGTACATGGCAGGTATCACGCTCTTCACCCACTCACATGTAGTGAACGGGGTGACCATTGTCCATTCGCACCCGTTTAAGAAAGATTCTCCCCATAGTCACACCACAGTCGAATTTCAATTGATTCATTTGCTGAACCATGTGGTGACTACCGGAGCCGGTATCTTCTTTCTATCCCTTCAGTTTATTGCTTGTCTGCTCTATACGCTTTCGTGGCGTCCGGAGAGGGCAGGATACCATTCGTCTGTTACAGGCGTGGTATCGTTGAGAGCGCCGCCTTCAGCCGTATAAAGCATCTCTCTCACTTTTACTGCTTTATTTAGAGAAACTTATTTAGTAATTTTACTATCCAGAAACGAAAATGAAGAAATATATATTTTTCCTCGTTAGCCTGTGCTGTGCCTTGTTGCCGGCTATGGCCGACCAACCGGAACACCCGGAACTGAAAGCTTCCGATGCGAATATCATCGGACATGTACTCGATAAAAAAACGGGTGAACACCTCTCTTATATAACGATTGCTCTGAAAGGAACCACGATTGGCACCGTGACGGATGCCACCGGACACTATTTCCTTAAAAACCTTCCCGAAGGGGATTTCGTCCTCGAAGCCAGTTCGGTTGGTTATAAAACCATCAGCCGCAACGTCACGCTTAAAAAGGGGAAGACGCTTGAAGAAAACTTCGAGCTGGAAGAGGATGCCGTAGCCCTCGACGGAGTGGTGGTGTCTGCCAATCGAAGTGTGACCAAACGGAGGCTGGCACCTACGCTGGTCAATGTGGTGGATATGAAGATGTTCGAGAATACGAACTCGCCTACACTCTCGCAAGGACTGAACTTTCAGCCCGGTGTGCGTGTGGAGACGAATTGCCAGAACTGCGGGTTCCAGCAGGTGCGCATCAATGGTCTGGACGGCCCCTATACGCAGATTCTTATCGATTCGCGTCCCATCTTCAGTGCCCTTTCCGGTGTTTATGGTTTGGAGCAGATTCCTGCCAACATGATTGAGCGGGTAGAGGTGATGCGTGGTGGAGGTTCTGCGCTGTTTGGTTCGTCTGCCATTGCCGGAACCATCAATATCATCACTAAAGAGCCGTTACGCAATTCGGGGCAGTTGGCACACACCATTACTTCTATTGGCGGCAGCTCGTCTTTCGACAATAATACCTCGCTGAATGCTTCGCTGGTGACCGACGATCACCGGGCAGGACTCTATGTGTTCGGTCAGAACCGACATCGCGATGCGTATGATCACGACGGGGACGGTTATTCCGAAATGCCTAAACTCAAAAACCAGACAGTAGGTTTCCGTTCGTTCCTGAAAACAAGTACATACTCCAAACTAACGTTTGAGTATCATCACTTGCAGGAGTTCCGCCGTGGCGGCAACATGCTGAACCGTCCGCCTCACGAAGCCGATATTGCCGAGCAGATTCAGCATTCCATCAATGGTGGGGGATTGAAGTTCGACTATTTTGCTCCGAACGAAAAGCACCGCCTGACACTGTATACATCGGCACAGCATACGGACCGCGACAGCTATTACGGTAGTAAAAAGGACCTGAATGCCTATGGAAAGACGACGGACCTGACCTTTATCGGCGGTTCCCAGTATGTGTACAGTTTCGATAAATGCCTCTTTATGCCTGCCGATCTGACTGCCGGGCTGGAATATAACCGGGACAATCTGAAGGATGATATGTGGGGATACAATCGCTATACCAGGCAGACGGTGAATATCGGTAGCGCTTTCTTCCAGAACGAATGGAAAAATGAAAAGTGGAGTATCTTGCTGGGCGGACGTCTGGACAAGCATAATCTGATCAACCATGTCATCTTCAGTCCCCGTGCCAATTTGCGTTTCAATCCTACACAGGACGTCAACCTCCGTCTGAGCTATTCTTCCGGATTCCGTGCCCCCCAGGCTTTTGATGAAGACCTGCATATTGAGAATGTGGGCGGAACGGTGTCTATGATTGAGCGCGCCAAGAATCTCAAAGAAGAGAAGTCGCAGAGTTTCAGTGCTTCAGCGGATATGTATCACCGCTTCGGTGCTTTTCAGGTGAACTTCCTGGTAGAAGGTTTCTATACCAAGCTGTCGGATGTGTTTGTTCTCGAGAACATCGGAGTGCGGGACGGGATTCTGATTAAAGAACGTCGCAATGGTTCGGGAGCGAAAGTGCTGGGACTGTCGATGGAAGGAAAAATGGCTTACCTCTCTTTGTTCCAGTTGCAGGCGGGAGTCACCTTGCAGCAAAGCCGTTATGACGAACCCGAAAAATGGAGTGAAACGGCACCGGCTCAGAAGAAGATTTTCCGTACTCCGAATACCTATGGATATTTCACGGCAACCTATACCCCTGTCAAACCGCTCTCCGTTTCCTTGTCGGGAACCTATACCGGTTCGATGCTGGTGCAGCATATGGCAGGTTATATTAAGAATGACATAGCGGTCAATACGCGCGATTTCTTCGATATGGGAGTTAAGTTGGCCTATGATTTCAAACTTTATAAGACGATAGACCTCCAGTTGAGCGCCGGTGTACAAAATGTGTTCAACGCTTATCAGAATGACTTTGACCAGGGAGTGGAACGTGACTCCGGATATATCTATGGGCCGGCTGCTCCGCGGAGCTATTTTGCCGGAGTAAAGATCAGCTATTAAGCCCGTTGCAATTAGTCTGGAAACCGAGCCTCTGCTTGGTTGAAACGAAGGCTCTGTCCCGGTCGGACGGAGCCTTTGTTCTGTCCGGACAGAGCCTCTGTTTTACTTCGGCAGAGGCTCCGATTGAAAAAAGTATCTCTCTGAACACAAATATCTGATTTATTGTTTTTATATTTGTCGGCAGATTGGTTCGCCAAAGCTTTCCTGCTTCTGGCGATTAAAAGGGAACCGGGTGTGACTCCCGGACAGTCCCGCTGCTGTGAGGCTTTAATACAAACATTCCGATCGGATACTCTTTTGCCACTGGCTCGTGTAAGCCGGGAAGGCGTTCGGAATGGAAGCTAAGTCAGAAGACCTGCCACTCTCGCTGATAAGTCTTGGTTCCTCGTGGGTTAGGAGCAAAGCACAATAGTAACAATCAATATTAAAAACGTAGAGCGTATGGAAAAAGTAGTTCCTCCGTTCAAAGTAGACGTTGCCGGTACTTTTCTTCTGCCTCCTGCATTGAGAGAAGCCCGTGAGCAATATCGAAACGAACAAATCAGCCTGCTTACTTTGCGTGCTGTCGAAGATGCCGAAATACGGAATCTGGTAGACGGACTGAAGGCAGAAGGGCTGAAGGTGGTCACCGACGGCCGTTTCCGCAGTGATGCGTGGCCGCTCGACTTTATGTGCGGATTGGATGGCATCCGATTCCGGGATGACAGAAAGACTTCTGTCGAACTGACCGGCAGGATCGATGTGCATCGTCATCCGGTGCTCGATGATTTTGTTTTTCTTACCGGGGTAACCGGCGGAGATGTAATAGCTAAGCAGGTGCTTCCGGCGCCTTCGCGCCTGCTGGCCGAATTGATGAAGGACGCAAACCGGACGCAACTGGATCTGATTTATCCCGAACTCGAGACATTGCTGGTGGATATTGCACAGGTGTATCAGAAGCTGATTATGGAATTGTATAAATCGGGTTGCCGTTATCTGCAACTCGATGACGCAACGCGCACGGTGACAGATAATGCTATTCGTGTCAACAACATGGCTTTGGAAAATCTGCCTGCCGACCTTTACATCGCTTTTCACTCGCCTACCGAAATGCTTTTCTCACTACAGGGCATCAATGCTTTTTTTCTCGACTATGATTCGGAATGTTGTGGCAAAAACCGTTTGCTGTGGTTCATACGGGAAAAGCAATCGGTTTTTGGTTTCGTCCTTTCCCATTATCCCGTAGAGGAAGAGTTGGAAGAACTAAGGGCTAAGATCGACCAGATTGTACGTTATATTCCCTCGCATCGCTTCTCATTCTGCATTCCCAATGCTGAGGTACTACCTTCGGAATCTTATGAAGAGGCTGAGGAGAAGCAATGGCATACGCTGAAAATGGCTGAAATGGTTGCGGGAGAACTTTGGCCCGAAGAGGAATAGAACTTCTTTATAACTATAGTATATTTTCGTGGAACAGATTCGTAAGAGCCTGTTTAGAGGGGCCCGGGCGATGTGATTTCGACCGGGCTTTTTTATACCTTTTTCAGAAAATGATGTATCTTTGAACCCTGAAACAACTATATCCCTGTTTTTACAACTATGATGACACATAAACTACTATTAGCCGCACTGATGGGTTCTGTCTGCATCTCGTGCGGACATCCGCCTCACAAAGGCGGAAGCGAAAAAGAAGCGTTGGGTAAACTCCTCTTCCATGATACTTCGCTCTCTGAACCATCCGGACAGTCGTGTGCCACTTGCCATGCCGTCTCTCGGGGATTTGCCGATGAACAGTCGCGTGCCATATCCGAAGGCGCAGTGCAGGGACTCTTTTCTCAGCGCAATTCCATGTCGGTATGTTATGCCGCTTTTGTGCCTGAGTTACATTATGATGATGAAGATGAAAGCTATGTGGGAGGTCTGTTTTGGGACGGCCGTTCTCCTTCTTTGCAGGATCAGGCGGGTGTTCCTTTGCTGAATCCGGTGGAAATGGGGAATAAGGACAAACAAATGGTGGCCGAAAAGGTGAGACGTACTCCGTATTATGACCGTTTGATACGGATATATGGCGAAACGGGTAATGCCGATTCGCTGTTTGCTTACGTTACGGACGCACTGGCGGCTTATCAGTCATCCAAAGAAATCAATCCTTTTACATCCAAATACGATGCCTATAAAAAAGGAAATTATCAGCTGACCGCACAGGAAGCGCGTGGAAAGGAGCTTTTCAAGGAGAAAGGGCAATGTGCCGAATGCCATGTCCTGGATCGTGACAAGCGGGCACACCGCACGTTGTTTACCGATCATACTTATGATAATCTGGGTATACCGAAGTTGCCGGATCATCCGCATTATAAGGTGCCGGCAGAATATTTCCTGCTAACTGCCGATTCGGTGGATTTGGGGTTGGGGGCTATTGTCAATGCTGAAAGTGAGAATGGCAAGTATCGTGTGCCTACGTTGCGCAATGTGGAACTCACGGCTCCATATGGACATAACGGTTATTTTAAGACACTTGAGGAGATTGTGCATTTCTATAATGTGCGGGACGTGAGCGATGAATTTCCACCTGCCGAGTATCCTGCTACCGTGAACAAGGATGAATTGGGAAATCTCGGACTGACACAGGAAGAAGAAGCTGACATCGTGGCCTTTATGAAAACGCTGACCGATGGCTACATGAAAGTTCATAGATCAGAAAAACGATAAATCCCCAAAAACGGCCTCAGTACCGGTTTGCCGGGTGAGGCCGCATCATCGTTTATGGTTTCAACAGAACTTTATCGATATACCCTTTTAGTTGCTCTTTGGATAGAGCCCCCATGCTTACTTGGGGCTCTCCCTTCATCGGTACAAACCAGAGGGTGGGAATACTCTGTATGCCGAAAGCCTTTGCCAGTTCCGGTTCTTTGTCTACATCTACTTTATAGATATAAATCTTTCCGGCATACTCTTTGGATAATTCTTCAAGGATCGGAGCAACCATTTTGCAGGGACCGCACCAGTCGGCATAAAAGTCTACGATAGCCGGTTTGTCACCCAGGTATTTCCATTCCTTCGAATGGTTTTCATAGTCGGCTACCTTCTTTAGAAACTCTGCACGAGTCAGGTGGATGGTTCCCGGTTGCGGTTTTTCCGTTTGTACCGTATCTGCGCCGGCAGTTGTCTTGTTCTCGGATGTCCCTTTGCAAGATGCAAAGGCCAGCAATCCTATAAATAGGAAGGGGATAAGAATGCTCTTTTTCATTTTTCTGCTTTTTAATGGTTATTAATGGACGATCTCTTTTTTCCAGGTGATGCCACTGATATCGGTCAGTACCAATTCGTATTTTCCTTTGGGCAAAGTTCCCATAGCCGGATCATTGACTGTAAGGGTTGCTTTGCTTCCGAGCGGAATCACCAGGCTATGCTTACCCGGAGCTACCCGGGCAATGTATTTGTTATCGATATTTCCGATTGGGAAGTCAGCCAGTTCTTCTCCTTTCTTTTCTAACACAACGTGTCCGTTGGCGTCTTTCAGGCTGATACCGATCAGGAAAGAGCCGTATACATCGGCACCTTCAACACGATAAACACTGAATGACAAAGAGTTGTTCTCTATTTGTGCGTCGGATATTTCAATCTTCGGTTTGACGGACTTATTGTGCAGTGGTCCCCAGACACCGTTGTGAAACTCTTGGTTGGTGTACAGGGTCAGTACGAAGATGACGATGGCACCTGCCACACTGATATTGGCAAAGCGTTTGGTCTTTAAAGGTAATTCTCCAGAGGTCAGCCATACCAGCCAGCCTGCTTTCTTCCGTAAGGCGAATTTTCGCTCTGTCAGATAATCGACCGAGTATCTTCCACCACCGGAAAGGAAGATAGTGAATCCGGCAGCTACTCCCAGAATACCGATCTGCCATTCGTCCAGGCAGGTTGTTCCTAACCATCCAGACCCTAAGAGGATACCGGTGGCCAGACTGAATACACCGATACTCATCAGGCGGGTGAAGAACCCTAACATATAGAGTAACCCGACTACCCCTTCGACAAGGGTGAAGATCACCATTGCCCACCACAACATATCGGGGGTGGATACCAGATATTCGATTACCGGACGGATACCTATCGAGTTCGGAAGGAAATGGTTGAACTTTTCTCCGATGTATCCGGCACTGTCCGGTATCAGTTTATTTTCGAGTACAAGGCGTCGCCAGAAGGCTGAAAAGTAAGTCCATCCCACTACGAGGCGCAGTGAAAGCGTAAACATGCCTGCAAGTAAGTAGGCTCTTGATTGTTCTTGTTCGTTTGCGGTTGCCATAAGATGTGGGGATTAGTCGGTTCTTTTCGGGGTACTGCCTGTCTTAAACAGGTTCAGAAGTAATCCGCCCATCACAGCTCCCCAAAGGGTGCTGTTGACCGGCGAGGAGGTAATGGGACAAGTGCCGCCGGTGCAGCCTACGTATTTCCAATACAGGAATCCTCCTACAGCTCCTATTGCCAGTCCGACAAATGTGAGCAGGTTCTTTTTGAAGAATGCTTTAATCATCTTGTTTTCGGGTATTTTTAATTAATTGTTTTCTTATAAAACAAATTTCCAGCGGAAAGTACTACGGGGATAACATTCTTTATGAAATAGAGGTAGGCGAAACCGGCACGGTTTATCAGGCGACTGTGGGGTTGTATGGGGGGGGCAAGTGGGCTCGCTACAATGTGACACAGAGTTCCGCAGGGCTGGCTGTTATTTTCCCTCTGCGAAACTCTGTGTCATTCTGTTGGTTCATTCCGGCGTGGCTGTATCCTTCTGCCGGATGAACCGTGTCCTTGTACTGAAAACAATCTGAAACTTAGCCGGCAATCTTTATATTTTCTTTTTTACTGCAATATCGTTTACATTGTTGGCAGATATCGTATCCGAGCATGGCGCCTAATATGAAATCTTCTTCCGGAGTGAGATGGTTCAAAGGCCGAATAATGATATGCCGTATGGCTTCCATACATTCGGCCTTACCAAAGAACAGATTTATCTTATTGGTATTTACTTCTTGTATCAGGTAACTGATATTCTGTTTTTCCAGACGTTGTATGGCAAACGCTTCGTGCTCCTTATTCATAGTGTAGAGCACCATGTTGCGTATCCCTTTCTTGAATTCGTATACATGGTTCAGGAAAATTCGTATTTCACCCGGAACCTTTCGTTCGATAGCCATAACGTTCGTTGGAATTTTAAATTAGTTGATACATTCTTTTTTTAAAGATTCAGTCCATTGGGCAATACGCTCGTCGGTCTTGTTATCTTCGTTAACTTCATCCAAAGGAAGTCCCACGAATTTGCCGTTGACTACTGCGACAGAAGAGTCGAATGTGTAGCCGGACGGGTCGGTTGCTCCGCAGAAGGTGCAATGGGTGTCTTTCAGCTCTTCGTACAGGATGCCGATGCCGTCGCAGAAGGTATCGCCGTATGAATCTGAGTCGCCGCAACCGAAGAGCGCTACAAATTTGTGAGACAGGTCGGCCTTCTTCAGCACTTTAATGCCATCATACCAATCATCCTGAAGTTCGCCTGCTCCCCATGTAGAGGTGCCCAGCACTAATACATCATACTCTTTCACTAACTCGTCGTTCAGTTTTGAGGCATCGTGGATGTCACCTTTAGGAACGTTCAGTTTTTCTGCAATCCGGCGGGCTACATCTTCGGTAGTCCCCGTTGTGGAACCGTAAAATACTCCAATTTTATTCATTTTCTGATCTTGTTTTTAAATGATGTGGCAAAGATAAGAGGTTCGGAAGAAACAGAAAATCCCCATTTATAGTGGAAATAACAGGGTAGTTATCACTATAAATGGGGAGTGAGGGGGCGATTATTATTAATGATGGAATAGCCGGATGCCTGTAAAGGCCATTGCTATGTCGTATTTGTCACAGGTATCTATCACATGGTCGTCACGAACCGAGCCACCGGGCTGGGCAATGTAGCTCACACCGCTTTTGTGCGCACGTTCAATGTTGTCTCCAAAAGGAAAGAAGGCATCCGAGCCTAAAGCTACGCCCGATTGCGTATCGAGCCATGCACGCTTTTCTTCACGGGTCAGCACTTCCGGTTTCCGGGTGAAGAACTGTTCCCATACACCGTCGGCCAGCACATCCATATAGTCGTCCGAGATATATACGTCGATCGTGTTGTCACGGTCGGCACGGCGTATCTTTTCTTTCCAGGGCAGATTCATCACTTTCGGATGTTGGCGCAAATACCAGATGTCGGCTTTGTTTCCCGCCAGGCGGGTACAATGGATGCGTGATTGCTGTCCTGCACCAATGCCGATGGCTTGCCCGTCTTTGGCATAGCATACGGAGTTGGACTGTGTATACTTCAAAGTGATCAGGGCGATAATCAAGTCACGTTTGGCATCAGCCGGAATGTTCCGGTTCCGGGTAGGCATTTCTTTTAGCAGGCTTTCGTCAATATTCAGTTCATTGCGTCCCTGCTCAAATGTAATGCCGAATACGTTTTTATGTTCGATGGGGGCCGGACGGTATGCCGGATCTATCCTGATTACATTATAAGTACCTTTCCGTTTGTTTCTCAGAATCTCGAGTGCCTCCGGAGTGTAGCCGGGAGCAATGACTCCATCCGACACTTCACGGTTGATGATGCGGGCTGTCGGTTCGTCGCAAACATCAGAAAGGGCGATGAAATCTCCGTAAGATGACATCCGGTCGGCACCCCGGGCACGGGCGTACGCAGTTGCCATCGGAGAAAGTTCCATGTCGTCTACGAAATAAATCTTCTTCAATGTTTCGCTCATTTCCACTGCTACCGCGGCACCTGCCGGACTTACGTGCTTGAATGAAGCGGCAGCCGGAAGTCCGGTTGCTTCTTTCAGTTCTTTCACTAACTGCCAACTGTTCAAGGCGTCCAGCAAATTGATATATCCGGGTCTGCCGTTCAGGACCTCGATGGGCAGTTCGCCTTCCTTAATAAAGATACGCGCGGGTTTTTGGTTGGGGTTACAACCATATTTCAGCTCCAGTTCGTTTGTCATATTGTTATGTTTTAGTTGATTGATGCAAAGGTAAAAAATAGTGGTGAACGATGAAGGATAATCCGTGATTTTGTTGTTTACATGCCGTCCTGTTTCGTCATTTCTTGTGTTTTTTTAGTTTATTTATCGTGAAAATACCTATTTATAGTGATTGCGTACCATCTAAATATTGTGTTTCTTTGCACCCGTAATATAATTAAGGTGTTGATGGATAAACTACAAAAATATAAACCAACCGATAAAATGATCGACCTTATCGGTGATAATTATTCTCTTTTACAAGTTATGAGCCGCTTTGGGCTTTCATTAGGGTTTGGTGACAAGACAGTGAAAGAGGTCTGTGAGATGAACAATGTAGATTGCCATACATTTTTGGTTGTTGTGAATTTCATGGCTGAAGGGTTCTCACGTATGGACGGCAGTGCCGATGATATTTCCATACCGGCTTTGGTCGATTATCTGAGACAAGCGCATATCTATTTTCTCGATTACTGTCTGCCGGCTATTCGGAGGAAGTTGATTGAAGCCATTGACTGTTCGCAGGACGATGTTTCATTCCTTATTCTGAAGTTCTTCGACGGATATATGCGGGAGGTACGCAAACATATGGAGTATGAAGAAAAAACAGTGTTTAAGTATGTGGATACGCTGATTCATGGCAATGCGCCTAAGAATTATCAGATCAGCACTTTCTCAAAACATCACGATCAGGTAGGAGAGCGGCTTACGGAGCTGAAAAACATTATTATTAAATATTGTCCGGCCAAGGCAAATACCAATGTGCTGAATGCAGCCTTGTTTGATATTTATGCTTGTGAGGAAGGACTTGAATCGCACTGTAAAGTAGAAGACTATTTGTTTGTTCCTGCCATTCTGAAACTGGAAAGGAGGATGCGAGAAAATGAAAAATAACGAATCAATCCGTATAGCTGTAGCCGAGACGTCGGTGATTATTCGCAGTGGTCTGACGCTGGCTTTGAAACGTTTACCCAATTTGAAAATTCAACCGGTAGAACTGCTGTCGGTAGAGGCACTCAACGATTGCCTGCGTACACAGTTCCCCGATATATTGGTGGTCAACCCTACATTTGGCGACTTTTTCGATGTGGCGCGTTTCCGTGAAGAGACTGCCGGCAAGGGAATCAGGGTAGTGGCATTGGTCAGTTCGTTTATCGATGCTTCGCTGCTCAGTAAGTATGATGCGTCCATTTCTATTTTCGATGACTTGGAGGCGTTGGCCAATAAAATCAATCTCTTGCAGAATATAGAACCCGAAGAAGAGGAGGATAGCCAGGAGGCTCTGAGTCAACGTGAGAAAGAGATCGTGATTTGTGTGGTGAAGGGAATGACCAATAAGGAAATTGCCGAAAAACTCTTTCTTTCTATCCATACGGTGATCACACATCGCAGAAATATCAGCAAGAAGCTGCAAATACACAGTGCGGCCGGTCTAACCATCTATGCTATTGTAAATAAGCTGGTTGAGTTAAGTGACGTAAAGGATTTATAGCTCTAAAAGAATGTTATAAAACATAAAACCGCTTGTCGGGTTAGAAAAAAGCCGTATCTTTGCAGTGCAGTTGGGAAATTGCTTTTTAAGGTAAAATAGAATATTAGGTATTAGATAAAGATTTAAGGTATTAAAAGTTTCAAGTGATTTTCAATTAGGTAAAGATTTTTAAAGGTAAAAGAATAATAGGTATTGAGAGTTTTTTAGGTAAAAAGAAGATTGTGTTTTTAGGAATTTTGAGGTATTAAAGAAAAGCCTTTATGGCTTTTCTGATGTGGGGCGGGTAATTCTACTGAAGAATTTACTCGTTTTTTTATGTCCGGATTTTACTGTTTTCTCTTCACTGTCTCATATCCGGTTGATCTGTCCGGTAACCATATAAATAACAAAATCCCGACGAAATCACTTCGGCGGGATTGTTCCTTTTACTCAAATGTGGCTACGTAATAAAATTATGACTAATTAATTCAATT
>OGDY01001920.1_pt1 | contig 21050 bp, 20 predicted proteins | sample 1570341 | NCBI WGS metagenome assembly OGDY01 (sample SAMEA2581972, study PRJEB24529) | metagenome | biome: Human gut stool | place: China | collected 2011 | reverse complement strand
AACTCCTGATTGTTCTCTATCTGCATTCCAAAATGTTACAATTGACATCTTATTCTCTCCTTTTTTATATTTCCTTAGTCATTTTTCTAAGCATTTTTTCATCTAATCCACTACATAATTCTCTTACAATATATACAATGTTTTCTCTATATTCATTACTTAAGTTTTTTAATTTTATACACTGCAATCTGTGGTTTTCCATGTGTACTGCTAAATCTCCGTTTTCTAATAAGAAGTATAATTTATTGTCTGTCCATTCTTCTTTTAATTCAAGTGTTAAATAATTAAAGTATTCATCTTCTTCTTTTAACATTTCTTTTGTAAAAAATAATCTTGTCATTTTTAATGGTAAATTTATTTCTTTTAGAAGTTCAATTCCTTTTCTTAGTGAATATCCATCAAATGATGTTACATAATATAATTTATCAAAACTTAGAGCTTCAAAATCTCTAACTCCATCAAAATTATCAGTATCAAGAAATATATATTCATATTCGAATTCATTTTCAGTGTCAACACCTAAATAATGGGCTATTTGTTCTATATTTTCAAAACCTATAGCAACATCAATGTCTTCAAATGTTGTTACATAAGATACTGTAGGTAATATATTAGGAACTATATATTTTGCTTTTTGATCCTTTGTAGAATCTATGAATAAAACTTTTTTTCCATTTCTTGTTAATAATTTGGATATATCCAAAATTAGATCTGTTTTATCATATACCCCTATAAATCCAACTTTCTTCATGTTATTATCCTTTCTATATAATAATTCATATAGTAAGGGCATAATATGCCCTTACTATAACTAATTATTCTCCTAGTGAATCTAAATATTTTTGTCTTGCATCTTGTGCATTAGAAATACTTTCTTCCATTGAATTTTTTACATTTGTATCATAGTCAGCTCCAATTTGTTGTTCTAAGTATCTTCTTGCATTTGTTGCTGATGTTGTATATCTCTTCTTTAATTCTTCTACTGCACTTGATACTATATTTGGATTTGATACATTTCCGTTTGAATCTGTTATTAATGCTGTTACAGAATCATTTGGTCTATATGTTGGTACAGCTGCATCTTGTATTCCTGCTTCTTTGTATTTTGTTGCATATAATTTTGCACCATTAATTCCGGCAGCTTCTACTATTGCACTAGACATTGCTAAAATTTCATCTTCTCTTAATGTCATTCTTATTGTATCTGCTAAACGTCCTTCTGCTCCCATTGGTATTTCAACTATTTTTTTTGAAACAACTATGTAATTTTGTCCATTTGGTAGCATTAATCTTATATCAACATAATCTCCATCTGTTAAATCTACTGGTAAAGATACAACATTATATTCCTCTACTCTTACATCATTTGAAACAATATTATCAGTTTGTTGAACCATATTTGGTGTTACTACTGTATTTTTTTTCATATCTAATTTTGCTACTACTGGTACATTGTTTAATTCAATATATTGTTTTGTTGTTGATGTAGGTTTTATATAATAATTTTCCGTTGTGTCTTCTTTGTAAACTCTTACTATGCTATCTGATCCATTAGCATCTGTTTGTGTATAATAAAGACCTTCTTCATCTCTATTTAACATAGTTCCATCTTTTGTTTGCATATACCAACTTTCAATAACTGATATTACTGATGTTGCATTTGCTGGTATTGTTGTTTGATCTACTGCTTTTAGGGCAAACATATCTTCTGTTATTTCTTCTCCTGATTTTACGTCTTGACTTAATACGTAAACCTTCTTTCTATTTGCATTTAATGTAGAAATCTCTGTATTCAATTTATTTACATAAAACAATAATAATGCTATTACAATTCCTGTTAATAATAGTGTTATTACTACTCCTAATATAAATGATGTTCTTGCTTTTTTTTGCATTGGGTTCATTGCCATTTTTTCCACGTTCCTTCCCTATTTTTTAATTTATTTCTATTTTATTTTACAATATTTTTATACTAAAATCAACAAAATATTTCTATTGTAATATAAAATTAATGCTTTTGTAATATTAATGTAATATTTCTTTAAAGCCTTTAGTTTACTACTATTTACAAGTTTAAATCAAATATTTTATTAAGAATTATTGCTACTCCATCTTCATCATTTGTTGGTGCAATTATATCTGCTGATTGTTTTACATATGGGGCACTTTCCCCCATTGCAACACCAAGTCCAGCATTTGTTATCATTTTTAAGTCATTGGCATTATCTCCAATTGTTACAACTTCCTCTTTTGATATATTCATTAAACCTATTATTTCTTCTAATGCATTCCATTTATCTACATCTTTAGCTGATACTTCTGTATAAAAGTATTCTAATGCTATTTCGTCTGTTCCTTGTTTTATTATTTTTCTAGACATGTGAGATACTTCTAATACTTCAATTTCAGATAATTCTTTTAGTTTTCTTACAATAGAATTAAATACAGTTTTATGTTCATCACAAATCATTATTTTTAGAATTTTTTCTTCTCTTTGTTCAAAATAATCATAAACATTTTCAACAATATTTATATGTGTCCTATTTTCATCTGGTTTTGTTAAATTATCTTTATAATAATATAATGTGTTATAGCTTAAGTTTTTGGCTATTATTCCATTTTCAGTATAAACATTATAATAAATACTGTTTTCTTCACAAATTTTTATGATTTTCAATGCTTTTGTTTTGGATAAAATATTTTCGTATAATATTTTATTATTTTTTATATCATATGTAATAGCTCCATTTCCTGAAATGAAGTATTTATTACTATTAATTTCTTTTGAAAACCTTTTTACAGATGTGATTGCTCTTCCTGATGCAATCATTACTTCAACACCTTTTTCTTGTGCTTTTGATATTGCTTTCTTTGTTTTTTCAGTGATTATTCCATATTGGTTCAGCATTGTTCCATCAAGATCTATTGCTACTAACTTATACATATCTTTCTCCTATCTTTTGTTTTAATTTTCAAACATATTTAATTTTAATAAATTTATCTGTTTTTTTCAAGATATTTTTGTAATTTATTTGTTTTTTCCAAAAACTTCTTGTTTATTTTATTAAAAATTGCACATTCTATTCTTAGAAAAGTTTTTACTTTTCAAAAAGAAATTAAATGATGTTATATATGACGGAGGTGAATACAATGGCAAATTCAAACAGCAATAAAAAATTAGTACCAGAAGCAATGAGCGCTTTAGACAAATTCAAATATGAAGTAGCTTCTGAAATTGGTGTTACTTTAAAAGATGGTTATAATGGTGATATATCAGCAAAAGATGCTGGTAAAATAGGTGGAAACATGGTTAGAAAAATGATCCAACAAGTTGAAAACAACATGAAATAGTTTTTTTAATAATGTATTCATAATATATTTATTAGGCAGAAGTATTATTCTTGGTTTTAGATATGTTTTGGTTTAAACATACATAAAGGCAGGAGTTGTGCTCCTGCCTTTATTTTATAATATCTTCATTATTTAAAACTTTTTGAGGATTAATTTCTGTAAATTCAATAAATTCTTCGTCTGAAATAACTTTTTTTAATTTTTTAATAATTTTAGGAATTTTATTATATACTTGTTCTGGTTTATGGACATCTGATCCAAAAAAACTAATCAAATTATTTTTCAATAAAATTTTTAATGTTTTTTTAGCTTTGCCACCATACATTCCTATTATACTACCAAAATTTGCTTGAAAAAGAGCTCCCATTTCTTCTAATTCAAATAAATAATCTGGATTTTCTTGAACAAATGGATATCTTTCCGGATGAGCAATAATTGGTATATATCCATTTTCAATTAATCTATATATAACTTCTTTATCATTCATAGGTTTTGTATTAATTAATGGAAATTCAAAAAGAACATATCTTGTATTATTTATAGATGATGCCTGTCCATTTTTTAATAAATCTATCATATTATTAGTAATATATATTTCATTTCCAAGGTATAATTCAATTCCATCAACAGAATCTTGTACCTCTTTTAATAATCGTTTTCTTTCTTGCTCATTACATTCATAATAATTTTCCATATAATGTGATGTTGATATAATTTTGGTAAAACCTACATTTTTTGCTTCATTTACCATATAAATTGATTGTTCTAAATTTCTAGAACCATCATCAATTCCTGGTAATATATGTGAATGAAAATCTATCATAAAATCCTTCCTTTAAATCATTTAAAAGTCTTTCTTTTCTTCCTCTATTATTTTTTTCCAATTATCTTTATCAATATTATTTCTTAACGCTTTTGGAACTTGTGTATTTTCTTGTCTTGTATTTTGTGAATTTCTATTGTTTGTTTCACTATGATTTCCATTTCTTTTTGAATTTTGTGATAAAGCATTTTGCGTTCTTTGTTGCAATTTTCTTCTTTCTGCTTCATAATCTGGTTGATTATTTTTTTGAACTGTTACATTTGAAGAATAATAATATGTTTGATTATATTTTTTACTGCTTACTGGAATTTTATTATAAACAACTCCTGCAACATTTCCACCAACATTTCTTACGTCTTTTATTACTCTTTCTAAATCATCTTTTCTAGTTTGATTATGTGCTGATACTATTAGTGTAGAATCAACTATTCTTGATAATATAACAGAATCTGTTACAAGTTTTGATGGTGTTCCATCAATTATAACTAAATCAACTTGATTTTTTAATTGTTCTAATAAATTTCTCATTTGACGTCTTACAAGTAATTCTGATGGGTTTGGTGGAATATTTCCAGCTGGAATTATATATAAATTATTTACATCTGTTTGTTTCAAATATTTATCTATATTTACAGATTCTTGATTTTCATAATATCCTGACAAATAATTTGATAATCCTGGTCTTGGTTCAACTCCAAATATAGAATACAATCTTCCTTTTCTCATATCTGCATCTATTAATGCCACTCTTTTCCCTGCTTGTGCAAATGTTACTGCTAAATTTGAAGCAACCCAACTTTTGCCTTCTCCTGGCATTGTAGATGTAACTAGCAAGCTTCTTAATCTTCTATTAGAATTCATAAATTGTATATTTGTTCTTAATGTTCTAAATGTTTCAGAAACAGGTGATTTTGGATCTAGATGTGTAACTAATTCTTTTCTCATTATCTTTTTCCTCCTCTTCTACCTTTTGACTTTGTTTCTGCTAAATCATATATTGGAATACTAGCTAATACTGTAACTCCTGATATTTTTTCAATGTCTTGTGCAGATTTTATTGTTGTATCTAACATATTTAGTATTAATACATATCCAAATGCAATTACTATACCAATTACAGCGAATATTAAAACATCTTTTTTATGATTAATATTATATGGTTCATTTTCAACTTCTGCTTCGTCATAAATATATAAGTTTTCTATTTTATAATATTGTTTTACATTTTCTATAAATACTTTTGCTGTTTCATTAGCAATTTTTTGAGCTACTACAGGATCATCATTTTTTACTATTATATCTATCATGTCTGCATTATCTCTTGCTTTTACACTAATACTTTTTTTAACATCATCTTCTTGAAGATTCATTCCTAAATTTTTTATTACTTCTCTGATTATTTTATTTCCACTAACCATATCACTATATGTAGAAACAAGTTTTGAGTTTAATGTAAGGTCATTTGTAGTTATTCCATTTGCATTAGATTGGCTTGATGAATTTGTTGCTAATAAAAGACTTGTTTTTGATTGATATTTTGGTTTTACAAATCCAACAGTATAAATTATTCCTAAAACTATAAAAATTGCTGTTATTAATAAAATTTGTATTCTTTTTTCCCAAAATATTTGAATTAGCTCTTTTAAATCTAGTTCTTCCATTTTTTTGTTTTAATCCCTTCTTATTTATGTTTCAAATTAATTATTTTGATTTTCTTCTTTTTTCTGTGTAAGTATAATAATTGCATAAATTACTACTAATATAAAGTAAACTATAATAAATTTCCCTGCAATTATATTTATTTTACTTAATATGTCTTTGATTATTGTTACTACAATATTTGAAAATGCGTCATTAAAAATTTTTATTCCATCTATATTTACTTTTGATTTTATTACAGTTGTTATTGCTAATTGCATAACTGCTGAAGATAAAACAGCTGATTCTGTCCAAAATAATAGTTTTAAAATATCTTTAACATTTAATGCAATTACTCCAATAATACTTATTATTATTGCAATTATCAATATGTTTTGAACTTTTGTTATTTTTTGTGTTATTTTACTATATTTTTCATTTATTGTGTTTTCATAGCTTGTACTTATTATTGTGTCTTTATATGATTGACAGATATGTTCTACAAATTCATCAATAGCTTTACTATTACTTGATGTTCTAACATTTTCTTTATCAATATTAGAATTTAAGTTATTTGATATTTCTGATGTATCAATCTTTTCATTTGTTCCTTCGTAAATATTTGATAATATTATATTAATATCATTTTTTATTTTATCTTCTGTACATATATTTTTTATTACTTCTTCGTCAAGTCCTGATTGTCCTATGTAATTTTCAAAACCTGATTCTACAAGTTTATATGTTTCAGAATAAAAATTATTGGTTTCCATTTGTTCTAATACATATTCTTTGTTAAATATTGTTTTAAAAACAACACTTTTAACTCCTATAAATGTGAAACTTAATGCAATAACTAGAACAAATATAAAATTTAAAATTTTCTTTCCTACTTTCATCTTTTTATTCCTTTCTATTTTTCTAATTTGGCATATACTACATATCTTTGTGTTGCATATCCAACATTGTTAAATGGATAACAAGTATATACCATTAGTATTTCTTCATCTCTTTGTATTGGAACTTTGTCCAAATCTGTTTCTTTTATTAATTGCATATCATAAATTTTGTAGTTATATTCTCCATATGTTGTTGTTACCTTTATTTCATCTCCAATTTGCAATTCAGAGAATCTTCTAAATACTTTTTTGGAATTGTGTCCCATGTATAATATAGAACCACCTTCACCTGGAAAATAACTTCCGCTTGAGTGTCCTACACCTTTCTTTAGTATTTCTAGTGTATCTCCAAAGTACACTGGTAAATTTGCTCCTATTCTCGGAATTTCAATTGTTGCATATTGGGTTCCATATTCTGGATAACTATCAAGTGATTTTTTTTCTTCATCTATTGTTATTGGTTGTTGTTCTTTGTCTTTATTTATATTTATTGAGACTTTATTTGCTAACATAAATATATTTTCTATTTCTGTCCCCCAACATATTTTTACAGCAAGAAATACTCCTATCACTATAAATATTGCAATTAAAATTGTTCCTATAGTTGATTTACATGCTTTTACCACTTTTTCTTTTTGCATATGTAATACTCCTTTTTTATTCATAAAAAAATTATAACATTTTAGAACGTTTTATGCAAGAGTTTTTGCGTTCAAAATAAAAAAATCTCCTGATTATTCAGAAGATTTTTATTTTACTAAGCATTTACAATTCTTTTTCTTGCAACTACTGCTGATACAGCAACTAATGCTACTACTGTTGTAGCTAAAACTACTACGTTTACAACATTTCCTGTATAAGCTAATTTTCCATTAGTATTTGAAACTGTTTCTACTAATTTTCCATCATTGTTGTAAATAGCAACTGATTTTTTGTTGAAAACTAATTTTAAGTCAACAATTTTTGCTGCTTCTGTTGCAATTGATTTTACTTCATTTTTTTGAGCCTTTGTTAATTTGTCATAATTTGTTACTCCAGCTTTTTCCATTACAGCTATTGCTTCATCAGCTTTTGTTAATATTTCATTTGCTTGAGCATCTGTTACTGGATTTTCTTTTAAATATCTTTCGATTTTTACTTTATCTGCTGAAGTCATTCCATATTTTGATCCTTTTGCATATAATTCATCAGCTAATGTTGATGATGTAGCAGCATTTACGCCTGTTGCTAAAGCCATTATTGTTATTATAGCTAATAAAGCTATTGTTAATGTCTTTTTCATTTTCATTCTCCCTTTCTTCTTTTAAAATTTTCTTCTTCATTATAGCATTATATGTTTTTTTATGCAATACTTTTTTTGATTTTTTTATTTAATTTCGATATTTTTATATCTTATTAAACTTATTGTTCCAATAGCAACTACTGCTAATACAATTAATGCTACTGTTGTTGCACCTGTTTTTGGTAATTCTTTTTCTTGTGATACTGTTGTGTCTTGTGTTGTTTTTTCTGTTGTATTATCTGTTTTTGTTGTATTTGTTATTATTTCTAATTCATCTTTTTTGTTATCATCTTTTGTTGTTTCTGTATTTTTTTGATCATCTTTCGTTGTTTCTGTATTTTTTTGTTCATCTTTTGTTTCTTCTGTTTTGTCTGCCTTTGGAACAACAGCTACTTGTGTTACTAATTTAGGTGTGTCATATTCATTTTTTCCATCTGTAAGTTCTTCAACTTCAAAAAAAACTCTTGTTGTTGTTACATTTTCCAATCCTTCTTTGAATGTAAGTGTTATTTCTGCAACATCTTCACCATCTTTTGGTGTTCTATTTGCTTCTACAAGAAGTCTACCAGATTCTTCACTAAATTGTACTGTATAACCGTTTAAAGCTTTTATATCATTTTGTGTTAATTGATTAGAATATGTATGTTTAAGGGAATTTTTAAATATATATCACTATATTTAAAAATTCCCTTAAACATACATATTCCACTTGTATCTATTGACTCTAATTTATCATATCCTATTACTACTTTTACCTCTTTTGTTACATCTTCTACTTCAACTTTTTCTGTTGTCTTTAGTGTTATACTTGAGTCTTTTGAAGTTGATTCACTCGTTGTTTGTGTTGTTTGTTCTGTACTTTTTGTTTCGTCTGCAAATACATTAACTCCTACACTTATTAGCATCATTGCTATAATTATACTTGCTAATATTTTTTTCATTTTTCTTTTGCCTCCTTCTTTTTATTTATCCATTAAATTGTAACATTTTTTGCCGTATTCGACAATATTTTTTTGTTTAAGTTTTTGTTACATTTGTGTTACAGAATTATTACAAAAAATAAGACTTAGAATTGTCATTTTAAAACAATCAATTCTAAGTTTTTTCTTATAATATCTCACAATCATTTAGTATTTTTTCAATACTTTCATTTATTTCTAAATCCGGATTTTCTTTATAATAAATATATTTTCCATATTTTATTTGTTTGTTATATTCTTTGTTATGATCTCTTATTTTTTCAGCTCTTTTTATTGCATTTATAATATCTTCCAATGTAATTTGTTCAACTACTCTCTTAAAGTTTTTTTCTTCTTTATATTCATCAAGACTTTTAAAATCTTCATCAAATATTTCATTTATATATTTTAAATATTGTTTTTTATCTGTTAATGGTCCTTTTAAATCTTTTTTGTGCAAAATTATCCAAAGTTCAAATGTAAAATTACTATATCCTAATTTATATTTTAAACTATTATTAATTTTCGAAACTTCTTTCATATCATCTAAAATCTTATGAAATTTTTTTACATCATCTTCTGAATCACTTTCATAATCACATAAATGATATACCTCTTCTTCAGTTATATTTGCTAATGTTTTGGCATATCTTGTTGGCATTAATTTTTTATGTTTTAATTTTACTGTACAAGTTGCTTTAGAACAGTTATTAATTAATTTTTGTAAATAGTCTAAATACCAGCCTTCTGTATCTCCTTCAACAGAAAAATAATAATTTTTATTTGTTTTTAATTTTTTTGCACACATTTATATTTATTACTTCCTTTCTTGATTCATATATTTTTCAAATATATCTGAAAAGTCAACATCAGTGATTGCACCATATTTGTTTATAAAATAATTTTTTAAATAATTTTCTCCATTTCTTACTCCATTTTTTCCACTTGTTCCAAAATCTGATAATGAATATAATATACTTTCTTTTTCTTCTTTTTCTACAAATTTTATTTCATCTCTTCTAAAAAGATTTTTATTTAAGAAAATTGGATTATGTGTATTAAATATTAATTGAGCTCCATTTTTGTTTATTTCATCATTATGGAAAATTTTTATAAAACTCATTATTATCATTGGATGCAAAGATGCATCTAACTCATCAACTAATAATGTTGCACCTCTTTTCATTGTTGCCATCATAAGTGGAAAAATATCTAATAATCTAAGTGTTCCAAATGACTCAAAAAACTCTGCTGGAACAACTATACCTTTTTCATCTATAGTTTTTATTACAGATACTGGAAATATTAAGTCTTTTTTATCTGTTATTGGATATGCTATTTTTTCAGATGTTAATCCAATTTCTTTTACAGCTTCATTTATTTGTGGATTAGAGAATAATTTTTTATTTGAATTTTTTATATCTATTCTTGATTCTAAGTTTGGTGCATAATGTATTTTATCTGCATGATATATAATTCTTAGTTTATCTTGAAACCAATTTGTTATAATTTCATAAATCTTTTTACTATATAATGTTTTAAACATTACATTTAATAGTAATTCTTGTGGCTCTATATTTGAATTTATAATATCTTTTGCCACTTCTTCATGAAAGTTTTCTATTAATAATTCTTTTTCTTTTAAATATTCTAAATTTTCTATTTGAATTTTTTCATTTCTTATATAAATATTATTTCCATCGATTTTAAGTTTTTCTTCTAATATTTTTCTTTTATCCTTTTCTTTAGATAATAATTTTTCTGTTAAAAAAGTTATACTATATTCAATTATCATATTATTAGTTAAAAATTTTATATAAAAATATGTTGGTTCATTTTCTTTGCTGTCTATATGTGGTATAAAATCTAATTTTTCTGTTGCTATATTAATACTTGTTAAATCATCTGCATCTTTTATATTTCCTCTTAATACGATTGCTTTAAATACTTGTAATCCACCTATTAAGTTTGTTTTTCCTGATGAGTTTGGTCCATATATAACAGATGATGATAATGCTTTCTCTTCTTTGTTATTTGCTTTTTCTTTTAACAAACTATATTCTAAGTCTTTTATTTTTTGAGCTGGCGTCATTTTAAATTCAACTAAATTTCTAAATGATTTGAAATTTTTCATTTTAAATTCTAATAACATATTTTACCCTTCTTTCGATTTTGCGAGTTTTTTGCAAAATCTATTATCATTTTACTATTATTTTATGACATTGTCAATAAATTATTGCACATTTTATGTAAATTATAATTTTTATTGTTACTAATTTTGTAAAATTATGTCACATCAATACTAAGCATTAGTGTAAATAAATATTTTTTAATTTATTCAAAAATATCTTCTGTTATTATATCCCATAATAATTGCATTAAAACAGCTGTATCTCCTAAACACAAATAATCAGAACTTTCATTATTAATGTGTGCAATATTATTTCTCATATTTAATTCGTTTGGATCAAATATTAAATTAAACAACTTTGTATATTGTTTTTTTATTAAAGAATTCGCATATGGTGAAACTATAACACTTCCAAGTGTTAATTTATTTTTTATCTTTTTATTATCTTTTTTATTAATATATTCATTCAAAATCAATAGTTTTATATCTTCATCTTCTTCATTGATAATACGATATTTTATAAACATTTTATAGATATTTGCTCTAATAAATTTTTCACTTGCAAATATTGTTTTATCTCCTTTTTCAGTAATAATATTATAATATTGTTTTTCTTCATCAGTTAATTTTATATTTTCTTTTTCAATTTTATCTTTTAATTCTTTCATTAAGTTTTTTAGGATTTTTGAATCTAATTGAATTATAAGAAATCTTTCTATTAATGTTGGTAATATGAATGCTGTTCCATATGCATGTTCATCTCTTATACATTCAATTTTATTATTTGTTAATGGCTCTGCCATTGGAAATACTACACCTCTATATTCAATCATTCTTATAATTTGTAAATTTTGTTGTTTTTTAGGTGGATTTTCAAATATTCCTTTATATTCATTTCCTTTTAATGTTTCAAAATATTCGTTTAATGCTCTTATATATATTTCATTAAATTTTATTGTTGCTTCATTTGTAATTATTGGTACTCTTTCTCTATATTCTTTTGCTATTAATTTTTTATGATAATTTATACATATATTTCCTAAATAATAAACTAAATCATTTATTTTTATTTTCTTTTTTATAAGTTCGTCTTTTTCTTCTTTTGTTTCAAAGTGTCCTAATGGTTCTGGACATATTGTGTTTTTTGCATCATATTTTAGTATTTTATAAAATTCATCTAATATTTCTAATTTTATATTTATTTCTTCGTTCTTACTTTTGGCTTTTATTAGTTTTTCTACTTTTTCATCAATGTATTTTAACATGGGTTCTGGATTGCTTAAATGTAATTGCATATTATTTAACATTACATATTCTTTTTGATATAAATATTCTTCCATATTTTTCCTCCTATTTTAAAAGATGCAACATTATTTTGTTGCATCTTGGTTTAATAACATTAATCTCATTTTTACTAAGTCTTTTAAATTAATTTTTCCGTCAAAATTGCAGTCTGCAGCTAGCATTTCATTTTCATCTAAATTATTTCCATCTAAGAAATACTTTCTCATTTTTACTAAGTCTTTTAAATTTAATTTTCCGTCTTTATTCAAATCTCCTGTAACTATGAGTGTATATTTATCTCCTGCTGATGTTGTTAATACATCTCCTGTTGCAATGTTATCTTTTTCATTAATTTCTTCATCATTTCTTGCTATTTTATATGTTATTCCTAATTTTAGTTTATTATCAAAATCTGATTTTTTTGTCTGTTCTGATATGTTTTTTATTATATTGTCTTGAATAATATAATTTTGATTATTGTTTTCCATTATTTGGAATGATATTTGTATTTTGTTTCCTGCTTTGTCTATTGCAGTTAATGTGTAAAAGCCTTCTTCTGTTAATGTTGTTCCTGATTTAAAGTTCTTTACTTCTTCACCGTTTAAAATTAGTTTTATAGTATCTAGGTTTTCATCTGTTATTGTTTGTGTTATTTTGCTTGTGTATAGTTTTCCGTCTACTACTCCATTTATTATTGGTGATGTTTTGTCAATGTTTGTTACTTTTGCTGTTATTTGTTTTGCTTGTCCTTTTATTGTATATTCAAATGTAAAGCTTCCGTTTTGTTCAAATACGTATTCTTTACTATTTGAGTTGTTTGTTATTTGTATTTCTGCATTTGTTTTCATTGTTGCTTTTACAGATTTATTTGTTATGTTTGTTTCTGAATATTCTATTGTTACTGGATTTTGAGCAATATATTCATTTATATTATTGTTTATTTGAATACTTGCAAATTTATTAGCCCAATTTGCTAATAATTGTGCATGTAAATTATTGCTTATTATTAAACCTGCTTTGATATCATTTTGTTCTTCTAAACTGTTTATATAATCGGCTTTTTCATAACAATCTTTACTGAATTGCAATATTTTTGTTGGATATATTATTTCTACATCTGTATTAGTATTTATTAGATTTTCTGTTTCATCTATTTTTTGTTTTGTTGTTGTTAATTCTGATGAATCAACATTTGCTTCATTTAATGTTTTCATTACACTATTTATTGTATTTTTTACACTAACTGTTACTAGATCTTCATATGAGTTTCCTATATCATTTATCATATCTAGCATTGAACTTATTTTTACTGGTTCTGCTTTTAATTGTCCTTTTTCATATGCTTTTAATATTATATCTCCTAATTCATAATGACTCTTCATTGCTGTTATTGCTGTATTTTGCATTAATTTTTGTGTGTTTGCTACTGATTGACTATAATTTTGCCTTTGATTTATTTTCTCTCCAAAACCTGAAATTTGTGATATTTCTGTTGCAAATTTTTCTTTGAATTCATCATATTTACTTGTTGCAACATTTGATATTGCTTTATAAAAATAATTATAGTCTACATCATACAAATAGACTGGAGATGTTGTTATTGTTAATTTTCCGTTTTCGTCTGGTTGTATGTCTTTTCCATATAGGTCTTTTGCAGTAAAATCTTTATAATCTATTTGTATATTATTTGTACTGTTTTCTGCCCATGTTATTATTACTGGCTTTCCGTCTTTGTCATATACATGTGCTTCTAGTCCTTTTGCTATATTTACTGTTCCTATGTATTCTGCTCCATTTGTGTTTTGAAGATAATTTTTCATTGCATAGTATGTTTTTTTGGGTAAATTTTTCTTATCTATTAAACCATACTGAGAATTATCAAAATCATCAATAAAATTATAAAGAAATGAATAATCTATTCCTTGTTTTTCATTAGTTATTGTCTGCTCTATTATTCTTTCACCCCTAATATCTTCATTCTCAACAACTCTACTATTTATTCCATACTCTGTTATATACAGTCTTTGAAATCCTCCAAGTTCATTAATTATACTTTTATGACTATTATTCTTATCCTTTAGCCATTTCATATTTTCAGAAGACGAATATACATGATACGAAAAAGCCTTTGAATTTACATATGCCCCATTATTGGCAATTTCTTGTATATATTGTTCAGATTTTTCAGTCTGATATGGAGTTGCAGTTGCCCCTGAAACAACATTATTAAAATTCAAACAATTTACCTTTTGAACCATTAATGAATACCAATTCATTGCTTGATTAGAAAACCACTTTACATTAGGCTCATTCCAAATCTCAACTCCTATAATTTTATTTCCATAATATTTTTTTACTTCATTTGCATACTCTAAAAAATTTTTAAGTTCATTTTCATTTGAAATCTGGTAATCATTTCCTAACCTTTTAGATGTATTATCAAATAAAATAACCAGAATGTTAATTCCACTACTTTTAATCTTTTCAAACCAATTGTCAATTTTTTCAAAATTATATTTTTTATTATTTTCTATTTGATTCCATTGAATCGAATTTCGTATATTTTTTATTCCTAAATTTCTTAACAATTCAAAACTATTATTAATATCATCATATCCTTCAATATAATGTGTTCCTATTCCTATACATGATAATTCATCTAAAAACTGCTTTTCATATGGTTTAATAATATAAACATTTCGTAGAAACTCTACTTTTTTTTCATTATTCATATAAATATATATCTTTAGTTCTTTTTTTCCTTCATCGCTTTCTAAAATTTTAAATTGATTTTTGACTTTTTTCAATTCTATTTCTTCTTTTAATGTTTCATCAAGAAATATTTTTGCCATATAACTATTTTCTGAATTATAGTTTTCTATGCTTATATAACCATTAATTTCATTATTATATATTACTTCTTTTGTAGTTAACTCTATTGTATATATTATTTCCTCTGAAACAGTTTGATATAACTCAAAAATATTATAAACTTTTATTTTTTTTTCTTCATTTCCTTCCTCAATTGAAATATGTCCATTTAACACAAAGAAAAATAATGTTGGAAAAAACCAAACTATAGCAAATAGTATTATAATTACTTTTATCATTTGTTTCTTATTTATCTTTCCTATTCCTAGTAAATCCATTTTTTTCCCTTCAATTAATAAAACTATCTTTGATATTATTATATATATTTTTTTTATTTTTTTCAATACATGTTTTAATTTATATTTTTTACTTTTTTGCCTATAACTTTTTTAAATTCTATTAACAATTCTTTATTTACAATAATTGCATACAATATACATAAAAGCAAATTAATTACATTTAGGGCTATATTGTTGTATAAATATAATACTACTACTAATATAAATATAATAGAATTTACTACTATATTTTTTATAGGAATTTTCACTTTCACATACTTTTGAACATCAATATATCTATATATAGCTAACAACATATAAGATACTAATGTTGATATTGCTGCTGCATAAATACCAATAACTTTTATCAATGCTATATCTATAGTTAAATTTATTATTGCTGCTATCATTGTGGTTTTCGCTACTTCTTTTGTCATTTTCTTTGCAACATAGATTGATCCTATTAATCCAATTAATACACTAAAAATATTGGCTAACAACAATATTGGTACATATTTATAGGCTTCTCGATATGAATCTTTTATTAAAAGTTCAAATACAAATGGTAAACATGCAAGTATTCCTATACAAAAACAAATAAATAGGTTAAAAACTTTATTTATTACATTCGAAAAAAATTCATCCTTATCTGTATCATTAATATGTAATGCTGCTGATTCTTGCCATGATAAGTTAAATATATTAAATATACTTGATAATATATTTGAAAATTTACACGATACAGAATATATTCCATTTGCTGCAACACCTAAAGCATACGAAATTATAGTTCTATCTGATACATGTACAATCCACCAAGATAACTCATTCGGTATCATAGGTATTGAATATTTTAGCAAATCCTTTATGAGTTTCTTATCTATATATTTTATCTTTACATTTTTTAAAATTTTATTAACTATTAATAAATATATTGTACAAATAATATTAGAAATTAAACTAGCTATTAAAACATATTTACCATTTTTATGAAATCCCACCAAGAAAATCAAGTTTAATACAATAGTAACAATTGCTGCAATTATGCTAGAAAATGAATATTGCTTATTTTTTCCTATTCCTCTAACTATTTGTAATAAAAATGTTAATACACTTAAAGAAATTAAATTCATTACAATTAATATACTATACTTTATCGAAAATATCTTTACTGCAACCGCAAATAATATAGTTGATATTATAAGTTCTACAAACATTATAAATATACCATTTGTTATAATTTTATTTTTTTCTTCTTCGCTTTTTCTTGCATCTATTAAAAACCTAAATATCCCAGCATCAATTTTTAGTAAAATTAATGGAATAAAGAAAGTTAAATATGTTTGTATTAAATCAATATATCCATAATCTTCTGTTGACAAAAAATGTGTATATAATGGCAATAACAATAATGTTATAAATTGCGTACAAAATTTTCCTATAAATATAATTATTGTATTTTTCACTAATTCTTTATTTTTATTCAATTTATCTCTCCTACTTTTTATCTCTAATTTTTATTAATTTTTCTCTTATTTCTTTAGGAAATATCCATGCAGTATCATTAAAAATTAAAGAAATCTTTCTTTTTAGTGGCATATTTTTTTCTCTAATATATTTCTTAACTGTATCATCATAACCAGCCAGAAAATAATTTTTCCAAAATTCATTATATAATTTATTTTTTTGAAAAGGTTTTCTCAAGCATTGATTACCTTTTGCCGCTTCTTCAAATGTTTTTTCAATATAAACAATTCTTTCTTTTATTTTATAAAAATACTCTTCTCCAACCTTTGTATTTACCATAACCAATGATATTCCTTTTTCTGTATTTCTATTTTTAAAGCTTTCTGATATATATCCCCAAAAATCTGCTAATGTAATATCACTAACTCTATCTTTACCAGTATATTTACATTCACAACAAACCTCATTAGTAATATAGTCTTCTAAAAATGCTCTAATATACTCATCTTTGTATGTGGTATTAGAATATGAACTTCCATTTTTATAATCTATTTTCATACTAAATATTGTCCAACTTGGCTTTTTATATCTAAATTTTATGTTTGATATTTCATTACCATTATGCCTTTTCTTATACTCCTCAAATATCATTGGTGATGGAACTCCATGACACAAAACATCCACTGTTATCAAATTATTATATTTTTTATTCAAAAAATTTTTTAATCCTGCTATTTGACATGCCACTCCACTAAATAAAACTTTTCTTCCTTCATCTAAATATTTCTTTACTATTTTAAATGAATCACCAATATAACTTTGTACATATTTTGATCCTCTTGTTTTTTGTAAATCTTCTTTATTAGTTAATATTCCATGTACAACCTTAAAATTTTCATCATATATAGCTCCTACTACAATTCCATCTTCTTCCAAAACTTTCTTTGCAATCTCTGAAAAAATACCTCCTGAAGTGCTTTCTTCTCTTTCTATTTCAGAATTACTCCAAGCAGCATATACTACTTTGTTTTCTTTTTTTTCAGCTAAATTATTCTGTGGACATGTTATAACACATTTCTTACATTTTTTACATTTTTCTTCAATAATATGTGGTTCATAAAAACCTTTCTCATTTTGTATTATTTCTATTGCATTAAATGGACAAGCATTATAGCAAGCCATACAACCTGTACATTTTTCAGTTATATTCATATAATAATCACCTATATTTCTTCAAATTTTTCTTTTAGTTTATCATAATAATGTGTTCTAAAATATTCTGGTAAAACTTTGTAATCTTTTTTGTTTCTATAAATATCTTCTGCTAATTTCTGAGCTTCTTCTAAAGATTGAGCAAAAAATATATATCCTTTAAATTCTTCCTTATCTTTAAACCAATCCACTCCTGAAGATAACTTATGATCTGTTGAATTAATTACAATAGTTGGTGTATTAGAAGCTAAACTAAATATCGTTCCATGATATCGGTCGGTAATTACTACTTTATACTTAGAAAATTGTTCTATTGTATTTTCTATAATTGATTTTAACTCTTTCTTTAATTCTGTATATTTTGTTGAAATTGTTGTATCTATTCTATCAACTTTAGTAATCTTCTTTAATTCTGACATCATTTTATCTATATCTTCATTCTCATATAATTTTTCGCCATCTCTTCTCATACAACATAAAATTCCTTCTCTTGGTGAATTAAATTGGTATGTTCCTATTAGTGATGTAACTATATCTGGATATAATTCCACACAATTATTCACGTAACTTTTCTTAGCCATTTCATATGATTTTTTATCTCTCGCTAAAAATAACAGTCTTTTTCCTAATTTATATGCCTCCTTAGATTCTTCTAATTCTTTATCAGATTTAAAATTAATTGTCTGTGGAAAAACCAATATTTTATTTTCAGAAAACATTTTTATTATTTTTCTGTGTGCATATTCTCCTTTTATATTAGCTACATCTGTTGTTCTATATCCACTTTGAAAAATGATTATATCTTCTTTATTTATAATTTTTTTTATAACTTTATTAATATTTAGAAAGTTAGAATTTATTAAAATATCAGGCATTTCAATTACTTTAAAATTTGAATAGTTATTTGATAGCCACTTTGATATACAATAATATTGTGCTTGATCTCCTAAATTTGAATGTAATGGAATTCCTACATATAATACCTTAGAATCTTCAGCTTTAACTGTCTTTAACTGTTTTTTTATTTTTTTATATTCTCTAAACTTTATTGGTATTCTTTTAATATAACTCCATACACTTCCTATTTTTTTTAATATATTATATATCCATTCATTTTTCTGTTTTATTTTTCTTTTTATTTCATAAACTTCCATTTTTATTTTATCCTTTCTAATTAAAGTACTTTTATAAATTCACAATCCTATCGGGTACAAGAGCATACCACTCTGGACTATATATCATTAATAATAACCAATACATAAAGAATCCTGTTGCAAATACAATTTTAAATTCATTTCTATTTTTTTTCATTGCTTTTAGCATATTTGGAATCCAAATAATTTGAAAAATAGAAAAATATGCTATAAATCTATAAAAAATTCCTACTCTTATTGAGAGTACTGCAAAAATTATATTTATAATTATAATTTTTCTAAAAAAATCCATTCCACTAATTTCTTTATTTTTTAAAACATCGTTCCCAAAATATAACATTATAATTGGAATCATAGCCATAACTAATGAACCAAAGTAGTTAGAAACATCATACATTCCTCCCATATATTCCAATATACGTGGTGAAAACTTTGCAATTAAAACTAAAATCTTTCTTCCCATTATAAACACTATTATAAATAATGGTAGTAAAAATTTATTATATTTCTTTTTATATTTAAATCTACTTGCAAATAAATATAATATTCCTAAAATAGCTGAACCATGAAAACTCATTGCTAATAATATTTCCAAAAAATATTTTACATATTTTTTGGATTTTAAATTTTCAAATGCTAACAGTAGAAATCCTATTGCCACAGCTTGTCTCATAATGTTCATATATGAAAAATAAAAATTTAAAGTAATATATAAATATACACTATATACTAAATTATTTGAATTTCTATATATAAATCTTAATACACAAAAATTAATAAATGCAGATGTAATGAATATCAATATTTGTGGATCAGAACTTATTTTATTTAGCCCATAACATAATATTACAAATCCTTTTTCATAACGTTCATTAAATGCACTGTTTATAGAAGTGTATGTTCCTATTCTTTTATATGCTCGATAGTATTGTTCTGTGTCTGTTCCTACATCTTTTGTTCTTATTCCAGCAACTATTGTAAGAATAACAAAGGTTATAATTATAAATATTTTTTTTGAATTTTCCTTTTTGTTCACACTTAGTAATAATCCAAATATTATTTCAAAAATAAGTACTATTATATAAATTGCCATTTATTCCTCCAAATTTACTAAATCATTATATATTTTTTCTAACTTAATTGTTGCTTCTTCAATCTTATATCCTTTTTCTATCATTTCTGAAATTCTACTTTTTCTCTCTTTATTTTTTTGTTTCAATATTTCTTCTATCCAAATTTCTTTATTATCTATACTCAAAAAATTGGTAGTTTCTAATATCTTTGCTTCTTCTGTTACTTCATTAGAAAAAATACATGGTAAGTCTGCACACTGTGCTTCAACTCCAACAACTGGCAATCCTTCATATAATGAAGGTAGTACAAATAAATCTGAAGCATGCATATATTCATTTACATTTGTTATATTTTTCTTCATTATAATATTCTTTTCAATACCATAAGTTTTTATTTTTTCTCTTATTTTTTCCTCTAATGGTCCAGATCCAATTAATAATAATTTATATTTATCACTTTTTTTCAATATTTCATTAAAAATATCTATTAAAAAGAATAAATTCTTTTGAGGAGCAAATCTTGCAACATTAATCAATAATATCTCATTATCTTCTATTTTTTCTTGTTCCCTAATTTTTACTCTATTTGATAAATTAAATGTGAATTTATCAAATAGAGTAAAAATTA
>OGDY01001911.1_pt1 | contig 21165 bp, 20 predicted proteins | sample 1570341 | NCBI WGS metagenome assembly OGDY01 (sample SAMEA2581972, study PRJEB24529) | metagenome | biome: Human gut stool | place: China | collected 2011 | reverse complement strand
CTGATATATCATAGAAGTTTATCATTCTATCGATTGTTTCTGCACAAGATTTTGTATGAAGTGTTCCAATAACTAGATGTCCAGATTCTGCTGTTTCAATTGCTGCATCCATAGTTTCTCTATCACGAATCTCTCCTATTACCAGAATATCGCAGTCTTCTCTTAAACAGTTCTTTACACCATCTTGATATGTTAGAACATCTTGTCCTACTCCAACTTCTTTTTGTACAATTACAGATTTTTTGCAATGATGTTTATACTCAATTGGACTTTCAAGTGTTAGTATCTTTTTATTTTGGTTTTCATTTATATCGTTAATCAAAGCATTCAAAGTTGTTGTTTTACCAGAGTTTGTTTTACCAGTTACAAGAACCAATCCTTGTGGCTGATACATCATTCTTCTTACTATGTCTGGAACTCCAAGTTGTTCAAAAGATGGAAGCTCATTTTTTATAATTCTTAGTGTAAATAACGGAATGTCGTTAGAACGTGACACATTTAATCTTAAACGCAATCCTTCAAATTCATAAGATGTATCTAGTTTTCTTGTCTCCTTAAAAACATTATCTTTATCTATATTTCCCCTAATAAAGTAGTCATACATATCCATCATATCTTCTGCAGTAAGGTCTTCGCATCCCTCATAAGGTATAAGATTTCTTGCAATTCTAAGCATTGGTTTAATCCCACATATCAGATGCACATCTGATGCACCTTTTTCAATTGCTGTTCTTAAAATATTATCAACATTTACCATTTTGAAGTATTCCTTTCAATTATTTTATATCATCTGTTTAAAAATTTCTACCAGTTTTTAATATAATATTAATTTTGAATTTAATTCTTTTAATGTTGTATATCCTTCCATTATTTTATTAAATCCATCTATAATAAGTGGTTTGTAACCTTCATTTATTGCTTCTTTTCTAATTTCAATGCTTGAGTGATCATTCATTATCAATTCTTTTATTTGATCTGTTATATTTAAAACCTCGAACATACCAATTCTTCCATAATAACCACTATTGTTACACTTTTCACAGCCAACTGCATCATAAGTATGTTTTCCTGTAAAATCATACTCCACACCATATTTTTTTGCAATTCCATTTATTATATCTTTTTCTTCTTGAGTAAATTCTCTTTCTCTGGCACAATCTTTGCAAACTTTTCTTACAAGTCTTTGAGATACAGATGTCGCTAAAGTACTTGCTATATCGTAATTTGTTACTCCTATTTTTCTAAGTCTTGTGATTACCTCTACACTATCTATTGTGTGTATTGTAGATAAAACATAATGACCTGTTTGACCAGCTTGCATTGCAATTTCTGCTGTTTCTTTATCACGAATTTCTCCAACAAGAATTATATCTGGATCTTGTCTTAAAACTGTTCTTAATGAATCAGAGAAAGATGTTTTTGTATCAATTTCGATTTGGTTTAATCCTGGAATTCTTATTTCAACTGGGTCCTCTATTGTTGTTATATTAATTTCTGGTCTATTTAAGAAATCTATTATACTATAAAGTGTTGTTGTTTTACCCTCTCCAGTAGGAGCCGCAATTAAGACGATACTGTTTTTCTTGTTGAAGCTTCTCTTTACTAGTTCAGGATCATTTGGAAATCCTAATTCAAATATCTGTTGAACGTCTGCATTTTTCTTCAGCAATCTTAAAACGAACTTTTCTCCATAAACATTTTTCTGTGAAGATACACGAATATTGTAATCTGGATACATCAAAATTCTTCCATCTTGAGATTCTTGCTTTTCCTGATGCATATTTGATATTGCTTTTAATCTTCCGATTAATTGTTGTTGTTTTTCTTTTTCTATTGTGGCTGCGGTAACCAACTCACCATCAATTCTATATCTTATTCTTACGGTTGATTCCTCAGGCTCTATATGAATATCACTTGCTCTTTTTTCCATACCAGTCTTAATTATAGAATCAATAAGTCCAGATATATCAGCATTTACATCAATATTATCTGAAGCAACACCTTCTAATGAATTTATAATATTTAAAATATTAGATTCAAAAGAAATATATTTTTCCATTACAAGACCTTTATTCAAGAATAAAAGTCTCATTTGATCGACTGTTCTTTTATTTGTTGTTTCAGCAAAACATACTTTTATTTTGCCAGTATCAACATCAAAAGGAACAGCATTGTTCTTTCTCGCAATATCTAAAGATATATAATTTGTAATATCTATCTTTATATCTGTTGCTGTTAAATAAATTGCCTTTTCTCCAATTATTTCTCCAATTGCATTAATCAGTTTTCTAGGTTCACATAACCCAAGTTCATTTAAAAGATCTCCAATTCTTTTATTAGGATGTGTTCTTTGATATTCCAAAGCCTTATTTATATCATCCTCTGTTGCAATTCCTCTTTTTACTAATTCAATACCAATAGGTTGATTTCTTCTATTATCCATGTATTCTTCCTTTCTAACTTTAAAGATTTTTAATTAAAAAGTATATTTTTACCAGTATTTTAAAGTGTAGTCAATTTGTTTTGAAAATAGTGTTTGTGTACTATTTCCAATTATGATTTTTACAGTAACTATGTCTTTGTCTACATTGTTAATTGTTATTATTTTTTTAGCCGCTGTGAAAGCTTTTACATTAGTGGAGATTTTTACACTTCCTCTATAAAGCCCTTCATCATTGTAAGTATAAGTCGTTCCATCTTCAAATATTATAGTTACCTGTCCATCAGTTGTTATAATATTTACTTCATTATTTGATTCTACGTCCTTAACAAAATGTGTATTAAACTTATCAAACTCAGCTGCATATCTAGAAGCTTCTCTTATTATATTTATATTTCCATAGAAAAAGTTACTAAGTGTTGTCATCATTCCTATAACTACTAACATTGCAATTAGATAAATTGTAAGCTGAACAAGTGTAACACCATTTTGCGATTTCATTATATCTTTCATATTTTGTTCCCTTTCATATATAAAATATTATATACTAAAATAATGAATATTAAGCATTTGTATTATATACTTCATTTACTTTTAATTTGCTCATGACTATTTCTTTCGACTTTGTTTTATCTTTATCCAAATAATATTTTATCTTTATTGTAACTTTTTTAACATTTTTTAGAGTTTTTCCGGAAGCCTCAATTGGTTCAACATTAAATGTAATTTCATATTCATCTGGAATTGAATTTTCCTCACTACCTATTTTTATTTCTCCAGCTTGAATCAAATTTGTAACAAAATCATCTGTTACCTCATCATAAGACTTTTCATCTGCTTTTTCCAATATAATTGTAAGATATGCATTAGCATTTGCAGTCTTTTGTATTTCAACTGCTTGCAGATACAAATTTTTCATTAATACAATTGCCGTTCCCGCAAAAATTGACATAACTAACACTGCAACTACAATATCAATCCCTGTTACACCTTTATCGTTCATCATTTTTTTCTTAATTAGGTTAATTTTCATTTTTTCCTCCATTCGAGGTGTTTTATCACATCATATAAAATATCATAAAATTTGTAAAAATTAGCATTATTATATTAGATACTCCCAAGTAAAATCCAATAGGTAATTTTTTATTCGTATCTTTTTTTATGTACTTCGATTTTTTATTTATTTTTTCAAGAATTATTTTAAAAGCAATAATTAACAGTGTAGTTGCTATTGTAAGAATAGTACAAGTTTCATAGGTAAATGTTAGAATTATCGTTGTTAATATTAAAATTTCTATCGTGTAATTATTTTTTATTTTCTTTCTAAAATAGATAATATTTAGTGCTATTAGCAATGCAAGCACAAATAAATATATAACATATCTATAAATACTAGTTTTTTCTATTACATATAGATATATCATATATAGCGCTTCAACTATACTCATATATAAAATAACTTCGTTTTGGATTTGTATTCTTTCCTTATCTATACCACAAATAATAAATAATCCTGCAATATACAATAATCCAAATATAAAGTATACCATTTTTGAAATTTCTAATGTGTATATTTTTATAGACATGGCAAACAAAACAAAAACCATTCCTGAAAGTAATTCTAAAATGAAGTACCTTGGACGTATTTTTTGTTTGCAATATCTACATTTTCCACCTAAAAATATATAGCTAAATAATGGAATCATATCCCAAAACCCTAGTTTATGATTACAATTAGGGCAGAAAGATCTTGTATGAGTTATATCCTTACCTAATGGTATTCTATATACTGCAAGCGTAAAAAAACTACCAAATGTTATTCCAATTAAAAAAATATATAAATATAGTATTGCTCCCATAAATCTGCCTTTCTAATAAATTTTATTTCCTTTATAGTAATACAAGGTCACCTCTAACAAAATATATAATATTTTGTAAGGTGACCTTACATCAAACAATCAGTTTTAGTTTGTTTGTACTATTACTATTTTAAGAAGTTTTCTATCCACTCATTGCCATGAGTATCTAATAAATCTCTTTCATAATTAGCAGCATTTTGGTATTTAGTTTTAGCTTCTTTTGATTTGTCTATAACACCATTTTGGTTTAGAACTAAACTAATGCTTACACCTGCTAATATTAATAGAACTACGATAGTAACAACTAAAGCTACTAAAGTGATACCATTTTCTTTCTTAAGCATAATAAATTCCTCCTTTGATTTTTTTTGTATATATTTAATTAATAAATATAACCCAAGTTATTTTAATCCTGCGTTGTTGTAGAAATGATCTGTTGAATCAGGATTTTTACTTATTCCAGGGGTTACATTAGTAGAACCACCATTTGTTGTGTTTCCATCAGCTGAAGCTGAAGTATTTGCAAATGGATTAACCTTACCCTGGTCATAAGATTTGTTTTTCTTATCAAACTCCAATTGTGATTCAGTAATTTCTTTTACAATCGTTGTGCTTGCTGTATTGTAATCTGCAACATTTTGACTAATTTCATCTTTAATGGTATTTGAAGTTTGATACGCTTCAACCGTACTTGGTACTACCTTATTAGTTGGAATATAGTCATAAAATATTACACCTAATATTAATAAAATTACAACACATAAAAGCAATATAATTATGATTTCTTTTAAAATTGATTTCATTAACATACTCCTTTAAAAGTTTTATTTTGCAGCTTCATCAATTCTATTTACATCAAGATTACTGTTTCTTTCAACAAATGATTTAACTGAATCACCATTTGTTGTTGAAGAACCACTTGTTGTAGTTCCATTTGTAATATTGTTTGTAGTAGCACTACTTGAACTTGATGATGTACTAGAACTACTTGAAATAGATTCTTGTTTTATTCCAATGTTAGATACAGTAAATTCTGCACTAACAACAGTGTCTGAACTCGAAGTCATCTTAAAGTTTTCTATTGTAAATAGAAGTTCTGAATCGTTTTCCAAGTTAGATATATAATTTATTATTGGAATATATCCTCCTGTAACACTAAATGATAAATTGTATTTATTTGAAGCTCCTGTTGGTTTTGCTTCCCATTTCAAAGTTAATCCCTGATCTGTTGCGTATTTTCCAACTTTGTTCCATAGGAATTCCATAGAATATGTTTGAATTTGATTTGCTTGTTTTATTTCTTCATCAGAACTCATACTAGCAATATCCAAGTAATCATTTTTACTTTTTGTTAAAGATTTAGTTGCATCTTGAAGATCGCTTACCTTTTTCTTGTAATCAGTATTTTTCAATTCATTAAGTTTTTCAATGTCTGCATCCATTTGCATGCTTTCTTCTTTAATATCTTTTATACTAAGAATTTTAAAGTTTCCAACTGAAATACCTTTTACGATTACTATGATTATCAGTCCTGTCAAAAGCAAGGAGATTACAGTCATTAATATATTTTTCATTATTCATCCCCTCCTATTGGCAAATTTCCTTCTATTGTAATCTTTACAACATTTCCCTCTTTTGTTGCTTCAGATGAAACTACACTTGAAGGATCTAACACTCCACTAGATTTTAGTAAAGCTTTAAAATATGCTAATTGTTCATATCTTTCTGATTGTGCTTGTATTACAATTTTCTTTCCACTTGTATTTTCAATTGATGTTAATTGAACTTGTTGTGGTATATTATACATAATTCCATTTAAGAAATTTGGTATAGAGTTTTTGTGTTGTTGCTTGCTACTTATTTGTTCTTTTATATTTTTCAAGTTTGTTGTTAGTGTTGTATATTCAGATGTTTTATTTTTAACATTTTTTGTATCTACTTGAATTAAATTCATTTGTTTATTTATATCATCTCTTACACTTGCAATTTGAGCATTTTTCTTATCTAATTCTTTTCCTATATAGAAAGACACTCCAAAGTAAGCTATTAGAAGTACTAAAACTCCAACCAAGTCTCTTGTAATCCATGTTTTTGCCTTTGTTCCAGTTATATCAAATCCAATATTAATTTTCTTTTTACCAGATTCTTTTGAATTGCCTTTTCCTACTGTTACATCAGAACTTAATATTTCAGGTAATCTTTGCCATATACTTTTCTTGTTAAAGTTAATTTCTTTAATACCATATCCTAGTCCTTGTAGAGCTAATGCTATAGCAGAGTTTACTTCAATATAATCTTTCATATTTATTTTTCTATTATCTTCTAAGAAATATGGTTTCAAAATTTCACATTTTACTCCGCCAATTATTTCCTCGAAATATAAATCAATATTATTTATTACACAGCCTGTACCAGTAATAAATACTTTATTGACTTTAAATAAACTAGCCCCGATTATATCTCTAACTTGTGATGCAATAGTATATAATATTGGAACTATGTCTTCCAAATATTCACTTTCGTTTTCTTGAAGTTCTTGACCATCCATTGTATATATAGTTGTATTCTTACATATTTCATAAGCTTTAGCATAAGAATTAACCTTTGAACTTATTTTTTCAAGAATTTGTCCAGCACCAACTTGTAGTGTAGATACATTATATACTTTCTGTCCTATAAGCGTTGTTACGGTAGTTACATCTTCTAAGTTTACTATAAGTGTGTTTTCATTTTTTCCTAAAGGAGCAATATTCGGTATACTCATAGAAATGGGAGTAATTGTTCCAACTTTTTTTTCATCTAATAGTTGAGTAATTTTTCCTATTTTCGCTTTATCTACAGAAACATTTATTACTTTTATTTTATCTTTTTCTTCTTCATCATTTACAAGTGCATATCTTGATATAATTGCATTTGGGTTATTTTGCTTTTCATAGCATAACGACTCAAACTCTGTTTCTATTGCCTTATCCAAATCTTTAGAATTTAATAGATTTGACATATAGAAATAGTCATACATTTCTTCTGATAAGTTAATACTAATAGGAACTTTAAAGCTAAATGTTTCTGATACTATTTGATCAATGGTTTGTTCAAGATTTGTATAAATCTTTATTCCAAAAGCATCAACTTTTAATTCTTCTTTGTCCCTTGTAATTTTTGCATATTTAATTATATTTTTATCAACATATATACCTAACGAACTAGCCATACAAATTCCTTTCATTAGTTTTTCTATCTTTTGTTATTATGTTTTACAAAAAACGATAATTAATTCAACATTGTTTTATCAATTTTTGGTATTTATTCGAACATATTGTCTTACATTAATATTTTATCGTTTTTTCAAAAAAAGTCAACAAGTTTTTGTAATAGTAAATAAAATGTAATACTGTAATATTTTTGTAATATTGTTTGTTTTTTTATTTTAAGTTATGTATTTTTTCATTTTTTATTTTTAATTTAATTATGTGATTTTGTTTAATCCATCTACTTTTCTATCTGATTCACATAAAAAAAATGCAAAAAAATTAATAAATGATTTCTCACTTATTAATTTTTTAATTGTATTGTTATTTTCTACTTTTTATTATTTTGGTAGCACATAATCATACTTTTATCTTATATAGTTTATATTCCGTATTTTACTTTTAATACTGCAACAACTAATATTACAATTCCAAATGCAACTCTGTATATTGCAAAGCCTTTAAAGCTACCTTTTTGCAAGTATTTTAATAAGAATTTAATCACTATTAGTCCAACCACAAAACTAGATAGTACTCCTACTATAAAAGCAGGATCAGTAAATTGGAACTCTCTGAATTTCAATAGTGTTGCACCAAATACTATTGGTGTTGAAAGTAAGAAAGAATATCTAGCAGCAGCTTCTCTTTTTACTCCCATTGCTCTAGCCGTGGTGATTGTTACTCCAGAACGAGATACTCCTGGTATAAATGCAAGTGCCTGAGATAATCCTATTATAAATGTTTGTTTCAGAGTCATTTGCTCAAAATCGACAGTACTTTTTGATTTTTTGTCTACTATATATAAAACAATTCCCATTACAATTAATGCAATTGCAATAATTATTGGTCTGTTAAGTACTCCAGAGCAATAATGGTCAAGCAAAAATCCAATTGCTCCTCCTGGTATTGTTGCAAGAACTATGTACCAAAACATTCTTCCTTGAACTGTTTTTTCTTTTTTTGTAACATATAAAAACCCACCTTTTATAAGTTCAAGCCAATCCTTAAAGAAATATATTACTATTGCTAGAAGCGTTCCAAAGTGGAGTGCCACATCAAAATAGTCAATTGACCCCCAATTAAAAATCCATGGAATTATTGTTAAATGTGCAGAACTCGAAATTGGTAAAAGTTCTGTTAATCCTTGTATTATTCCTAATATTAACGCCTGATATATTGGCATATTATCTTTCCTCCTTATTGTACATTTTATATTTCATATAATTAATTCTACTAATTTATATTTTATTATTTAAACTTTATTCTATATATTATTTTATTATTATATTTTTAACTGTATTTTCTCTATTATATCTGTTTTTATATTTCTCTACTAATATTTTCCTCTTTTTCATTTTGAACGTCTAGTCGTTTAGATTTTTTCACGTTTTCCATCATTTCAATATCATTGTTATTCAACTTTCCAACTATTTTACAAGTGTCATCCAAATGTTGATCAATCATTTTTTCCTTTTTAGTTAACGTCTTTCTTTTTCCTCTTCTTTTTTCTTCTTGCTTTATTTTCGGCTTATTTACTTCATCCATTATTGGTGCAAAAATATTTTCCTCACTCATTTTATCAAATATCTTAGGATTTTCTTCTATTGCAATATTAGCATAATTTTTAGCCTCTGCAGTTTTTCCCTTTATCATTGATATTCTTGCCAAATAGTAATAAGCTCCCGCTTCAATTTCTTCAGTATCGATACACTTCATAAAGTAATTTTCAGCTTCGTCCAAATCTCCATATAATAAATTAATTTGTCCCAAGCTATATCGTGCATGATATAAATTTGAATTAATTTGTCCTGCCTTTTCATAATATTCTTTAGCTTTCGCAAAATCATTTAGCATTGTAAATGTCATACCTAGATTATAATACAATTCATAATCATAAGGCTTATATCTTATTGCATTTATGTAAATTTGTGCCGCTTCTTTATATTCTTTCTTGTTATTTAATATATCTGCTAAAACAATGCTTGCCTCATAATAATCAGGTTGTTGTTTAAGCAGATTCATTAATCTGCCTATGGCTTCATCTTCTTTTCCTGTATAACCATACAATTCACTTATTTTCAATTCCATTGCCTTATCCTCTGGCGTATTTTCCAAAGCACATTCATATTCCTCTAGCGCAAGTTCATATTTTTTCTGTTTTTCATAAACTTCTGCAAGCATTTTGTGTCCTTTTATACTGGCTGGATATTTTTCTGTAAGTTGACTCAAATATTTCTTTGCAACATCATCTCTGCCTACTAGAATATTGAATTTTGCCGAAGTCAAATAAAAAATCTCTGCAAAATCAACTTTCTTAGCAAATTCCAGCCAGAAAACAAATATTGGTATAATTACTGAAAATACATACATAAGAAGTTTAAGCACTACATTTAAGTTTTTATATGTTATTAGTTCTACAAATTCAATTGCAATTCCTACAAATTGTAATATTAACAAATAAACATAGCTCGTTTCATTCCTTTTTATGAATTTAAGAAACATCATTATAAATAGAGTAAATGCTAGCACATTAAATACTATTTTTCCAAACATTTTGTCCTCCACTTATTTATTATTTTCAAAATTCTTCTTATAATTTTCTATTGCGTCAGCAACAATTTTTTCAGCTTCTTTTCTTCCCATCATTTTATCAACTGAAGTAACTTTTCCTTCTAATTGTTTATAAACTTCGAAGAAATGAACAATTTCAGCTGTAACTTGTTGTGGAAGCTCAGAAATATCATCATAACAATTTAAGAATGGGTCTTGTTTAGCTATTGCAATTATCTTTTCATCCTCTTCATTGCTATCTGTCATTCTTAATACTCCAATTGGATAACACTCAACAATTGTAAGCGGATATATCGGTTCATTGCAAAGAACTAATACATCTAAAGGATCGTGATCTCCTGCATAAGTCTTTGGAATAAATCCATAATTTGCTGGATAATGAGTAGCTGTATATAAAATTCTATCCAATCTTAATAAGCCAGTTTCCTTATCTAGTTCATATTTATTTTTGCATCCTTTTGGAATCTCTATAACGGCTGCAAAGTCATTTTTCTTTATTCTGTCTTCTCTAATATCATGCCAAATATTCATAATAAATCAATTCCTTTCTTATACTTTAGATTATATATTTTTTGATAAATTTTCTTCCTTATATAAATTATATCTCAAAATATCTTTTTCTATTCTAATCTATTTGTAAAAAAAAGTCTAGCATAATTATAAATTTTTATTTAATATTAAATTTTTATTTAATGTTTTGATACTCTTTTAACTTTATAAGTTTTCTACACATCATATTAAATTTTTTTCCTTCAAGATACTGTAACGTTTGACTAAATAGTAATCCCTCTCCTAAAGCAAATCTATTCCATTGATTTTGTGATGGGATTAATTTAGTAATTCTTAAATATAAATATAACATTTCCATACTTTTTTTATATATTTCATTCATAGCTCTTCCTCATATCTTTTTATTTCTATCGATATTCTAACACACGTTTTTAATTTTTACCAGTAGTTTTGTTTATGTTTTAAAATATTTTTACTATTTTTTCATGCAATTCACATTTATTGGTTATTATTCTTTATTTTGTATAAAAATAACATATCTTTTCTGTATACAAAAAATATTTGAACTAAAACTCATTATTAAAAATATTTCTCTACCTATCTCAAAAAAGTTCATTCCAAAATTTGAAATGAACTTTTTATTATTTACTTACCAACATTAAATATTAAATGCCTGTTGAAATCTTCATTTGTAATCGGATACATTTTTACACTTTTTAGTTTGTTTGTACCATTAGATAATCTCATATATTTAAAGGCATCTGTAACTTTAATATATGCTATATCAGTTCCAACATCACCAATTTTCGAATTATATAAAGTAGTGCCAGAAAAATTTAATGTTTTTATAAATTGCTTATCTTTATCATAAATTGCATTATATATATTGTCATTGCCAATCACAAGTAAATTCTTGTATTTTGACAAATCAAAATAATCCGTTTCAGACCAGTCTTTATAACTTACATCTTTTCCGTCTTTTTCAATGTAATAGTCATCAATTATATTTTCACTATTGAGAATAGAATCTTCTATTTTAATATTTTGATTTGTATAGTTAGTGACTTCCTTATTTACGATAGGATACACTTTTATATTATCCAAAGTTCCACTATTTTTCGATAATCTTATATATTTAACATTTTCAGGTATTTTCAGAATCACAATATTTCCTTTTTCTAAGTCTATTGTGTTTACATCAACAGATATTTTTGACACATATTTCTTTTTGCCATCATACATTGCACTATAAGAATTAACAGGAGTTGTGCCTTCGTAGGCAATTGCGACTTTAGTATATCCTCCTACATCTATAAAATCTGTAGAATCCCATGAAGCATACTTTACTTCATCTCCATTGGTTGCATTAATATATGTATTTTTTATAATATTACCATTCTCAAATATATTCTCTCCAAAATTGTATTCATCTATTAATCCCCTATTTATATCAAATTCAATAACATTATTAAAGTCTTCATTTAATATAGGATATATTCTTATGTGATTTATTACCGAACTTCTTTCCGAAACTCTTAAATATTTTTCATTTTCCTTAAGATTAAGCACTGAAATAGATACATTAACTTGACCTAATACATCATTAGTAACCTTGGTTTTTTCAATCCAAACTGTTCTTAATGTTTGCTTGTCCTCACTATATAGTGCATTGTATGAGCTTAGAAATGAACTATCATCACTCACAACCAAAACATTTTTACAATTTCCTACATACATATAATCAGATGCACTCCAACTATTATATTCCACTTCTCCTCCATTTTCAGAAGAAATATATGTATTACTTTTTAATTTTGCTGAATCAAGCAAATTTTCTCCAATCTCTATATTCTGCATGTTTTTCTCTATATCAGAAGCATTTCCTAAAAAGGTTACCTCTCCATTTGCATCTACACTATAATATCTTTGAGTCTTTACTATTTTAACTAAATACTTATTTCCATCTTCTTTTAAAGCTGTTTCATCTTTTCCAAAAACATTAATTAAATTTTGATTTAATTTATCTACCTCTATTTTTAATGATTTATTATCTTGTGCTGTTTGAATTACTGCTAATTGAATTTTCTCTTTTTCATAGCTTATTTCTGTAGCCTGCTTGGTTTCTGCAGTTTTCGATATTATTCCATCTTTACCTATTAAAACTTCAATAGTAAGTCCTGAAATAATTAAAAGTATTATAATCGTAATTACAAGTGCTACTATAGTTATTCCCTTTTCTTTCATTTTGTCATTTCTCCTTTGTTGTTAGATGTTCAGTTTTATTGTAACATACCAACTAAAAAATTTATAGAGATTTCACGAAATTTTTTCAAGTTTATTTTAAAGATAAGTGAAAAAGTAAAAGCAATTCTTAAACTTAATTTTAAAATTTGTAAAAAAACTATTGACAAACGTTACTTATATGTTGTAAAATAATATTCGTTAGCCAGTAAAGTTACTAACATGCAGATGTGGCGGAACTGGTAGACGCACAGGACTTAAAATCCTGCGGTTGAATAAACCGTGCCGGTTCGATTCCGGCCATCTGCACCAAAATGAGAAACTGTATTAGAACAGTTTCTTTTTTGTTTTATAATCTGCAATAAATACTATGTAAAAATATTACTAGATATATTCTTTTCTCCAAGATTTTTATAATATTTAATTTATTAAAAATTCACATATTGTTCACATTATTTCCTTGACCTGGCTATATTTTCATTCTATAATAGTTCACATAGAAACAGTTTATAAATAAACCGAGTTTAGTATTTGCATGTTTCATTTATAAGTATTTATCCATATACCAATATATGAATATACTCACAAAAATATATATTTATATTTATGAATTGCAAATATGTTATACATTTTTAGAAAGGAGATATAATTAGCATATTCTATATGTTCTATATGTATTCTATATGTTCTAATTATGCCAGAAAATTATGGAGCAGAAAAATTTATTTAGACGTTTTATCTACGCAAGTGCTCAATCCAGAAATTTATTTGCTGAGACAATTTCTGCCTGTGCAACAAGTTGTGGTATTACTAAGCCTGAAGCCGATGTTCTTTTATTTTTTGCAAACAATCCAGAATTTACAAATGCTGTTGATGCAGTAAATTGCAGAGGTTTTTCTAAGGCTTATGTTTCAAAAGCATTATCTTTACTTCAGCAACGAGACTTCATTGCCATAGAAACAAGTCCATCAGATAGAAGGTATCAGCAAATTACTATTAAGCCTAAAGCTCAGAAATCGGTCAAAAAGTTGCAAAAATGTCAAAGAGATTTCTTTTCATCTTTAAAAGAAGGTATTCCCGATGACGAATTTCATACATTTTTGAACGTTATAGATAAAATGCTTGATAATTATTTTGAAAAGCTAAATCAAAAATAATTTTGATTTAATTTAAATTTTAATGTAAAATATAATTTTAAAAGGAGGAATTTTTATGGATTATTTTTTAATGTGGTTTGATAATAGTTTTACAGTTCTATTAATGATAATTGGTTTTATTCTTGTTCTTGTTGCACAGGTTAAGATTGACTCTGCATACTCAAAATACAGAAAAGTCAAAAACTCAAAAGGATTAACTGGCAGCGAAGTTGCAAGAGCAATTTTAAATGCAAATGGTCTCTCTAATATAGAAGTTTATGAAACTTCAGGAAAATTAACAGACCATTATGCCCCATCCAAAAAGTTGATTAAACTTTCATCTGATATTTATAATGGAACGTCTGTTGCTTCAATGGCAGTTGCAGCACACGAATGTGGCCACGCTATTCAAGATAAAGAAGGATATACATTCTTTAGAATAAGATCAGCATTAGTTCCAGTTGTAAATTTTATTTCATATCTTGGATACTTTGGTTTAATTGTGTCTTTAATAGGTGGATTAACTGGATATATAAAATTGTCAATTTTAATTTTATTTGCAACAGTGGTATTCCAGCTTGTTACTTTACCGGTTGAGTTCAATGCCTCAAACAGAGGAAAGAAAGAATTAGATACTTTGAACTTGTCTTATGATAATGACAAGCAAGGAATTTCTAAAGTACTTAGTGCAGCTGCAATGACTTATGTTGCAAGCTTACTATCTTCCCTGTTACAATTATTAAGATTAATTATAATACTTGGAAATAGAGACCGAGATTAATGGTAATTTTCGCCCAATAGGGACGCCCCTTTTTGGGCGAAGAAAGCTGCTCTCTTTGGGCAAAAAAGGTTGTTCCCTTTGGGCGAAAAAAAATTGCCCCATTTTGACGAAAGAAAGGATTTTACAATGTTTAAATTATTTAAAAATTTTACAAAAAAAGATTATTTACTTATTTTAATATGTTTATTACTTATTGTTTTTCAGGTTTGGCTTGATTTAAAGCTTCCTGATTATATGTCTGAGATTACTATTCTTGTAAAAACTGAAGAAAGTACAATGTCAGATATTTTAGAGCAAGGTTGCTATATGCTTCTTTGTGCTGGTGGAAGCTTGGCTTCTGCTGTTGTGGTTGGATATTTGTCTTCTCTAATTTCAGCAAATTTTTCTATGAATTTAAGAAAGAAGTTGTTTGAAAAGGCTCAAAGCTTTGGTATGGAAGAAATGAATAAATTTTCTACTGGAAGCTTAATTACTAGAACTACAAATGATATTACAAATATTCAAATGTTTATTTCTATGGGACTTCAAATGCTTATAAAAGCTCCTATTACAGCCGTTTGGGCTGTGTTGAAAATTTTGAATAAGAGCTGGCAATGGAGTGCCATAACTGGTGTAGCAGTTGTTGTGCTTCTATTATGTGTTAGCTTTTTGATTGCAACTGTAATGCCAAGGTTTAAAAGAGTCCAAAAATTAATTGATAATATTAACAGCTTAGCCCGTGAAAATTTAAAGGGTATTCGTGTTGTTAGAGCTTTTAATGCAGAGAAATATCAAGAAGATAAATTTGAAGGCGGAAATACGGAGCTTACAAATACTCAATTGTTCAACCAAAGAGCAATGGCCGCTATGTCCCCTATTATGTATTTGGTTATGAACTGTGTTACTCTTGCAATTTATTTTGTTGGTAGCTATTTAATTGATGCAGCAGGTATGGCAGATAAAATTGCATTGTTCGGTGATATGGTTGTATTTTCAAGCTACGCAATGCAAGTTATTATGGCATTTTTAATGCTTGCGATGATTTTTATAATGTACCCAAGAGCTCAAGTTTCTGCAGACAGAATTGCAGAAGTTTTAGATACTGATGTTGCAGTTAAAGACGGAAATAAAGTTACAAGTAAGGATAGTTCTTTAGCCTCAAAGACTGGTGAAATTGAATTTAAAAATGTTTCATTTAAGTATCCTGATGGAGATGAAGAAGTTTTAAAGAACATTTCGTTTAAGGCAAATAAAGGCGAAACAGTCGCAATAATTGGTTCTACAGGTTCTGGAAAATCAACTCTTGTAAATTTAATTCCAAGATTTTACGATGTAACTTCTGGAGAAATTTTGGTTGATGGGGTTAATGTTAAAGATTATTCTCAAGAGGAACTTCATAACAAGTTAGGATACGTTCCTCAAAAGGCTGTAATGTTTAGTGGTTCAGTAAATTACAACGTTTCTTATGGTGATAACGGAAAGCTTGCACCAGATAGTGAAAAAGTAAAAGAAGCTGTTGCAGTCGCACAAGGAAAAGATTTTGTTGAGAAAATGCCAGAACAATATGAATCACATATTGCACAAGGCGGAACTAACGTATCTGGTGGTCAAAAGCAAAGACTTGCAATCGCAAGAGCCATAGCAAGAGATCCAGAAATATATATTTTCGATGACTCTTTTAGTGCCCTAGATTATAAAACTGATTACAAATTAAGGTCAGAACTTAAGAAATATACTAAAGATGCAACTAATATTATTGTTGCACAAAGAATTGGTACAATTTTAAATGCAGATAAAATTATCGTATTAGAAAATGGAGAATGTGTTGGTCTTGGAACTCACAAGGAATTATTACAAAATTGTAAGGTATATCAAGAAATTGCATACTCACAACTATCAAAGGAGGAATTAGAAAATGGATAATGATGAACAATACAAAAAGAAACCTCGTAATGTTGGTCCCAATAGAGTTGCTGAAAAGCCAAAAGATTTGAAAAAAGCTCTAAAGAAAATGACACATTATCTAAAAAAATATATACCATTTATAGTAATTGCATTAGTACTTTCGGCACTTGGTTCTGTTCTTTCTATTATTGGACCAAATAAATTAAGCGACTTAACAGATGAAATTACAAAAGGTTTAATGACAGGTATGAACTTTGATGCAATTAAATCTATTTCAATTTTCCTAGTTTGTATATATGGCTTAAGTGGAATATTTAACTACATTCAAGGATTTATAATGGCTACTGTTGCCAACAGATTTGCACAAAGTTTGCGTACTCAAATATCTCACAAAATTAACAAATTACCACTTAGATATTACGATACTCACAGTTACGGAGATATTCTTTCTAGAGTTACAAACGACGTAGACACAATTGCTACTTCATTAAATCAATCTTTAGGAACTTTAGTTGGTGCTATTACCCTATTTATTGGTTCAATTATAATGATGTTCTACACGAACTGGATTTTAGCACTTACAGGTATTCTATCTTCTCTTGTTGGATTTGTGTTTATGTTTATAATACTTGGCAAATCTCAAAAATACTTTAATGCTAGACAAGTAGAACTTGGTAATTTAAATGGTCATATCGAAGAAATATATTCAAATCACAATGTTGTAAAAGCCTATAATGGCGAAAAAGAAGCTTCTTCAAAATTTGATGAACTAAATAAAAGAGTTTATGAATGTAATAGAAAGAGTCAATTCTTATCTGGACTTATGCAACCTATTATGAACTTTATAGGTAACTTCAGTTATGTTGCAGTTTGCGTTGTTGGAGCTATTTTAACAATGAATGGTCACATCACTTTTGGTGTAATCGTTGCATTCATGATGTATGTAAGATTATTTACATCTCCCCTAACTCAAATTGCACAAGGTATGACAAACTTACAAACATCAGCAGCTGCTTCTGAAAGAATTTTCGAATTCTTAGAAGAACCAGAAATGGACGATCAAAAAGACATTACAAAAACTTTAAGCTTAAAAGATGTAAAAGGAAATATCGATTTTGAACACATCAAATTTTCTTATGACGGAGAAAAAAATGTTATAAAAGACTTCTCTTGTAATGTGCATCAAGGCGAAAAAGTTGCAATAGTTGGTCCAACTGGTGCCGGAAAAACTACTATGGTAAATCTTCTTATGAAATTCTACAATATTTCAGATGGTGATATTACAATAGACGGAACTTCTATAAAAGAACTATCTCGTGAAAATATACATGATATGTTCATAATGGTTTTACAAGATACTTGGTTGTTTAATGGAACAATTAGAGATAATATTAAATATAACAAAGAAAATGTTACAGATGAGCAAATCTGGAAAGCATTAAAAACTGTTGGAATAGATAAATTCGTAAAAACTCTACCTGGCGGACTTGATGCAGTAATCACAGACAATGACAGCATTTCTGCAGGTCAAAAACAATTATTAACAATCGCTCGTGGTATGATAAAAGATGCCCCATTCTTGATTCTTGACGAAGCTACATCTTCTGTAGATACTCGTACAGAAGAACTAGTTCAACAAGCAATGGATAAATTAACAGAAGGCAGAACTTCTTTCATAATTGCACACAGATTATCAACAATTAGAAATGCAGATATGATTTTAGTTATGAACGAAGGAAACATCATAGAACAAGGAAATCACGAAGAATTAATGGCACAAAACGGATTCTATGCAGACCTTTACAATTCACAATTTAAGAAATAAGTACATTTTTTGTATATTTTATCCTAATTTACTTATAATATTAGTATATCTAAATTTAGGAGGAATATTATGAAAGTTCTATATTACATTGCACTTACACTTGTAATTATTGGTGCCGTAAATTGGCTTTTAATTGGATTATTTAGTTTTGACTTAGTTGCAACACTATTTGGTTCAATGAGTGTATTTAGTAGAATTATCTATTCTTTAGTAGGTATTGCAGGATTAATAAGCATTGGTTTATATTCAAAAATAAATGATTAATTTTATCTTGTAAAAAAGCTGAGAATAAATGTTTATTTTATTTATTCCCTATCTCAAACGAGCAGAGGACCAGCGTTATTGCTGGTCCTCTAAGTTACTACTTGGAAAAGTAACTTTCAGATATTACTTCTGAGCTACACTCATTGAATAGAGGTAATGCAATCTGCAGGTATAGATGTTCAGGCTATCTGCATTTGCTTTGAATACCAGCAAATACTTTCCGCAGTACAACAGGAAACTTCCCGTAACTGGTCCCTTATTCTTCACCTTGATATACCTGCGATTTGGCTTCGGACATTTTATTATCCTAAGCACCTCATTCTTCATTGGAAGCAAGTTTGCCTTATTTTCCTCCAGTCTGAACATACCTTTGCTGTCAGTGAAAACCTTCTCAGGAATTTGTTCAAGGCTTGTAACATCATGGAGCCAGATGACATTGTCCTTCTTGTCATCTGACATTTCCATTAGAACTGTCAAAAACAAGCCTCTTCTGATTACTCCCTCCAGTAGCAATATATTTTCAACATTGCCACCAAGGTATTCCTGCTCACGGTACCTCATTCTGGATAGTCTGCCTCTTACCTCCTCATTCAAAAAGTTTGGATCTTCTGCCATATCCCGAATTACATCGGAATATATAACGCCCTTTTGACTTGTATAGCCTTTAGGCATTAAAAGCACCTCCTAATTTTGTAAAGGTTCCAAGTTTTTTTGGATACTTCTTTATTATAACATATTTTACATAATATTGCCAGTATATTCTCGATTTTATTCGATTTTACTTCATTGCCTTTAACTTTTCACTTTACGGATTTTACTTCATTGATAGAAAATGATATATTGTTGCTCTAATCAGCAATCATTTTAATTTAATTCAATTTTTTCTTTACTTTTCTCAGACATTATAGTACAATGGGTAAGAAATTTTATAAAGGAGGAAGTATGATTTAATTATCTAATTTTCGATTTTAATATTAAGTTTTGATTTTTAATATTTAATTTTTAGATTTATTAGAACATCATACGAGTTTATTATGGCAAGTTTACCAATTGTAGTAAAATATTTAGTTGTATTTTTTGTGAGTATGGTTCCAATCGTAGAACTAAGAGGAGCTATTCCAATTGCGGAAAGTTTAGGATTAAACATATTTTTATACTACCCTATCGCAATTTTAGGAAATATGCTTCCTGTTCCAATTATATATTGGTTTGCAAGAAAAGTTCTTGAATGGGGTAAAGATAAAAAGTTCATTGGCAAGTTCTTTACATGGTGCCTAACTAAAGGAGAAAAAGGCGGAGAAAAATTAAAAGCCTCTGCAGGAAATAGAGGAATCTTCTGGGCACTATTATTATTTGTTGGAATTCCTCTACCAGGAACAGGAGCTTGGACAGGCACACTAGCCGCTTCATTCTTAAATCTTGACTTTAAAACAAGTATAGTTGCTGTTTCACTAGGTGTTATTTTGGCAGGTATTATAATGTCTTTAGGTAGCAAGATTGTTTCTGCATTCGGCTGGCCAGGTGTTATTGCAATTATTGTAGCTCTTCTTTTAATTATATTAGCATCAATTTTTATAAAGAAAAAGAAAACTGCAAAAAAATAATTTTTGCAATTCACAAATATAATAATTTGATTATTTTAAAGCTCGTAACATAATAAGCCTTAAGTAAATCCTACAAATAGGAAATGCTTGAGGCTTATTTATTATTTTCATTTTTTAGTCTTTATATATTATTTTATAATTAAATATTTGGAATTTTTTAATTTACTTTTTATGTGTTGTTATCCTGATAACCCCATATTATATTTGCACTGATTTTCGTTGCATTAGAATCTGGATGAGTAAAATTATAATTATAATTATAATTCCAATATTTATCCCAATTATATCCTGCTTTAGTTGCTTTACACTTTATTGTTTGGCTTGCTGTCCAGCCAGAAAATGCATACTTACCTATTGTTTTTACACTTTCTGGTAATATAATTTCAGATAAACTAGTTGTATTATCAAAAGCGCAATATCCAATTGTCTCAAGTCCTTCTGGTAAATTTATCTGTTTCAAATTTCTACAAGAATAGAAGCATCTAACTCCAAATTCCTTAACACTTTCCGGAATTGTTATACTTTCTAGTCCTTTACAATTTCTAAAGGCATCCTCTCCAATCGACTCAAGTCCTTCTGGTAAATTTATCTGTTGTATGTTTGTACAACCATTAAAGCTACTGGTTCCAATTTTTTTAACGCCTTCCGGAATTGTTATACTTTCTAGTGCTCCACATCCCTCAAAGGCACTAGTACCAATTTTTTCAAGTCCTTCTGGTAAATTTATCTGTTGCAAATTTTCACAAAAATAGAAGCATCTAACTCCAAATTCCTTAACACTTTCCGGAATTGTTATACTTTC
>OGDY01001904.1_pt1 | contig 21216 bp, 14 predicted proteins | sample 1570341 | NCBI WGS metagenome assembly OGDY01 (sample SAMEA2581972, study PRJEB24529) | metagenome | biome: Human gut stool | place: China | collected 2011 | reverse complement strand
GCGGCGCTCGCTGCCATCGGCTTAACGGCGGTGATCTTTCTGCTCGTTTCGGCCATCGTGCACCCGCGGCGGCGCGGCACCATTCCTGCCACGGCGGTCATCGAGACGTGCGGCGAGGCAAAGACGCTCGAATACACGGTGCGCGCGCTGCTGCGATCGCGCTATGAAGAGGGCGGCTTTTCGCGCGTCGTCATCGTGGACTGCGGCCTTGCCGACGAGCCGCGCCGCGTGGCGGAGCTCTTGTGCCGCAGCGAATACGAGGTCTACCTCTGCCAAAGGGAAGAACTGACCGATTTTTTCACTTAGGAGACAGTTATGGGAGAAGAAACGACCATCATGGGCACGGTCCTGTCCGTCGTTTTCCAGAATGAGGAAAACGGCTATGCCGTGCTGCGCCTTGTGACGGACGACGGCGAGCTTTTAACGCTCGTCGGCTGCGTCCCCTGCGCGGCACCGGGCGAAAATCTGACGGCGACCGGCTCGTTTTCCTCCCACCCGCAGTACGGCGAGCAGTTTTCCGCGAGCGAGGTCGAGCGGTATCTGCCGTCGAACGAGACGGAGATTTTAAACTACCTCGCTTCCGGCGTTGTGCGCGGCGTCGGCCCTGCGACGGCGGAAAAGCTCGTCGCCAGATTTGGCATCGAGACGCTGCAGGTGCTCGAATCCGAGCCGGAAAAGCTCACGGCCATCAAGGGCATGACCGCCCGCCGCGCGCAGGAGATCTCCGCCGCGTTCAACGAGCAGATGGGCCTTCGCCGCGTGATGGAATTTCTGGCGCATTACGATCTGCCCGCCGCGCTCAGCGTGCCGCTCTACCGCCGCTTCGGCGCAAACGCCATGGCCGCGCTCGAGCGCAACCCGTATTTACTGTCCGACAGCGCGTTCGGCGTGGACTTCTCCGTCTGCGACGAGATCGCGCTTTCGATGGGCTTTGGCGGCGACGCGTCGCTCCGCACCGAGGCGGGGCTGACATTCGAGCTCTCCCACAACCGCGACGCGGGCGGACACGTCTTCCTCCCGCGCGAAAAGCTCCTCGCCGCGACGGCCCAGCTTTTGGACTGCGATGTCGACGCGGTGGAAAAAAGCCTCGACGATCTCATCGCCCTCCACCGCATCGTGCAGGAGGGCGTCGCGAATGTGACGGCCTGCTATTTGCGTCAGTCGTGGGAGGATGAGACCTATGTTGTCACGCGCATCGAGGCGATGCTCGCGGACAAGCCCGACGCCCTGCGCGGCGTCGAGCGCGTCATCAAAGAAATCGAGCGCGAGCAGGGCGTGCAGTACGCGCCGCTCCAGCGTCAGGCTGTCGAGCTTGCGGCAAAGGAAGAATTGCTGCTGCTGACCGGCGGCCCCGGCACGGGCAAGACGACGAGCGTGCGCGCCATCGTCGCGCTCTTCGAGCGCATGGGGTTGAACGTTCTGCTCGCCGCCCCCACGGGCCGCGCCGCCAAGCGCATGGGCGAGCTATGCGACCGCGACGCGCAGACCATCCACCGCATGCTCGGCATGACCTTCAACGACCAGACCGGCGAGGTGACGTTCACCAAAGGCGAAAAGGAACCGCTCGAGGCCGATGCGCTCATTGTGGACGAGACCTCGATGGTCGACCTCTCGCTGATGCGTGCGCTGCTTGCGGCGCTGCGTCCGGGCTGCCGCCTTGTGCTCGTCGGCGACCCCGATCAGCTGCCGAGCGTCGGCGCGGGGAACGTATTTTCCGACCTCATCCGCAGCGGGCGCATCGCGACCGTTGCCCTGCGCGACATTTTCCGTCAGGCCGAGCAGTCGATGATCGTGCGCAACGCGCACCTCGTCAACACCGGTATGCCGCCCAAGCTCAAAAACGCGGCGGCGAACGACTTTTTCTTCCTTCCCCGCCGCGACAGCGTGCGATTGGTCGAAACCGTGGTCGAGCTGTGCAAAACAAGGCTGCCCGACAAAATGGGCATCCCCGCGGACGAATTGCAGGTGCTCACCCCGACCCGCCGCGGCGACGCGGGGACGCGGTCGCTGAACTTTGCTCTGCAGGCCGCGCTGAACCCGCCGAAGCCCGGCAAGCAGGAGCGCCGCTTCGGCGAGCTCATCTTCCGCGAGGGCGACCGCGTCATGCAGACGCGCAACGACTACGACGTCGTCTGGCAGAAGGAGGACGGCACCGCCGGCACGGGCATCTTCAACGGCGATGTCGGTAAGATCGCAAAGATCGACCCGAGCGGAGAGCTTTTGGAGATCGTCTTCGACGACCGCACCGCGACCTATACGTCCGACATGCTCGCAGAGCTCGACATGGCCTACGCCATGACCGTACATAAGGCGCAGGGCAGCGAATACCGCGGCGTTGTGTTCATCGGCGCGCCGTGTGCGCCGTCGCTGATGGTGCGCGGCGTTTTATATACCGCCATCACCCGCGCGCGAGAGCTGCTCGTCATCGTCGGCGACGATTCCGCCGTGAACAAAATGGCGGAGAACGACCGCCGCAGCCGCCGCTACAGCGGGCTTAAGTGGCGGCTGCGGAAAGGTGGGGAGGAAAAATGAGCTTGCTGGAATCGCTCGCGTCCTTGCTTTTTCCACCGCGCTGCGCGTTCTGTGGAAAACCCGGCGTTCACGGCGTGTGTTCTGAGTGCGAAAAGGCGCTCCCCTACTGCAAAACGCCGCTCCATGAGAGAGCGGAGATCGGCGCGTGCCTTGCCCCGCTCAAGTACGAGGGCATCGTGCGCGAGGCGCTGCTGAACTACAAATTCCACGCGGGACAGAGCCGCTGCACGGGCTTTGGCGATGTTTTAGCGCAGGCCGTTGCCGAGCACTTCGGCGGAGAATTCGACATTGTGACCTATGTCCCCGTGTCGAAAAAGCGCAAACAAGAGCGCGGCTACGACCAGTCGTATCTCTTGGCGCGCGAGACCTGCCGCCACTGGAGCGTCGCACCGGAAACGCTGCTGCAAAAGACGAAGGACAACGTCGCGCAGTCGTCGCTTTCGTCCCGTGAGGAGCGGCAGAAAAACGTCGTCGGCGCATACGTTGCCGTCAATGAGGACAAGATCAAGGGTCAGCGCATCCTGCTCATCGACGATATCCTCACCACCGGCGCCACGCTCCGCGAAGCCGCGAGAGTTTTACGGGAAGCTGGCGCGGAAAGAGTCATTTGCGCCACCCTCGCCGCGGCGGACGAAGACTAAAGTCTTCAAAAAAGAGGCGACGCCTCTTTTTTGAGAAAGTTTCGCTGCGCTTCGTGCCTCACAGGTTCGACACGCGCTCCGCGCAAAGTGTTTTTACCCACGTACACGCCGCGGGTAAAAACGATTCAAATGTTTCGCGTCTGCGGACGCGAAAATCAGCGGCGCAGGGGTATGTTTTTCCTTATTTTCCCCTGATACCGTGCGGAAAATCGCGCACAATGCTATTGCAAACTCAATTTCGAGCCGTTATAATAAAAACATCATGGGAAAGTATGAGCATCGCTCATTTTAGTTTTCAGAAAAATAAGAGGTAACACGCTATGTTTTCTTTTACCAAAGACATCGGCATGGATCTGGGCACCGCGTCGGTGCTGATCTACATTAAGGATAAAGGCATCGTGCTCAACGAGCCCTCGGTCGTGGCGCTCGACAAGAACACCGGCAAGCTCTTGAAGGTCGGCGCGGATGCGCAGGCCATGCTGGGCCGCACGCCGGGCAACATCATCGCCATCCGTCCCCTGCGCGAGGGCGTCATCTCCGACTACGAGGTCACCGAGCGCATGATCAAGGAATTTCTGCACAAAGTCATGGGCTTCCAGCTCTTCAAGCCGCGCATCATCATCTGCGTTCCCTCCGGCATCACCGAGGTCGAGGAGCGCGCGGTCATCGACGCGGGCATTCAGGCCGGCGCGCGCCGCGTCTACCTCATAGAAGAGCCTGTCGCCGCCGCCATCGGTGCGGGCATCGACATCACCCAGCCCGAGGGCCACATGATCATCGACATCGGCGGCGGTACGTCCGATATCGCGGTCATTTCGCTCTCCGGCGTCGTCGAATCGTCCTCCATCAAGATCGCGGGCGACCAGTTCAACGAGGCCGTCGTCAAGTATATGCGCCGCAAGCACAACCTGCTCGTCGGCGAGCGCACGGCCGAGCAGATGAAGATGCAGATCGGCTGCGTCTTCCCGCCGGAAGAGGAAATGACCATGGAGGTCAAGGGCAGAAGCCTTATCACGGGCCTTCCCGAGCTCATCTCCGTCTCGTCTGCGGAAATGCTCGAGGCCTTTGAAGAGCCCGTCGAGCGCATCATGGAGGAGGTCCACCTCGTGCTTGAAAAGACCCCGCCCGAGCTCGTGGCCGATATTTCGAACAACGGCATCGTCATGACCGGCGGCGGCAGCTTAGTCCGCGGCTTTGATAAGCTCGTCACCGCCCGCACCGGCATCCACGCCATGGTGGCCGAGAACGCCATCCAGTGCGTGGCCGAGGGCACGGGCAAGAGCCTCGACAGCATTCAGGACATGCAGGACGGCACGATGAACCTGAGCCGCCGCAAGCAGATCAACTAAGAAAATTCGGGAGGATATCATGGCGGTCTTATCAAATCTCCAGCCGGAAAAGGTATTCTACTATTTTGAAAAGCTCTGCTCCGTTCCCCACGGCAGCGGAAATACGAAGCAAATCAGCGACCTGTGCGTCGGCTTTGCGAAGGAATTGGGCCTTAAATACCGTCAGGAGGCGTGCAACAACGTCATTATCTGGAAGAACGGCTCTTGCGGCTATGAAAACGCCGCGCCCATCATTTTGCAGGGCCATATCGACATGGTCTGCGCCAAGACCGAGGACTGCACCAAGGACATGACGCGCGACGGGCTCGACGTCCGTACCGACGGCGAATGGGTCTGGGCAGACAAGACGTCGCTTGGCGGCGACAACGGCATCGCCGTTGCGATGATCCTCGCGATTTTATCCGACGAAACGCTCCCCCATCCCCCCATCGAGGCGGTCTTCACCGTCGACGAGGAGGTCGGCATGGACGGCGCGTTCGCGCTGGACTGCTCGGACTTGAAGGGCAAAAAGCTTTTGAACCTCGACTCTGAGGAAGAGGGCGTTTTCACCGTGTCCTGCGCGGGCGGCGTGCGCCTTGACTGCACGCTCGAACTCAAGCAGGAGCGCGCGGCGGATATGACCGGCTACCGCGTGACGATCTCGGGTCTCAAGGGCGGCCACTCCGGCATGAACATCAATCAGGGCCGCGGCAACGCAAACTGCCTGATGGCGCGCACGCTGTATAGCGCGATGGAGCGCTGCCCCTCGCTGCGTGTGCATGAGCTGACGGGCGGACAGTTCGACAATGTCATCTGCCTGCGCGCCGACGCGCTTGCCGCAGTCTCCGCGGCTGATGCGCCCGCGTTCGAGGCGTTCATCAAGGAATTCGACGCAACGCTCAAAAATGAGTACGCCGTTACCGACGGCGGCATTTCCCTCGTGTGCGAAAAGGCTGACGTTCCGGTCGCATTCTCCGCAGCGGACACGTCGAGACTGCTGCATGTGCTCCTTGCCCTGCCGCAGGGCGTGCAGGAGATGAGCGCCGACTTCCCCGGTCTTGTGCAGACTTCTCTCAACCTCGGCGTGATGCGCACGGACGAGCACGGCGTGAAGTGCTCCTTCTCCGTCCGCTCCTGCATCGCCTCGCAGAAGGATATGCTCATTCAGCGCGTGAAGGCCATCGTCGAATTCGGCGGCGGCACCGTGGGCGAGCGCAGCAACTATCCCGGCTGGCAATACGACCGCGATTCTGCCCTCCGCAAGGAGATCGAAGCGGTCTACCGCGACCTTACCGGCCACGACGGGAAGATCGAAGCCACCCACGGCGGCCTTGAGTGCGGACTCTTCATCGAAAAGATCCCCGGCCTCGACGCGCTGTCCATGGGACCGGAGCTGCACGATGTGCATTCGGTGGAGGAGAGGCTGAACGTCGCCTCGACGGAGAGGGTTTACAAACTCGTTTGTGAAGTTCTCAGGAGAAGTAAATAAGTTCCCGCTATGCGGGAGCTGATGGTTTCCCCTGCACAGGGGAACGAAACAAAGGGGGCCATTCTCTTTCGCGAAAGAGAATGGCCCCCTTTGGAACCCCAAGAGAAAGGCTTTTGATTGGCAGTCTCAGGGTTGAATAACCTTTATGCCTCCGGAGTGGGAATGCCTGCGCGCGGCGTTGCCGCGTTAGCGTTGCTATACGACTTGGCCTACTTCTATTATTCGCTGTTGCGCAGCCGTTGGCGGCTCTGCTGCCTTACGGATGCGGCACACCCCTTGCGGGTGCCGCTCTGCTGATCTTGTAGGAGTGCGGACTAATTTCCGCCTACCGGAGTACTCATCAATGCGGTGAGCGCAGCAATGCCGCTATTTCGCAAGCAGTCTGCCGCCGGACAAACGTCACACGCGCCTCACGACAGTAAGGCGCGGTTGCGATCTGTAGCGACTCGCAGAAGATTCATGGCGAAGCCATGTACACCGCACCCGATTCCGCAGGCTGAGCAGTTCTTCAAGCCCCAGACCGGCAATGTCGGGGGTCGAGGGGGGCGCCCCTCGTCTTTCTCTGGGGGATTCAAAGGGGGTATTCTCTTCGAAAAGAGAATACCCCCTTTGGTGCCGCGGCGCGCACGCCGCTCCCCCTCCCGCGCTAGCGCGGGAAAAAGGATGCAGCGCTGCCGTGCTGCGATTGAATCCCCTGCGCCCTATAGGCGCAAAAAAGGAGCAGCCCTTTCGGGCTGCATAAACTCCCCGCGCCCTTTGGGCGCGAAAAAAGCCGCGCTTGCGCGCGGCAATAAAAAAAGGAGTCTCGAAAGAGGCTCCTTTTTCAGTGGCATCAGCCATTATATCCAAAGAAATTATTGAAGAAATCCCAGGGATTGGAGTAGTAGCCGTTGCCGCCATTGCCGTAACCGCCGTTGCCATTGTAGCTGTTGTCGGTGCTCTGGTCGGAGGAGCTCGTCTCCGTGGTCTCGGGGGCTGCGTCGAAGGTGAGCTCTACCTCGATCGTCTTACCCTCGCGGTAGACGGTCAGCGTCACGGTGTCGCCCGCGCTGTAGCTCTTCTTGGCCGCGACGAGGTCTTCGTAGGACGTGATGTCGGTGTCGTCCATCTTCGTGATGACATCGCCGAGCTTGAGCCCCGCCTTGTCGGCGGCGCTGTCCGGGTCAACGGAGCAGACGAAGACGCCCTCGGTCACGTCGTAGCGGTACTGCTGCGCCATCTGCGCGGTCATCGTCTGCGGCGTGATGCCCATGTAGGCCTTGTTGGTCACATAGCCGTTGGTCATGATGTCCTTGACGAGCGACACGACGTCGTTGATGGGAATGGCAAAGCCGATGCCCTCCACGGTGGTGTTCGAGTAGCTCGAATACTTGGCCGACACGATGCCGATGACCTCGCCGTAGCTATTGAAGAGCGGGCCGCCGGAGTTGCCGGGGTTGATGGAGCAGTCGACCTGGATCATGTTGAACGGCGTGCCGTCAACATTGATGGCGCGGTTGACGCAGGAGACGATGCCCTCGCTCATCGAGAACGTCAGCTCGCCGAGCGGGTTGCCGACAGCGGCGACGGATTCGCCGATGGCGACCTTGCTCGAATCGCCCAGCACCACGGGCGTTGCGCCCGTCACGTCGATCTTGAGAACGGCGATGTCGTAGTCCTCATCGCTGCCGATGACCTTGGCGTCGTAGGTCTCACCGTTGTAAAGCGTTACCTTCACGCTGCTCGCATCAGAGATGACGTGGTGGTTCGTGAGAATGTAGCCGTCCTCCGTGATGAAAAAGCCCGTGCCGCTCGCGGCGGTCTGCACGGTCTGGCCGAAGTAGTTGGTCGTGGCGGAAACGTTGATGGACACCACGCTGTTGACGTTCGAGGCGTAGACCTCCGACATCGACATCTGCGTCTTGCCGTCGACCTTGACGGTCTGCACCTGCGCGACCTCGCGGTCGCTGACCTGAACGCTCGTCTTGTTCACCTTGGTCGTCGCGCCGCTTACGCCTGCGCCGATGAAGCCGCCGACGAGCGCGCACACCAGCGCCAGCGCCACGATCTTGCCGGAAAGACCGCTGCCGCCCTTTTTCTTCGGGCTGCCGCCGGGATTCTTATCCCACGGGTCCTCGGCGTAGTTCTTCGTGTCGATCGGGGCGTTGGGGTTCTGCTCGTCGCCCTTGCGATAGCTGTAGTGATACAGGTTGTTTTCGTCTTCGTACATGATGATGACCTCCTATGGACTGAGACCCTTGCTTGCAGCCTCTTTGCTTTCGATGGTGTTATCATAGGGCATATTTATGTATATTTCTTGAACGCTATTTGACGATTTCTTAAATTCCCGATGACTTTTTTAAGTTTCTGTGATAATCGCGCGATTCCCCTTGCGCTTTCCTTTCCGTCATACTAAAATGAAACGCGACTGAAGAAAAAGGAGGCGGCGCACATGCTTCGCATCGACAATCTGAAGCTCCCCGTGGGGGCAAAGGAAGACAAGCTGCGCGCGGCCTGCGCGCACGCGCTGCGCGTGAGCGAGGAGGCGCTTGTTTCCGTTCATCTCCTGCGCCGCTCCATCGACGCGCGCGAGGGCGTGAAGCTCGTCTGCTCCTGCGCGGTCGAGGTCAAAAACGAATCCGGCGTTTTACGGCGCTGCAAGAATAAAAATGTGCAGCCCTACGCACCGAAGAAATATACGCCGCCCGCGCCTGTTTCCGCGCCGGAGGTCTCCCCTGTCGTTATCGGCGCGGGGCCCGCGGGCCTTTTCTGCGCGCTGCTGCTGGCCCGCTGCGGCGCAAGACCTATTTTATTAGAGCGCGGGCGCGCGGTCGAGCAGCGAAAGCGCGATGTCGAGCACTTCTGGCGCACGGGCGAGCTTGATCTGACCTCGAACGTGCAATTTGGCGAAGGCGGCGCGGGCGCATTTTCCGACGGCAAGCTCAACACCGGCACAAAGGACCTGCGCCACGGCTATATTTTAGAGGAGTTCGTCCGCTTCGGCGCGAGCGAGGATATTTTAGTCGACGCCAAGCCTCATGTCGGCACCGACAAATTATATGTGGTGCTGCAAAATCTCCGCCGCGAGATCATCGACCGCGGCGGCGAGGTGAGGTTTTCCCACAAGGTTGTGGATATCGAGCAGAACAGCGGCAGCGTCACGGCGCTGCGCGTGAGCGCCCCCGAGGGGGAGTACACGCTGCCCACAAAGCACGTCGTGCTCGCGCCCGGCCACAGCGCGCGCGATACGTTCGAAATGCTGCAAAAGCGCGGCGTGCCGATGGAGCCCAAGCCCTTTGCCGTCGGCGTGCGCATCGAGCACCGCCAGCGCGACATGGACTTAGCGCAATATAAGGAGGCGGCGGGCACGCCCGGCCTCCCACCCACGTCGTACAAGCTCTCCTGCCACACGGAAAAGGGGCGCGGCGTGTTCTCGTTCTGCGTCTGCCCCGGCGGCGAGGTCGTCGCCGCCGCGTCGGAGGAAAAGCGCGTCGTGACAAACGGCATGAGCGAATTTGCGCGCGACGGCGAGAACATCAACGGCGGACTTTTGGTCTCCGTTACGCCGGAGGATTTCCCGTCCGGCGACACCCTCGCGGGCGTCCAGTTCCAGCGCGAGCTGGAGGACGCGGCCTATCGCCTTGGCGGCGGAAATTACGCCGCCCCCGCCCAGCGGGTCGAGGATTTTCTCAAGCATCGCCCGTCAACGGGAGCGGGAAAGGTCGTGCCGACCTATCTTCCCTCCGTCCGCTGGTGCGACCTGCACGGCTGTCTCCCGCCCTTTGTGTGCGAGGCGCTCGAGGAGGGCCTTCCGATGCTGGGACGGAAATTAAGGGGCTTCGATGCGCCCGACGCCGTTTTGACGGCGGTGGAGACGCGCTCTTCGTCGCCTGTGCGCATCGTGCGCGACAACTTGAGTTTTCGATCCGCCCTGCGCGGTCTATATCCCTGCGGCGAGGGCGCGGGCTACGCCGGCGGTATCATGAGTGCCGCGGCCGACGGCCTGCGCGTCGCAGAAATGATTTTGGAGGAATTGAGCCATGAATGAAAAAATCGGCGTCATCATCGACTTCCTGACTCCGGCATACGAAAAGACGTTGCGCGACACCGCCGCGCGCTGCGGCTACGACATCGTCTTCTTCCCCTCGTCCAAGGCGGCGGAGGGCAATGTGGACGACTGCACGATCCTCTACGGCCATCCGTCCCAGCGCGTTATCGCGGGCGCACGCGATCTCAAGTGGTACGCGAGCTGCTGGGCGGGCGTGGACCGCTTCTGCCGCGACGACCTGTATCAGAATCCCGACTGCCTGCTGACGAACGCCTCGGGCGCTTACGGCACGACGATCGCCGAGCATTCCGTCATGGTCTCGCTGATGCTGCTGCGCCGCCAGATGGAATACACCGAGATCATCCGCGAGGGCGGCTGGCGCGTGCTCCCGGGCGGCATCCACTCGCTCCACGGCGCGCGCGTCACGTGCCTCGGCACGGGCGACATCGGCACGGAATTTGCCCGCCGCGTGCGCGCGTTCCATCCCGCGAGCCTGACCGGCGTCAGCCGCAGCGGCCGCGCGAACGCGGACTTTGACGCCGTTCATCCCGTCACGGAGCTCGATCAGCTCCTGCCCGAGACTGACCTTCTCTTCATGTCTCTCCCCTCGGTGAGCGACACGGTGAACATCCTGAACGCAGACCGCATGGCGTTGCTCCCGAAAGGCGCTTATGTCGTCAACGTCGGCCGCGGCACGGCCATCGATCAGGACGCGCTGATCAAAGCGCTGGATTCCGGGCACCTCGCCGGTGCGGCGCTCGATGTCGTCGTGCCCGAACCGCTGCCTGCGGATCATCCGCTGCGCAAGGCCAAGAACCTCCTGCTCACGCCGCACGTCGCGGGCAACATGACGCTCGGCTACACCTGCGAGCGCAACGTGCAGCTCTTCTGCGAAAATCTGGAAAATTACGCCGCGGGCCGCCCGATGCATCACCTCGTCGACCGCAGAAAGGGCTATTGAATCGCATCGCGTTCCGCCGCTTTTCCGGTGGGCGCAGCACATAAAAAGGCAGCAATATGAAAAATTCCCGCATCAAAAACGGTATCATGCGCATTGTGCAGGGTATCATCATCGGCGCGGGCGCGATTTTGCCGGGCATCTCCGGCGGCGTGCTCGCAGTCGTATTCGGCATCTACCGCCCCGCGATGGAGCTGCTCACGCACCCCAGGCGCGCGCTTCAACGCTACTGGCGGATGCTGCTCGCCGTCGGCATCGGCTGGGCGATCGGCTTTTTGGGCGGCGGCAGCGTGATCCTTGCGCTGTTTCACCAGTCGGAAACCGTCGCCACGTGCCTCTTCATCGGGCTCATCCTCGGCACGCTGCCCGACCTCTGGCACGAGGCGGGCACGCAGGGGCGCGGCAACGGTTCGTACATCTCGCTGATCGTCAGCTTCCTCGCCCTGTTCGGCGCGCTGATGGCCGTCAAGTTCAGTTCATTTGCCGAGATGCCCGCAAACTTCTGGGGCTTTCTCTTCTGCGGCGTGCTGTGGGGCTTCAGCTTCATCATCCCGGGGATGACGTCGTCGTCCATCCTGATGGCGGTTGGCCTTCTCACGCCGCTGATCGACGGCATCGCGCAGCTTGATCTTGCCGTGCTCATCCCCTGGGGGCTTGGCATGGTCGGCGTGATGGCGCTGTTTGCCCGTATCGTGAGCAGGCTTTTCGACACGCACTACTCCATCGCTTATCACGCCGTCATCGGCATCGTGCTTGCCTCCACGCTCATCATCATTCCGACGGGTTTTGCCTCGACAGCGGAGATGGTCTGGGGCATCGCGTGCGCCATTCTCGGCGCGGTGCTCGCGTATTTTGGCAGCAAGCTCCAGCCGCAGGAAGACGCGGAGGCCTAAAAGAGAGAAAAAAAGAGTTCAGGCGAAAGCCCAACACTGTTAAGATAAGAAAACTAGACAGTAAAAGAAGCTCCCATGTCTACTTTTGATAAGTAGACATGGGAGCTTCTAGCTTGGCTTACCAATACCGTCTGCATCTGCGCCCTTTGCATTTTCCTCCATAATTAAGCACTGATTTTACAAAGCCATAAAGAACTGCTACCATAAATGCCAGAATATTACACATGATAATTTACCAGCTTTCTATAGTTTTTTGTCAGTCTAATACTACCTCTTCCGTTTTCTGCAATATCAGCCCACACAAGGATAGCATCTAGAACAGATTGCGGGTCAAGGACCGTCTCGCCTTTTACTTTATTAAAATAATTTAGTGCTATCGCGCCTGCTACAGTATGCTCGTTGCACTTTTCAGACCCAACTTTGTACTTGCGAGGTTGACCTTTAGAAGCTTCGCCGCCTTCACTTTTCAGCAGGTCTACTATAATGTCAAATACCCTAAATTCGTAAAAATATATGGGGCTAAGCGCATCGCAGTTAAAACCTGTACCACTTTCACTCAGGTGGATTTCATAGGGAATGTTCTTGTAAGAATAAACAATGGCTTTTCCGCCCGCTTCAATTAATTTGTTCCGTATAAGCGTTGAAGCGTCAGCTCCAGATGTTGCATGAAAGCTACCCATGTTCAATACCTCCACATTTTCGTTTGCCATTCCTAATGCTGTTATCACACGATCTAACTGTTTCTTCGCTGTTGGATAAGAGATACCGAGTGCTTCTTGAACTGCTTTCAAATTGCCACGCGATTTAAGAAAGCACATAAGAAAATCAGTATTGGCTGTGTCCAAGTAGTCAAAAGGGCTTAACTCAAATATATTTGATATTTCCAAACCACAATCCGGACAGGACAGAACTTTTGCAACGAGTTTTTGTTTGCAGGTAGGGCACTGCGTTAATAGCTTCACGAACTCACCGCCTTTTATACAAAGGGTACTATAAGAAAAAGCTAATGTCAATATAAGAATGAATAATTTTCATTCGTGTTATGGAGGTGAAATAATTGTTGCATCACGTTAATTAACCAGAGAACTCTTTCTAAAATATAAACATAATAAATGAGATTGCCAAAAACTGTAAAGGGAGAAAACATGAATTTTATCCCTTTACAGTTCTTATCTTAACAGTGTTGGGCTTTTTGCCTGAACTCTTTTTTCTATCACTCATTTGTCTGTGCCAGCAGCTCGCTGTAATTTTCAAGGCTCTGCGTGGCGAGTTGCTGCATCGTCGACCAGTCCGCCGCGCCCGCACTTCCCTGCACCGCCACGGTGCGAAAACCCGCGTCCTTCGCGTTTTGGATCGCCGCAAGCGAGCCGGAAAAGACGATCGTATCGTCCTTTTGCGAGTGCAGGCGCTTCATCGCGCGCTCGAACATCGTGCTGCTGTCTGCCTTGCAGAGCGCGACGGATTCTGTCAGCACGAAGCGGAAATACGAGCTAAGCCCCGCCTTTTCGAGCGCTTTTTGCGCGTCCTCCGCGCTGAGCGCCGTCACCGCGCTGAGCCACACGCCCTCCATCTTAAAAAGTGAAAGCGCCTTGTCGAGTCCCTCGCGCGCCGCGCCGTCGGGGGTGAAGAGGGTATCGCCCAGTGTAAAGATTGCGCTTTGCAGCCGCATATTCGGTTCCTCCTGCGTTTGAATGATGATTGCCTCTTATTATAATGCGCCCCGCCGTCATTTGCAATCGCGGCGAAGAAGAATATCCTATGCAGCACGATTCTGTATAAATTTACGGATACATTCACAAAAGGATCTGAAAGACGGGGGCTTGACGCACTGCTTTGTGAAAAATGATGAACAAAAATACAGATTCAACGCTGAAATTTGGCGGGATTAGGTATGAATATTCTCTTGACTATGTATTTTTATTGAGTTACACTAAACTCATCAACTTTCCGCCGCTGTGTGTGGCGGCATAAGACCACTCTGGAGGACGAAAACCATGAAACATTATCCAAACTCTGTCAGCAAAGCGCTCGCGCTGCTGACGGCCCTGGTAATGACGCTCTCGCTCGCGGTCACGTCCGCGTTTGCCGTCAGCTACCAGGACATGAACCCCAAGGACGATGCGCTGCTGGGAACGAAATTCCCGGTCGACGCGACCATCACCCTTGTCACCGATGAAAACGGCAAGGACGTGTCCCTCTCCATCCCCGTGTCCGGCATGACGAAGGATGCGCTCGCCGCGGCCGTCAGCACCGGTACCGTTTCGCTCTCGCTCGAGCGCGACGATTCCCGCCCCTACGTCAACGAGGAGCTGTTCCCCTACGCTTACGCGGGCGGCCCTCTGAATGACTGGCTGACCGAGGGCGACGAGCACCAGTTCACGGACATCAAGCTCTCCGCAAGCGAGAAAAACGGCAAGACCGTCCTCGACGTGAGCTTCCACGTGAATAACTACTTCTACTCCACCAACCGCAGAACCGGCGTGACGACGCCCGATTACAGCGTGCCCCATGTGAACGGCGGCTACTACATCGACCTGTGCGGCTACTTTGATCTCGTCGCCAAAAACAGCGGCAAGGATCTCGGCTCCGTGAGCGTCAAAGTTGCGCCGTATGAAAACTTCAACACCATGTGGGAGATCTACAAGGAGCTCGATACGATCGTGGCAAACGGCACGAAAAACGGTCTCTACGTGGAAGAATTCTCCATGGGCCAGTCCACCGCGGGCCGTGATATGCCCTATCTCATCGTGGCCGACTCCAAGGCGAGCGTGAGCAAGTGGCTCGCCCTGACCGAGCAGGCCGAGACCGATCCCGATGCCGTGCTCGCCCAGATCAAGTCCGGCGCGCTCGACGATATCCGCGTGCCCGTGATGTATTCCAACATCCACTCCAACGAGGTCGCCGCCACCGACGGCGTGCTCGACTTCGCCAAGATGATCACGAGCGAAAAGACCATCGACTACAAGACGCTCACCGGCTTCACCGCCGCGGGCGAAAAAGAGCTCAAGGCCGAGATGGGCCCTGTGGGCGCGGAGGGCAGCGTCGCCATCCCCGACCTCGTCAAGGACAAGGCCAGCTACTTAGGTTACCTGACGGCCGACAACAACGGCAAGTCCGGCAAGGTCGACCTTGAAAAGTATTACACCGTCGAAAATAAGAGCGTGAACGTCAAGGACGAGCTTTTGTCCGACGTGTTCTTCATCCTCGTCCCCGAGGAGAATGTCGACGGACGTACTTACCTGACGAGACATTCCACCAATGGCTATGACCTCAACCGCGACAACTCCTTCCAGACCACGAGCGAGACGGCCAACATGCAGCAGCTCATCGGCACGTTCAACCCCATGTCGCTTGCCGAGTTCCACGGCCGCGTGCAGGCATTCCAGTGCGAGCCCTGCGATCCCCCGCACGAGCCGAACTTTGAGTACGACCTGCTCGCCGAGCACCTCATCACCGGCGGCGAGGCGCTGGGCATCGCGGCGGTCGCCAATAACGACGGCTACAACAGCTATGTCATCCCCCAGCGCGATTACCTGAGCTACACCGGCAACGGCACCGAGACCTACTGGGAAGACCCGTGGGACGATATGTCCACGAGCTACACTCCCCAGTTCGCCATGCTGCAGGGCACCGTTGCCTATACCGTTGAGCTGCCCGCCTACAACGACGATACCGCTCAGGCGGCGCAGTACGGTATCCTCGGCAACGCCGCCTATGTTGCCGCGGAGAAGCTTTCCTATCTCGAATCCCAGGTTACCATCTTCCAGCGCGGCGTGAAGAACTTTAACTCCGATGCCTTCGAGCTGGTCGGCCAGTGGCTGTGCGACCAGTACGACGTGGAGGGCGCGGAGATGGATTTCTTCCGCCCCGAGTACAAGGGCGCGGGCCAGAACGGCAACTTCTACCCCGAGTGCTACATCATCCCGCTCGACGGCAAGAACCAGACCAACCTTCAGGCCGCGGCCGACATGATGGAGTGGCTCACGAGAAACGACGTCAAGGTCAACGTGACCGAAAAGCCCTTCACCTACGGCGGCGTTACCTACCCCGCCGGTACGATGATCGTCTCGATGTATCAGGCCAAGCGCTCTGTCGCAAACGGCGCGCTGTATGACGGCACGCTCATCAACGGCTGGACGATCCTCTACTCCGAGGGCATCACCTCCTTCAATGAAACGCGCGGCTTCGACATGGTCACCGTGGCCGAGCCCGCCGCCTACAAGAGCATCTCCGCCGTCTGCGGCGACGCGATGGACCACGACGACGCGCTCGCCTATACCAACGCTCTTGGATCCTATTTCACGGGCGAGAAGAACAAGGACGTCATCCTCTCCAATGCCTCCGAAGACTCCACCGCCGCCGTCAACGAACTTCTCAAGGCCGGCAAGACCGTCGGCATGGTCACGAGCGGCGACCACATGGGCGATTTCATCTGCTCCTACGCCGACTATCAGACCGTCGCGGGCAAGTATCTGCTCTCTGCCGCGGGCGTCGACAAGACGAGCGTGAAGGCGAAGATCATCACCAAGTCCCCGACCGTCTACGTCCCCGGCACGCCTGCTGAAAGCGAGAAGGGATTTGTCTATACGCCGCAGATCAGCCAGAGCGCCGGCTGGAACTATGATACCGCCGCGATGAACCTCATGGGCTTCACCACGACCTCCGACGTGACCAAGGCGGACGCCGCCGCAGGTGCGACGAAGCTCGACGCCGCCGCAAAGACCGCCGTGAAAAACGGCCTGCCGTACATCGGTTACAGCTATTCCGCAGCGTCCTCCGCCTCTGACCTCATCGCCGGCGTGGAATACACCGAGCTGGACGGCGCGATGGACTGCCTGACCCCCGTTGTCTATCCCAACAAGACCCTTGTGAACGCGAGCTACATTGCTGACGGCGATGATATCCTCTACGCCTACGGCCTCGGATACTTCTCCAAGGTCCCCGCCTCCGCGACGGTCCTCGTCAAGAGCGATAAGACCAAGACGCCCACCGAGGGCTTCATCCCCACGAACACTGCCGAGCGCGCCGCGGGCTTCAAGGCCTACTTAAACGGCGGCGTGCAGGGCTTTGCCTACAAGGAAAACGGCATGAATGTCGTCCTCTTTGCCAACTCCCTCACCCATAAGGTCCACCAGAGAGACGAATATGCCTACCTCAGCAACTTCCTCTTCTCCTCCGTCCTGAGCGACAAGAACTATGACGGCTCCGCGTCGCTTCCCTTTACCGATGTCGCCGACGACGCCTACTATGCCGACGCCGTTGTCTGGGCCGTCGCGAAGAGCATCACCTCCGGCGCGACCGCCACGACCTTTGCGCCGAACGCGGGCTGCACGCGCGGCCAGATGGTCACCTTCCTGTGGAGAGCCAACGGCAGCCCCGAGCCGAAGTCCATGACCACGTCCTTCACCGACGTGAAGAGCGGCGCGTATTACGGAAAGGCCGTTGCGTGGGCGGTGGAAAACAACGTGACCACCGGCACGAGCAGCACGACCTTCTCCCCGGATGCTTCCGTCACGCGCGCACAGGCTGTCACCTTCCAGTGGAGAGCGGCCGGCGCACCGGCGGCTGAGGGCACGAACGCCTTTGCCGATGTGAGCGCGAGCGCCTTCTACGCCCCCGCCGTGCAGTGGGCCGTCAACGCGGGCGTGACCACCGGCACGAGCGACACCACCTTCTCCCCGAACAGCAACTGCCTGCGTGCGCAGATCGTTTCCTTCCTCTACCGCGCCGCCAAGTAAGCGGCCACTATCTGATGAAAAAAGAGGGAACGGTTTTTCCGTTCCCTCTTTTTGTTTTTTTCCGAGAAAGACACGATGTCTTTCCTTTTGCCGAAAACAAGAAAAACCTCACTTCCGAAGAAGTGAGGTTTTGGTGGAGACTGCTGGACTCGAACCAGTGACCTCCTGCGTGTGAAGCAGGCGCTCTAACCAGCTGAGCTAAGCCTCCAACTGTGGTGACCCGTACGGGATTCGAACCCATGTTACAGCCGTGAAAGGGCCGTGTCTTAACCACTTGACCAACGGGCCATATGAGACACGGGATGCTTTCGCATCCCGTGCATCTGGTAGCGGCACCTGGATTTGAACCGGGGACACTGCGGGTATGAACCGCATGCTCTAGCCAGCTGAGCTATGCCGCCAAATATTCCTGCTCGACAGGACAGAAGCTACTATACCAAATAAGATAGCCTTTTGTCAATAGCTTGTCCAAAAATTTTTGCGATTTTCCAAAATCGGGGAGAGGACCGCGCCCTCTCCCCTGCTTTTCATCAGCAAACGACGTTTTTCCCCTCTGACCAGACGGAGACGATGTTGTGACGGTGCATCATGTAGATCGCGCGCTCGAAGCGCTCGCGCACCGAGAGCGGATGCGCGGCCTCGGTAAAGTCGGAGTCGTCGACGACAATGGCGTGGATATAGTCGCCGGGGACAAATCCGCCGTGCCCGCCGAAATACTCGTGTCCTGCGCTGGAGCCGAGGTAGTAGCCCTCCTCGACGGTCAGAAATTCGTCCTTTCCGTCGCTCTGCATGTGGCGGAACTTCGACGCGCGGATGGACATGGTGATGACCTTGTTCATCGCCAGCAGCGCGCCGCCTGCGATATCCGACCCGAGCGTGACGAGGTTGCCCTCGCGCAGCAGCGTCCGCACGGGCGCGACGCCCGAGCAGATGTTGATATTCGACCCCGCGCAGTGCGCCGTGACGACGCCATGCTCGCGCATGGCCTCGCGCTCGCGCTCGTCGGAGTGGACGCAGTGCGCCATGACGGTATGGTCCTTCCACAGCCCCGCGCGGTCGTAGCTCTCCCAATATTGCGCGCAGTCGGGGCAGAGCTCTTTGACCCACGCGATCTCACCCTTATTTTCAGACAGGTGTGATTGGACGTACAGCCCGCGCTCCGCGGCGAGCTTGCCGAGCCAGCTCATCAGCTCGTCGGTGCACGATGGGGTGAAGCGCGGCGTCAGGATGGGCTTGACGGTCTGGAAGCGCCCGCACGCATCCAGCCAGCGCAGCGTTTCGCGCTTGGACTGCTCGGTCGTCTCCTGAAGCTCGGGGCTGCCGTTGCGGTCCATGTTGACCTTGCCGACATAGCCCGTGACGCCCGCCTTTTCGAGCTCTTCCATCAAAATGAGCGTCGCGTCCGTGTGGAGGGAGGAAAACATGCAAACGCGCGTCGTGCCGCTCGTGATGAGGTCGCTCGCGAGCTTTTTGTAAATGCGGCGGGCGTAGTCGCTGTCTTCAAAGCGCGCCTCGGTCTTGAACGTGTAGGTGTTGAGCCAGTCGATCAGCGGCAGGTCCATGCCCATGCCGAGCATGGGGTACTGCGGCGCGTGCAGGTGCATGTCGACAAAAGACGGCATGATGAGGCTATCACCGTAGTCGATGACTTCCGCGTCGGCGTTCTGCGGCACGGCCTTTTCAACGCCTTGGATGCTGCCGTCGTCATGCAGGACGAGGCAGCCGTGCTCGATGATCTCGAGCTTGCCGAGCGCCGGTGCGGAAACGAGATTGCCCTTGAGGATCTTCATATCAGTCACTCCTGTTTTAGCTTTGTGCAAAAGAAAAAGCGCCCCGCCCGGGGACTTCTCCCCCGGCTGAGCACCCATAGCAGAGCCTTTCGGCGGCTCCGTAGAAACTTTCGCGCCATGTAAGCGAAACTATATGAGTTTTTCTCCGCTGCCATTACCATACCACGCGAAAGCGAAAATTGCAAGCGAAAAGCGGCGGGCGCGCTATGTCATATCGGCGCAAGTGCGCACATAGGATTGTCCCAAGAGGTGAATCACGATGCAAAAGAAACGGACAGGACGGATGCTGTGTTCGCTCGCGCTCTCGGCGGTGACGCTCTGGGGCGTGAGCGTCACGGCGCCGGCGAAGGACGCGCGCGATGCGCTCCGCTCGCTCAAGGACGAGACGCTGGGCGTGATGCTGCTGAGATATGAGCGCGGCAACGGCGGGGAGGACTTTCTCAGCCTGCGAACGTCGCTCGCGCTGCACGCGACGCCGCTTCTGCGCGAGGGCGAGGAGAACATCGCGCAGGCATGGTCGGCAGAGCTTGAGCAAAAGCCCGATGACAGCGCGGACGAAACGGGCGACGCGCAGGACAGCGAGGGCACGGTGCTCACGCAGGAGGAGACGCCGGACGAGATCGCCGTGACGGAAAACGGCTCGCCCGCCCGCACACTCAAGGCGTCCGACCCCTCGGGCTATACGGTATTCGGCAATGTGTACATCAACAACGGCTCGGATGCCGCGCTTGACGCCTCGATGCTCTCGGGCGATTATGCAGCAAAGCTCGGTGCGGAGGGGCCGCAGGTGCTCATCATCCACACCCACGGCTCGGAGAGCTACACCATGCCGCCGGGGCAGGAATACGACGTGTCCGACACGTTCCGCACGCTGGACACAAACTGCAACATGATCCGCATCGGCGACGAGATGGCGCAGGTGCTGACCGACGCGGGCATCAGCGTCGTGCACGACCGCTCGCTCTACGACTATCCGAGCTATTCGGGCGCTTACAACCGCTCGCTCGCGTCGATCGAGAGCTATCTGCAAAAGTACCCCTCGATCTCGTTCGTGCTCGATGTGCACCGCGACGCGGTGCAGGACGCGAACGGCCAGCAGTTCAAGCTGCTGTGCGGCGAAGATAAAAACGCCGCACAGCTCGAATTCGTCATCGGGTCGAACGGCGGAGGCCTGAGTCACGATCTCTGGCGCGAGAACTTAAAGCTCGCCTGCGCCGTGCAGGAAACCCTGTACAAAGACTATCCGACCCTCATGCGCCCCGTCACCGTGCGCAACTCCCGCTACAACCAGCACATGACGACGGGCTCGCTTCTCGTCGAGGTCGGTACGGCGGGCAATTCGCTCGAAGAAGCCGTCAACGCCGCGCGGCTTTTTGCCGCGGGCTTTGCCAAAACGATACAAAACGGGACGTAACGGCGCTCCCGCCGCCAAAATAGACGGAAAGAGGCAAAAAAAGCACAAATTCTTGTCAAAGTTGCCGTGTTGCATTCTGCACAAAAATCCTGTTAAATGGAAGTTACCATTTCAATCGAAAAATTTCGTCAGAAATTATTTTTTCAGGAGGGGTAATTCCATGGAGCTTCTTCAGGAGCGCATCCGCCGCGAGGGCAGAGTCCTGCCCGGCAACATCGTCAAGGTCGACGGTTTCCTCAACCACCGCGTCGACACCCGTCTGCTCGAGGACATTGCGGACGAGTTCGCCAAGTATTTCGACACCAGCAAGATCACTGTCGTTCTGACGGCGGAGGCCAGCGGCATCGCGCTTGCGACCATCTGCGCGCAGAAGTACGGCGTCCCCATGCTCTTCGCCAAGAAGGCC
>OGDY01001886.1_pt1 | contig 21380 bp, 18 predicted proteins | sample 1570341 | NCBI WGS metagenome assembly OGDY01 (sample SAMEA2581972, study PRJEB24529) | metagenome | biome: Human gut stool | place: China | collected 2011 | reverse complement strand
CAATCATCATCAAGTATGACAGTAGGTTCTTATGAAGTAGCATACAACCCAACAACAAAGAAATATGAAGCAACCGAAAAAGGAAATACATCTGTAATATATAAAAATGGAGAAGTAGTATATTTTAATGTAGATGACGGAACAAAATGTTCATCATCGGATTATACTGAGACGCAAAGCAGTACAGGCGTAAAAAGTGGATGTATGAAGTTTTATGCTTTTAACGATGATGGCGGAGATACAATCAATTTAATCTTAGACCATAATTTATCAGGAGGAGGATCATGGAGTAGTGGAACTAATGCAAGTGGACCAAGTGAAGTATTAAAACAATTGAATGATGATACAAAATCTTGGGCTGGAACAGAAACACCAACAAATTACACAATGGATCAAACAGGACAACCAACTAATGCAAAATATACAATAGATTATAGTACATATAAAGCAAGATTAATAACAGCACATGAAATAGCTCAAATAACAGGAAATACGACATGGGATGAGAAAACTGCTACTAATAGCTTTTACTTTGATAGCAAAACAGATACAGCAAGTACAACATGTAAAAGAGGAGATACAAGTGGATGTTCATATGGATGGTTATATGATAGAACAACTGCTGATTGTACAACATATGGATGTTTAAACAATGCTGAGTCAGCTAGTGCAGGATATATGAGTGGTTATTGGACTGCTTCTTCTGCTGCTGTCTATCCCCCTATTAACGTTTGGGTAGTGAATGGATATGCTTCTGTTGCTAAAGCTGCAAATACTGAAAGTCTCTATGGAATTCGTCCAGTTATAGAAGTTTCAAAATCAAAATTAGGTTAAAATAAAAATTCATGAATGAAAAAATTCATGATTTTTCTTTGTAAACAAAAATGTTTATTGTATAATTAATATAGATGGAGGATGGAATATGGATTTGATAATAGGTTCACATGTGTCTTATAAAAGTGGTAAACAATTATTAGGAAGTGTAGTAGAAGCTTTATCTTATGGAGCTAATACTTTTATGTTTTATACAGGAGCACCACAAAATACTAATCGTAGTACAATAGATGATAATTTAACTAAGGAAGCTTATCAATTAATGGAAGAAAATGGAATTAATCCTAAGAATGTGATTGTGCATGCTCCTTACATTATTAATCTAGCTAATGATGGAGCTAGTTATGATTTTGCTATTAAGTTTTTAAAAGAAGAAATAAAAAGAGTAGATAAGCTTGGAATGAAATATTTAGTTTTGCACCCTGGTAGTCATGTAGGACTTGGTATAGAAAAGGGTTTAGATAACATCATTAATGGTTTAAATTTTGTTTCAAGTGAAGATAACGATGTTATTATATGCTTAGAAACAATGGCTGGTAAAGGTAGTGAATTAGGCACTAGTTTTGAACAAATTAAAAAAATTATTGATGGTGTTAAATTAAATAATAAATTAATGGTTTGTCTAGACACGTGTCATATCAACGATGCGGGATATGATTTAAATAATTTTGATGAGGTCTTAGATGAGTTTGATAATGTCATTGGATTAGATAAACTTGCTTGTATTCATATCAATGATAGTAAAAATGAAAGAGGAGCGCACAAAGATAGACACGAAAATATTGGCATAGGGACTATCGGTTTTGATAATTTAATAAAGGTTATTTATAACGAAAGACTTGATGGTATACCTAAGATATTAGAAACTCCTTATATAGGAGATACAGATGATTCTAAAGAAAGACTTTATCCACCATATAAGTTTGAAATAGAAATGATTAGAAATAAAAAATTTGATCCTGAATTTTTAGATAAAATCAGAAAATATTATAAATAATTTTGATATTTGTTTTTAAATTCAATATATAGTTCTTCTATTTTTTGATAATTAGAAGGACTTATTTTTTTTAGTTCATTAAATATAGGCGTAGGATTTCCATATACTAACTCACGCCAATTTTTTTTAATATTCTCATATATAAAATCTGTTTCAGTATTATTTAAATTAATATTGTATTTAAGCCCAAAATCAATAATATCTTCCTTTTTAATCTTTTCAATATAATTAATAATAAATTTTTCAATCATGATTTCACCTCAATTAAAGATATGTTTTCACTACGTGAATAATGTTTAGTAAATGTAATAAACTAAAATAGGAGGAATAATATGTTTGAAATAAAAGATTTACCTTATAAATATGATGCTTTAGAACCTATCATCAGCACAACTACAGTAAACATTCATTATAATAAGCATGAAAAAGGTTATTTAGATAGATTAAATAAGTTTTTAAGTGAATCAGGTTATAGTGGTTCTTATACAATTCCTGAAATTATTTTAAATATTGATAATGACCACCTTGATTATTTTAAAACTTTTGAAAATATTAAAAAGGCATTTGTGAAATATGTTAAATTGTTACCAAATGATGGTCTTTTAGTTATTAACGGTGATGATAAAAATTGTTTAGACCTACCTCAGTATACAAATGCTAAAGTTATTACTTATGGAATTGAAAATATAAATGCTGATTTTGTTGCTAAAGATATTGAATTTGATAATGATGGTTTCCCTGAGTTCGATGTTTATAAAAAAGGTGAATTTTTCGAAAAAATTAAATTATCTGTTCCAGGTGGTCATAATGTTTTAAATGCTTTGGCTTGTATTTCTTTATGTGATTATTATGGAATTGATAAAAAGGATTTACAATCTGCACTTAAAAAATTTACTGGTGCTCATAGAAGATTTGAATTTAAAGGTAAGGTAAATGGGGCTAGCATTTATGATGATTATGGTCATCACCCTACTGAGATTGTTGCAACTTCTAAATCTGTTGCAAATAAAAAGCATAATAAGTCTTGGGTTGTTTTCCAACCTCATACTTATAGCAGAACTAAAAATCTTTTAGATGATTTTGCACATGCTTTATTGAATTTTGATAATGTTATTGTTTTGGATATTTATGCTGCTAGAGAGACTAATACTTATAATATTTCTTCTAAAGATTTAGTTGATAAAATTATTTCTTTGGGTAAAGATGCTAAATATATTCCTGATTTTGATGAGTGTGTTTCTTTCTTAAAAGATAATGTTCAAAAAGATGATTTGATTTTAACTTTAGGTGCTGGTACTGTTACTAAAATAGGTCCAATGCTTTTAGAAAATAATTAAAAACAAAAAATGGATCATAAATCACTTAAAAAACCAGAATTAAGATTTTGTACGCAGTGCAAACTGCTACAAAATCTAATTTCTGCCATATTTATCTTCTACAGAAAGTTATCATACTATGATAACTTTCCTAGAATATAAAAAAAAGAAAAAATGGGTGTCCCCTTATCCCTGAAAAAAGGGAAAAAAGGAACGTCCCTTAATTCCCTTTTTTCATTTGTTTTATCATTATATCCCCAAAAACTGCATATCCTTCTTCTGGATTTTTTACCAAAACGTGTGTAACTGCACCAATTAGCTTTCCGTTTTGAATAATAGGAGAACCACTCATTCCGTTGAATAATTCCACCTGTTTTTTCTAACAATTTTTTATCTGTAACTTTTATAAGCATACTTTTATTATCAAAATTATTTTCCTTGTAAATCTTTTCTATCTCAATCTCATATTCTTCTACTTTGCCGTTTTCAAGACAGCACATGATAGTTGCCTTTCCTAATTTTATTTCATTTCTTAATGCTACATCCATTTTTTTATTTAAATCAATATTTAGGCTTGAAATATTATCTACTTTTCCATATATTCCAAACTTTGTGTTCTTATTAATTGTTCCTATATTTTTTTGATTATCTACTGTTCCTTGTATTCTACCTGGATTTCCTGTTTCACCTTTAATAATATTTAATATTTTTGTCGTTACAAATTCTCCTGATGCAATGTCAATTAACTGTTCTGTGTCAATGTCTGCTATCCCATGCCCTAATGCTCCAAAGCTTTTACTTTCTGGTTCGTAAAATGTTACTGTTCCAACTCCTGCTGCACTATCTCGTACCCATAAGCCTAATTTATATTCTTTTTTTGATGTTTCTACTGGCTTTATTGAGCATTCTTCTGTTTGTTGTTCGTGTATATATTGTATTTTTATGTCTTCTCCTTTTGATGAGTTTACTTTTTTTATTAATTCTTCTGTGTTTTTTATATTGCTATTATTGATTGCTATTATTCTGTCTCCTTGTTGAATTCCTGTGTTTTCATATGGTTTGTATTTTTTGTTATCTATTCCTTCTACTTCTGACATTCCTACTACAAGTACTCCGTTTGTATATAGTTTTATTCCTGCGATGTTTCCTACTGGTATTACTTGCGTTTTAGGTAATACATCTACATTTATGTCTTTTAAAAATATGTTTTCGAATAGGCTTATTTTTACTGTTTTTTTGCCTGGTGTGTTTGTTGTTTTTTCTTGGTTTTGTGCTAGTGTTTCTATTACATTGTTTTTTTCTACTAGGTTTGCGTTTAGTCCGATTATTGTTTTTAGGTTTATTTTTTCTCCTTCGATTATTGTTATGTTTTCTGGTATTGCTTGTATTGATAGTGTGTATGCATATATTATTAATAAAATTGTTGTTATTATGCTAATTTTGATTTTTTTGTTTTTCAATTTTGGCTCCTTGTTTTTTTATTTTATTAATATTATTTGCTTTTTTTTGAAATTTATTCGATTTATATTTTTGTAGAATATAAAAAACAGAATTGTGGGTCTTAAACCCATAATCCCGTTTTATTACCAGTCCTTTAATATCATATTTTCCCTGTATTGTCCATATCGTTCTCTACCAAGTGCTGTATAATATAATTTTTTAATTATATTATCATCATCATCCATTGTATTATTTGTATTTACATTGTTCTGGGTTACTATTGAATCATAAGATAGTGTTCCTTCTTTTGGATAATAATATATGCTTTTTCCATTACTATCTTCTCCTGTTCTTCTTTCTGTGTCTATATTAAATACTCCGACCGAATAAGTTGCATTTTTTATTATATTTGCTAATCCACTTTCTGTTGGTCTATGAAAAACTGTTTCTCCACTACTAGATACAGTCTCTATATAAATTGAGTCATCTGATACTACATCTTCGTTTTTTGTGTTTGTTATAACTGAATATCCATTATAAATTTTTCCACCTACATTCATTCCTTGTAAGAATGTTATTATTGATATATTGTCTATTATTTTCATCCAGTCTGAATCTTTTAATTGTGGCATTTGGAAGTCCACGCTTTTTTCGGCTCCAGAATAATTATTGTAGTTTTTTATTGCTACAGATAAGTTTCTCTCTATTGTATATTTTATTACATCAACTCTATGTGTATTAAAGTTTGAATCTTCTGCTTCTATTCCTCCTGAATGTCCATAATCAAATATCTTTCCTCCATCATTCCCTAATTTAGTAAAAGGATTTTTTTCTTCTGAATACTTATAACCATATATATCTACAGCATTATCCACTGTTAAATTTTTTAGACTCTCATGGTTTGTTATATAAGATTTTAGTTTTGCTGCATCCATGTAATATTTTTTTCCGCTGTCATCTTTTTTCGGAAAATTATAATTTTTTTGTATTTGCTTTTTTCCATTTAAGATAGTAAATATGACAGGCTTACCATTGTCATCTGTATCTGTAATGCTTTTATAATATTTTGTTCCATTTTCTTTTACATACTCATATGTATTCGTCTCTCCATCTATACATACTTTTTCTTTTTGAAGAACTGTTTCTTCATCAATTGTAACATTATTATATTTAACAGTATTTCCATTTTGTTCTACATTTTCAAGTAAATATCCATATATACTTACTACCTCGCCATCCACTTTTCCATGTATTGAAACATAATTATCCATTGAGTATGTTATAACAACATCAGTACTACTTCCGTTAATATATCTACAACTGTAATATATGTATGGTTTTATTCCATATAAAACATCACCATCCTGAAATGAGTTGCCACTTCCCTGTTTGTTTTTCGTTTCATCATCCCATGTATTCGTGTATGGAGAATATATATAATATCCATCATACATTGTAAATACTACTGCTGGCACATACCCCTGTAAAGATTCTTTGTTATAACCTAGTGTTGAAAAATTTGTTGCAAGTGAGTTGAAAAATGTATTAACTCCTGCCTCAATATCACGCATTTTCGAGTTTGCTAAATATGATGTATCACTATTAAATGAGTTTATTTGATATGCTTTTAGTGCATCATATGTTGCACCTGTTAGTTTTGAGTCATATTGACTTTGCATACTTAATGTTTCCACTCTATTTTGTATATATGTCTGCATTACTATTGATATTGGTAGCACTATTATTATAAACATTATTGCTAAACTTTGTATCTTCATATGTATTTTTCCTTTCGTTTATTTATCTTATTTGCAAAATAGCCTGTAATATCTTCTATTACAGGCTATTTTAATGAAACTTTTATTTTACTTTCCTGTTGCTGTTACTATTCCACCATGTGAGGCAGCAATTGTGTAAGTATCATTTCCTACTACTTTGTAGAAGAAATTTTTTAATTGTTGTGATAAAGTTTGGTTTGTGTTTTTAACGTCTACTGAAACTATGTCTCCTTCTTTTAACTTATATACACCATTATCACTTTTTAGTTTATCTTCTATTTGTGATGTATATACTGAGTAGTATACATTTTCTCCTATTTTATCCCTTGCTGTTTGTGTTGTTTTCTTTCCTGGGTTTTCGTCTAATATTTGTGCTTGCATTTCTACGTTATATGTATTTCCTGTTGAACCTATTGTTTGTAAAAATTGGTCATATTTATCTTGTGTTATTTTTCCTGTTGTTCTTATGTCGTCGACAAATTCTGTTGTTGCTGTGTCTACAGTTAATTGTGCAACGTCGTCTGTTCTGTCTGACATTGTCATTAATGGGAATATGAACATTAATATTGCTGCTAGTGCTATTGCTATTATTGTTATAAGTGTATCACTCATTTTATTTTCCTCCTAATTTTTTTCAATCTATTTGTATTATAGCATTTATGTTTGTATTTTTCAAGTTTTTTAAAATATTGTGTAAAAGAAAACTATTTTATAGTTTTCTTTTACAAATTTTAGTATTCTCTATAGTAGTCTTCACTGTGTGAACATCTAGAACAATATTTTCTTACACATGTTGTTGGATGTGCTGCTGTGTTATCAGAATTAGAGAATATTGTAAATGTCCATGTTCCTTTACTATTATGTCCCCAATCTATATATGAATTATACATTCCATTTGCGCCTACTCCAGGAGTATCACTTGAATCATTTACCTGTTTACCATTATTATATAATATTTTATATCCGCTTCCCCATGCTCTAAATGCTATTGTTGCCGATGTTGCTGATGTTGTTGTTCCTAGGCATAGGTCTATTGATGAACTTGTATCACTTGTACAATATAAAACTTTCATTGTATGTATACCATATGATGTATATGTAAAGCGTGCATATTGACCTGCTCTATCAAATACTGCTGCAATTTTTCCGGTTCCCCCACTACCATTGTTTTCTGTAAACTTCCAATCTCCAATTATTTTTTCTGTTTTATAATCATGACCAAGTGCATTTCCACTTGTATATGTTGATGTTAGTTGTTTTCCGCATTCACTACATTTTTTATAGTAAACTGCTGGTGAAGTACATGTTGCATCACTCTTTTTGTTACCACCCTCTGTTGGAATATGATTAAAAAATTCTACCGAAATTGAAGTGTTTGTCATATAATAATTTTGGGTTTCTGCACTTGTTACTACAATATTCGCTTTTCCTACTCCTTTGGGTTGAACTGTTATTTTATTTCCTGAAATTGATGCATCTGCTATAGAAGTATTATCACTTGATACTGATAATTTTCCACCACTTTTATTTGATGTAACACTAAATGTTAAATTCTTGCCAATACAGGTAGTTGGATTATTTTCTGTTACTTTGATGTTTCCATAATGTTTTCCTGCCAATTGTTCTATTGCATTTGTACGCACCATATTTCCTGCTACATCATAAATTTCTGCATATATCTCATATAAATTTCCTTGTCTTAAATTTGTAAGTATTTTCTCCTTTATTACATTTTCTCTATTTCCTGTTTCATAACCGTTCATGTTACATTCAACATCTTCTGTTGTATAATGTTCGCCTGTACTAATAACTGTATAATGCCATACAACTTTACAAAATCCTGATTCATTATCAACTGAAGTAAGTCTAACACTTATACTATCTGACGAATTTCCTGTACATGTAATTTGATTTGTTATCTTAATTGGTGTTTTATCTATATTGTTTACGTTTATTGCCATTATATTTCCAATTTCTTGCGTTGTTTTATCATAAAATCTTGCATATATTGTCCCATTAGTTGTAAATACATATGTTGTATTTGAATACCAATTTTTTACATCTGTGCTAATTTGTATTCCAAAATCTGCTATATTACTTTCTACTCTAACTATTACATCTTGGTTTGTCCAATATTTTGCACTATAATTTACTTTAATTTGAGATGCATCTGGCACTTTGTATTTTACATAAAAATTGTTACTTACATATGTTACAGAATTATTATATTGGTCTGTAGCACGTATCCATAAATAGTAATTTCCCGGATTTGAAACTATATTTGTTACTTCATTTCCAGTTGTGAATTGTTGCCAATTGTTTGGTACTTGAGTATTTGAGTTTGACCATGCATATTCTGTTTTGCTTGGTTCCCCATATACATTTACTCTGCTTCTTAATGTAACTCTATTAGATTTATCTGTATATGAAATTTTATATGTTCCACTATTTGGATTAAATTCTATTGATGTTACTGTAACTGTCGCCTCGACTGTTTGTGTTGTATTATCATGATTTGTTACTGTACATTTTATTGTTGATTTTCCTGCGCTTTTTCCTGTTACTCTTACGTTTACTTCTTTTCCATTTGAACTAACCGTTGCAATTGAGTTATTTGAAGATTCAAATTTTATGTTTTTAAAGTCATTTCCGCCCTCTAATATTGCTTTTAATGTTGCCGTTTCCCCTTGTTTTATTATTGCTCCATTTAGGCTTACTTTTGTTACCGGTCTTACTATATTATGTACGATTATACTTTTTGCATCTGATATATTCCCTGCATTGTCTTTTACCCACACTGTACATTTTTTGTCATTATTCTCTGGTTTTGCAGTTATAAAATTATTTCCTGACCATCCTTCGTCATTTAATGATGGTGTTGATGGTGTTTGATTTTGTTCTGACTATTTATAACAGTATCCTGCTATTTCACTTCCTCCTGTATCACTTGCGCTTACATTTATATTTTTTGAATTTGATGGATCGTTTGCGTTCGCTATGCTAATATTCTGCACCTCAGGTTTTTTTTGATCTATTCTTACCGTTATTTTTTTTATTTCAGAATATTTTTCTTGATTCTCTAATTTCCAAAATGCCTGATATTCAATTTTTCCATTTGAATTTACAGCATCTGGGTCTACAGTAAAGAAATTTTGATATTTAGAATTATTATCTAAAAGACCATATCCATTATAATCTAAATTTCCTGTATTTTTTCTTTTATAAAAAAATAGTTTTGAATTATATGTTTCTTTACTTGCCAATTCAACATATACTCTTTTATTTGTCCATTTATTTGTTAATTCTGTTAAACTATTACTACTTATTATTTTTCCACTTGCATCATTTTCATGGAATGTTGCTGTTAATTCAGGTTTTTCTGCATTATTACTTAATACTGTTGATGTTGCACTATTGGCTATTACTAGTCCACTTTTTGATGCTGCAATTGTATATGTATCATTTCCTACAACTTTATATACAAAACTTTTCATTTGTTGTCCTATTGTTAGGTTGGTATTTCGTACTGTTACAGATATAAGATCTCCTTCCTTTAGTGCATATTTCCCATCATTTTTATTTTCTTCATCTTCAAGTATTTTTTCTATTTGTGATGTATATACTGAATAGTATACATTTTCTCCTATTTTATCACCTTTTGTTTGGGTTGTTTTTTTACCTGGATTTTCATCTAGAATTTTAAATTCCATATTAATATCATATGTATTTCCTGTTGATGTTAGTTTTTGCTTAAAATTGTAATAATCGTCTTTTGTTAATGCTCCTGTTGTTCGTATTTGCTCAACAAATTCGGAAGTTAATGTGTCTACATCTAATTTTGACATTGTATCAACTCTTTGTGATGTAACTTGTAATGGTACTACAACTAATAACACTACTGCTAACAAAATTGCTATTACTGTTATGAATGTATCACTCATTTTAACCTCCTTTTTATTGTTTCATATTATGTTTTATTAATTTTGACTGTATGTTATTATTCTTTTTTGTGTTTTATTTACATCTGGTACGTTAGCATCATCATTTTGATAATAAACCCCTAGTCTTTCTTTTATTGTTTTTTTATCCAACATATCCTTTAGTGGCTTATCTCCTATTTCAATATTAAATTTTTCATTAAAATCTTGTTTGCTTACTTTATATTCATGGTATAAAATTCCACATAAAAATTCAGCTTTTAACTTTTCATTGGCTAAAGAAACATTTTGATAATCTATTCCATTAGTTGTTTCTAAATCTAATGAGTATTTTGGTAAATCTTCTTTTCCTTCTCTTTTTATAGTATATATTGGTCCACCTAATAATTCTTTATCAAATACTATTTTGTAATTTTCAAGGTAGGCTCTCATTATTGTTGGTAATACAGTTTCCCATCCTACTTGTCTTTCTGTTCCTGTTGCTTTGTAATATAGGTCTCCATTTATATAAACTGTTTCTCTGTCTCTAGTATCCAATATCATGTCCGCTGTTTCTCTTGCTTGTGAAAAAAACGGAATAATAATGGATAATGCTAGTACAAATAGTAATACGGCTCCTGCCACTTTTATTGCGTCTGCTGCGTTTTCCATTATTATTCCTCCTTATTTATTATTTTTTTTCAACTGTTATTTTTTTTATATATCCTGCAGAATCATAGCCATCAGCATCTGGAACTGAAACAGTATATTTTCCTGCTGATTGTATATCTCCTGTTGATGGATTCTCCTTTGTGGTAACACCTGTACCAGATAATGTAATAGTTATCTTTCTACCAGTACCATCTGCTTCATCTTGATTATTGCTTGCCTTTACCTCTTGTATTAAAGATTTAACATCTGTTCCAGATTTTGTACCTTCATATTTAAGAAATGTATTATTAAAAGTTTGTATATTTGCTTTTGACATTCCACTATTTTGTACAGAATCTTGTGCTTGGTTAAATATCATTATTCCTAAAGATATTAATAGAATTGATAACAATATAGCACCTGCTATAATTAATGCTTTTGATGCATTCTCCATGTTTTTTTCCTCCTTTGTTTTTTATTTTTTATTTTAAAATACTAATTTCATATTAGTAACATTAAAAACTTAATTAATTAGAAATTTGTTCAAATAACATATATTTTACTTTTTTTGTTGATTGATGATATTCTATACTTGTACATTTAAATTTTATGCTTCCATAGTTTGCTAAAAACTTTTGCATTCCACTTTTATCAAATGTTTCCATTTGGTATATTGTATCATTATCTGTTATTTTAACTTCTATACTCATAGAATTTTTTTCATTATCTTTGTAAATTCCTTTGGTGTTTTTCTCTACTTCATTTTTCTCATTGTTGTCTATTGCTCTGTTCATAACTGTTACTAAGTCTGTTCCAGAAACTTCTACATTAAGATAATTTTCAAATTCTAGATTTGCTTTTTTTGATGTATTGTAATTTGCTTTGTAATTTAAAAATATGTATGAAACTCCACAAACTACAATTATTATCATTGCAAAAAATAAAACTATTTTTTTCATCTTTCATCCTTTTTATTATACTATTTATGTATTTTTTTTTCAATATTTTTGTATTATTTTTTAAGTTTTACAATTAAATGTTATTGCACTTACTCTTCCATTATCATGATATGATATAACACAGTTATATTTTGGTAATTCTGTATTATTTTTTACCTCATCTTGTATCATGTCATTATATCTATTCGTAGAGTCTTCTTGAACATTTTGTGTTCCACCCTTTATGCCACTTCCTATAATATCGACTTTAATTTTATAATTGTTTTCAAAAAATGTTGTATCTACTTTTCCAGTGCTACCATTGTCTGTATAATATTTATTATTTTCGTGTGCATAGCCTGCTACTGTTACAATATCATAAATTGTCCATTTATAATCTGGTGATTCATATACTGTAAATTTTGAATTAAATTGTGTAAGTTGTTGCTCTGCTGTTCTTTGGTTTATGTCTGCGGATGTTGAACCAAAATCTGCAAATAAATAAACTGCCAGTGATAATATAAGCATACCTATTAATACTCCACCCGCTATAAGTAAGGCATTTGATGCATTTTCCATACTTTACTCCTTTATTTTACATAATTAAAATTTATTTGTTTAATTTGATTTCCATCATATATTATATCAGTACTTCTAAATGTTGAACTTTTAAATTCTGAATATTCTCTATATTTTTTTATTTCATCTTTTGAAATACTTAAATCTCTTCCTATAAGTTCCTTTATTGTCTTTTTGTCTGGATTTTCCTTTTTTTCATTTTCTGAAAATGCAATATTATCATAGTGTGCAGATAATGTACTTATCTCTTTTACAGATAAATTATAATTACTTTGTATTAGATTAAATTTATTGATTACATCTATTAGTTCTGAATTTTTATATTCTTTTAGGGTAAAAAGTTCTGCCTTTCCATTTACACCTACTTTACTAATAAATTTATCCATTCCAGTAAGTTTAATAGATATTTTTTTACTATAATCTACAGAATTTGCCGTTTCTTTTGTTGTTCCTTCTTTTGAATTAAAGTCTATTGCTTTGTTAACAAGAGTAATCATATCATACCCTTTTACATTGTCTCCTGTATATTTAGCAAATTCCTTATTAAAATCCGCAACCTGTGAACTTTTTGTCATAGATGATTTACCTTTTTCATAATCGCCAATTTGGTTAAATGCCAATAACAGTGCACCAATAACCAATAGTGCTATAAGCATTCCACCTGCCATTAAAAGTGCTTTTGAAGCATTTTCCATAATCTATTATCCTTTCTAACATTGCTTAAGTTGAAACCAAATTCAACTTAAGTCTGTTTTTAGAAACTACTTGATGACATACTTGAGAACGTACTTGACATTGATGTTAATCCTATAAATACTAATGGGATTATTAAGTATCCAACAAATAAGCATATCATAGGTGCAAAACCTATTACTTTTCCTATCATACCCTGTCTTTTTATCAATCTTTCGTTTGATTCTTTTCTCTTGTCTCTGTAGTATTCTCTTTCTGAGTCTAACTCATCAAATGCGTCTTTTATTGGTATTTTTTCAACTGCTGCTTGCATACTTTCTACAATTCTTATTAGTGGCAAGTATGATATGTCATTTTTTAGGTTTTCTAGTGCTTCCCAAGCACCAGATTCATAGTCATTAACACATCTTGTAATTTGACTTTTGAATATGTTCGAATATCTTTCTAGCCATTCAAGCATCATTTCTACATTTATTCTTTCAATTCTCATAAGCATAAGTATAATTGTTTGGAATTGCATTACTTCGTCTTCCATTTCTAGTTGTCTCATTTTTGCTTGGAACATTAGCAACCAGATAGGACTCATATATCCTATTATTGCAAATACAAATGCTAGTAATAGTTCAAACCATTGGAATGATTCACTATTTACAACTTGTAGTTTTCCAAGTATTCTTTTGGCTGCTGTTTCTATTTCTTCGTCTGTTGAGTCTTGATAGTATTTTGATTTTGATAATGCTCTTTCTATGTCTTGTTGTGTTGTGTCTAGTTTTCCTCTAAACATATCCAAAAATACATTATCTTGTTTTGTTAATTCCATTGCCTTTTTTTCATCTTTTGTTGACATGCTTATTAAGTTATAGTCTGTTGTCGGCTGTGTGTATTCATAATTTATTGCTATTTGATGTAAATACATAAATACGAATATTGATATAATAAATGTTACTATTGCTATTGCTATTCTGTTTATGTATACCCATTCCATTTTTAATGGTGACGCTGCATCTGTTAATAATTGTTTTACTTTTTTGTATTCTTTTGTTCCATCTTTTGGTAGGAATAAGTCTATTATTTTTTTTGCAAATTTATTTTTATATAATTTTGCTTGCCATGGATTTTCTGTATTTTGTGTGTTCATATTTACTGAACCATTGTCTTTTAGTTTTCTAACTAATATGTATGATATGAATGTTATTATTAATATCAATATTTGGACTATCATTCCTGATTTTCCATAATACCAGTTCTTAACAAATGAGAAGTTTGATACTGCCCAACTTTTTATTGGTTCTAGTAATAATACTGGTGCTATTGAAATAAATGATAAACTTCTAAATACATAGTTTAATTTATCTCTTTTTAATATTTCAATTTGCATTTCTTGTGTTATATTGTCAACATTTTTTAAGTATAGTGATGCACCATCTATTTTTCTATCACCAAATTCTTTTGTTAAGTATGATATTCCGGCAAATTCTTTTAAGTAGTTGTTTGGTGCAACATCATAATATTTTTCTAGTTCTGTTTCTGGGTCGTCTGAAGTTAATATCTCGTAAATTTTTTCACCTTGTCTTGATATTTCTTTTTCGTCATCTTGTGATACTTGATATATTGCTTCTTCAACCATGTTGAATTCATGATATGCGTGTCTTATTTCTGAGAAGAAATCTAGTTGTTGTGTAAGTAATTCATTGTCTTTTTTGTCTACAGACCCCTCCATTAAAATATCTATCATAAATAATTCAAATATTAATAAAATGAACATTAATAAGTAATTGCTTTTGGTTACTAAGATTGTAATAATAATAAGTGGTATTAATATTACAAGTGCTTTTGTTAATATTTTTGCTACGTCACGTCTTGTTATGTATTCGTCATCTATATTTAATATTTCTAATCTTCTTCTTAATTTTAATACATATCTTTTTATGAATGGGACTCTAGAAAAGAATATATATAATTTTTGATACATTATTTCTGATGAGAATGCACTTGCTTTTGTTCCTCTTTGTAGTTTTTGTATCTTTTTATATTCTGATCCTTGCATTTTTTTGTTCATTATATAATAGGCAATTCCTATTACAACCATTAATGCAACTGATACCCCCATTATTATAAAGATAACTTGGTTTGACACTTGTATTTCACCTCCTGATTATTATTGCTCTATCTTTGGTTTTCTGCCTCTTCTTTTTGGTTTAACTTCTGTTATATCTTCTGTATTGTTTACTGTTACTGCAACTCTTGATGATTTTTTCCAGTGTTTTTCTACAAACGCATCAAATTGTTCCAAATCTGAATCGTCCATATTTTCTCTCATACCACGTAGGTTTTCTTCTGTTATTGGGTTTGTTATTAGGTATTCTCCGTCTACATATTCTAGTATGTTTCTGTATGTATATAATTGCTTGTCTGTAACTTTTTCAAAGTAATGTGTTGCATTGTCAAAGAATTTATCAAATTTTCCTTCTAGTGTTTTTTCTTTTCTGTGGTCAAATGTGTATTCATTTTTGTCTTCTATTGGAATACATTCTGTAATTCTTTCTACATATCTTTTTCCTCTAAAGTCCTTTTTTAAGTGTATATCAAAGTTTAATACTTGTACAACTTGTTCTTCTGCTGTTTTTTCGTTTTTGAATACTCCTGTTCTTAACATTGAGTTTCTTAATGCTGTTACTAAGTTAGGAAATGTTTTAGCGTGGTGTGTAAATAATGTAAACTTAGATGCAACTTGGGCTGCTTGTATCATCCAAGATGCTACGGGGTCTGTTGCAACCTCACCTATGATGTTAACAGAACCGTCAGTTTTCTTTTGAACGTCCAAACCTTCTTGTCCAGATATTGTGTCTGTTTCACGGAATGTTAAGATGTTTCTTGTTGGGTATATTTTTCTTAAGTGTAACTCGAATGCTGTTTCTTGAACCCTTATGTTCATTGTTTCATATATGTTTTCTATCATACCCATAAGCATTGTTGTTTTACCACAACCTTGCTCACCAGTGATTGATATGATTCTGGCTCCTTTTACTAAGTATTTTAGTAATTCTATTGAGTCTTCGCATCCTGGTTCTCCTTTAAACCATTGTTCTAGTGTTGAACGTTTAACGTCGAACTTTCTTACGAAAAATGCCCATGTTTCAGAGAAACTTGGTCTTACAACAACGACACGAGAACCGTCTTTCATTTCATTGATTTTGTAACCATTTGTGTCTGATAATTGTCCTGGGTTATTGTATTTATAAATGTTTTGACATACTCTTTTTAGTTCTGATTCTGTTCCAAAACTTAAGAATGCTAAACGTATTGATTTACCTTGGAAGAATATCCAAATACTGTCACATGCTCTTGGAACTTTGTGTTCAGATATTTGTGTTAGATAGTCTGCGTCTGATGTTTGTGCAACTTGGCTTAGGAAACTTTCTGGTAGACCAGATACACCACCAGATATACCATCTATGTTCATATCTCTTACTTCGTCTATACTGCTGTAGCCTTTATAATATTGATATATTCTTTGTACTACTACTGATAATTTGTCTGAGAAATCTAATTGTAGATTTTCTTGTTCAAATATATCAGATATTTCTTGTGCAGTAATTACATATGATGGTTTTGTTTCGCCTTCTACATATTTTAATTCTGCTAAGTGATATTTTTTTATTAGTTCTGTTAATGCTTCATATCCAAATTCTTTTTTGTACATGTATAATAAGATATCGAATTTGTCTTGTGGTGTTAATAATGAAGGGATGTCAAATGGTATTGCTTTTGATATGTTTGCTTCATTTACATTATATTCTTTTGCTAATAAGTCATATATTAATTCTTTAACATATTTTTTATCGTTTACGTCTCCATATGTACAGCCTTTTAAGGCCTTTTTTAATTCGTATTTTTTATTTTTTCTTCTTTTTAACTCTTCTTCTGATAGACCTATATCATATAAGTTGACTTTCGTTATTTCGTCTAGTCTTTTCTTTATGAATTGTTGCATTTTTTCTATTGTGTATGTTTTGTCGTCTACATCCATTTTTGTATCTGTTGGAGCTTCTTTTTTCTTTTTCAAAAAGTACATTATTCCTGCTCCTGCTGCTACTAAAACTACTAGAGTTAAAAGTATATTTGCAATAGTCATTTGTCTTCCTCCCTCTTTTATATCATTGCTTGTAATTCTTGTAATCTGTAAATTATTGCTTCTGTTGCTCTTTTTACTTCTTGCAAAAAGGTCATATTTCTGTCGTCTGAGTCTGATATTCTTTTTAGTTTTAAGAATAAGTCTGGTACTCCTGCTTCATTTGTTGCTTCAAAAAATAATGTGTTATATGGTATTACTAATATTTGATTTTTTTCGTTTAAAAATCTAGTTATATTTTTTGCATTATATTTTGAGAATTTATCGTATTTTCCTATTAAAAACATTGATTTTGAAGATTGTAATATTGGGCTTTCTTCTTTGCATTTTTGTAATTTTTTTATGCTGTTTAGTCCTTGATTTGAGCATATTATAAGTAAGTCTGATATATCCATTATTCTTTGTTTTATTTCATCATTTAAATTATCATCTAAATCTACAAATATTCTATCATAATACATTTTTGCAATGCTTATTAAGTCTGGATATTCTTCTGTTATATCTTTTGCTGCTATTAAGTCATCGTCACTTTTTTTTGTGCTTGAGCCTAAAATTACTTCTAGTCTGTCTTTAAAAACAACTCTTGTATAGTTTGTTATTATTTCTGGTGTTAGTTTGTTGCTTCTTGCTATTTTGGCTATTCCCTCTATACCACTTTCTGTGTCTAGAATTGATGGTCCTCTATTTCCAAATATTCCTTTTCTTATTTTTTTTACTTCTTGTTCTTCAAAGTAACATGATTTTATTTTATCTTCAGTGTTTGTTGTTGATATAATTAGTATTCTTTCATTATAATTTATTGCCATATATGTTGCAATTGCAACAAGTGACATTGTTTTTCCTGTTTGTTCTTTTTCATTATTAACAAATGTGATTACTGACATTTTATGCTCCTTTTTCTATGATTTTTATAGCTTTTCTTACATTAGAGTCGCTGCTTAGGCCTAAAATTTGTTGTGCCATAAAGCATATACTTTCTTTATATTGTACGCTTAATTTTCTGAATTTTATTTTTTGTAATCTTTGGTTTTCTACTATTGCTGAGAAATCGCCATTTTCTAGTGGAAAATAGATTATTTCTTCATTCCAAATCACTTTGTATCCTAATGACAAGTAATTTAGGTAGTCATCATCTTCTTTTAAAGCATCTTGTGTAAATAATACTTTTGTTAATTCTATTGATACTGCTATATTACTTATTAATTCTAGTCCTCTTTTTAATGAGTATAAATCAAATGATGTTATAAAATAATTTTTGTCTGCTCCTTCTAGTTTGAATTTTTCTAATCTTTCTATTGTATCACAGTCAACTAATACAACATCATATGGTAAGTCTGTGCTTGTGCCTGTATATCTTTTTATTTCATCCAAATCATTAAAGCCTATTGCAACATCAATATCTTCAAAAGAAGTTATATATGAAATTGTTGGGTCTATTGCTGGTACAACATATTTTGCTTTTTGATTTATTGTAGAGTCTATTATCAATGTTCTATTATTCATCGTTGTTAATATTTTTGCTATATTTAATAACAAGTCTGTTTTGTCATATGCTCCTATAAATCCTATTTTTTTCATATATAACTCTCTCCTTATTTTAATAATCCCCACCTAATGAATCTAGGTATTTCTTTCTATTTTCTTTTGAATTTGTTATGCTTTCTTCAACTTTTGTTTTTAAGTTTTCTTGTCCGTCTTCTCCGCTTCCGTTTATAGCAGAGTTAATTGGTGTTCTAACGCTTTCTTGGTTTGAATTGTATCTTTGTATTAGTGCATTTTTTGCTTTTTGTATTATGTTTGGATCTGAGTTGATTAATTGCATTACATCTCCTGTTGGTACATATGTTGGTGTTGCTGCGTCTTGCACTCCTGCTTCTGTATATGTTACAACCTTTAATGTTGACCCTACTGATTTGTATGCATCAACTATTGCACTATTCATTGTTATAATTTCATCTTCTGTTAATTTTAGCCATATTGTGTCTTCTGAATCCACTCCATTTATTTGTGGTATTTCAACTTGTTTTTTAGAAACTACTATGTAATCTTGTCCTGATGGTAATGATAGTCTTATATCTACATATTCTCCTGTTTGGATTTGTGTTGGAAGTACTAACATATTGTATTCTACTTTTCTTAAGTCATTTGTTGTTTTTTCATCTGATTTTGATACCATGTCTAATGTTATAACTGAATTTTTATCCATATTTATTTTTGCTATTACTGGTGATTCAGATAATTCTATATATTCTTTGTTTCCATTTTTTTCTATATAATAACTTCCTGTTTCTTCCTCTGTTTTTATTTCGTATTTTGTTCCGTCTTTTACTATTCTTAGTGTGGCGTTATTGTTTTTGTATTCTGTTGTTATTTCGTTTCCTTCTTTGTCTGTTAATGCGTAATTTGATAGTATTGACATGTCTCCTATTGCATTGCTTGGAACTAGATTTTTGTTTGTTACTTGTTGTGTTAGCATGTCTGTTGTTATTATTTGTCCAGATATTACATTTTCAGATAGAACCCAAACTTTGGTACTGTTTGCTTTTTCTTCTGCTTCTTTGTCTTTATAATTTTTTAATTGAAGGATTAAAAATGCGATTACCGCTCCTGTTATTAATAGTGTAACTACTATACCTAATAAAAATGAATTTCTTGCTTTTCTTTGCATTGGATTTGTTGCCATGACAAATTCCCCCTTATAATTTTATTTTTTTACCTCTAGTATATTCTACATCAAATTATTATCTAAATCAACAAAATGTGTCCTTGTAATAAAAATATAATACTTTTGTAATATTTTTGTAACATTTATTTTTAGCACTGTAAAAAAGGCAGGAAATCATATCCTGCCTTTTCTATTTTATAAGTAACTATAAAAAATTTAAAGCAAAATATAACTTTCTACCCTCAATCATAAAGAAAAATTTCTTTTAGTCTATCAAAAAATGATACTAATTAAAAATAAAACTATTTCATATTATTTTCAACTTGTTGGATCATTTTTTTAACCATGTTACCACCTATTCTACCAGCATCTCTAGCAGAAATGTCACCATTGTATCCGTCTTTTAAATTAACACCAACTTCACTAGCAACTTCGTATTTGAATTTATCTAAAGCTGTCATTGCTTCTGGAACTAATTTTTTGTTTGAATTGTTTGCCATTTTGAATTCACCTCCTGCAAATCTACATTTTCTAGAAAAAAACATTTGCTTTTTCTAATACTATCATTTGCAAATTCAAAAAAAATAAACAGGAAATTTTTAGAAAATTAAATTGAAAAATTTTTTTATTTATGATATAAAAATTAAATAGTAAAATGTTATTTTGAATTATAGAATTTTACGTTTTAGAAAACAAGAGAGAAAGGAAGATTTAAATGTACAAAATCGCAGCAATAGATTTAGACGGAACAATGTTAAATAAATATGGTGCCGTTACTGATGAAACAAAAAGTGCAATAAAACAAACAATTGAAAAAGGAACAGATGTTATAATTGCTTCTGGAAGGCCAATTGATTCAATAAAAACAATAGCAGAAGAAATTGGTTCAAATAATTATTTTATTGCAGGAAACGGTTCTTTAATATACGACATAAAAAATGATCAAATAATGTATGAAAAATTTTTAAATAAGCAAAAAGTATTAGAAATTGCAGGAATTTGTGAAGAAAATAGTATTTCTTACAATATCTACACAGAGGAAACCATTATTGCAAAGCAATTAAAACATAATGTATTATATTATTACAAAGAAAATCTAAAAAAAGAAGAAAAAAATAAAACTAGCATAACACTTGTAGAGGACATAATAGATTATATCAAAAGTTCTGATAACAATAAATTTTTAAAAATAACTATATGTGATGAAACTAAATCTATATTTAATTCTGTTTTAAGAAAATTAGGTACAGTTTCTGATATTGATATTCTTGATGTAAGTCATATGTCTAGAAAAACTATTAGACAAGGTACTGAGGATGTTGATATTGAATATTTTTACACTGAAATTTCAATAAAAGGTGCGGATAAATGGACTGCAATTGAATATCTTATAAATTTTTTAAATATCGAAAAAGAAAAAGTAATTGCAGTCCATTTATC
>OGDY01001884.1_pt1 | contig 21403 bp, 14 predicted proteins | sample 1570341 | NCBI WGS metagenome assembly OGDY01 (sample SAMEA2581972, study PRJEB24529) | metagenome | biome: Human gut stool | place: China | collected 2011 | reverse complement strand
ATTCCGAGGAGCGAAGCGACGTGGGAATCTCAAGCAGGCACTTACGATTTCGCCGAAGGCTTCCCTGTGTTCTGAGTGCGTACCGCGAGATTGCCACGCCTTGCTCCGCAAGGCTCGCAATGACAAGCTAGCAAGCGCCTCCCTTCCGTGTCATGGCAAGGCGCGAAGCGCCGCATTTTTCGAAAGGATCACATCATGTCTGACATCATTGCTGCCATTGCGACGGGGCGCGCGCCCTGTGCCATCGGCATTCTCCGCCTGTCCGGGCCCGGCTGCGCCGCGCTGACAGGCCGCGTTTTCACCCCGAAGCAGCCCTTTGCGGACGCGCCGGACCGCCGTCTCGTCCTCGGCCTGCTGCACGACCGGCAGGGGCGCGTCATTGACGAATGCCTCGGCGTTGTGTGCCGCGCGCCGCACAGCTACACCGGCGAGGAGACCGTTGAGCTGCAGTGCCATGGCTCGCCCGCCATGCTGGCCGCCGGGCTGGAGGCGCTGCTGGCCGCCGGAGCGCGGCAGGCGGGCCCCGGCGAATTCACGCGCCGGGCCTTCCTGAACGGCAAGCTCGACCTGACGCAGGCCGAGGCCGTCGTCGACCTCATTGACGCCGAAACGGCAGACGCCGCCGCGAACGCCGCAGGGCAGCTCGGCGGGGCGCTCAAGCGCGCCATCGAGCCGGTCTATGACGGGCTGACGGACCTGTGCAGCCATTTCCACGCCGTGCTCGACTATCCGGACGAGGACATCGAGGACTTCGGCGCGGCGGAGCTGAGCGGAGCGCTGGACCGCGCGGGCGCGGCGCTGCAAGAGCTGCTTGCGACCTACGAAAAGGGCCGCCACCTGCGGCAGGGCGTGCGCGCCGTGCTGCTCGGCAAGCCGAATGCGGGAAAATCGTCGCTGCTGAACCGGCTGGCGGGCTATGACCGCGTCATCGTCACGGACATCGCCGGAACAACGCGCGACACCGTCGAGGAGCCGGTGCGCGTCGGCCGCGTGCTGCTGCGCCTGACAGACACGGCCGGCATCCGCGAGGCCGGGGACGCCATCGAGGCCCTCGGCGTGGCCCGCTCGGAGCAGGCCGCGCGCGAAGCGGAGCTGGCCCTGTTCGTCTGCGACGCCTCGCTGCCCCTGACGGACGAGGACCGCCGTGCCATCGAAGCGGCCAAATGCGCCCCGCGCAGTCTGGCCCTGTGCAACAAATCAGACCTGCCCGCCGCCGTCTCGCCGGACGAGCTGCCGTTTGACACCGTTCTGACCGTCTCGGCCCGCACGGGCGCGGGGCTGGACGCCCTGCCCGCCCTGCTCGAGGGCTGGTTCCTCGGCGAAAACGCCTGTGACGGCTCCCTCCTGACCAATCCGCGCCAGTTCGGCGCGCTCGACCGCGCCTCCCGCGCCATCGCACGGGCGAAAACGGGCCTCGGCCTCGGCGTCACGCCGGACGCCGTTCTGACGGACGTGGAGGAAGCCATGGCTGCCCTCGGTGAGGTCACGGGCCGGACGGTCCGCGAGGATATCACAAATCGCATCTTTGAGCGATTCTGTGTCGGGAAGTGAGCGAATATGAAAGAAAAGATCGAGGAAATTTCCCTCTCCATGGAGCGCGGGCACCGGCGCGTCCTGCGGGTGCTCGGCGCGCTGCTCGCCGTTGGCCTGTTTGTCCTGCTCTGGAAATGGCGCGGCCCTGCTGCGCTGGAGCCGCTCATAGACGGCGGCATGCGCCGGTGGACACGCGCAGTTCTGGAAAGCATCGTCATCACGCTCGCGGCGCAGTGGGTGCTCTGCCTGCTGCCGTGGCCGCTGCTGGCCCTGTTCGGCCGGACGGCTCCGTTCTGCTCCGTGTTTTCCCTGCGCCCGTGCGTCGGCTCGAATGCGGAGCTGAGCCGCGCCGCCGTGCTTGCCGTGCGGCTGCTCCCGCCCGTGCTCGTAGGCGCGGCGCTGTGGTTCGCGCTGGCGCGCGTGCCGCTCGTGTGGTTCTGGCCCGTGGCGATGGCAAGCGCCGGCTGCACCGTCGCGGCGCTTGGCATGGTGTATGACGCCGTGCGCGTGCTGCAGGTCCCCGGCCGGGCAACGTTCTGCGACCTAGGCATTGTTATTCAGGTTTACCGGGAGGTATCGTAATATGCTGCAAACCCTGTTGGATTCCTGCGCAGCGCTCGGTGTGCCGCTGACGGCGGCGCAGGCGGAGCAGCTGTGCGACTTCGGCGCGCGCCTGCTCGAGCAGAACCGCGTTATGAATCTGACGGCCATCACGGAGCCGCAGGCCGTGGCAAAGCTGCACTTTGCCGACTGCCTCGCGCTGCTGCGCATCGTGCCGTTTTCAGGCAAGCGCGTCATCGACGTCGGCTGCGGGGCGGGCTTCCCCGGCGTGCCGCTGAAGCTCGGCGAGCCGAGCCTCGACCTGACGCTGCTCGACAGCCTCGGCAAGCGCGTGACGTGGCTGGAGGCGACACTGCGGGACATGGGCGTCCCGGCGCAGTGCGTCTGTGCCCGCGCGGAGGACTATGCCGCGAAGGCGCGCGAGCAATATGACATCGCGACGTCCCGCGCGGTGGCACGGCTGAACATTCTGGCGGAGCTGTGCCTGCCGTTTGTGAAGCCGGGCGGATACTTCCTTGCCATGAAGGCCGCCGCTGCGGCCGAGGAGCTGGAGGAGGCGAAGCGCGGCATCGCAAGGCTGGGCGGCCGCGTGGAAAAAACGGAGACCTACGACATCGACGGCGCGCCGCGCTGCGTCATCGTCATCCGCAAGGAGCGCCCGACGCCCCCGGCCTATCCCCGCCGCTATGCAAAGATCAAGCAGTCACCGCTGTGATTTGAAAGAAAGATGAGCGTAAATGAGCTATTTTGCAGGAAATTATGACATTGCCGTCATCGGCGCGGGCCACGCCGGGATCGAGGCCGGTCTTGCGGCCGCGCGGCTGGGGCTGCAGGCCGTCGTGTTCACGATCAATCTGGACGCCGTGGGCAACATGCCCTGCAACCCGGCCATCGGCGGCACGGGCAAGGGCCATCTCGTCCGCGAGCTCGACGCCCTCGGCGGCGAGATGGGCCGCGCGGCGGACGCCTGCTGCATCCAGTACCGCATGCTCAACCGCGGCAAGGGCCCGGCCGTGCACTCCCTGCGCGCGCAGGCAGACCGCCGCCGCTATCAGGAGCACATGAAACGCCTGCTCGAGCGCGAGCCGAACCTCTTTCTCAAGCAGGCCGCCGTCACGGAGATCCGAACGGAGGGCGGGCACGTCAGCGGCGTCGTGACGCAGCTCGGCGCGGAATACCGCGTGCGCGCCGTCGTCGTCGCGGCCGGGACGTACCTCGACAGCACCGTCATCACCGGGCAGTGCGTCCTGCATTCCGGGCCGGACGGTCTGCGCCCCGCGCCGGAGCTGAGCCAGTGCCTGCGCGCCCTCGGCCTGCGCATGCGCCGGTTCAAGACCGGAACGCCCCCGCGCATCAACGCGCGCAGCGTCGATTTCTCGAAAATGGAGGTCCAGCGCGGCGACGACGACCCGGAGCCGTTCTCGTTTTCCACCCGTGAGCCGCCGAAAAATCAGGCCGTGTGCTGGCTGACGTGGACAAACGAGCGCACGCACGCCGTCATCCGCGAGAATCTGCACCGCAGCCCGCTGTTCGACGGCTCCATCACCGGCGTAGGCCCGCGCTACTGCCCGAGCATCGAAACGAAGATCGTCCGCTTCGCCGACAAGCCGCGCCACCAGCTCTTCCTGGAGCCGTGCGGCCTCGGGACGGACGAGCTGTACCTGCAGGGCCTGTCCACGAGCCTGCCGGAGGAGGTGCAGCTTGCCATGCTGCACACCATCGCGGGGCTGGAGCACGCCGAAATGCTGCGCCCGGCCTACGCCATCGAATATGACTGCATTGACCCGACGGAGCTTTCCGCGACGCTCGAGTGCAAAAAGCTGCCCGGCCTCTACGGCGCGGGGCAGTTCAACGGCACATCCGGCTATGAGGAGGCGGCCGTGCAGGGCTTTGTGGCGGGCGTGAACGCCGCGCTGAAGCTGCTCGGGCGCGAGCCGCTGGTGCTCAAACGCTCGGACGGCTACATCGGCACCCTCATCGACGACCTCGTCACGAAGGGCACGGAGGAGCCGTACCGCATCATGACCTCGCGCAGCGAATACCGGCTGCTGCACCGGCAGGACAACGCCGACGAGCGGCTCACGCCCATCGGCTATCGCATCGGACTCATCCCCGCCGAACAGGCACAGGCCGTCGCGGAGAAATACGAGGCCGTCCGGCGCGAGCAGCGCAGGCTGGAGCACACCGGCGTGCCCGCCGGTCCGGCGCTGAACGGGTTTCTGCAGGCGCGCGGCTCGGCGGAGGTCGTCAGCTCCGCGCGGCTGGCGGACCTGCTGCGCCGCCCGGAGCTGCACTATGCAGAGCTTGCCCCCTTCGACCCGGAGCGGCCGGAGCTTCCGACGGCCGTGACGCGTCAGGTTGAGATCCGGGTGAAATATGCGGGGTATCTCCAGCGGCAGGAGCAGCAGATCGAGGCCTTCCGCCGCGAGGAAGCCCGCCTGCTGCCGGAGGATGCGGACTATGCCTCCATTGCCGGGCTGCGCCTCGAGGCGCGGCAGAAGCTGGCCGACATCCGCCCGCGCTCCATCGGGCAGGCCGGGCGCATCTCCGGCGTTTCGCCTGCGGACATTGCCGTGCTGCTGATCTGGCTCAGCCAGCGCAATGAAAATTCGACCGATCACGCGGAATAACGGGACGTCTCACGGTAATTCCGTGAATAAGAATATTTTTTCACCTTTTTCCTCTTAGAGTATCATATTTTCTGCCGTTTCCGCATGTTTGTCGAAGAACGTCGACGAAAAAGCAGACATTTTCAGGGAAAGTCATTGCAAAAGCGGGCCGAATATGTTAAATTAGAAGCACCGCTTGTACATCCATGCGGAAATGAGAGAATCTACGAGGAGGAGAGTTGTTACATGGAAAAAATGTATCGGGTCCTGCTGGCAAACGGCAGCGAAGAGTTTTGTGGGAAGCTCGGCGTTGCCCTGAAGCAGACGAATCGGTATTCCGTGGTCGGCTCGGCTTGTGACGGCGTTCGCGCCATCAGCCTGCTGAAAGAGCTGAAACCGGATCTGCTGGTCGTCGACCTCATGCTGCCGCAGGCGGACGGCCTGTCCGTGCTGAAGGCAGCGGCCGGGCTGGATCCAAAGCCAAAGCTTCTGGTTTTGGTGGAGTTCGTAACGGAATATGTGTCTTCAATGTTTATGACGCTCGGCGTGCAATATATCATGCTGAAACCATGCAGCTGCCGCGCCGTCGTGGAGCGTCTCGACGAGATCTGCGAGAGCGCCGTTTCGCGCAAACCCGCCATCGCAGCAAAGCGCAACGCCAACATCGAGTCCATGGTCACCTCGATCATTCATGAGATCGGCGTCCCTGCGCACATCAAGGGCTATCAGTATCTCAGGGAGGCGATCCTGATTGCCGTCAATGACATGGATGTTATCAACGCCATCACAAAGGTGCTCTATCCGCAGGTGGCCAAGACGTTCGCCACGACGCCCTCGCGCGTCGAGCGCGCCATCCGCCACGCCATCGAGGTCGCGTGGGACCGCGGCGACCTGGAGACGCTGCAGCGCTTCTTCGGCTACACCGTGTCGAACACGAAGGGCAAGCCGACGAACAGCGAGTTCATCGCCCTCATCGCCGACCGCCTGCAGCTCCAGCTCCGCAGCCCCGAGGCTGCGGCCATGTGAGCCGGGGGATGGAGAAAAACTCCCGAACACAAAAGAGAGCAAAAATTTTCCCGCCTGCACCGGCAGGCGGGATTTTTTACGGCATAGACGCACGGGTTTATTACGAAAAAGCAATCCGCCTCTGTATCGCACAGGGACGGTTTTGCTTATTTGTCATACGGGACTCGGAAATAGTCCAAATACTTCTGAAATCTGTCCTGTGCAGATAGACAAGTATCACGCAGATAGCCGCGCTCGTTCTGCCATTCCTTCAAGCCGCGGTAGTAGAACATCTTGATGTCGTCCTCGATGATAAACGGCACGATGTTGCTCCGCAGGCATTCTTTGAAAAGGAGCAGGCGCCCGACTCTGCCGTTGCCGTCCTGGAACGGATGGATGCGCTCAAAGCGGTAGTGAAAGTCAAGCAAATCGTCAAAGGTTTTGCGCGTGATAGCGTTGTACTCGGCAAGCAGCTTCTTCATCTCAGCACCGACATTCTCCGGCGCAATGGTATCCATGCCACCGACCTCGTTGGGCAATTTCTTGTAATTCCCGACGGCAAACCAATCGAGGCGGGAATCGGAAGTTCCGTTTTTCAGAACGGCGTGCAGCTGCTTGATGAACGCCTCGCTCAGCATATGATTTGCGCTATCGATCATCATATCAATGCACTTGAAATGGTTGGCGGTCTCGACCACATCGTCAACCTTGACCGTCCCGTCCGATGCGCCGATGGTGTTCGTCTCAAAGATATAGCGCGTCTGATCGTGGGTAAGGCGACTGCCCTCCATGTGGTTGGAGTTATAGGTCAGATCGATTTGGATTTTATGATAAATACCGCCGTGCAGCTTCGCCGCTTTTTCGGCTTTCAGCACCTCAAGAAGGGTCTTTGGTGTATCGGTTTTCTTGTTCATGCGATCGGGCTTCTCCGCGGTTTCGGGTATATTCCATGTCTTGCCGGTCAGAAATGCACCGTCGATTTTTCCTTCGGCGCAATACCCTCGCACGCTGCGTTCGGAAACGCCCCACCTTTTCGCCGTTTCCGCGACAGAAATATATTTCATAGAGATCCCTCACTTTCTGCACAGGGATAGTATAGCACATTATCGGCAAAATATAAAGAACAATTTGTGAAACAATATTTGAATTTTGCCGATAACGGCAATTGTACGCGCACGGAGCAGGCGCAGTACATTTTCACGGAGTTCGTCCCGACGCACCGGGACAATGGAAGTGGGGGACAGATACACAGAGGAACGGGAAAACGGCAAAAAGCACCGCCTGCCGAACGGACAGGCGGTGCAGATCTGGCAAACCTACCGCTCGTGGATACCATGCACCATGTTTTGAAGGCGTGGTGCATTGTTTTATGGGTTTTGTTTTGATGGGCTGGGAGACTGCGGACGGAAAGGACAGAATATAACCTATTTTATTGTTCCATTCCGCGATATCCATGTTTTTCTGCATTCCCAAGCAAATAAAGGAACGCAAATGCAGGAATTCGTAGCAGATCTTTACCGCACTTTGTGTTATGAACTCCATAATCGTCCGCTTTCTTGGTTATAATGATTGCTGCCGACGATTCCTCACACAATTCTACGATCGCATCATCATCCGCAATTGGCGCACCTTCTCTGTATTTAACTTCAATGAGGATGTTTTTCGTATTAGGATAGTCCACCACAATATCAATTTCTTTGCCCTTTTTTCCACCTCTAAAATAGCCCACCGAAGTAGCATATTGATAATAAAACGCTGCGACATGCTTGTAAACAGCCGTTTCAACAATCTTTCCCATCTCAACAGGGTCCGTCAAAACAGAATCATCCATCAAAACAGCATTCCGAATTGCCGCATCGGCGATATAAATTTTAGGACGCGCCTTTAATACCTTTTTCCCTGCCATATCAACCGGCCAACTCTGATAAATCAAATTTGCACTTTCCAGATACTGAATATAGTTTTCTACAGTTGTGCGAGATACACCGTTCAATTCTTTCGTAATTGCCTCAATCGATACAATTTCCGAAGATACATTGCAGAGGTATAAGAAAATTCTCTCCAGCTCCGTTGCGTTACGGATATTGTACAGTGAGGGAAGATCACGCTTCAGAACTTTATCCACAACATCTTCTCGCATGATCTGCTGCGCCATCAAATCATTGTCAGCCAATGCCAACTCCGGAAAACCGCCAACCTGCAAATACCGCATAAAATGATTTTGAACCTTGGAAAGTTGCATCATAATTTGAGTCCGCTCAATTTGACTTTTGTGGAGCAGTGTTGTTACTTTCAAATCGGAGGCGATATTGGGCCGATCCAAATCCAGCAGTTCACAATATTCATAAAAAGACATCGTTGGGACTTGTATAACGGTCCAACGGCCGGCACCGCTTTCTCTGCTGCCCTTCATCAACGCCGGACTGGCAGAGCCAGTTGCAACAACACGGGTGTTGGGTTGTGTATCATAAATGGTCTTTAACCATCGATCCCAGTCCTGTGCGTACTGCACCTCATCAAAGAAATAATAGGCATCCTGCTCTGCATAGATATTTTCATGATAGCACTCCAGCACATCCTGAAATTGGCTGAGCTTCAGCATAGGATGATCCAAAGAAATAAAAACAATTTTCTGCGGTGCCACACCTGACTTTAACAGCGCTTCGATCATTTGGTATTGGATGGTTGTTTTTCCAACGCGTCTCGTCCCGGTCAAAACCACAGAGCGGCGAATTCCTTTATCCGTCAACCGCTTCATCGCTTCGTGGAATGCAAACCTCTTGTAGGTTTTTGACATCTGCGGGCTAACTGTCCCGGTTTTCCACCACGGATTATAAGCACTCAGAACTTTGAGGATGCTTTCTTTTGTTGTAATCGCCATTGAGATCAGCTCCTTTTTCAATATAATATCCGTAAAATCAATTTTTGTCAAGGATTATTGATAGTATACTATGAATGTTTTCTCGAAAATATTGATTTTTTCTGCTGAAATCCGCATTAAAAAACTTTTTCCGTTCCAGTTTTCAGATAATATTTTCGTGGAGTCAGATTTCTGAGGCACACTTTCGATCAAGCAATAGCGCAATCAGTTTTTGCTGTTTGCACTTTGGTATTTTGTTTGCTGATTCGGATGGCTCTTTGATGAATCAGGTGATACTGATGTTCAATGTGCAAAGTAAGTCAAAGTCTCTTTGCTGATTCAAGCAAATTTTGCCAAATCAGCAAAGAGCATTTGAATGTTTCATCAAAATCAAAGTCAAACCGTAACAAGCCATAATTATTGGCAGGGGATGTCAAGTTTCTGTGCACTTTCGTTTTGTACGGAAACTTCGTAAATGATAACGTAAGCGCATAATAAATGACGTCCTGTGAAAGCAACGGCGCCTGTGAAATAATAAGGGTATCAAGAATTACTGAGAATACCAGCCCGGTTCTGTACTTTTTGTCCTTTCTGTCCCACGGTTGTTAAAGAAAATCCGCTAAAGGTTCAGAGCGGTATCACAGCCTTCGGCGGGTTTCTATATGGAAAATAATCATTTATCGTTTCTACTCTTATAACGATTGCCGTTTTGCTAAGTTCCGGAGAGACTCGTCATGGCCGCTGCAAATCCGGGCGCACATCGCGCCGATGGCCGGAAATATTCGGGAAAAGCCCTGCTTTTCGCAAAAGCCGCTCCTCAGACGGTGGAAAATAAAAAATTACCGTTGCTGATATTGTATCAACAACGGTAATTGATTTGGTTGCGGAGACAGGACTTGAACCTGCGACCTCCGGGTTATGAGCCCGACGAGCTACCAACTGCTCTACTCCGCGATATGAAATGAGGGGCAATGCCCCAAGTGCTTATATAGGATACCACATTTGATTCCGTTTGTCAAGCACTTTTTTGCGGCGCGGCAAGCTGCCGCAGAGGGGGCGGCCCCTGCGGCAGGCCCTGCAGCGATCAGAGGTAGGCCTTCATGGCCTCGGTGGCCTTCTCGGGGTCCTCGGAGACGACGACGGTGAAGGACATGTTGTTCGCGGCGCCGAACTTATCGCACCACAGGACGAAGTCCTCGACCTCGGCGACGCCCGCATCCTCGACGAGCTTGTAGAAGCTGTCGATGAAGATGTGGCTGATGTCGAAATTGCCCGCATGCAGGCCGCTGATGAAGCCCTTCAGGAACGTCAGCGTACCCATGGAATACTCCTGATAGTCGATCAGGCGAACGCGGATATCAATATCGTAACGGAGCTTGGTGCCCTTTTCGATGCAGACCATGCTGCCGGTTTCGTTCTTTACGGCCTCGTTGATGTCGGTGACGAGCTGCTTGGTCTTGCCGGAACCCTTCAGCCCCATGATCAGTTTGACCATCGGATGATCCTCCTTTGTTCTTCCGGCCGCGCCGGTTATGAGAAGGCCCCGGCACCTTCCGGTATACCTTCCCTGATATCTATTTTACCAAGTTTTTACCCGGATTGCAACACCAATTTGCACATTCGTCCCGCCGCGTCCGTCCGTATACAGGACGGCGCATCTAAAAAGACATTTACGGCCGCCTCACGCGCGGCCGCCTCACGCCGGAATGCCGCCAGCAGCCGCGCGGAACGCAAAAACTTTTGCGATGATTGTGCACTATTATGTACAGAAATCGTAGGAAAATCGAGGTAATCCTGTGCTTTCTGCACAAAAAAATTATGGAAAGCGAGATATTTTGCTTTTGGCCTGCAAAAGTGGAGAAAGCGTCCCGGCGCCCTTGCATTGCTCCCGGAAACTTGTTAAATATTCATACCATGGGGACAAAAAGCTCCCTATTTGGAAATTAGAAGGAGGATCTCTAATCATGAAACACATTTGCACGAAGTTCGTGGCGATGCTGCTGGTCATTGCCATGATCGCAGGTGTGCTGCCGTTTGCGTTTGCGGCAAACGTCGGCCCGTTCACGGATGTGAAGGACACCGACTGGTTTGCTTCGAACGTTCAGTACGTTTATGACAACGGACTGATGAACGGCACCACGACAACGACATTCGAACCGGAGTCGAATCTGACCCGCGCGCAAACTGCCATGGTCCTGTGGCGCATCGCCGGTCAGCCCGCTCCCACCGCCAAGGCTCCCTTCACCGATCTGGTGGATGCATGGTACCGTGATGCCATCGCATGGGCCGCAGAGCAGAAGGTCGTCAACGGCCGCGGCGACGGCACGTTCGACCCCGCAGGCTTCATCACCCGCGAAGAGCTCGTCACCATGACCTGGCGCTACGCTGGCGAGGCTGCCTCCGAGCAGGACCTGAGCAATTGGCCGGATGCCGATAAGGTCTATGACTACGCCGCCGGCGCCATGAAGTGGGCTGTCGAGACCGGCGTCATCAACGGCAAGGACGGCAAGCTCGCCCCGAAGGACAACGCCACCCGCGCCCAGTTCGCCGCCATCATCGAGCGCTACATGAAGCTCAATGACACGAAGGCCGACGACATCGTGATCCTCTACACCAACGATGTTCACGCGAACATCACCGGCGGCTCCAGCAAAGCCCCCACGCTGACGTATGAGCAGGTCGCCTGGTACCGCAACAACCTCCAGACCCCGTACAGCCTGCTGGTCGATGCGGGCGACGCCATCCAGGGCGAGGCCATCTCCACCCTGACGCACGGCGAAGCCATCGTCGAGGTCATGAATGCCGCCGGCTATGACTATGCCACGTTCGGCAACCATGAGTTTGACTACGGCATGGATCAGCTGCTCGACACCATCGTCCCGGCCGCAAAGTATCAGTACCTGACCTGCAACTTTGCCAGACTGGACGGCACCGCCATCGCCGGTGTGAAGCCCTATGCCATCGAGACCTTCGGCAGCAAGAAGGTCGCCGTCATCGGCATCAGCACCCCGGAGAGCTTCGTGAAGTCCACGCCCACCTACTTCCAGGACAAGGACGGCAACTACATCTATACCTTCGCCGAGGGCAACAACGGTCAGGACCTGTACGACTCCGTGCAGAAGACCATTGACGCCGCGAAGAAGGACGGCGCCGACTACGTCGTGGCCGTCGCACACCTCGGTATCGACGAGTCCTCCGAGCCGTGGCGCTCCACGGACGTCATCGCCAACACCACCGGCCTGGACGCCGTGCTCGACGGCCATTCCCACAGCACCATCCCGCAGGAGATCGTCAAGAGCAAGGACGGCAAGGACGTCGTTCTCTCCTCCACGGGCACGAAGCTGAACAACCTCGGCAAGCTGACCATCAGCGCCGACGGCAAGATCCACAGCGAGCTCATCAGCGACCGTGAGATCGAAAAGGACGCCAAGACGAAGGAAGTCGTCGACAAGATCGTCGCAGAGTTCCAGGCCCTGCTGAACAAGGTCGTCGCCCACACGGACGTTGACCTCACCACCCAGAACCCCGAGGGCACGGCCCGCGCCATCCGCAACCGCGAGACGAACCTCGGCGACCTGTGCGCCGATGCTTACCGCGTCACGCTGGGCGCTGACATCGCCATCGTCAACGGCGGCGGCATCCGCGCCGACATCCCCGCAGGCGACATCACCTACAATCAGATCATCAAGGTCCATCCCTATGGCAACATGGCCTGCGTCGTGGAAGCCACCGGTCAGGAGATCCTCGATGCGCTGGAAATGGCCTCCCGCAACACGATGGCCGAGTATGTTTCCGAGTCCGTCGATGAGAACGGCAACAAGGTCTATAACGCCGTCGGCGAGATGGGCGGCTTCCTGCAGGTCTCCGGCATGAAGTACACCATCAACACCGCCGTGGAATCCACCGTCAAGACGGACGACAAGGGCTCCTTCGTCTCCGTGGAAGGTGCACGCCGCGTGCAGGACGTTCAGGTCCTGAACCAGACCACCAATACCTACGAGCCGATCGACCCCGCCAAGACCTACACCCTCGCCTCCCATAACTACATGCTCAAGTCCGGCGGCGACGGCATCAACATGTTCCAGGACAACAAGCTCCTGCAGGACGAGGTCAAGATCGACAACCAGGTCCTCATCGACTACATCGTTGATTCCCTCGGCGGCAATGTCGGCGAGCAGTACAAGAACCTCGCAGGCGAGGGCCGTATCACCGTCGTCAATGAAACGAAGCCCGCGCTGAAGGACAATGAGTATGCCCTCAGCACCGAGCTGCCCGACGGCGCAAAGGTCGTCTTCGTCAACCGCTCCGTCAGCAAGGCCATGTCCGCGGCGAATTCCGAGGGCAGCGCCTACAACCGCGCGGGCGTCGATGTCACGCCGGTCGACGGCATCCTGACCACCGATAACGACGAGATCGTCTGGACGGTCGAAAAGACCGAGGGCGGCTTCTTCCTGAAGCGCACCGACGGCAAAAAGCTCTCCATCGGCAATAAGCCCGATGGCGGCACCTACAACAGCATGGGCTTCGACCAGGAGGATAACCCCGTCTGGAAGATCGCCCCGGCAGCCACGGACGGCTGCATCTACCTCCAGAGCGCAACGGCCACCGGCTCCTCCGGCGACCCGAAGAGCGTGGAGTGGTACGCACAGTATTCCAACTTCAGCATGTACTATGTCAGCAGCAGCAACGAAGCGCTGTTTGCCATGGACATGTACGTCAACACCGGCGCGGGGAAACCCGCGCCGGCCGCCACGACCGAGAAGCTGGTCCCTTCCACGCTGCGTGAGGGCGCTGAGATCCCCGCCTACATCACCACTCCGAAGGGCTACAAGGCCGACGGCAGCTTCCCCTTTGTCGTCATGATCCACGGCCACGGCGGCAACCACAACGAGTCTGACGGCTTTGACAAGATCTCCAACGGTCTTGCCGAGCAGGGCTTCGTCGTTGCCACGCTGGACCTCCCCGGCTGCGGCAAGAGCAAGGAGAGCTTCCAGCTCAACACCATGACCAACATGAAGGCCGACGTTCTGGACGTCATCGACTACGTCTGCAAGAACTACGCCGTCGACAAGACCCGCATCGGTGCGTTCGGCTACTCCATGGGCGGCCGCATCACGCTCGAGCTGCTTGCCGAGGGCAAGTACAGCTTCTCCACCATCGAGCTCGTCGCTCCGGCGGAGGACCTCACCGACCTGAAGAACCTGTTCGGCGGCGCTGAGAAGTGGGACACCATGAAGGCCGAGGCCAACGAAAAGGGCTACGTCGAATTCACCACCAAGTATGGCCAGCACCAGCAGCTGAGCAAGGAATGGTTCGCCGACCTCGAGAAGTACTCCGACGGTCTGGTCGAAAAGGCCGCCGAGAACTATACCGGCGACTCCCTTGTCATCTGGGCCACGAACGACGAGGCAGTTTCTCCCTCCGTCTCCTCCGCCGTTGCAACGACGCTTGGCTCCGCCACGCTGAACACCTACGCAGACGGCCACTCCTACAGCTTCTACGGCACGACCGAATACACCATTTCCACCGTCAACAACGGCTCCGTCAACTATTTTGTGAACGAGCTGAAGACGAACGAGACCCGCATCCACGGCTATGTCCAGTCCATCGCCAAGTATGGCAACCTTGAGCTGACGATCCCCGGCTCCGAGCTTGACAAGGCCGGATTCGAATATGGCGATCTTCTGAAGATCACCGTGGACGGTAAGGAATTCACCGTCCCCTATGGCACGAACTACTCCGATGTCGATCAGGGCAGCACGATCCTCCGCAACTCTGAAGGCCATCTGACCCTCGCCATCAACATGGGCGACTTCGCCGGCAAGAACGGCATCGCCACGAAGAAGACCAACGAAGACAAGACCTATGAGTGGTACTACGCCGCAGAGACGAACATCCCCGCCGTCGTGACCATCGAAATGGGCGAAAAGGGCGGCTACTATGACGAGTGGCTCATCCACCAGCTCAAGCGCACGAACAACCGCGAGGACTACAAGCACCTGTCCGACGCCGAGTTCGCGAACTTCCGCAACGTCGCCACCACCGGCATGGGCGAGAACGCCCTGTACCGCTCCTCCAGCCCCATCAACCCCGAGATCGGCCGCAACACCTATGCCGATAAGGCCGCCGAGGACGCGGGCATCAAGACCTTCATGAACCTCGCCAACGACGAGGCCACCGCGAAGGGCTACGAAGGCTTTGATTCCACCTACTATTCCAAGCAGAACGTCGTCTACCTGAATCTCGGCGTCGACTTCACCGCCGCCGACTTCAAGACCGGCCTTGCCACCGGCCTGCGCTACTTCACCACCCACGAAGGCCCCTACCTCGTGCACTGCACCGAGGGCAAGGACCGCGCGGGCTTCGTCTCCGCCCTGCTCGAGTGCTACATGGGCGCAGCGTATGACGAGGTCGTCGCCGACTACATGGTCACCTACTACAACTACTACGGCGTGACGAAGGAAGCCGAGCCTGCCAAGTACGATGCCATCCTCCGCTCCAACATCGTCAAGACCCTGCAGACCGCCTTTGGCGTCGAGGATCTGAAGACCGCCGACCTCAAGCAGGAGGCTACCGACTTCTTCAAGGAGCTGGGCCTCACCGATGCCGAGCTGACCACCCTCACCGCCAACCTGAGCAAGGAATACACGGGCGGCAGTACGGAGCCGGAGACGAAGTCCTATGTGAAGGTCACTGCGGCCCCCGAGGACTGGAGCGGCACCTACCTCATCGTCAACGAGGCCGACGAGACCAGCGCCTATGTCTTCAACGGCAATGACGCTGTCAACGGCTACGTTTCCGCCACGATTGCCAACAGCAAGATCACTTCCAGCACCGAGCTGGACGCTGTTGCTGTCACGGTCGAGAAGACCACGGACGGCTACACGCTCAAGGTCAACGGCCAGTATATTTACGGAACCGACGGTAAGAATACGCTGAAGTTCACGGATACTGCTGCCAACGCGGTCAACACCATCACGCTCAGCGAGACCGATGGTGTGATCATCACGAGCAATACTTCCGTCCTGCGCTTCAATGCTGCAAGCAATCAGCTGCGCTTCCGTTATTACAAGAGCAGCAGCTACGCCAACCAGCAGGCCATTCAGCTTTATAAGCTCGAAGGCTGATCTGCAGATTCCAAAATATCCCGCCGGGGTTCCGGCGGGATATTTTTATGCACAGCTTGGGAGCATTTTGTGCAGAAAATTTTAGTGTGTGCCTTTTGTAGGGGAGCGGCATGCGGGGAATGGAAAATCGAAAATGGAAAGTGGAAAGTGAAAAGCTTTCAGGTTTGTCATTCCGAGGAGCGAAGCGACGTGGGAATCTCGGGGAGGCAGTTGCGATTTCGCCGATGGCTTTCCTCCGATCTGACCGGCTGCTGCGAGATTGCCACGTCGGCCTATGGCCTCCTCGCAATGACAAATATGGGGGCCAGCACCGTTTTAACGGCGGCCGGTACGGATCGGGGAGGGCCTTCCCGAGATTGCCACGGGCGCGGAGCGCCCTCGCAATGACAAATCAGAGGACCTTGCGCCACAGAAAAAATACGGCATATACTGCCAGCCTGTATGGCGCTCACTACCCGCAAGGGGCACGCCGCATCCGTAAGGCGGCAAAGCCGCCAACGGCTGCGCAGGGAGCGCCGCTACAGACGCAATCGGTGCGCGCCGTTTTAACGATAGCCGGTTCGAATCGGCAGTGCGCAGCCGGGTGCAAAGTGCCCTCGCAATGACAGAGCTGGGGGCCTTCCGGAAGCGCAAAAAATCCGGGGCTGCGATTTGCAGTCCCGGAGATTTTTTGGGTTCGATCAGGCCTTACCGGCGCAGCCGAGGACGTCCTTGAGCTTATGCTCGACGAGGGCCTTGATGTTGGCGCGGGCGGGCTTGAGGTACTGGCGCGGGTCGAAGTGATCCGGATGCTCGTTGAAGTAGGCGCGGATCGTGCCGGTCATGGCCAGACGCAGGTCGGAGTCGATGTTGATCTTGCAGACGGACAGCTGAGCGGCATGGCGCAGCTCCTCTTCCGGCACGCCGATGGCGTTGGGCATGTTGCCGCCGTTCTCGTTGATCATCTTCACATACTCCTGGGGCACGGAGGAAGAGCCGTGCAGGACGATCGGGAAGCCCGGCAGACGGCGGGAGACCTCTTCGAGGATGTCGAAGCGGAGGGGAGGCGGCACGAGAATGCCGTCGGCATTGCGGGTGCACTGCTCCGGCTTGAACTTATAAGCGCCGTGGCTGGTGCCGATGGCGATGGCCAGAGAGTCGACGCCGGTCTTGGTGACGAATTCCTCGACCTCTTCCGGACGGGTGTAGGAGCCGACTGCGTGGCTGACCTCGTCCTCGATGCCGGCCAGGGTGCCGAGCTCGCCTTCGACGACGACGCCGTGGTCATGGGCATACTCGACGACCTTGCGGGTCAGGGCGATGTTGTCCTCGAAGCTGTGGGAGGAGCCGTCGATCATGACGGAGGTGAAGCCGCCGTCGATGCAGCTCTTGCAGGTCTCGAAGTCGGGGCCGTGATCCAGATGCAGGACGATGGGGATATCCGGGTTCTCGATGACGGCAGCCTCGACCAGCTTCACCAGATAGGTGTGGTTGGCATAGGCGCGCGCGCCCTTGGAAACCTGCAGGATGACAGGGGCCTTCAGCTCGCCGCAGGCCTCGGTGATGCCCTGCACGATCTCCATGTTGTTGACGTTGAAGGCGCCGATGGCGTAGCCGCCGGCATAGGCCTTCTTGAACATCTCGGTACTGGTAACGAGAGCCATTGTGAAAACACTCCTTTTTTGTATTTTCGGCAGTGCGGGCAGTGGAAGGGCCGCATGCCGCTATCGTTGCGGGGCACGGTGTTTTCTTCCCGAAAATGCGCCGCCGCAGAGTTTTACCGTTAACATTATAACACAGGTGAAAGAGAAATCAAGTGGGGAAAATCACTGCATTTTGTTCGAAAAACACCACTGAATTCAGCGAGATTAGCCGATGGAGATGGAGCGAATGTTGGGGAGGGGACAGCCCGGCCCGGCACTGCCGATTTGTACCGGCCACCGTTAAAACGGTACCGGCCAATGTAGGGGAGCGGCATGCCGCTCCCGGCGACGCACTTGCAGTCCGTACAAACCGCCGTCAAAATGGCAACAGCCTCCGATTTGTCATTGCGAGGAGGCCGCAGGCCGACGTGGCAATCTCGGGAAGGCAGTTACGTTTTCGCCGAAAGTGTCCTGTTATCCACCCCGGTTCTGCGAGATTGCACCCCAAGGGCACTTCCTCGCGCTTCGCGCCCAGGGCGCCACGTCGCTTCGCTCCTCGAAATGACACGTCAGGGTGGTGCCGTGGTGCACCAGCGCCCTTGCGCGGTTTAATGCTCCTCCACAAGGCGGTCACTGACCGCCTTGCAGGCTGGCAGTGCTGCGGTATAGATTCATTGGCGCGAGGCTCCCTGAATTGTCATTGCGAGGAGGCCGCAGGCCGACGTGGCAATCTCGGGAAGGCAGTTACGTTTTCGCCGGAAGCGTCCTGTTATCCACCCCGGTTCTGCGAGATTGCCACGGGCGCAAAGCGCCCTCGCAATGACAAGTCGGGAGACTTTACCGTTTTAACGATAGCCGGTACGGGTCGGAAGTGCGCAGCCGGGAGGGGACAGCCCGGCCCCTACAACGCATTACCGCTTCTTGGCCAGCGGGGTGGATTTTTCCTGCGCGTCCTGCAGGGCGAGGATGATGCGGTTCGAGACGAGCCAGCCGCGGGGGGTCAGGTACCAGCGGGAGCCGCTCTGCGCGGCGAGGCCGTGCCCGGCAAAGCGCTCGAGCAGCTGCTGCAGCGGCGCGAAGGGCAGCAGGTAGCTGCGCTCGTACTCCTGCGCGTCCAGCCCGGAGACGATGCGCGAGCGGAGCATGACGTACTCCCCGGCGCGCTCGCGCGGGGGGATGGTCTCGCACTCCGAGAGGACGGAGCCGTGGTGGGCGATGCCCTCGACATAGGCGCGCAGGTCCGGCTCGATGGTGAAGCGCTTGCCCGCAAAGTCCGAGGCGGCACAGGGGCCAAAGCCGAGGTACTCGCCGCCCGTCCAGTATTTCAGATTGTGGCGGGAGCGGAAGCCGGGCCTGGCAAAATTGGAAATCTCGTAGTGCTCGTAGCCGTGGTCCTGCAGGATCTCCGAGGCGGCAAGGTACATATCGGCCTGCACGTCGTCATTCGGGAGGTTGGCGCAGTCGCGGTACTCCCACAGGGGCGTGTTCGGCTCGACCTTGAGGGCATAGCAGGACATGTGCTCCGGCTTGAGGCGCAGGACGTTCTCGAGCGTGCCGCGCCAGCCGGTGAGCGTCTGGTTCGGCAGGCCGAACATGAGGTCAAGCGAGAGGTTGGCAAAGCCCGCCTCGCGCGCGCGGACGACGGCCATGCGCGCCTGCTCGTAGGTATGCGGACGGCCGAGGCGCTTGAGCATCTCGTCCTGATCGGACTGCACGCCGATGGAGATGCGGTTGAAGCCCGCGCGGACCAGCCGCTTGAGCCCCTGCGGCGTGACGCTGTCGGGGTTGGCCTCGAGCGTGATCTCGGGGTCCGCGCCGAAGTGGAAGCGCTTCTGCAGCTCGTCGAGAATTTTTTCCAGATTCTCCGCGCCGAAGAAGCTCGGCGTACCGCCGCCGAAGTAGACGGTGTCGACCGTGTAGTCCGGCGCGAGACGGCCCGTTTCGCGGATGTGGTCGGCCAGCGCCTGCAGGTACTGATCCGTCGTGCGGCGGTCGCGGCTGCCGCCGAGGGAGTAGAAGTCGCAGTATTCGCACTTGCTCTTGCAGAAGGGGATGTGGACGTAAATGCCCAGCGGCTTGCCGGAATTGCTGCGCATGATCAGCCCCCGATCCTTTCGGAGATGAACGTGCGGAATTCGTCCGGCGTGCCCTTCGTAAAACCGGCCTTATTCACAAAGTACCACTGCTGGCGGCCGCAGTGCAGGAGGAACAGATGCTCCGTCTCGCGCAGCTCCGTGATGGTGGAATACCCGGCATCGAGGACCTCGCCGTTCTCCTGCAGGGTCTGGGCGAGGGTGAGGTCATAAAAATCCGTGTGCAGGTGCAGGGCGTTCGAGCCGTACTTCGACTGGATGTTCTGCTGCCAGCGGCGCAGGGCCGTGCGCGGGCCGCGGAGCTGGTTGAACAGGGCATAGCCCACCACGAGCACGAGCAGAAGGGCCAGCACGAGATGCATGGTGTTCTTCGTCATAACGTACTGCCAGACCATGATGCCCAGCAGCACGACGGACAGGCCGAAGCAGACCCACGTCAGCAGCTGCACATAGCGCGGCATAAGGCTCTTGGACGCCTCATACTGGATATCGGCGTCAATGGTCGTGTCTACAGAAAATCTCGATTCCATGGATGATCCTTTCCCGTGCCTCAGCGGCACTTCGGGCAGGGCTTGAGTCCCAGCTCGTTTTCGGCATAGGCCGTGTTGAAGATGTAGAAGGCCTGACGGTCCCAGTCCTCGCAGGCGTAGGTGTGGTAATAGTCGTTGCCGTCGCTGGCGACGCAGGCATTGCTGTTGTAGAACTCTGCCATATCGGCAAATTCGTTGTAATTTTTGGACAGCTCGTCATAGGCGTCGGACAGGGCATCGTACTGGGCCTGCAGGTCGGAGACGTTCTCGTTCTGCTGCTGCAGGAGGGAGTATTCCTGCACGAGGTCGTAATAGTCGTGATACAGGGCGTCATAGTTTTCGTTGGACTGGTCGAGGGCGTCCTGCAGGTCGCTCAGCTGGGCCTCGGCCTGACTCTGCTCCAGCGCATGGTCGGAGCGCTCGCGCTCGAGCTTGGCGTTCATGCCGTGCCACAGCAGGAAGCCGCCGACGGCCGCGCCGACGACCACGACGCCCAGCGCGATGAGTGAGACGAGCATACCGGTATTGCGGCGCTTGCGCGGGGCAGCTTCCGGGATGGGAGGCATGTCGGAGACGGGCGGCTCCGGGGGAATGGGGGGCATGTCGGAGAAGGCGGGCTCCTCGGGGACGACGGGCTCCTCGGGGACAACGGGCTCTTCGGGGACGACGGGCTCTTCGGGGACGACGGGCTCTTCGGGGACGACGGGCTCCTCGGGGACGACGGGCGCTTCGGGGACGACGGGCTCCTCCGGAACGGCGGGCTTCTCGGGGATGACCGGTTCGGCGGGGATGGGGGGCTCGTCCGGCACGGGAGCCACGGGCGGGATCACGCCGGGAACGGGCGGTTCGACGGGAGGCATTTCCCCGGCATTCGGGACTGAGCCGGGCGTTTGCGGCTCGACAGGAGCAGGCGGGACAGGACGGCGCACCGGCGCACCGCAGAACGTGCAGAATTTCGCGTCATCCCGGATCTTGTTTCCGCATTTCGTACAGAACATGGTGTGATCTCCTTTGTGTGTATTTTTGGATTGGGGACGGGAATGGTGAGTGGTTGTGGGAGAATGCGCCCGCATTTGGCAGGTGCAGTCGGTGGTGCAGGCCCCCGGATTTGTCATTCCGAGGAGCGAAGCGACGTGGGAATCTCCTGCAACAGCCCTCGAATTCGCCGAGGCTTTCTTGTCATCCAACTGAGTACTGCGAGATTGCCACGGCCCCTTCGGGGCCTCGCAATGACAAATCTGAGAACCGGTGCGGTCGGAGGGGCAATCTCGGGAAGGCACTGCCCTTCGGAACGAGCCATCGTCAAAACGGCAACCGCCCCCGACTTGTCATTGCGAGGAGGCGCAGCCGACGTGGCAATCTCGGGAAGGCACTTCCAGTTCGTACAAGGTACCGATAAAAACGTACCAACCAATTGCGTCTGTAGCGGCGCTCACTGCGCAGCCGTTGGCGGCTTTGCCGCC
>OGDY01001879.1_pt1 | contig 21436 bp, 13 predicted proteins | sample 1570341 | NCBI WGS metagenome assembly OGDY01 (sample SAMEA2581972, study PRJEB24529) | metagenome | biome: Human gut stool | place: China | collected 2011 | reverse complement strand
TCTGGGTAGTCAGGAATCGATGATGACAGATTTCTTTGAACGAGTTAAATCACCGTTCTATCATTTTGGAATGCTGATGAGACTCAACAAGATTCCATACGAAGATTTCAAGACATATATTGCAGACAGATTGGAAGATGTATCAGAACAGCCTACCCAAATTGCAGACGAGATACTGGCCTTTACAAGTTGCCATCCATACTACACGCAACAGCTTTCATTCGCAGTTTGGAACAACCTGGTAGCTGGTAAAAACGAGGATGTACTCCAACTCGCCATAGAAGACATCATAACAACTCATGATTTAGACTACGAACGTTTATGGTTGAATTTCAACAAGACAGACAAGTATGTAATGGTCAGTATCTGCGAGGGCAACAATCCTGCATAAGACAGGAATCAACCTACCAGCACGATGACCAGTGCCCTATTGCGTTTAAGCAAGAAAGGCTACATCATCCGGAGTGACAGATATGAAATAGAAGACCCATTCTTCAGGAAATAGATACTCAAGAATATGATTGAGTAAGATTATATACAGAGAAATCGCCAGCGAAGCCTTTCTACAGCGTCGCTGGCGATTCTGCAAAACTATCAGATAACAGAATCTCATGCTTTGGTTGTCAGGAGTCATTATGTTAAAAATACTTACTCATAGTTTTATGGCTCCAAAGTCTATGAGTTCCGAGGTGGAAAACATAGAGATAAAAAGAAAAAAATAACACGGACAAATTGTCCAGTAGCTTATAAGTTACTAATATTTAACCCTTTACAAGCGACCGGACAAAAGAGCCGGACAAATTGAATTTGTCCGTGTTTCTATTTTAACTTAATTAATTTAACTTTTCTTCATTCATACACTACGCTGATGCAACTTAGTTCCCTTACAAGACAAGAAGTAAAATGAACCTTATTTTAATCTTTCAAGCATCCGATAGGAACTACAAAAACACCATCTTTTCTTCGATATTTCCTCAGGTGGCTGAATTTTGTTTCCTCAGTTGGCCGTATTTCGTTTCCTCAGTTGGCTGGACTCATTTTAATCAACAGGTTTTGGTTGCCTGAAAGCAGAAGGCGTTACCCCTCTCATCTTCTTGAAGAACTTGGTGAGATGAGCCTGGGATGAGAAGTCGAAAGTGTTGGCTATCTCCTGCACCGTATGCGTGGTGGTAGAGAGTTCGCGCTCTATCTCCTTCACGATGTATTCATCGATGATTGCCTTCGGCGTCTTGCCGGAGATACGACGGGTAACCTGAGCCAGATAGCGGCCACTTACATTCAGCTGGTCGGCATAGAAATGAACATCGCTGTAAGTGCGGCAGAAGTTATTGACCTGCGAGATAAACTGGTTGTAGAGTTCGGAACTCCTGCCCTGCAGATTGCTCTGGCGCACGAGTTCTACATTGATGAAATCCTGCGCCATCGCCAACGCCTCCTCCATCTTCTTGCCCTGATTCAGATAAACGGCAAGAGCTGAAGAAAAACGGTTGATGAGACCATGCGAATTGGCATTGTCGAGGCGATAGAACCGGAGTCCCTGCTTCTCGGCAAGGCTCAGCAGCTTGGAATTCTGCAGAATGATGTCGCTCTCCTTCTTGCGTGACACGACGACAGAACAGAGCGGCAGCAGACGGTATTTGATCTGGCTCACCACATCTTCCGTCATCAGCGCATCGCCCTGGCTCGACCAGATGGCAGGGGCATAGATGATATGGGCAGGACGGTATTTGGTCAACGCATCGATGACCACATTCAGCGTCTCCACCCTGCGTATCATACCAATCTTCACTATATCAGGCTGCATATCGTTCATGATAGCCTCTATCTGCCCCGAAACAATCTCGGCAGGAATATCGAAGAACTCCTGAATACCGAGCGTATTCTGCACAGTGATGCTGGTTATCGCCGAAACAGCATAACCGCCCAACTCGGAAATCGTCCTGATGTCCGCCTGCACACCAGAGCCTCCGGTGCTGTCTGAACCTGTAATCGTTAATATCATATCCTTAAACTTTGAACCCGATGATAAGTTTGAGGGCAAAGATACAAAAAAAGAGCGAATAATCCGCAGAATTTGCAGATAATTCGCTCTTTTTTTTATTCTTCAGTGAGATCTTTACATTCCTTGAGTATCTCGGCAGGTACCTCATCGCAACGCTTGTAGCGGCTGATGTCGGTAACATCGTCCTTGGCGGTCCATATCATGGAACCGGAAGCCAGGAGACGGGTTACGAGATAACTCTGGTTCCAGTCGCCCTTACCGTTATCATAGCTACCGCTGATGATGTAGCCCTGGTATGGATCGTTCTTGATAGCGAACGAACCGGTGATATGGCGACCATACATACTGTCAAACTTCTGATACATCTCGAAAGTCTGGTCCTTGCGATTGAAAACGATGTAGCAGTATGTGCCCTCAGCAAGAGGTTCACCGTTCCACTCAGCCAACTTCCATGTGCCATGAAGATTGGCAGGCGTAACTTCCAGAGAAGGCTCCTCCGGTTCTTCATCATCGCTGCTGCAGGCAGCAAAGCCGCAGGCAAACAAAGCAATCACCAGGAGGGTGAAGAGTTTTTTCAAATATTTCATTGTCTTGGTATTTTTTTCTTTTTTACTTTTTTCCTTTTTTACCTTTTTACCTTTACAACGACCTGTATCGTTCTGTCAGACGGACGGGCGTCCAAGCCCTCCAGAATAACAGGGAAGGTGAAGGATTCGGGCATCGTAGCCGGAATCTTATCGGCTATGATGGTGATGACGAGGTCAGCCTCATCACCCGGTTCTATCACCTCAGGCTCTGTCGTAAGACGGGCATAAGGAGGAAGAAGGAGGCTGGATATACGGAGCGGCTTGTCACCGCTGTTTCCGCAGAGGATACGTGCCTCAGGCTCTGTGCCCGGCTTTACCTCTGTGATACTTGCCTTCGCCTGTTTCAGTCTGAGTGCGCCCATCTTGTGCGGATAGCGTGCCCACTGGTCAGCACCCGGCAGCACCTTTCCCGTTAAGGCGAGCTTAACGGCAGGCTGTCCCTCTACCTCTTTCAGATAGAGATAAGCACCCGTATTGATGGTGCCCGGATAGCGGTTAGGCGTGAAGGTGATCTGCACCTGACAGGTATCGCCAGGCTTCATCACATCGCCCCTGACATAAGAACTGGTACATCCACAGGTGGTTCTCACCTGTGTGATGTGCAGTATCTTCTTGCTCACATTCTTACCTACGAAGGTGAAGGTGCGAGGCGCATCGTCCTCGGTCATCGTACCTGCATCGATAAGCGGATGCTCAAACTTCAGCAGTTCCTCCTGCGCATTCACCGTAACAGGCAAAGCCAGGAAGAAAAGCGATAGGAAAGCAAATATCTTCATATTACATCCAACCATTGTTACCGGCACTCTTTCTAACGGTCACAACTACGGTCTGGCTGGTACCATCGGCAGCTGTTACGGTGAGCGATGTACTTCCGGCAGCGAGTCCCTTCACGATGAGCGTCTTGCCATCTACCGAAGCAGAAGCTACGCCGTTCTTCGCTACAGAGCAAGAAAATCCCCCTGTCTGACCTGCGAAATATGCAGCGAGGTTGAGAGAAACTGTCTTCTCGATGCCTACATACACGTTAGGCAACTTCATATCAGAACTGAATTCCTTGTTCGTGATGTTATTCAAGAGCTGAGCTGCATCAATCAGACCAGCACCCATCTTGCCGATGTACTTAGAGAGCTGTACAATCTCTGGCGAAGCACCTACGGTAGTATGGTTCATATAGTAGGTCTTAGTTGCACCATTCTGATAATGACTATCCAAATCCTTCACTGATTTCTTCATCAGGGCTACGAAGTCGGCAGCACGATAATGACGGTTCGTCTTGGCAGCATAAGCGAGACCCAAGGCAGCCACACCCGAAACATGAGGACAAGCCATAGAGGTTCCCTCCATGTAGCCGTAAGCAGGCTGACCGTTCTTGATCATCGTAGAGAGCACAGCACCTTTCTGCTCGGTGGTCTCTGCCCAGTATTCATCTTCCTGCTCGCCAATCTTGCTGTAATATTCCAAGTCGCCACCAGGAGCGCTCAGGGTTACGAGCGAACCGAAATCGGTGTAGCAGGCTGGAGTAAAGTCGGCAGCTAATGAAGATACGCAGACGCACTTAGAGTAAGCACCTGGGAAAGCAGGATTGCCAGCATACTCGTTACCGGCTGCGAAGACTGGAATACCACCGTCGATGACACCATTAGGCGAACCGGCATTGTTGATGAAGTAATCCAGAGCTTCCTTCTCCAGCGGATAGGTCTCAGCCCATTCCTTCTCGGTAGCAGGGCCCGGAGTATAACCGTTGATGATACTAGACTCTGAAGAGTTGTAACCCCAACTGCACTGCAGGATGACTGCACCATTATCGGCAGCATACTTGATGGCTCTCGCCTCGCCTGCCAAGGTTACACTGTTCTGACCGGAGAATACCTGACAAGACATAATCTTGACACCAGAGTTAGGAGTTCCGTCACCACCGGCAACACCAGATACACCGATACCATTATTATTTACGGCTGCAATGGTACCAGCTACGTGAGTACCATGACCGGTGTCATTGGCATCAGTCCAGGTAATATCGCCGCTCTCAGTAACGAAGTTGTAGCCATGAAGGTCGCCCTCATAACCGTTTCCGTCGCCGTCAGTCTGGGCACCCTGAACACTTTCGCCCGGGTTGCACCACATGTTGGCTGCCAGATCAGGGTGCGTATACATCACGCCCTCATCAAGAATAGCCACGATGATAGAAGGATCGCCTTTACAGGTCTTCCATGCCTCAAGTGCATTCACATCACATCCTGCCTTAGCGCCTACCTTGTTGTTGTTGAGGTTCTCAAAATCATAGTTGCCCTCGCCCAGGTTACGGTAATGCCACTGGCTGGTAAAGCCCGGATCGTTTGGCTCGCTATTGGCTGCTGAGCGGGTAGACTTCAGCTGAAGTGCCTTATCGCTGAGATAGATGCGCTTGCTGTCGGTATTGTAAGCACGCTTGATGCCGCCGTTGGTCTGAACCTTTGAGATTTCGCCCAACTGCTTCAGGCGCTCGGCAGCCGTCTTCAGGTCGGTTCCCTTATTAAACTTCACCGTATACCAGAGGTGGAGTCCCGCCTCGCGGGTTCTTGCCTCAGTATTTGCATCTACCGGGAACACACGCTCGAAGCTGTAGCTTCCCAAGATGTCGAGCACCTCATCGGTAGAAGGAATACCCGAACGGGTAGCCTTTCCGGCGCGGGGCTTGCTCAGTTGTGCCTGGTCGAGGATATCGCTCATCTCCGGACTAAACTTAATCAGCAGTTCACCCGCCTCAGCATCTGCAGGAATGGTGATTTCTGAATTGCCGTCAGAAGAGCCGATGGTTGACAGGCTGTCAGAACAGCCCGTCAATGCCAATGCGACCATTGCTATATAGAAAAACTTTTTCTTCATTGTTTGCTTCTATATTGTTTTTATGTTTATCTTACTTTTTCTTAGTTCTCCTGTACTTAGCCATCAGCGCAGCTTCATCAATATCGCCTGCTGCCACGTATGTGCGGTAGTAGAGCGGATAAGCTACACCCGGAACCTCCCAGTTGCTGCCTGGGTCGCTGGTTCCGTAATAGTAGTCGTAGCTGTAGCTGTCGTCTGTCATATTAGAGAAACCAACGGCAGCGCCATCGCTATTCTTACCCTTAGGCTGCTGGTTGAACACCATCGTAGGTGCATTCCATTCTACCAGGTGTGGATGGAAGAGAATCCAGTTTGGCACCTTTCCTGTAAAGAAGTTCAGGTTGAGTGACAACTGACGGCAGTTTGGCAATACACGTGGCACCTGAAGAGGATAAACATCCGCACTAACTACAGAACCATCCTTGTGTTTGCAGGTTACAGGATTATCCCAGCCTGAGAGCAACCACTTGCAGGTATCGCCTACCAGCTTGTCGAGATAATCTTCCTTGTTGGTAGAGAAGTCAGACTTGGTGTATCGGGTAGCCTTGCCGGCAGTCTCCAGTGCCTCAGTCATCTCTTCATCGGTAGGAAGTTCACCCTCCAGGAAGCAGTAAGACAACTCCAGTGTATTCAACTTATCCCATGTCAGGAGCTTGAGAAGCGCCTGGCGGTCTGGGGTTCCGGCATTTACCTTACCATACAGTCCGATAGGATAGTTATTATAAACATAGACGCCTGATGCATTCTTTTCGCCCAGCGAAGCGATGTCGAAGAGAACATCCGTACGGCGCTGTGCGTAGAGAATGAGATTACGCAACTTAGGGAAGTTCTTCTCGTTGACGATATCGGTGATATCTGACAACTTGTTGAAGTTGTTACTTACCAGGTTGAGCGATTCAAGACTCTTGCCCAGATTAATAAAGTTAGCAGGCAACTGAGTCAGACCGTAAGCCTGAACGGTAAGATTCTTCAGATACTTCAGCGAGCAGATTTCATCACCGAGGTTCACCTCACGAATCTGGTTGTTCTCGTTGGAAGTAACAGAGAATGACTCCAGGAACTTGAGGTTGCCCACTTCCTTAGGAAGAGTTTCGCCACTCTTGAGGTTGAACATGCTGAACTTGACAGAACGTACACGTCCTAAAGCCTCAGGATGTTTTTTCACTAAATCATCAGTAGCTTCCCAGAGCGTTACGCCGCTCCAGTTGCGCATGTTATCGCTGGAATCGAAGGTAGCAATGCTACCCAGTTTCTGGTTGATCATGATGACAGAGAGAGAGTCACCGGCACGGTTGTCCTCAATCTTTGGTGCTGCCTTCTGACGAACGGTCAGGATAACATCATCTGTAGGATTGCCATCTGCATCTACCAGCTGGTCTTCAGCCTTGATTGGCACGAGATGAACCTTAGCCACACGAACGGCAGGAACCACGTTCATCGCCCAGCGGAACTTGAAGTTCACGGTGCGAGGACGGTACTTTCTGTCCAGCACGATACCCAGGTTAGTACCTGTCAGCTTATCTTCATCCTTACTGTTCAGGAGCCAGCCCTCACGCTCGCTCTCGTTCTCTGCCTTCTCGGCATCGGTCAGATCACCCTCAAAAGAATACTCTATCTTACCAATCTTGCATTCCACGTTGGCAGAAATCAGACTCTCGAAAGCACGGTTATCGTAAGAATCGGAGTTTTCGATTTCTACAACAGAATCCTTCAGGAAGATCTGCTTGCCATAACCGAACTGGGTGATGGTAAGCTTGCGACTCTGTCCGTTGGCACCCTGGAAACTGAGTTCTGTGCTGCGGAGCGTGTTGGAAAGAGTAGAATCCACCTTGATGGTACCCTCAACAGAACCCACGCCGTTGGCAGGCGAAAGCGTCAGCCAAGGCTCAGAGGTATTAGCTACCCAGTCCTGTGAGGCAGCGATGGCAATCTGCTCTGTTCCACCCTGAGGGCCTATGGCTATCTCCTTTTTATCGAGCGCCAGTCCTCCTGGGATATCGACATCATCCTTATCGCTGCAGGCTGTGAAAAGCCCGGCAGTGAGAACGATACCTAATGTCAGTTTATTCATATATTTCATATTACTACTTTCTTATAGGGTTTAATTTTCGAGATCCAAAGCATCGCAACCGCGGATGTCCTGATTCTTGTTGTAGAACAGCATATACATACCTGCCTTGATGTATGCACAGACGCTCGTTACATCGATAGAGATGTTAGGGTTGTCTGCGATATTCAGGATATAAAGGTGAGAGGTCAGTGTCTCTTCTACCTTACGGATATCGTTGGAACCAATCTGGAACTGGATCAGGCTCGGACAGGTTGTGATTCCTGTAGGCCATGTACGCAGGCAACGCTGGTCGGTCTTCTCATCACGCTGGTGGTTGATGGCAAAGGCACGGAGCACGGCACTGTTCAATGGCTGGGTTGGCACCTCGGTGAAGCAGTTGTAGCTCAAGTCCATATTGGTAATGTATGGCAATGTGGTTGAGAGGAAGTCATCAGAGAGGGATGTCAACTTGTTGAATCGGAAGTCGATAACCTGCAGCAGATAAGCCTTCTTGCCCTTGATGGAACCCTTAGGGATGGTGCGCATCTGGTTGCCGCTCAAATCGATGGTTGTGATTGGCGAACCGGCAGTAAACAGCTCTGAAGGGAACTTCTCTATCTTATTGTTTGACAGACTGACAGAAGCTGCATTAATACCCTTGTAGGTACCATGACTATTATCTACACCTGTAATCTCGTTGTAAGAGAAGTCTACAGAACCCATCTCGCGAACAGAACTTGCATCGAAGATATTCGGAATCTTCTTCAACTTGTTATGAGCGAAAGTCAGACTTTCCACATCATCTGTAAAGGCACAGAGATTAGCAGGAATCTCTTCAATCTGGTTGTTGTTCAGATAGAGAGAAGAGAGAGCTACCTCAGAACCAAACGGATGTACCTTCTTGATATTATTGTAAGCCAGGTCGAGCAAACCGAGATTTACCATCTTTCTCAATGCAGAAGACTCAGGGAACTCCTCCAGGTTATTGTAACTCATATAGAGAATCTGGAGTGTCTTACCTGTCTTCTCCTCAGCTAAGCGAGTCCAATCTTTTCTCAACTGATTAGCAGAGATTCCCTTGCATCGCGCCAGGTTCATCGCCTGCAATTTAGGGAGCTTATAGTAGAAGTCTGGAATGCGACTGATCTTCGGACAGTTGTAAAGTTCGATATCGGTCAGGTTTTCCATCTTGTCCCAATCCTCTTCCTTAAACTCCTGTGCAAACTTACCATAAACAGGATCGTCAGGCTTGTAGAAATTCGCACAAACCGAGTCGGATGTGATAGAAGAGTTACCGATATAGAACTGCTGCAACTTAGTCAGGCGATAGATGGCCTTAGATACACCTGTAATCTTGTTGGTCAATGTACCGATCTGCGCATCCTTCAGGTTGATGCGGCTGTCCTTCTTAATTCTGTTCTTCGGTGCCACCTTAGGATCAGAGTTGTAGCTTTCTACAATCATATCCGACATGTTGGCACGTGGGTCATACTTCAGAAACTTGTTCTCATAGTCGTGACGCATGCTGCTCTTCTTTGCTGCAGTCAGACTGTTGGCATCATAATTATTGAAGATGTTGGCACCAATCTTCTCATCGTGAGAACCGAGGTTGAGCACCTGGAGTTCTGTCAGCTGTCCGATGGCATCAGGTACGATTCCCTTTGCACCGAAACCGGCGATAACGAGACCGATGACACGGCCGTTGCTGTTGAGCGTTACGCCCGGCTGTTCGCCCCACATATCGAGTTCCTTGTTGAAGTTCCAGTTAGCTCCCTTGAAGGTAGCATCGCCATAGAAGCTCCACTCCTTACCATGGAGAGATTCCCAGATAGCCTTCAAAGCCTCATAGTCCTTGATATACTCCTTTGTCTTGGAAAGGAGGATAGGCACCTGAGCCGTATCATTCAGTTGATTATCCTCTACGATAAACGCCTCACCCTTTACAGGCTGGGTTTCGTACTTGGTCTTCACCGCACCTGTCTTCCCGTAGGTGGTATAAGAGGTAACCTGATAAGTACCGGCAGGCAACCATACGGTAGAATCGCAGTAAGCTGTACCTGTATCCATATACTTATCGTTCTCATTGTCAGGATTCTGATGCTCTTCGCTAGACTCCTTATATTTCACCTTCAGTTCAGGAAAGGTATAGGTCTCACGGGTAAAGAGGTTGGTTACGCTGACGTCAACGAGACGGATGTTAGAGAAGAGATACTCAGTACCACCGGCACGGGTCTTCTCCCACTCCTTCACGAGATTGAACTTCACCTTACCACGCTCCACAGTCTCCACCATAAGGTTCTGTACTTCCAGACCGCCACCTACTACAGTGAATGTTTCGCCGGCAGAAGAAGCCAGCAACTCCTCGTCTACCGCATCATAGAGATAGAAACCGATAACGGTGTAAGTACCCGAAGCGAGTTGCAGTTTTTCACTTCTCAGACCATACTCTGCATTCTCTGAATTATAAGAATTGAGCACCAGTGTCTGAGAGACAGTTGTACCGTTGTGCTCCATGACCACCTTGATTTTCTTGGCATCATCCAGTTTCTCAAGTTTGTCAAGGGCAGCAGCACGGGTAGCTCTTGAAGAAACCTTCTTGCTGAGCTTGAACTGCACATATCCGTATGTGCCGTCCCAGCCTCCAGTTTCATCATCCGAGCAACTTGTTGCTGCAAAGGTCAGGAGAGAGACCAAGAGCAACAAGAGTGCCTTTGAAAATATTTTCATTCTGTTCATTACTTTCTAATTTTTCTGATAGAAGTATGTTTCTTACTCATTCCCTCACCAGGAGATTCAACAACAAGAACCTTTACAGGAGTTCCGTTGTCCTTGAATACCATAAACATCGGAGTAGCAGCAGGAACATCTACGAAGAATATACTGTTATTATTCATATCCATACTAAGCTCTGCATAAACATCATTTCCGTTGTTATCCTTAACTGTAAGATAGCCTGTCTCCATCATAGTGTTAGGGTCCCAATCCTTGATATTAGGATTAACTGTAAGAGAGCTTCCTACTCCTGACTGAGCGACATATATTTCGTCACCATTGTAGCCAAATTTTTCTGATATGATAGAACCATACGTTGATTTATCCTTCTTGCACTCTACTGGCAAGTAGTTCATCTCCAAGATTGTAGGCGCTGCAGACTGATCATCAGCAGAAGAGTTGGCCTCCTTCTGTACAACATCCATCAGGAAGTAGCGGTCGTAATCGCTCTTCACTGTCATGAAGTCTTCCTCCAGCATTCCGTCGAGTCCATTCTCCAGACTCTCGAATACGCTCTGTGGCAATGCATAGACCAGGAACTCACGGCTTCCGCTGCCTAATGGAGCGACTGTGAGCTTCACATCACCCTTCTCACCCTGCAGCTTCACAGCACCAGTTTCACCCTCGAACAAACCATTCTCCTTTTTCTCGAAAACTACCAGCTGGTAAGCATCACCCAAGGTCTTGAGGGTGAAAGGAACAAAGTTGTAGAAGGTGAAATCGTTGGTATCACCGCCATTCAGGCTAGAACCATTCTGAGTGAACACCTTACCATCGAGAGATACATTCCATACTGCCCACTGTGAAGAGGTTGGATAAGTAACATCCATGGTGCTGGTGGTCATACCATTATAGATAACAGGTATGGTTACAGCAGCCTTGCCATCCTCAGAAGTGAAGGTTATGGTGTAGTTGCGGTCCTTAGCGATGGCATACTTAGCACTTACGCCCTGATTCTCCTTGAAGGAAACTCCGCCTACAGCATCCTTGTTAGGTGTACCTACCAGGAAGCCGCCTTCCAAGTCTACCCAAGCTGGAGTATTGGTAACAGCAAAACGGAAGTTTGACTTTACGGTAAACTTGGTGTATACATTGTAACCTACAGTGATACCTGTCTCGGTGATATTATTGCCAGCCGCATCGAATACCTGCAACTTATGGTCGGCAGCCGAACGCTTAACCTCAGCGATGGCAACCTTCTGACCACCCATATTCAGGAAGAGCTGAGCCACGCTCATATCCTTGCTGGCATCATCATCAGTAATCTTAACCTTGATGGTCTGCTTGCCTGCAGTACCATTGAGTACGAAGGCGTCTTTTTTCTCGCCCTGCACCAGTTTACACCAGATTTTGTCTGAAGAAAGGCTCCAGCTCTCGTTGGCATCGAAGGTGAAGTCCAACTCAGCACCAGCTGCACCGCCGATAGTCTGTACCTGTGGGAACACAGGAGTTACGGCATCGTCATCGCTGGAACAAGCTGTGAACAGAGTCACTGATACCAGCGCCATCAATACGAGCCAATATTTTGAAATCAATGTTTTCATTTTCTTTTTATTCTACGATTAATATCCTTGTTCTTTCAATTTCTCTGCCTCTGCATCGCTGATCCATTCATACATGGTGATGAAGGTTCCTACGTTGCCGAATAATGAACCATCTTTGTTGTTTACACTCATAACAACATACTGCAATACATAGTTCTGGCAGGTGTTATAATAAGAGGTATAGAGAGAAGGCTGGCTGATGCGCAACTTGCCGTCTCCATAGATGGTACCGAACGCCTCGCCGGTTTCACCAGCTATCTGGTCGTCCATCTCTACCTTTGGCTCAAGAATGTTCTTGGTATTGAACTTCAACTTCAGGTTGTAGCCCTTATAGTAAACATCCTTCAAGAGAACGGTATTCTCCTCGCCTTCCACTACCTCAGTCTTGATCAGACGGTTGGTTACGTTGTTCAGATACTGACTGTAGAAGGTAGATGTAACCATGCACCAGCCAGAGAAGTTGTGGATATCGAAAGGACAAGACTTCTGCATTACCACGTGGGTATAGTCCTTATAGAGATCTGTCCAGTTATACTTCTCCGGAATCACCAGTTTCAGGGTGAAGCCGAGCGAATCGGTCTTGCCGATGTTATCATAGATACCCTGAACCTTCACATTTCCTACCATCTCGCCCGCCTTGATTGTAACGGTGTTGTTGAGGATGCGGTAATGCTTACCCTCGATGGCATTGCTCTGCTTGTCTACTACCTCCACGCCGAAGGTGCGGTCGTAGTCAGCTTTTTCGGTTGCAGATACAGGCACATTGAAAACCTCATTGCTTTCCTGTACAGCATACTGATAGAGCGTATCAGAGAACATGATATGACTTGAACCAGCATAAGTGGTATAATCCTGTGAACAACTCACAAGAGCGATGAGTGCAGCTACGGCTGCCAAACATCCCATCATTATTTTCTTCATGATCTTCTCTTTATTTTATTTGTTACTTTCATTAGGCTGAATCTCAGAACCTGGTGCCTCAAGCTCATGCTGAGGAATTGGCCAGACAAAGAGAGGGTCATCCTTTTCAACCTTCAGACTGCTCTGCACGAAGTTGGCAGCAGGCTGGTCGGCAGCCTTACGCTCAAATCCCTTGTGCCAGCGCTTGAGGTCGTTCAGACGGAAGCCTTCCATATAGAGTTCCTTCACGCGCTCTGCCTCGATTATCTTCATGGCGTTGTTCTCGCTCATCGAGGTGTTACCACCATATGAAGAGTAGCGGGCTGTACGCAAGGTAGAGATGTCCTTACCTGCCTTACCATAGTCCTCCTTCATGGCGTAAGCCTCAGCACGAATCAGATACTGCTCTGAGAGACGGAATACCATTGGCTGGTGAACATGCAGGATATTGCTGTTCAGGAATTCTGCATCGCCGAAATACTTGCTCAGCAAAGGCCACTGCAAACCATGCTCATAACCTGTTACACGGGTTGTGAAGATGGCTGCAGCACGGAGGTCCTTGCTGTCGAATGAGTTGATGACCCATGTCTCAGGCACATAGTCTGGACGATAAGTTACGAAGTTGTAGTTATCGAAGATGGTACCCAGAGCACCGCCATAGCTGTTCACGGTAAAACCTACCTTCCAGATAGCCTCACGCGAATCACCATAGGTCCAGATATACTTATAATCGTTCACCTGGTTTGAATAGGTGTTGGAAGAAGCCTTCTCTAATGTATAATACTTACTGCCGATTACCTTAGATGCATACTTGATGGCATCATCATACTTGTGCATATATAAGGATACGCGCGCACGCAAGGCATGACAGGTATACTCGTTGAAGTAAATCTCGTTGTAGAGACTTCCTGTGAAGTCTTCGTCTACTTTCAGATATTCAGCAGCCTTGTCAAGATCTCTCAATACGAAATCGTATGATTCCTTCAGAGTGGCTCTCTTCTGTGGCTCATTGCCGTAATAGTGCTCTGTGAGTACAACGCCGAGTTCCTTCGCAGCCTGCTCATCGCTATCGTAAGCCTTGCAGAAACACTTGATCAGTTCTGAGTAAGCCAGGGCACGGGCGAAGTAAGCCTCGCCCTCATACTGCTCCAACTTATCAAGCTGCTTATCATCATTGGTTGCAGCCTTTACCTTTTCAACATTATCGAGCAGGAAATTGCATCGGTTGATCACATCATAAAGGTCGGCATATACCGCCTTGATGTCGGTGTTGGTAGCCTTGATATCTTTCCAACGGTAGATATCGCCATAGGCATTAGAGTAGCCCTTCACGCAGTACACGAAGTCTGCCTGCAGATCTGGCAGGATTGTCAGATTGCCCGAATAGAGGGCGCTGCTCTTGAAACTGTCGTAGATACCGTACACCAGCTTGTCCATGTCGTCCACCGTGTTGATAGCCTGGTCCATGAGGATAGAATCCTCAGGATACTTATCAAGACAGGAAGACATAGAGAGGGCTAGGATTCCCGACAGGATGTATGTCTTTATATTTTTGATATTCATTTTTTTTCCTTTCTTGGTTAGAATTGCAATTCAACACCCAGAGTAAACTGGCGTGATGCCGGATACTGTGCCTGGTAAATATTGGATGAAACCTCAGGATCCAGACCGTTGAAACCGGTTACGGTGAAGAGGTTCTGTGCCTGACCATAGATTCTGACCATAGAGAAGAAGTTGGTCTTGCGCAACAGACTCTGTGGCAATGAATAGGACAGACTGAGATTCTTCAGACGGAGGAACGATGCATTCTCCAAGAAGCGATCGTCGAGCTGGGTTACCTCGCCCCAACGTGGGATATCGGTAATGTCGCCTGGCTGCTTCCAGCGGTCGTACAACAGACGGTTTGACTGGTTGTAAGCAGTACCGAAGGTTATACCGCTCTCCTCGAAGTAACGGTCGTTGTTAATCACGTAGCGTGTACCAATCCAGCTGAACTGGGCAGAAAGCTGCAAGCCCTTCCAACGGAAGCTTGTACCGAAACCGCCCATCCAAGGTGCATCATAGGTCTTGCCTGTCATCACCTTGTCGCTCTCACGGAACTCGTTGGTCACGTTGCCGTTCTTGTCATACCAGAGCTGCTCACCATTCGCTGGGTTCACACCGGCATAACGGTTCAGGAAGAACTCGCTTACTGAGTGACCTACCACATACTTCAAACCGGTGGTTGAGTTTACATACTCGGTTACACTGTTATAGAGTTCCTTCAATCGGTTCTGGTTGTAAGATACGTTGGCACTTACATTCCAGGTGAAGTCGCGTGTGCGGATTACATCACCGTCAGCACTCAGCTCGATACCCTTGTTAGCCATCACACCTACGTTCTTCCAGCGATAGCCCTCGCCGGTTACGGTATAAGACTCAGGAACGCGCATCAGCATATTAGAGGTACGCTTGTAGTAAGCCTCGAAGCTGAAGTTGATTCTGTCGAGGAAGCCCAAACGGAGGGCGAAGTTGTTTGCCCATGTTGACTCCCAACCCAATTCCTCGTTACCACTCTGTGATGGATAGAAACCGGCAGTATTATCGTAGTTGGCACCACCCGATACCAGAGCCAGGTGATAATAGTTAGGAATCTCAGAGTTACCCGATGTACCGGTACTTACGGCAATCTGGGCTGTGCTGAGCCACTTCATATCCTTCAGCCAGTCGGTCGACTTCACGTTGTACATGAAACCGAGCGACCAGAATGTACCCCAGCGATGATCCTTACCGAAACGTGAAGAAGCATCAGTACGCAGAGAGAAATCGGCATAGTAGAGCTCCTTATAGTTATACTCGCCACGCATGAAGAATGACAGGTAAGAGTAGTCAGAAGATGAATCTGCCCAGCGGCTGGCACGTGTACCTGATGATACGTTGGTCAGGAGATCGCTGGTCTGACCCTTGGAATATACCTGGAAACCATCTGAGTGGAAATTGACAGCCTCCTGACCCAGCATCACGTTGAACGAATGGATATCGTTCAGAGTGAAACGGTAGTTAGCCGTAGTAGTCTCTGTCAGGTTGATGGCATCGCTGCTCTGGCGTGCCGCAGTACCTTGTCCGTGATTTGAAGAGAGACTTGGGAACGACTGGAGGAATGCTGTAGAATGGGTGAAATCGACACCAAACTGAGTACGGATAGTCAGATTCTCTATCGGATAGATTTCAGCATACATGGTAGAGAGCACCTTATATTTCTTGTTCTTGATAGGATTCAAGCCCATGTAAACGATAGGGTTCTCGCTGGTTCCAGCCCAGTTGCCTGCTGAAAGTGAAGCCAGACTGCCATCCTTTGCGTATGGATTCCAGTAAGGCAGCATGAATCGGCATGCTGAGATAGGAGTAACGGTAGTATAGCTACCGTCGTCAGCCTGCTGAGCCTCCTCATAGGCAGCCATGGTGTTGGTACCTACCTTCAACCACTTGCTAGCCTTTACATCTGCATTGGTGCGGATGTTGTAACGGCGGAAGGTTGAATTCTGTGCGATACCGTCCTGATCGTAGAAACCACCAGAAACATAGTAGTTCAAGCGGTCGGTAGCACGGTTGATAGAGAGTTCGTAGCTCTGCAGCGGAGCGCGGTCGTTAAACACCTCGTCCAGCCAGTTTACGTTTACTCTTGAAAGGAGATTGTAATCCTTACCTGTATCCAGACCTACTTCTTTCTCAAACTGGATACGCTCATCGGTATTCATCATTTTCCAGTTGGTCTGTGCCAACTCAGAGAAACCATACTGTGCACGGAGCGTAATCTTCGCCTTGTCCATTGCCAAGCCTCGCTTGGAAGTGATGACAACCACACCATTGGCAGCACGTGCACCATAGATAGAGGTAGAAGAGGCATCTTTCAATACAGAGATACTTTCGATGTCGTTAGGACTCAAAGTATTGAAATCAGAACTTGAGATTGGCACGCCGTCGAGGATAAAGAGTGGCGACTTTCCGGAGTTGATAGAGTTGGTACCACGGATTTGGAAGGTAGCCGCCTTGCTAGGTTCACCCGAAGAAGAGATGACCTGCAAACCAGTACTCTGTCCCTGCAAAGCTTGGTCGAAGCTTGCCGCCGGCACATTTTCTATCTTTTCAGACTTTACGGCAGACACGGAACCCGCAATGGTTCCCTTCTTTCTCACGCCATACGCCACCACAACCACTTCATCCATCATCTTGGAATCCGAAGCAAGGGTGATGTTGAGCGTATTTGTCTGCGCTTTCACAACGTGCTTCTGCGTAACGCAACCCACATAAGAGTAGACAAGCGTAGCCTTCGAAGCACCCTTAATTTCGATGGTATAGTTACCGTCAATATCGGTCACTACGCCATTTGATGTTCCCTCTTGCATAATGGTCACACCAATCATCGGTTCGTTGTCTTCAGCAGACACGACTGTACCCTTGACGCTGAAACTCTGCGCCAAGACCGATTGGATAGACAACAATACAAGTGAGACAAGTAAAAGAGTTAATCTTCTCATCCTTGTTTGTTTCAAGTTTATTAATTAATAATTATAATTTTTTTCTTATTTTTTTCTCGTTTGGTAAAAGCCGAAAGCACTCAGGGCGACACTTCGCCCCTCCATTTATACATTCTTTCACTAATATGCACGCATGGAAATACCTATTTAACTTAAATCGGTGCAAAATTACGAATATTTTCTTATTTGCCCAAGATTATCGCTTAAAATTTAAATGTTTGATATGAAATATCTATGTTTTTTAGCATATTTGCTCATAAATTTAGTTAATTGTCGATTTTTTGTCACATCCGATTACAGTTTGCAAAAACAAGTTCAATACATACTTTTTTTGTTTCTATGCAGCCGTTTTCATAAAGCTGAAATTACGTCCCGACGTAGCTTGTACTACGTCGGGACGTATCTTTTGCTGCGTCGGGACGTAGCAAATGCTACATCGGGACGCATTTTTTACTGCATCGGAACGTATTTTATCAGCTGACGCAGATATCTCGACAAGCCGAAGGATACGTCTCCATTAGCCTACGGAGTCGTATCCGTAACCCAACGGAGTCGTATCCGTAACCCCACGCAGCCATATTCTTAACCCCACGCAGCCATATCTATAGGCAAACGGAAGCACATCATTTATTTACCTCTTCACCTTCATATATTCCGTAGGAGTCATGCCATACTCCTTGGAGAAGCATTTGGAGAAATAACTGCTGTTGGAAAAACCAACGGTATACATCACCTCGGAAACACTGAACTTGCCCTGGCTCAGGAGCTCGGCAGCACGGCTCATACGCATCTCACGGATATACTCTACAGGCGTACGACCCGTTATCGCCTTCGTCTTGCGATACAGCTGTTTGCCACCTATGCCTATCACATCCTGCAACATCGAAACATTGAAGTCGGAATCAATCATGTGCTTCTCTATCGCCTCATTGATCTCTTCGAGCAGACGCTTGTCTGCCCCATCCAACTCGCAGACATTTACTTCCTTCTTTTCCTCTTCAGAAGACTCAGAGCGTGCAGGAACTGGTTCTGAGGATGATGACTCAGGCTCAGATACAGGCGAAGCGGATAACCCAGTAGAAACAGAAGATGACACCTCAGGTATCTTCACATTCAGGTAGCGGACCATCAGAGCTGTCACCTCATCAAATGAATGATGAGCTACGGCAGCCTTCAAATCTTCCGTCAGACGGTTGAAGAAGTCCATACGCATCTGTACCTGCTCCAACACCTCAGCCTTCTGCTTCTGGGCATCAGCCAGTTCCTTGCGCAGAAAATACCAGCTTACCAGCCATGCCACAAACACGATGAGTGCCGTGATATAGAAGAGCTTGCACCACCATGAGAGATACCAAGGCGGCAGGACGGAGATGTCGAGCGAATAAACCTCGGCAGCTATCTTGCCTTCACCATCCACGGCATGAACCGTAAGATGATAATCGCCATACGACAAACCATTGTAGGTGATATCGATGTTGCTCGAGTTCAGATAATGCCAGTCGTGGTCGCTGCCTTCGAGTTTGTAAGCATAAACGGCTGAAGGATGATCAGCAAAAGGAAGGTCGGTGAGCTGCAGGGTGAAGTTGTTCTCATCACTCTTCAGTTCCAAGATTTCTCCACGCTCCTCACAAGCCTGTCCGTTTACGATGATTCCAGCCAGCATCAGGCGGGTAAACTGCTTAGGCTTCTGTGCTACATCGGAACTGATTGCCACATAGCCGTCATTGCCGCCCATCATTACCTCATGAGTCTGTCTGCTGTAACAGATGTTGAGCGGCGCAACAGAAGGAATCATGAAACGCTGGCTCTCGCCCTGTGGATTGATTACGCAGCATTCATTGCCCGATACCACCCATATCTTGCCTTCCACATCGCACATGGTACTTACCTTACCACCAATCTGCCATGTCTTGGAAGAAAAGCTGTTACCCAGCACAGAACCGGCTGCATAATAACAGGTTACCGAATTGTTATCACCCATCCAGATATTGCCCTTGCTGTCTGCCATCAGATAGTTGACAACATCTGAGTTAGCTACCTGCACCACCTTCATATCGTTCGGATTGATGCAGTCGAGACGGGTATAGGTAGAAACCCAAATCCTACCCTTTCCATCCATCACCATCTGACCTACATGCAGACCAGAGAGCGCATTCTTTCCCTTGTCAGAGAAATGCCAGTCGGCTATGGTCTTGCCGCTCAGAAGAGCCGCCTTATCCATCACGAAGACACCGCCCTGATAAGAACCCATCCATATCCTGCCCTTCTTGTCCTGGAGAATATCGTAAGCCCAGGCAGTAGAATACTTGCCACTCTTATCGTAGACGATGAAGTTGCGCATCTGACGGGAACTGCGGTCATAGAAGTTGATGCCATGGTCGGTACAGATCCATACATCGCCGTCATGGTCTTCATAAATCTTGCGTACACGGTTATGACTCAGCGGGAAGGCAGAGCTGTTCTGCTTGTACCATGCCACATTCTGATAACCTTCAGCATTCCGGGTGAAATGAATCAGACCGTTGGTACCGCCCATCCACCATTCGCCGTTGCGGGTCTGGAGCATGGCATGGAGACAGTTGCCCTCACCCGACATCGTAATCTTATCGAGCGATACATAGCGGTAATAGGTATGGGTAGTGAGACGGGAGAGTCCATTGTCAGTACCCACCCATACATTCTGCCATTTATCTACAAAGCAAGCCCAGACGATGTTGTTAGGAATAGAAGCATCATCGCGGGAATCGTGGATATAATGGGTGATGGCATTGGAGAGTGCCATCTGATAGAGTCCGTTATCTGTTCCGATATAGAGATTGCCGGCAGCATCTGTAGAAAGACATTTGATGGAATTGCCGTTCAGAGCTGGAATCTGTGAGAAGTTCCTGAGCTGCAGGTCGGCACAATAGAGAGCGCCCTCGGTACCAATCCAGTAGCATCGGCGCTTGGCATCATAGGCGAGCGCATTGACCAGCGGCTGTTCTCCGGCACGGAGCGGAATCAGTCTGCTGCCGAGATGCAGACCAGCAAGCGAACCTACGAGCAAGCCTCGCGGAGTAGAGAGCAAGGCATAGACATCGCCACCGAAGTCAGTCTTACCACCCTTGATATCGAGCACACGGAGTTCCTTCAGCTGCTTGCGCTTCGCCTCATCGGCAAAAGCCTTCATGGCTGGTGTTTCGGCATATTGATAAGATTGCGTATCGAATTTCAGGATGCCGTTGCCGGTAGCCAGATAGAGCATTCTGCCCTCGAAACCGAGCGCATTGACACGCGTATTGCTGAATGCATGTTCCTGGAAATGGCGGTAGCCATGATAACCATCATAGCTGTAAAGACCGTTGTCGGTTCCGAGCCATATCATTCCATCACTGTCCTGGGTAATGGCACAAACGGACTGAGCACCTTCAAGGGAGGTGTTAACGAAACGCTGCGCATGGATGGCGAGCGAAACAAAGAGCATAGCAATTGCCATGCTGATGCGGTTTATAGGTTCTTTTGACTTCTTCATGTGTGCAAATTTACACAATATTCATGATAACGCCAAAAAATATCGGAGAAAATTCATAAAAAAAAGAATCCCCTGGGAAAAATAGCCGCTGCTATTCCCAGAGGATCCGATATAAACTATATACTTTATAACCAACTGAAATCTGTCTCAGTCATCTTATATTGCCTGGAGCGTAATCGACTTTTCGATATTTCGCTTGCTGTCTTTTACCTTCAGGATGATGTCACCCTTCTGCTTGCTGCTCTGTACGATGACTACGAGTTTGCCGGAGAAGAGTTTCATCTGAGGCTGGGTGAACGGTTCGAGCGATGTGGCATCGCCATTGCAAGCAGCCTTGAAAGTGCCGGCACCACTCACCTCGAAGGTCAGTTCGTCATCGGCAAGCGGACATTCATTGCCGTCCTTATCCTGCAGACTCACGGTGATGAAGGCAAGATCGTTGCCATCGGCATTCAGCAGCACATTGTGCTCATCGGTACAGCCTTCTACCATGCAGGCAATAGGCTCATGATCAGGTGTTTCTACGCTGAACTTCATCTGTGCAGGCTCGCCGGCGGTACGCTTCACGTCCTCGCCCACCTTATCGCCATACTGGTTGTAGGTAACCACGCGAATCTCACCCGGTTCATACTTCACATTGTTCCAGCGCAGACGGTAGCGGTCCAACCGGCTTGACTTGTCCTTGCGA
>OGDY01001872.1_pt1 | contig 21516 bp, 12 predicted proteins | sample 1570341 | NCBI WGS metagenome assembly OGDY01 (sample SAMEA2581972, study PRJEB24529) | metagenome | biome: Human gut stool | place: China | collected 2011 | reverse complement strand
TAATATTCATCTTCTTGTATGGTCAGCATAAATCTTGCTTTATGCTGACCATACTCAAGAAGATGAATATTATAATGGTGGTAGCTTGTCATACGGTGGTGGTGGCGCTCCCGATAACTTTGCCGGATGGATGATGAACTGGAATTATACGGATGCGCAATCTAAAGTGAACGGTGTCACTGTGGCTCCTGTCATTCGTGTGGCAGAGCAGGCTTATGGTCGCCCTTGGACTCGTATGGCTCCTCCTCATGGGGTGTTTACTCGCACTTTCGCTGATAAAGTGAATGACTCTCGTTATGATGGAACTTTCACGACAGTATATCGTGGAAATTGGTCAACCAATGGTGCCAATTGGGATGCAGTGGAAAACGCCAACGGAATGATGGTAAAAGAAGGGGAACCAATTTTCTCTTTCTTGCTTGAAGAGGATCCTAACGTTGCCTATGGTTCCAATTTGGGTAATTTAGGCGCAGGTACTCTGCCCGGACGCGCCGATTGGGTAATGAATCCCAGTGGAATTAGCCGTCGTATATTTCCTGGACTGTGGAAATTAGGTCCGTATCGTACGGATAACGGTACAGGTACAGGCCAGCCGAATGCAGGTAGTACTCGTCCTTACAATATAGCTAAGTTTTCTGAACTTTATTTGGTGGCTGCTGAGGCTGCAGTAGAGGGTGCGACTACTAAGAGCGGAAAGAATGCGCGCGAACTGGTGAATGTTCTTCGTGCACGTGCCGGTAAATGGACATTCAGTAATGCTCTTAATGCAGAAGTATTGGAAGACCATAGTGCGGAAATGGTTGCCGCCACTCCGGTTACCATTGATATCGACTATATTCTTGATGAACGTTCACGCGAGTTCTTTGGTGAGGGTTATCGCTGGTTCGACCTTGTTCGTACACAAAAGTGGAATGAATATGCTGATGAGTATGTGATTTGTGGAAACGATAAGGGAGATCATACCCCGAAAACTTACCGTCGTACTATCGAAGCGTTCCATTATCTTCGTCCCATTCCGCAAGGACAATTGGACGGTATGGAAATGACCAAAGAAGAAAAGATGGCCTATCAGAATCCGGGATACAGAGATTGAACCGGAATGTATAGACTTTTACGACAATTTATTAATGTACGTATGCAAGATTGACCTATAAGGGGTTAACAATTAGGTCGCTTAGTTTGATATTCTTACTTTTTGATCAAAAGGTAATTGTGGATTTTCTAAAATTCAAAAAGAGAATATAGAACTGAGCGACCTATTATTACCGGTAAACTTTCAGGCTATTGCTGTTAAACTATTGTGCTTATACTGATAAACCCGACAGTCTGCTTTATTTCATTCCACTTTATTTTTCTCCATGGTATCCACGATATTGGACTTTGCGTTGTTGGCACTCTGTTCCATATAGATAGTGGGCGAGACACCGAATAATTCCTTGAACGCTGTCGAAAAATGAGTGGTGTTGGCAAAACCTACCGCCTCTGCCACTTCCGTGATGTTATGGTGTTTCTGTGCAAGTAGGAGGGCAGCTTGTTTCAACCGGACATTGCGTATAAAGTTGCGTGGTGATTGGTTGGTGAATTCTTTTATTTTGCGATATAAGTGTACACGACTGATTCCTGCTTCTGCTGCAATCATTTCCACGCTGAGATTTGGGTTTGCCATTTCCTTGTTAATGATGGCCATTACACGTGCTATTAGCTTTTCATCCGGTGATTGAACCTCAATCGGTTGTACCTTATCTGTTTGTTCCATACTTCCGTTAAAGGTGTTTTTTATCAGTTCGTGCCTGTAGATGACATTTCGGATTGTTTTTTTCAGAACGTCTATATTGAACGGTTTTGTGATATAGGCATCCACTCCTCCTTCTAAAGCCTCCAGATTACTTTCTTCATTAATTTTGGCAGTCAGCAGGATGACCGGAATGTGGCTGACAAGAATGTTTTGTCTTATTTTCCGGCAGAGGGTCATTCCATCCATTTCCGGCATCATGACATCACTGATAAGGGCGTCGGGTGCATCCTTTATGATTTGCTCAAAAGCTTCTTGTCCATTGTTACATTCAGTTATGTGGTAGTCGGGGGTTAGTTCCTGACGTATGTATCTGCGTATCTCTTCATTATCATCTGCTATCAGTATGCGATATTTGGTTTTGGTGCGTATTCTTTCTTTTTCCTCATTTTCAGGTAAGAATATGGGTAACACCGGATTATTGTCAGATGCGATCTGTCCTTCAGTGTTAGTTTCTTCTATTTCCTCCGGTTTCAAGTGTTCTTTTCCTAATGGCAGGCGAATGATGAATCGGCAACCGGCTTTTTCTTTATTATTTTCGGCATGGATTGTTCCTTTATGTAATTCAACTAGCGATTTGGTCAAATGTAGACCGATTCCGGTACCTGAATTATTTAATCTGTTGGCAACTTGATAAAAACGGTCGAAAATACGTTCTATTTCTTTTTCGTCAATACCCGTACCGCTATCTTCTATTACAATCTTAAAATAAGCTGGTTTTGTTTCGTACGCTTCATGTGTTTGCAGGTAGATATTGATTTCTCCTCCTGATTCGGTGAACTTAAATGCATTTGAGAGTACATTGAATATGGCCTTATCAAGATTTTCAGGATCTATCCAGGCACGTAGTTCTTCTGTATCGGGATGGAAGTTCAAGCTAATCTTTTTGGCATTTGCCTGATATTCGAAGCTACTGGATAGATTACGTATAAACTCTACTATTTCTACTTCTCTAAATTTCAGTTGCATCTGGCCTTTGTCAAGCTTGCGGATGTCCAGTAGCTGATTCACCAATTGGAGGAGACGTCCAGCGTTACGCGAGATGGTTTGGTAGTTTTTTTGGCGTTCTTCGTTTCTGTCCTTGCTCATTAGTTTTTGCAGGGGGCTGAGGATAAGGGTGACCGGGGTACGGATTTCGTGAGAGATGTTGATGAAGAATTGTAACTTGGCCTCGTTGATTTCTTCAGCATGTATGTGTTCTAATAATTTTTGGTGAACTTGATAGCGATGGCGTATCTGTGCGCCAATGATGTAAATTATGGTCAGTGCTATCAGCAGGTACACTCCTTTGGCCCAATTTGATGCATACCATGCGGGAGAGATATTGACAATGAAATTTTTAGGTTCGGAATAGAAAGTCTAATCTTTGGCCTTGATACTGAACTTGTAAGTGCCGGGTGTCATGTCATTAAAAGATATCCGGTTAATACCTGATTGCATAGTCACCCACTGTCCGTTGTTGACTGAGTACATATAAGTAATGCGTTCAGGATTGAAGAATTCCATGACAGAAAACTCCATGCTGAAAGAATTATGTTTGTGCGACAGATTGAACTGTTGAGCATTCATAACGGAGGTTTCTATGATTCTTCTTCCTTCGGACAACGTATTACTGTTGACGCTTTGATTGTGTATATAGAAACCGGTGAGATGCACGGAAGGAGTGGTAGCTATATCTTTTATTTCTGCAGGATTAAAATAGGTAACCCCGTTAATTCCACCGAACAGAATATGTCCGTTGTTGTCGGTACAAACGGCTCTTTTGCTGAACTCATTACCTTGCAGGCCATCATTGGCATAATAAGGGGTAAAGTTGCCTTTTTGTGGGTTGTAGCGTGCTATCCCGTGGTTGGTACTGAACCATAAAGCGCCATTGATATCTTGGGTGATGGCGCATATGATGTCACCAGGCAGTCCGTCTTTTTGTGTGTATTCACGTATTTTATATTCTTGGGGATGCATGGCTTTCAGCCCCTCCGATGTGCCTATCCATATAGTGCCTTCTTTGTCTTCATAAAGGGAATGGATGACGGAATTTGGAAGGAGTGTATTGGTGTTGAAAGCGGTGGCAAGGTGCATGGTTTTCAGGTCAAGGCAACCCAGCCCGTCATAAGTGCCGATATAGAGTCTTTCGTCATGACTGTGTAACAGGCTGGTTATCCAGTAACCGGGCAAGAAGTTGCCGGTTGCATAGTATGTACTGTCTTCTTGTTCATAGCGATGCAAGGTTTCGGTGTTTAGATCTATGTAGTAAAGTCCGTTACCCATGGTGCCTATCCAGAGTCGGTCGTGTTTGTCTTCTGCAAAGCTGTATACACGCAGTTTCCCTTCTTTGCTGTCTGCATCGGTTTTTCTTTTGAAATATTGGCAATGGCCGGTTTCTTTGTCAATCTTAGCCATACTTTGCATGTATGAACCTATCCAAAGATTCTGACGCGAGTCTTCGTAGATACTCATGATGGTTGAAGGTACTGAGCCGGTTTCCTGTGTAGGAGGGAAGTGGACGGTATGTTTACCATTCTTTTCCACTTTGTATAAACCATCGTTGTCTGTACCTATCCATAATGTGCCGTCATGATCGTTACAGACAGACATAATACAATTGGAACCGATGATATTGTTTCGTACGGATTTGTATCCTATATATTGAAAACCATTGGCAATGGCAGGAATCAGCAATACCCCTTTTTGGAAGAATCCCAACCACAGATTGCCGAAACGGTCTTTCATAATGGAATGAATTTTTGACTTGTCAAGGTTGAAAGTGGTGATGTTTAACTGATTTTCTGTGATAGTGCGACTTTGAATGTTATATACTTTCAAACCGTATCCGTCAGTTCCAATGTATATTTCGTCCGGCGTGGCAAGAAGAAGACTTTTGACAGGTAATTCAGGGTGATTGGCATAGATGATGGGTTCAAATAAGTCGAGAGTTGGATTATATTTAAGTAGTCCTTTACCTAAGGAACCAATGTAAATCTGTTTGTCGGGGGTCTCACAAATACTACTAATGGTATATTCTGATTCGTTTGCCCCTTTCTGATAGCAGTGTAGTTGTTGGTTCCGGTCTATTCTGAAAATTCCATTTTCACCGGCACTTATCCATAGGTTACCATTACGGTCTTCGTGAAGCGCATTTACGATGGGGATAGGGATTCTTTTCTCCATGCTAATTCCGACCAGTCCTTTATGGGTGTTTGTAATCTTGAACAATCCTTGACCGGCGGTACCCACTAATAAATCTCCGTTACTCAGTTCTTCTATGGCGGCTACGTTAGGCTCTACTATTATACCATCTTGCAGAATCAGTGGGATATCGGTAAAGCGGTCGGCATCAGCACTGTAGTGTTGTAATCCACTTAATGTTCCTACAAAACACTCCTTCTTGCTGCTTTCAAAGACACAACGTACATAATTGTTTGCTAAGGAGTGTTCATCGTTTTTGTCGCTTTTGTAGATAGAGAATTTGGCACCGTCATATTTGTTTAGTCCATCTTCTGTGGCAATCCAGATAATTCCGTTATGGTCTTGATAGATAGAATTTATCATGCTGCTCGATAACTCCTGATCTGCTGTAAATAGGCGACCTGTTTGTCCGTAGCACAATATAGACATCCATGCATAGAAGATACATAGTATAATAGATTTTTTGTTCATAAGGTTCTTTTTTTATATAGCAAGCAAATGTAGTAATTATTTTGTTATTTATGTAACTAACTCTTCTTTTGTATGAAAATATAGGGTTGGGGCATAGTTTATGTGAGTTGTATGAGCTGTGATGAAAGTAGATCATATAGTTTAAAAGCAAATAATTCTATTTATTTTTTGTTTATTTCGTTTCAAATCAATACTTTTAGACTTTCAATCAACCTTTTAATACGAATAACACCATGGACAGTTTGCTTTTCTGGCTGATTCCGGCCGCTTCCGTTTTAGCTCTCTGCTTTGCTTACTATTTCCATAAGCAAATGATGAAAGAGAGTGAGGGTACTCCGCAAATGATAAAGATTGCCGCCGCTGTGCGTAAAGGCGCGATGTCTTATCTGAAACAACAGTATAAGATAGTTGGCTGGGTATTTCTGGGACTTGTGATCCTTTTCGCTATTATGGCTTATGGTTTCGATGTACAGAATCGTTGGGTACCGATTGCTTTCCTGACGGGCGGTTTCTTCTCCGGACTCTCCGGATTCCTCGGTATGAAGACGGCAACGTATGCTTCGGCACGCACAGCAAATGCTGCCCGTAGTTCACTGAATGCGGGATTGCGCGTCGCTTTCCGTAGCGGTGCGGTAATGGGACTGGTTGTAGTGGGCTTGGGCTTGCTCGATATTTCTTTCTGGTATCTGTTATTGAATGCGGTTATACCGGAAGATGTTTTGACTCCGACTCATAAACTCTGCATCATCACTACCACCATGCTGACTTTCGGAATGGGTGCTTCCACACAAGCGCTCTTTGCCCGTGTAGGTGGAGGTATTTATACGAAAGCTGCCGATGTAGGTGCCGACCTGGTAGGTAAGGTTGAGGCCGGTATTCCCGAAGATGACCCGCGTAACCCTGCAACGATTGCCGATAACGTAGGTGACAACGTAGGCGATGTAGCCGGTATGGGTGCAGACCTCTATGAAAGCTATTGTGGCTCTATCCTAGCAACTGCCGCTCTGGGTGCCGCTGCCTTTATTCATACGGGAGATACGGCCATGCAATTCAAAGCTGTTATAGCTCCGATGCTGATTGCAGCCGTAGGTATTCTTCTTTCTATTATCGGTATCTTCGCAGTACGTACCAAGGAGAATGCGAAGATGAAAGACCTGCTCGCTTCGTTGGCTCTCGGTACGAACCTAAGTTCCGTACTGATTGTAGTGGCTACGTTCTTTATTCTTTGGCTATTGAAACTTGATAACTGGATGTGGATATCTTGTGCCGTTATAGTCGGTCTGGTAGTCGGCATCATCATCGGACGTTCTACGGAATACTATACCTCACAATCTTACCGTCCTACCCAGAAGTTGAGCGAAAGCGGAAAGACTGGCCCGGCTACGGTAATTATTTCCGGTATCGGTTTGGGTATGTTGTCTACTGCAATTCCTGTGATTGCTGTGGTAGTCGGTATCATTGCTTCCTACCTGTTTGCATCGGGGTTCGATTTCAATAATGTAGGCATGGGACTTTACGGTATCGGTATTGCCGCCGTAGGTATGCTTTCTACCCTGGGCATCACGCTTGCTACGGATGCTTACGGTCCTATTGCTGATAATGCGGGCGGAAACGCTGAAATGTCCGGTCTGGGTGTGGAAGTGCGTAAACGTACGGATGCCCTCGACTCTTTGGGTAATACTACTGCCGCTACCGGAAAGGGCTTTGCTATTGGTTCGGCTGCACTTACGGGACTTGCCCTGTTAGCCTCTTATATTGAAGAAATCCGTATTGGACTGACCCGTTTGGGAACCACGGAATTAGCGCTTCCCCATGGGGATGCCGTGGCTCTTCAGGATGCCACCTTCTTCGACTTCATGCATCATTATGATGTGACGCTGATGAATCCGAAAGTACTTTCGGGTATGTTCTTGGGTAGTATGATGGCATTCCTCTTCTGCGGATTGACAATGAACGCTGTTGGCCGTGCTGCCGGTCACATGGTGGATGAGGTACGCCGCCAGTTCCGTGAAATCAAGGGTATACTTACCGGTGAGACAGAACCGGATTACGAACGTTGTGTAGCTATCTCCACAAAGGGGGCGCAACGTGAAATGGTAGTTCCTTCGCTGATAGCCATTTTAGCTCCGATTGCTACGGGACTTATCTTTGGTGTTCCCGGTGTGCTGGGCTTGCTGATCGGTGGGTTGAGTAGCGGTTTCGTTCTTGCCATCTTTATGGCGAATGCGGGCGGTGCATGGGATAATGCAAAGAAATATGTGGAAGAAGGAAACTTCGGCGGTAAGGGTAGCGAAGTACATAAAGCTACTGTGGTAGGCGATACGGTAGGTGACCCATTCAAAGATACTTCCGGTCCGAGTTTGAATATACTTATCAAGCTGATGAGTATGGTAGCTATCGTGATGGCCGGACTGACGGTTGCGTGGAGCCTCTTCTAAGGAAAGTTGCCTGAAAAAACAAGGGGTGAGGAAACTTAATAAATAAGCCATCTGTCAATGTGGAAAAAATCATTGACAGATGGCTTTCTTTTTATCGAAGAAATTCATACCGTCCGGCAGTACCTTCAAAAGAAAGGATACCATCGTCTGTACGAACTTCCAGCGCGGGAATATATACCTTGCCGTCTTTCTTGATTTGCCAGGTTCCCGGAATAAGGTCGGTAATGACAAACTTCATAGTTTGGCTGCCACTTACCGCGAAATCAAATTTACCGGGCAGTGGTTGGCTGTCTTTGCTGAAGGTGACGACGCGGTCGGCTATCTGCACGCCTACTATTTTATCTGCATCGATGCGTTTTACTTCATTCATTTGCAGACAGGTGTTGTCGGCTACTTGCATTACATTCAGAAAGTAATTTTCGGCAGCAGCGGTTGCAGGTGATATTTCTACACGCCATGCGCCTCTTTCGTTGGCGTCGTCGGGACGTCTCGGCATGGCATCGTTGGCATAATTGGTGCCGAATACCCAAAACTCTTTTCCTTTTCCACCGATTTTCTCTATCCGTGCATCTTGAATTTCGGGGAGCAACACTTGATTTTGTAACATGCCGGTGTCTTCGTTTTGGGTGCGTTTGACGGTGAAACGGTTACTTTCTATTATGGGCTCTTCTATACTGTGCAGCAACCAGAACTTCTTGAACTGAGGGTCGGAAGAGACAACTTTATCAAACACGATTAAGGCGGCAGGCACTTCGGTAGCGTGCAGGTTGAGGAAAACAAAAGATCGTTTCGCTTCTTTTACTTTGTCTGTATAGGCTTGCGTGATGTCACCTTTCAGATAAGAATAGTCAGGTTTATTGGCATCGGGGCCAAAACCATGTCCCAGGACTTTGCCTGTAGTATATTCCTTGCTCAATAAATCTTTAAAAGAGCGGCAAGTCTCCCAGCGGTCACCCGGCATGCGTTGTCCGCCGTCATTATCGGCAAATTCTGTTTTATCTTGTCCGCCATAATTCCAGCTGGCGAATTTCTCGTTCGGGTTGTATACTAACAATGAGTTATGGGCAATGGTACGTTTGAAGAAATTTTTGTTGTGCGGGCTGTTATATCCGCCGGAACTTCCTTGGTAAGCTCCGGCATCTATTGCCAACGGGCCCTTATAATAAAGTTGGAACGAACCACCGTCCATGTGTTGATGGTTACCAAAGAATTGTTCATTGATTTTCATTTCGGCAATCACGCTGTTTTTGTCCCATGCCGTACGCGCTATCATCCACCCGAAAGGTGAGCCTGAGTATCGGGTCAGCGGCAAGTCATCAGGAGCCTTGGCTTTCAAATCAAAATCTCTCCACAGTATCTCGAAGATAAGGCAGTGGCTTTCTAATTTGGGTTTGAGTTCGTATTCGTAAGCCAGATAATTGTCTTTATAGAAGCTGGAAGCGAGCATGGCGGGCAGGGAGTAAGAAGGAATGTTTCTTTTGTTAGGATTCGTATCGCCTGCGGGCATTACTTGTCCGTCCGGACGACGGCGGTACAGGAAGTCGTACGGTACGAATTGTTGTGCGGGATTGTAGATTGCGCCGGCTCCCATACGATCCAGAATCCATAAGGAGAACAGGTCATTGCTGAAACGCACATTGACATAGCTTGTTCCCTGATGATAATTATGACCAGAATAGATGTAATTTCTTACCGGCAAGTAATCCTTGTACAGCATTCGGATGACATGGAGGTACATATCCGGATATTCGTCGTAGATAGCAATACCGGCTGAAAGCATGTCCCGCAAGATCATCCATTCGGACGAGTGTCCGGCTATGGGTTCGTTATTTTTGGGCGGATAACCGCATTCCATGGTCTTGGAGATTCGGATGAACGATTCTATATAGGCTTTCTTTTCCGATTCTTTCATCTGGTCGTAGCACCAGTCATATACCATCGCGCCGCACATCAGCATGACTCCGCTGGCGCGCGATAAGTCTTGTTTGGTTCCGAAATTGGTATGCTGCAATGAATCGAGCATGGAAGTGATGGCGCGTCTGGCTTGCTTCTTGTCACCATATACCAGATAGTCGAGAGCTTGTACTTGTACACGGCTGGTTACTCCCCGCATCTCGAAGTAGTAGCGGAAGCCTCTGTCGGTTACTTTTGCCTCTTCCTCTGCGGTGCGGTCTATACCAAGTTTGCGCAAGGTTGCCAGGTTTGCTTTTACTTGCGGGTGATCCATCCGTTTCTTTAAATCCGGTAAATTGGCGGGACGTACATAGAGTCGGGGGTGAGTTGAGGGAGGAATGGGGATGGTGATGTCCTCGAATTTCTCCCAGGTTACTTCATCTCTTTTCTGAGCACCGGCTTCCAGACAAAAGATGAAGAGAAAACTCGCTGCTAAAAGAAAATTTTTCTTCATGGTTGCTGTTCTATAGATTAATAAAGTACTTGTTCATGCATGATATACGGTGTGAAAACCATATACTCTGTTTACAAATGTAGAACATTCAACCATTACCTACATCATTATAAAACAACAAAATACTGCCGGTGCAGCATTCTGAGACATAAGTGACATTCTCCGAAACAATATTAGCGTAGCTGTGAAATCATAGAGGGATAGATTTCCAAGAAAAGCTATCCCTCACGCAAGAATTACTTCCCGTAATCATCGTACATCATCAGCAGATGGGAGGAACTCCAACTGAAGTGCGGTGCTTTCAATCGTTCTCCGGTATGCGTACCGTAGTTCTCGTGGATGGGCGCTCCTTCTTTCAATCCGTTCAGGCGGTCGAATACCTGCAAGGTATATTCATCGGCCAGTTTATGATAACCATAGTTGCGGAGTCCGCGAATGGCAAAGTAAGTCTGGTCCAGCCAGATGGGGCCACGCCAATAGCCGCGCGGGTTATACTTGGGATTGTCTGCGGCGATGGTGGGGAAGGGGATATAAGTGGAGAACTTCGCGGGGTCTTGCAGTATGGGCAACATGCTATCCACCTGCGATTGCGTGGCAATCTGTGTCCACAGCGGAGTATAAGCTTCGCATCCCGGTTCTTCGATGAAGGAACCGTCTTTCAGGCGGCGGTCGAAGAAGAAATTGAGTTGCTTGTCGAAGAAGTAATCTGCTACTTTATCGCTATAATCGGGACCGTCGAAAGCCACGTTGAGCAGCCCGGCAAACTTCTTCAGCAGTTTGCACTCCAAGGCCAGATAAGCATTCAGGTCTACGCTTTCCTGGTTCATGCTCCAGGCATCATCGGCTCTGTCGTTCTTCAACATTACGGCGTTGTCAAAACGAATGGCATTGTCCATGCCGCTTTCCCATGCGGCAGCTTCCAGTGTGCCGTCTGTTGCACCGTACTCACACATGCCGTTGCGGTTGTGATCGCGTTTCTCGTACCACCATTTGTAGTAAGAAAGCAGTTGCGGGTACATTTCGGCAACGAAAGCGGTGTCGCCTGTATGCGTGAAGATTTCGTCTACCGCCCAGCACACCAAAGGCGGTTTGCTGTCGCGGGCATTGTTTTCCGACGGGTCGGTGTAGATGCAGTCGATAACCATGCCGTCCGGTTGCTGATAATCGAACATGGCGCGGATGTTGTTCTTTGCCAGTTCAGGGTCGAATTTAGCGGTTCCGGCACTGAAACGCCAACTGTCCCATGCCCAGAAACCCACAAAGTAGCCTACGGCGTGGCTCGGGACAATACCTTCGTGAAGCAGTCCGCCGCGATGCGTGCGCCAGTTGGAAATAAGGGTGGTGACGGCTTTCACGGCGATACGGTCGTATTCGGGCTTCGAGTTCTTTGAGGGAGTTTGTCAGGGAGCGGAAGGTGGCGGCTTTCACGGCGATACGGTCGTATTCGGGCTTCATGTCCTTGCGCAGTATCTTGGTCAGATAACCCTCCCAGCGTTCGGCATTGGCTTGCAATGCTTTTCCGGGATTGTTGAGCAGGGTAGGGATATTCTGCAATCCGGCGGTCATCTCTTTTTCCGAGGTGAAGAAGGAAATGGCTACATGGACGGGATATCTGGGACTGTGAACAAGGGCTGTGTAGTTGTTTTCCGTCCGGGAAAGTGTCACGTCGGGGGTAAATGTTACGGTCACGCTTTCTCCGCTGGGGTGGCGGGCAATGACGGAGTTTTGCTCTACGGTGACGGTGACGTTTTTTCCCCATTGACTGCCTGTCAGAAGCAGGTCTTCCGCTTTATCGGACTCTATGCGCAGGAGGGCGGTTGAGGCGTCTGCAAAGTTAAGTCGTTGCGTGATGCTCCCTGCATCGGAGTGGGCGGACATATAGAGCTCGCCGGGGAAGTAGCAGGTAGAGTCGGGAATGAAGCTGGCAGAAGCATTTCCGGCGAAATCTACTGTGACGGCGGACTGTGCCATCCATTGGCGGCGGAACATATCCAGACTGAACGGACCGCAGAAGCCGTTCACCCATTGTGCCTTTTCGGGCAGGGTGAAGCCCATCCATGAACCGGCGTCTGTGAACCAGCCGTAGCAACGGTGCAGGGTGTCGGGAGTGTAGGCAATATCCAGTATGTTATTGAAGGTGTACCTTTGCTCCGCAGTTTTTTTACTACCGGAGGTGCAGGCGGTGAGGCCTGCAACCAGTAGCGTAAAGCAAATGATGTGTATAAACTTGTGTTTCATATTCCTTATTATTACGGATTTAATAATTACTTTTTGGGGGGATAATTGATAATTAGGCTGCGCTATATTGTGCTTAAACAATCGTTCCGAGAATTAAATAAATTCCGACATCTGATACAGGCGGGAGAAGACCTAAATGAGCGTCGTTGACACTTAGCACAAGTATCCCTGATACTTAGCACAAGTGTGCCCGACACTTAGCACAAGTATCGTTGATACTTAGCACAAGTCTCCCGCCCCCTTCAGAATAGCCTGTAGGACACATATTACTTAGAAAGCAGAATATATGGTATTTTTTCAATTCCTTACATATTTAATTTTAGGCTATGTGCCCCTAAATTATCATTTATCCCTTAGAACCAGCACTTATGCGCCTGTTCTGCTGCATCATCCTTAGCTCCGAGTGGCAGCAGCGTGAAGCTGTACTTCCATTCGTGCGGTGTGATGGTGTATTCCGGGTGCACTTGTGCCCCCCACGTATTGTCACCACCTACGCCCATCTGCTTGTGGTCGATGTTCAGCCACACCATATCTTTCTTCACTATGCTTCCCCCGTGGCGGCGTTCCACCTGCGAAGGGCGGTACTCGATATCTTCCATCGGGAAGTTCCAGGCACTGATACTTAGCGGTTCTTCTCCCGTAACGAGCAAACCGTCACCATCGGCATTGCGCAGTGCAACCCAACGTACATCGCAATGATTAGCTGTTTCCTGAGCACGCACATACGGATGAAACTGTTCCCAAACCGTCGCGCTGTACAGTCCTACCAATGCTCCCGTCTTCCGGTCTGCATAGTTTTCCTGTGGTCCGCGTCCCAGCCAGGACATCCTTTCATATTCAGCCGGAAGTATCATGCGCATACCCAGACGAGGCATTTCGTTCAACGCCTGTTTGCCGGGAGTGAAGTGCATGCTCACGCGGACTGCTCCGTCAGGATGAATATCGTATATTGTTTGCAGCTTCGAGTCTTGCGCTTCCATCTTATAGGTAGCGGTAAGGGTAACTGTCTGTTGATTTTCCGTTATATCCAGGTTCTCCAGTCTGGCATCCTGTCCGGCAGTCTTCCAAGTGAGACAACGGTATAGATGTCCGTTCGGAATATCATTGTCCGTCAGCGGACGCCAGAAGTTGGATTGCAGACCTTCTTTTATCAGATTCTTTCCATTGTAACTCAACTCTGTCATTCCACCGCTTTGAGCCGAGAAAGCTATCCGGAAGTTGTTTCCTGTCAGAGTGATGGCGTCATTGTTGCGGTCTACGGTCAGTTTACCGTTAGCTGGCTGAATGGCTTTGCTGGCAGGGACGGAAGGCAACGCCCATTGTTCGATGGCGGCCTCGTGTCCTTTCGGGATTAACGGCGCTTCGTTTTTGGTGAATGCGCGCAGGGTAAGGAAGTACTCTTTGCCATCGGCAGGCAGTGCTTTCAGAGGCAGTTCGATGTTGACAGAGCTTCCCGGTGCGATTGCTGGGAAATCCATTTCACCGCTTTGTACCGCTTTGCCGTCACATTCCACTGCCCAACGCAAGGTATATCCTTCCAGACCGATGAAGTCGTGCCGGTTGGTAACCTTTATTTTATTGGGTGTGAAAGCAACCGGTTCAAAGTGGATATATTGAAGCACCTTTTTCACCTCATAGATATGCGGGTGCGGAGTGCGGTCGGCAGCTACCAGACCGTTGGCGCAGAAGTTGGAGTCGTTGACGATGCCTACAAATCCCATGTCTCCACCAAAAGCCCAGATGTCACGGTTATCCTTATCTTTGATAGCGAATGTCTGGTCTACCCAGTCCCAGATGAAGCCGCCTTGCAACTGGTCGTACTTATAAATCAAATCCCAGTAATCCTGGAAGTTTCCTACACTGTTGCCCATGGCATGAGCGTATTCACACATAATCATAGGACGCTTGTCGCGCTGATTGATATGGCGGCGCAACGACCAGATGCGTGCATACATCGGGCAGTATATGTCACTCTTGGCATCATAACCGCCACCCTCGTATTGTACCGGGCGGGTAGAATCTACCTTCTTCGTGTAATCGTATAAGGTTTCGAAATGCTTACCATAGCCGGACTCATTGCCCATAGACCAGGTGACGATAGCTGTGCAGTTACGGTCGCGTGCAATCATGCGGCTCATGCGTTGCATGAAAGGAAGTTCCCAATCCGGATAATTGGCCAGCGTGCCATCCTTGTGGTCCTGCATGCCGTGGCTTTCGATGTTGGCTTCATCCACCATATACAGGCCGAATTCCGTGCAAAGCTCATACCACGCATAATTATTCGGATAGTGGCAGTTGCGCACACCGTTCAGATTGAATTGCTTCATCAACTGAATATCGTGTATCATGGAAGCTACGCTGATGGTACGTCCTTTGTGCGGATCGTGTTCGTGGCGGTTCACTCCCTTAAAGAGCACCGCTTTTCCGTTAATCATCTGCATGCCGTTGCGCATCTCCACCGTGCGGAAACCAAAAAGTTGGGTGAAAGACTCCAACGGCTTTCCTTGTGCATCAAAGGTGCTGACTACCAGTGTATAGGTATTGGGCGTTTCGGCATTCCAGGCACGAGCGTCCGGGAAAATCTGTTGCTGGCTAAATAAAGTGTCCGTAGGAGAAGAGACGGTTTTCTTCTGGTTATAAATCACCTTTCCTGCATCCAGCACTTTTACTTCAACGGTTTCTCCCGCTTTCGGCTGATGGAGGATGACATCCAGGGTGAGTTCTCCGTCTTTATAATCATTTATCAGTTCGGCAGTCATCCGGAAGTCGCGCACGCGGCTTTGCGGACGGGCGTAGAGATAAACATCACGCTCGATGCCGCTGTATTTCCAGTAATCCTGTCCTTCAAGGTAAGAGCCGTCGCTGTAACGGAATACCTTGACGGCAAGTTTGTTGCTGCCTTTTTTCAGGAGCTTCGTAATGTTGAAGTGAGACGGCAGGCGGCTGTCTTCGGCATATCCGGCAAGTTCGCCGTTCACCCATACGTAGTAGGCGGATTCCACTCCCTCAAAGTCGAGGAAGATATCCATACCTTCCCAACCGCCGGGAACCGTGAATTCGCGGATGTATGCTCCCACCGGATTGTAATCGGCTGGCACATGCGGGGGATTGGCAGGGAATGGATAACGGGTATCCGTATAAATAGGTGCATCGAAGCCTTGCAACTCCCAGCTTCCGGGAACTTGTATTTTGCTCCACTTCCGGGTGTTGTATCCCGGTTTGTGGAAGTCTTTGGGACAAAGTTCGTTGTTCTTTGAGAACAGGAACTTCCAAGTACCGTCCAGCGAGATGCGGCGTTCGGTGGCAGGATTTACGTTGAAACGTACATCCGCAGGCAGGGAGTGTTGCTTCAGGGCGTTGGCCTCATTCGTAAACGGAATGAAGTGCGCATGCATTGGCTCTCTGTTTATCTCATTGACTTGCGGGTTCTGCCAAGGTTCATTGTCGGCAAGCATATTACTGCAAATCAGTAAGGCGGAGATGAAAGAATATAATTTAAGTTTCATGATATCAATCAGATTAAGTGTTTATATCGAACAAAACAGGGTCACAAGAAACGGGACACTGAAATCGACCACGAACCCGTGGAAGATGGAGACAACTACAAATTGTTGTCCGGCCGTTCGTGTAATGATGGGCAGTGTGGTGTCCATCGTGGTTGCACCTCCGGCTGAGATGGGGGCGAGGTTACCGAACCAGCGCACCAGCAAGGGGGCAGCCAGTAATGTCAGTATCTCGCGGCTGATGTTGGCGAGCAGTGCGATGGTTCCCAATTCGGCTCCTTTATATTCGGTGATGAAGATACTGGAGAGTGAGTAGTAGCCAAAGCCCGAGCCTACAGCCAGGCAATCCGTCAGGGAACGGTGTGTCAGTATCAGGCTGACTGCGGCAGAACCTGCCAGCGTACCCAGAATGGTCATGATAGGCAGGAATATCAACCGTGGATTGAGTGAACGGAATTTTTTCAACGTTTGCGGGTCGTTGCCTACACTTAGCCCTACACTGAACATCAGTGCGCAAAGTGCATAAAAGCTGACTTTACTATCTATTACGATATCGATAGGTATCAGGTGAAAGACTCCGCAGAGTGTTCCCAGCACAAAAAAGCCGACTATGATGAGACTCCCTTTCATGCCCGGCCTCCTTTCCGTTTGTATAAAGCTCTCCACAATGCCCAGGCAGCAATCACGCTTCCCAAAGTTCCGCCTATGGTGAGTATGACGGCTTCGAGTCCGATGGTATGAAGTCCTTTGATAATCTGTTCGTTTCCTCCCACTTCAATACCCAGTATGAAGAGGAGTAACCAGATGAGCACTGTAATGACTTTGTGGATTCCGCTCAGATTCCGTTTCCGTAAGAGGTAGCCCAGCAGCATTCCTGTGAGCATTAGTCCGATGATTGTAAACATATCTATGTCGTTTTTGGGGGCAAAGATAGGGTTTTTAAAGGTAAACAAGGATGCATCAAAATCACTTTGTGCAGCACTTCTGACACATCCTTGTTTGGTTATGTTAGAGAAAATCACTCGTTTATCTCATTGTTAGTCTGGATTTCCATCAAAGGGATGGGCAGGAATGAGTGCGTGGAAGAGTTGAAGTTTGTTCTTCCGTCCGCTTTCATAGCTTCGTCCAGCTTGCCCCAGCGGCGGAGGTCGTAGAAGCGGGAGTTCTCCAATGCAAACTCTACCAGACGTTCGTGTTCGATTTGGGCTTTAACCGCTTCATAGTCGCTTCCCGTCATGGCCGGCAGTTTACCGTGAATACGGCGGACATCGTTAATCAGGGGAATAGCCTTCTCCGGATGCTTTTGTTCGTTGTAAACTTCTGCCTGCATCAACAGCACGTTGGCATAGCGCATTAGAGGCATGTTGGTGCCCACAGCGCTTTGTTTCTGCTCATCCCAAGTTGCGGGCATGTATTTGCGGAAATTGTACTGCGTAACGGAAGTTTCATAATAAACATCATCGTAATTGTATCCCAAGATATGTTCGCCTTCATGGTAGTAAGGGTCATCAAAAAACATGGAACCATAGGCGCGGGCGTCGTACAGGTTATTTTCGGCAATGCGTCCTTCTTTTAGGAACTCATTGTACATCTTCTCGCTGACGCGGATTTCATCCCATCCTCTCATGCTTCCTGGAGCAACCCAGAAGTGAAGCACGTGCTTATGGTAGGTTCCATCTACTGTACTGTTGGTGAATTGCAACTCAAAGATGGACTCTTTGCAGTTCTTGTTTGTTCCGTCGAACATACTTCCGTAATTCGGTTCCAGTTCGTAGCCGGTCACCTTATTGAAGGCTTCTTCTGCCAGTCCCAGATATTCGTCTTTCTTGGCGGTTTCTTCGTAGGCACGTGTCAGGTAGGCCCACCCCAAGTAAGAGTAAGCTGCGGCTTTGGTCACACGTCCGGTTTCGGAAGAAGGGCGGTCTTGCGGGAGTAAGCCACCGGCATTATTCAGTTCGGAACAGATGAAGTCCCATACATCTGTTCTGGAAGAAAGGGCTTTGTGGGTTTGCGCCTCTCCCGTCAGGTATTTATCGCGGATGATGGCCTTTTCCCAGCTCATTATCAGTTTGAAGTGAAAATAAGCGCGCAGGAACAGGGCTTCACCGGTAAGGTGGTTTTCATCTTCAGTACTCATCTTCTCACCGGTATCCTGCACTTTCTTGATACCGAAAAGAACGTTGTTGGCATAGTTGATGCCGTTATAATTGTTCATCCAGTACTCTTTGATGCAGGAGTTCTCATTATTATAGCTGTAACTGGCCATGGCTGCCCATTCAGGATAGTTGTAAACGTCTTGTCCCACAGTCATTTCGTCACTCCGGAAAGTTTCGAGAACATACTTTACCTCTGCAATGGTATATGCGTTGGTACGGCAATCCAACTGTCCGTAAACGGAAGATAATCCGGCTTCCACGTCAGCTTTGTCTCTCCAATACTTGTCTGTGGAGAAGTCAGGCGACTCTGTCGTTAAGAAATCATCGCATCCTGCCAGCAAGGCGGCGCATAAAAAAGATGCTATATATATTATTTTTTTCATTGTTTTCTTATATTAATTAGTGATTAGAATATAACTTGTAAACCTACTACGAAAGAGCGGGTAAACGGATATACAAAGGAGTCGACACCGGTATTCAGGATACTGGAAGAGAATTCTGGGTCGATGCCGGAGTATTTGGTAATCGTGAACAAGTTTTCTCCACTGACGTAGAGGCGGCATTTCTCAAGATACATCTTCTTTGCCACTGCTTTGGATAAAGTATATCCTAACTGCAATTGACGCAGGCGGACAAAGTTTCCATTTTCGAGGAAACGGTCGGACTCGCGGGTATTCTCGTTCGGGTCACCCAGCACGGCTCTTGGGATGTCTGCTCCCGTATTTCCGGGAGTCCATGCGTCCAGCGTGCTTGTGAAGTAGTTTCTGCCGGCATCCATTCCTTCGTAGTACAGGCGGTTTACGTTGTAAAGCTTGTGCCCCCATGCGCTGCCGAACTGGAAGGAGAGGTCGAAGTTCTTGTAAGAACCGCTGAATGACAAGTTAGCCTCTACTTTAGGAATACCGGAACCGGAATATACCTTATCGCCTGAGTCGATGCTGCCGTTGTTGTCCACATCCTTAAAGCGGATATCACCGGCTTTTGCATCCGGTTGGAGGCGTTCGCCCTTGCTGTTTACATAAGCGGCAGCTTCTGCATCGCTTTGGAAGATACCGTCTGTCTGGTATAACCAGAAGCTGGCTACCGGGTAGCCTTTCAGAGTTTGAGTTACGAAATGGCCGTTTCCTTTCCATGCCGAACCGTAGAGTACCTGGTTCGGGTCTGCTTCGAGCATTTCATTGTGGATAGTGGAGAGGTTGAGCCCGATGTTATAGTCAAAATCGCTTATGCTGTTTCCGTAATTCAGTTCGAGTTCAAAACCTTTGTTCACCATCTTTCCTACATTGACTGTGGGATTGTAGATACCGGCGGAAGGTGCCATGACTTTTTCGATAAGCAGGTCTTCTGTGGTGTTGTAATAGTAGTTGACGCTACCGCTCAGTTTGTTGTTGAACAGTCCGAAGTCGAAGCCGATGTTTTTGGTATCGGTGGTTTCCCAACGTAAATCGTCGTTTACCAAATAGAGGTTGGACATACCTGCCCAGGCATTGCCGCCCTGAATGTAACTCATCCATTGGGTATTGCTGTTGGTCATGGTCGGGGCATAGTAGTTGCCAAGTGCACTTTCGCTACCCAAGCGTCCCCAGCTGGCACGGAACTTCAGGTTGCTGATAGGTGTGTTCTTCGGGAAGAAGTCTTCTTCGCTGAGTCTCCAACCCACAGCTACAGAAGGGAATGTACCCCAACGGTTGTTCTTACCGAACTTGGAAGAACCATCCGAGCGTAATGTCACTTGTAGCAGGTAGCGGCTGGCGTATGAATAGTTGAAACGTCCGAAGAAAGAGGCACGGTTGTAATCGTAGAAAGTACCTGAACCCGTAAATGTGCCGCCTATACCGGCATCGATAGTGGGGGAGGTGGGGTCGAAGAAACCGCCTGGGACTTCGCTTGAGGTCAAGCCACCGTTCACTACATCATATTCGGTCTTCTTTCCTTCCACGCTCACGGAACTTTTGTCCTGATGGGCGGAAATGATGGAGTTACCCACCATGGCGGTAATAGAATGTTTACCGAAGTCTTTCATGAAAGTTAGCACATTCTCGAAAGTTTGGTTACGATAGTAAGAGTTGTATTCGTAATTATACGGATAAAGACTCGGTTCCTGTGCATTTGCTTCGTATTTGGCACGGTGGTAACGGTCGTTATAGTAGTAACCGTTGTATGTATAGCTTGTCTTGAAAGTAAGCCATGGGGCAAACTTCACGGTTAGGCCGATGTTACCGGTGATGTCGTAGCCGGTATATTTCCTGTCTTTATAGTGGTCGTCCGCCATCACATTACGGTTGGTGGGGAATTCCATTTTTACACCATCTACGGACATGTCTGTCAGACCGTATCCATAAGTTTGGTTTTCATCATAAACAGGTATCAGCGGAGAGATGGAGTACATTTCTTTCAGGGTATACTGCGGTTGCTTGCTTTGCGTAACTTTGAAGTTCAGGCCTGCGTCAAAGTCAAAGATGTATTTATGTGCATTCAGCTTCAGGCGTGCGTTGTCTTGAATGTAAGAGTTACCTCTGAAGATACCTTTTTCATCAGCATGGCCATAAGACAGGGAGTATTTGGCAACTTCCGAACCGCCGATAAGGTTTACGTAGTAGTTTTGTGCAATACCGGTGCGCAGCATCTCGTCCTGCCAGTCCGTGTCGGCACCTGTAGGATTCTGTCCATTTTTGTAAGTCAGGTAGCCCGGCTTGCCTTTTTCTGCATTTTCGTACATCATATTGTGTACTTTCAAATATCCGTCTGCATTAAGCATATCGAATTTTTTTGCTACGGAGTTGACCGTCATGTATGTATTGAATGAGATTTTCAGTTCTCCTTCTTTGCCATTCTTTGTACTGACAATCACAACGCCGTTGGCTGCTACCGAACCATAGATTGCAGCGGCTGCACCGTCTTTCAAGATTTCCATGGATTCGATATCCTGCGGGTTGATGGTGTTGATGTCGCCGGGATAACCGTCGATGATATAAAGTGGTTCGTTATCTCCCATCGTTTTGATACCACGGATTTTTACGGAGATGCTTGCACCTGCATTACCACCGGATTTAAGTACGCTTACACCGGCTATTTTACCTTGCAGTGCTTCGGTGGCGCTGGTAGTGGCACGTTTCATCAAATCTTCCGATTTCACCGAAGAAATGGCTCCGGTCATATCGCTTTTCTTCATTGTACCATAGCCTACGACTACTACTTCATCCAGCATCTCAGTATCATCTTTCAGAGTTACTGTTAATGTTTTCTGTCCTTTCAGAGGAATTTCCTGCAGCACATAGAACTATATATGTGGTGAGGAGAAAAAATGAAGAATCCATTTTCTAAA
>OGDY01001871.1_pt1 | contig 21519 bp, 19 predicted proteins | sample 1570341 | NCBI WGS metagenome assembly OGDY01 (sample SAMEA2581972, study PRJEB24529) | metagenome | biome: Human gut stool | place: China | collected 2011 | reverse complement strand
ATCCTCCGCCTTGTTCTTGCCAGCAGCACGGCCCACGCCCATGTGCGCGAGACCGGCGCCCTTCATAACGGCGGTCACGTCGGCAAAGTCGAGGTTGATGAAGCCGGTGTTCTTGATGAGCTCGGAAATGCTGCTCACGGCCTTGATGAGCACGTCGTCCGCGATCTCGAAAGCGTTGGCCAGCGTGACCTTCTCGGGGCTGGCGTATTTCAGACGGTCGTTCGGGATGATGAGGAGGCTGTCCACGCGGCCCATCAGCTCGCTGACGCCCTGCTGCGCCTGCAGCGCGCGGCGGCGGCCCTCCCAGGAGAACGGACGCGTCACAACGCCGACGGTGAGGATGCCGGCATCCTTCGCGGCCTCAGCCACGACGGGAGCCGCGCCCGTGCCGGTGCCGCCGCCCATACCGGCGGTGAGGAATACCATATCGGTACCCTCGAGCGCCTCGGCGATGGCGTTGCGGCTCTCCTCGGCGGCGCGCTTGCCGACATCGGGGTCGGAGCCCGCGCCCTGACCGTGCGTCAGCTTTTCGCCGATCTGGATGGTCTGCTTCGCGCCGGAAACGGCGAGAGCCTGTTTATCGGTATTGACCGCGATGAACTCCACGCCCTTCGTATCGCCGGCCGCCATGCGGTTGACAACATTGTTGCCGGCGCCGCCGATGCCGATGACTTTGATGGTGACAACGTTCTCCGCGTCTTTGGTGATTGCCATTCTATATACCCTCCCGGTTCCTATTTGGGGTTTATACTCATACTCTTGTCATTTTATAACGTTTTTAACCGCAGGTCAACAGCATTATGTTGACCTGCGGCTGGTTTTTGTAACAAATTTGAAAAGAAAACCGCCATTCTGCTCAATCCGGGCTGAAAGTCCAGGCGCTGCCGTTCGTATAATAAAGCGTTCCGGCGTCCTCCGCGGCGAGCTGGGAAACGACGTTTTTAAGCATGGCGATGCGGTAGAGCATCTCTCCCTCCGCGCCGAGATAGACCGTGAGACGGCCGTCGTAGCGCAGCGAGGGGTTTGCGGGATCGCGGAGATCGATCCATTCCACGAGCGAGGAAACGTCCTCCGCGCGGAGCGCCGGGAGGATCGTCTGCAGCACGGCAAGGCGTTCGGCATTGGTGCCTTCCACAAGCATATCCTCCCCCTCGAGCACCGTCATCGGTTCGAGCGAGCGGATCTCCGGATAATTCCCCGCCGTGAGGGAATCGGTCGTGCCGAGCATTTTCCCGCTGCGGTCGAGCAGCCAGTACTCCTCGTCAATGACCATATACGCCGCGGGCGCCGAGCCCTCCGCCTGAATGACGATCTTGTTCGGGAGCCGCCGCGTGATGCTCACGGTGTCCATATACGGCAGGTCGGAAAAGATCATGCTCGCCGCCTTGAAGCGGTCCACAAAAAAGAGGTTCGCGCCGCGCTCAACGCCGGAGGCGCTGATGATCTCCTCGTCGGTATACTCCGAGGCGTTGATGACCTCGATCTTCGAGACGCGGAACGCCAAGCTCATAACCAGAATAACGACAAAGAAAAGCAAAACGAGGACCATCGGCCCATGCCACGGGCTGCGGCGCTTTACTTTATTGTGCTGACTGAATTCCATTTCCGATGCCATGTTCTGCTCCTTTTGTGTGGTGTTGCTCTATGCTTTCTCGCGCCAGACCGATGCTCCGAGCGAGCGCAGCGTCTCGTCCAGCGATTCGTAGCCGCGCAGGATGTGACCGGCGTCGGTCACGGTGCTTTCCCCTTCCGCGCCGAGCGCCGCGGCCACGAGCGCCGCTCCGCCGCGAAGGTCGGGGCTTTTCATGGAAGCGCCATGCAGCGTTTCCACGCCGGTCACGAGCGCCATCGGCCCGCGCAGGACGATCTGCGCGCCGAGAGCGCGCATCTCCTCGGCATGGCGGTAGCGACCGGAGAAAATGTTCTCAATAAACATCGCCGGTCTTGTGCACCGGAGCGACGCCGCCATCAGCAGCGGCGCTGCGTCCGTCGGAAAACCGGGATAGGGCCTTGTGACGATCGCGCCGGGCGAGGCCGGGCGGCCGTGGGCGGTCATATGTATGCGATCTCCGTGCGTGCTCACGGCGCAGCCCATCGCGCGAAGCGCGTCAAGCACGGGAACGATCTGTCCGGGCGCGGCAGCGGTAAGCTCGATCTCCCCGCCGGCGCACGCCGTGCAGCAGAGATACGTTGCCGCGGCGATCCGGTCGGGCGGGATGCGAAGTCCCGCGTGAGAGCGCGGGGAAAAGCCAGTGATCCGGATGACGGGCGACCCTGCGCCGGATACGTCCGCGCCGAGCGCGCAAAGATAGCTTTGCAGCGTTTCGATCTCCGGCTCGCGGGCGGCGTTATAGATGACAGTCGCCCCCTCCGCCGCGCAGGCGGCGATCATGGCGTTTTCCGTTGCGCCGACGCTCGGCAGCGCAAGCGATATCTCCGCGCCGCGAAGGTGCGAAGCCCGGCACACGATGCTGTCCTCTCCCTCCTCGATCTCCGCGCCCAGAAGCCGCAGGGCGTGCAGATGGAGATCGATCGGCCGCGGGCCGAGCTCGCAGCCGCCGGGGAGCGATACCTCCGCCTCGCCAAAGCGGGCGAGCAGTGGGCCGAGAAATATCACGGAGGAGCGCATCCTGTGCATCAGTTCGCGCGGAATATCGCACCGCGCGGGCGCGGTCGTATCGATGCAGAGCGCGTCGCCGCAGCGCGCCGCGGTGCAGCCGAGATAGCGGAGAATGTCCATCGCCGCGTCAACATCGCTCAGATTCGGGCAGTTGAGCAGCTCCGTATCCGCGCCGCAGAGAAGCGACGCCGCGATCACCGGCAAAACCGCGTTCTTTGAGCCCTGTACGCGGATCTGTCCGCGAAGCGGCGATCCGCCGGTTATATGCCATATACTCATAGTTCTTCCCCCGCACAGCATTTTCAAGCCATACTATGCAGAGGAAGCGCCGTTTGCCAAATTACTCCCCGGAGGCAAGAGAGAGGACAATAGATGTGATCTCGTCGGTGGCGTTCTCCACGGCAAGCTCGCGCATATGCTCTTCCATTTCGGCGAGCTTTTCCTTATCGCTCAAAAGCTCGTTGATCGTAGAGAGCATCACGTCGGCTCCGGCGTCGCTCTCGAGCAGCACGACGGCGCCGCCGCCGCGCTCGAGCACGCGGGCATTTTTCTCCTGATGGTTATTCACCACGTTCGGACTGGGAACGAGGATCGCCGGTTTGCCGATGGCGGTGAGTTCCGCAAGCGTGGACGCGCCGCTCCGGCAGAGGACGATGTCCGCCGCTGCCATGAGAAGGGGCATATCATAAATATAGTCCACCACGTCAAACCCGGCTTCCTTCCAGTCGGAGAGGCCGAGTTCTTCGCTCATATACTCCGTCATGCTCTTTATGCCGCGCTTGCCCGCCGAGTGGACGAGCCGGAAGGGGCGCTCCGCGCCGTCCATGGCGAGAGCGATCATGCGCGCGACGGTCTTGTTCATTTCCGTTGCGCCGAGACTGCCCCAAACGGAAACGACGAGCGGTTCGTCCTCCGCGATACCGAGCGCACGGCGCGCGGCGCTCTTATCCGAGCGCATGAAGCCGAGACGCACGGGCGTGCCGGTCACGACGACCTTTTCGGGGTGTTTATAGTTTTCCCGCGCCTCGGCAAAGCCGACCATGATCTTATCCACGCACTTTTCCAGCTGGCGTGTCGTAAGGCCGGGTTCGGCGTTGCTCTCGTGCACGACGGTGGGGATGCCGAGCTTTGCCGCCTCATGCAGCACCGGGTAGCAGACGTACCCGCCGGTGCCGATAACGACGTCCGGCTTAAATTCCTGGATGATCTTCCGGCACGCCGGGCCGGACTTGATGAGATCGGAGACAAATTTTATATTGTGCCTGATGCCCTCCACCGAGAGCGACCGGCTCAGATTGCTCACCGGCACGCCGCGGATCTCGTACCCTTCGCGGGGGACAAGCTCCATTTCCATTTTGCCGAGAGCGCCGATGAACAAAATTTCGCTCTCCGGCAAAAGCTCGCGGATCCGCCCGGCCACGCCGACGGCGGGATTAACATGGCCCGCGGTGCCGCCGCAGGCAAACAGAAAACGCATAGGTCATTCCTCGATTTTTTGATTTTTTACGGTTTTAAAGAGTTCCCGCGGTGCGTAGGCCGCACAGGGGTTCTCCCGCGATATGCTCAGCAGTATCCCTGTCTCCCCCATCTGGATGAGCAGCGCCGTGCCGCCGTAGCTGAAAAACGGCAGCGAGATGCCCGTGCAGGGGACGAGATTTGTACATACCGCAACATTCAGCACGATTTGCAGCGCGAGCATCGTTGTGATGCCGCAGCCGGTAAGGAAGCTGAAGCGGTCGGTGCTCTGCAGGGAGATCCAGTACCCGCGCACGATGAGCATGGCGAAAAGAAGAAGGATCGCCGAGGCGCCGATGAACCCCAGCTCCTCACACACGACGGAGAAGATGAAGTCGTTGTGTTCTTCGGGAAGATAGAGGTATTTCTGGCGGCTCATGCCGAGACCGAGACCGGACAGTCCGCCCGACCCGATCGCATAGAGCGACTGGACGATCTGCCAGCCGTCGCCGGTGAGATCGGAGAAGGGGTCGCGGAAGGACGCCACGCGCGCCGCGACATACGGCACGAACAGCACCGCCGCGACCGCGCCGACGAGCAGCACACCGGCCGCGCCGATGAACCAGTGCAGCCGTACCCCGCCGAGAAAGAGCATGGAAGCTCCGATAGCAAGGATGATGATCGTTGCGGAAAAGTGCGGCTCAAGCACGAGCAGCGCCGAAACGACCGCCAGTATCGCCGCGAACGGCGCGATGCCGTACCGGAAGGTGCGCATCCGGTCTTTATATTTGCATATCAGCGCCGAAAAGTAAAGAATAATTGCGATTTTTGTAATTTCTGACGGCTGGAACGTCGTGAAGCCAAGGCTAATCCATCGTCTTGCGCCGTTTACGACCGTGCCGATGACCAGCACTGCCGCAAGGCTTGCGATGGAAACGAGCAGCAGCGGCAGCGCGCAGGCGCGATAAACGCGCATCGGAATGCGCGAGGCAATGAGCATTACACACACGCCCGCCGCGGCGAAGATGGCCTGCCGGGAGAAAAAATACACCGGGTTGTGTCCGGTCTCGCCCTGCAGATCGTAATACGCACTTGCAAAGCTCGCCGAGAGCACCATCACCACGCCGACGCCGAGCAGCGTGAGCGTGATAACAAGGAAAGGCAGATCCGCCCTGCGGTCTGCCTTACCCGTTTTGACCGGCGCGGCGCCGGTCGAAGTATAATCCATGAGAGCCTCCGGTATTACCCTCTCAAAAGCTCAGAAGGAATAGCGTCCCGTTACGCCGAGAAGCGATACGACCGCCATCACGAGCGTGATGCCCGCAAACAGGACGAAGATCTCTTTTTCTTTCCATTTCCGGCCCGTCCAGCCGCCCATTTCAAGATGGTGGTGGAAGGGGGCCATTTTGAATACGCGCTTGCCGTGGGAGAGCTTGAAATACGCCACCTGGATGATGTCCGAGAGCGTTTCAATGATCGGCATGATGCAAAGCGGGATGAGCAGCAGCGGCACATCCAGCGCGAACGCCAGACCCGAGATGCACCCGCCGAGGAAGAGCGAGCCGGTGTCGCCCATGAATACGCGCGCGGGGTTAAAATTGTAGATGAGGAAGCCGAGCAGCGCGCCGACCATGCCGCTGGCGAAAACGCCCTGCGGCATATACTCTTTGCCCCAGCAGAACACGATGGCCGTGAAGCAGAGGAACACGGGCACGCAGGTGCCCGCCGCGAGGCCGTCTACGCCGTCGGTGATGTTCACGGCGTTCACCGTGCCGACGATGACAAACGCCGCAAAGATGAAGTACAGCGGCTCGGAGACTGGGACATAGGTGTTCCAGAACGGGATATAAAGATTCGGGCTCAGATAGCCGGTGAAGCGGAGCAGCAGCAAAAAGCACGTGGCGGCAAGGAGCTGCAGAAGGAACTTCATCTTTGCGCTCAGGCCGAGATTCTGCTTGTGGCGCAGCTTTTCATAGTCGTCCAGAAAGCCGATCGCGCCGAACACGAGACCGAACACGAGAATGAAAATGTGTCCCCACTCGCCGTTCGCCATGCAGGAGAAGCCGACCGTGAGACAAACGACCGTAACAGCGATGATGAACATCAGCCCGCCCATCGTGGGCGTGCCGGTCTTGCTCATGTGCCACGTGGGGCCGTCCTCCCGGATCGCCTGCCCGGCTTTGATTTTCCGCAGATACGGTACCAAAACCGCGCCTACGGCGCTCGATATACAAAATCCGACGACAAGCGCCAAAATCAGCTTCCAAGTCATTCTTTTTCCCGTGCCTTTCCTCTTTTGCTTTGTCAGGTGCGCTTCGCGCGTTCGGCAAGATAGTCCGCGACGATCTCGCGCTCGTCCATGTGGATCTTCTCGTGGCCGATGATCTGATAATCCTCGTGGCCCTTGCCGCAGAGCAGGATGACGTCGCCCGGCTCATGATGGTCGATCGCCCAGCGGATGGCCTCCGGGCGGTCGCAGATGACCTTGTAGGGCGCTTTGCCCGCGCGCACGCCGGGCAGGATCTCCTCGATGATGCTCATGGGATCCTCGGTGCGCGGGTTGTCGCTCGTAACGATGACGAAATCGGCAATGTCCGCAGAGAGCTTTCCCATGATCGGGCGTTTTTTCCGGTCGCGGTCGCCGCCGGCGCCGAAGAGCATCACGAGACGCTTCGGCGCAATGCCGCGCAGCGTCGTGAGAACGTTTTCAATAGCGTCCGGCGTGACGGCATAGTCGATGAAAATGCTGTAATCGCCGTCCGTCGGCACCGGCTCCACGCGTCCCTTTGCGCCGTGGGCCGTTTCGAGCGCCGCGGCGGCGTCCGCGAGGGATACGCCGAGCAGCCGCGCGCACGAGATCGCCGCGAGCGCGTTATACACGGAAAACTGTCCCGGCAGGTTCGTCTTTACGCGGACGAGCTCGCCCTCTTCCAGCGCGCAGAAGCGCACGCCGCTCGGCGCGAGACGGATATCGCGCGCCGTGAGCGAAGCGCTGTCGCTCTTCGCCGAGAAGGTATACACCGGCTGCGGCGCGTCCTTCATAACCGTTTCGGTCCACGGATCGTCCGCGTTCGCCGCCGTCTTTTCGCACATGGGGAAGAGCATTGCCTTAGCCTTCGCATATTCCTCCATCGTGTTGTGGAAGTCGAGATGATCCTGCGTCAGATTCGTGAAGAGGCCGACGGCAAAATGCACGCCCGCCACGCGGCGCAGCACCAGCGAATGAGAGGAAACCTCCATCACGCAGTGGGTGCACCCGGCATCCACCATCTGACGGAAGAGTGCCTGCAGATCGCAGGATTCCGGTGTGGTGTGCTCGGCGTGGAATTCCTCGTCGCCGATCATGTTCGAGATACTGCCGATGAGCCCGACCTTCGCGCCGAGGGTCTTTTCCAGGATCTGCTTTATGAGGATGGTGGTCGTCGTTTTGCCGTTCGTGCCGGTGATGCCGATGACCTTCATTTCGCGGCTGGGGTCGCCGTAAAAGTTCCGCGCGGCAAGCGCAAGACCGAGACGGCTGTCGTCCGTTTGGACGTACGGCACGTTTCCGGCGGGCGCTTCCTCGCACAGCACGGCGGCGCAGCCCTTTTCCACCGCCATGGGGATATATTTATGTCCGTCCGACTCATACCCGCGCACGGCGACGAACAGGTCGCCGCTCTTCACGCGGCGGGAATCGTAGCAGACGCCCGTGATTTCCGTATCACCGGAGGCGGCTGCGGAGAGAACGTTTATTTCCTTGAGAATTTCCGATAGTTTCATGGTACTTCCTCATTGTCCCGGCCGGCTTTTCAATACCGGCCGTATGTATCGTTATCGTCGTTGACGATGCTGACCTCAATTACGCTGCCCGTGGGAACGCTCTCCCCCGCGCCGGTGCTCTGGAACACAACGCGCACCGTATCGCTGTCGGCGAGGATCGTGCTGTCCGAGCGGAGGAACAGCCCTCGTGAAAAGAGTGCTTCCCGCGCCTCGGTATAGGTGAGCCCCGTGAGCTCCGGCACGGTCTCCTCTTCTGCCTCCGGTATTTCACCGGTATAGATGAGCACCGTTGTGCCGCTCGCAACGACCGTTCCCTTCCCCGGCAGCTGGCCGGTGACAATGTCGCCGGTCCCTTCGATCCGGGCGGCGAGCCCGGCCTCGCGGAGCAGCTTTACCGCTTCCTCCGGCGCTTTGCCGGTGAGCGGCGGCACGGCGCGGTCGATGTATTTTTCCTCCGCTTCGCTGTATTGCGGCTGTACGCCGAGATACGGCAGCACTTCGCCGAGGATGCGCCCGACGACGGGCGCGGCCATCTGCCCGCCGGAGATATAGATACCGCTCTCGTTTGAGGGCGTATCCATCAAAACGAGGCACACGACCTGCGGATCGTCCGCGGGCGCGTAGCCGATGAAGGAGACGATGTATTCCTTCTTTCCGCCGGCGGCGTCCTGCGCCACCTTTTCGGAGGTGCCGGTCTTGCCGGCGATGTGATACCCGGCAACATAGGCGTTTTTGCCGGTGCCCTGCTTCGTATCGCACACGACCTGCTCCAGAACAGCGTTCACCTGCGCGCTCGTCTTCTCGGAAATGACCTGCCGGAGCACCTCCGGCTCGGTTTTCGATATAAGCGCGCCGCTGCCGTCCGTGACGGAATCGACGATGTACGGCTTCATAAGATACCCGCCGTTGCAGCAGGCGCTCACAGCGGTGATGAGCTGGAGCGGCGTGATGTTGAACGTCTGGCCGAACGACGCCGCCGCAAGCTGCGAAAAGTTTTCGCTGTTGCAGAAGACGCTGCGCGGCCACCAGATGCTGCCGCTCTCGCCCGGAAGCGAAATGCCGGTCTTCCCCGTGAGAGAAGCATCCGGATTTTCGCTCGCGCGGAAAAAGCCGAAGCTCTCGCAGTAGCGGTAGAACGTCTCCTCGCCGATACGGAGCCCCAGCGTGGCAAATGCTACGTTGCATGAATGCTGTGCCGCCTGCGTAAGCGTCTGGGGACCGTGACCGATCGTTTTCCAGCACTTGAGCGGCTTGCCGCGTCCCTGCACCGTCATGCTGCCGCCGCAGTAAAAGCTGTCGGACGGCGTGGCAGCGCCCTCTTCGAGCGCGATGGCAAGCGTGATGATCTTAAATGTGGAGCCCGGCTCATAGGTATCGGAAATTGCCTTGTTGCGCCACTGGGCAAGCTGCGCGTCTTTCAACATCTGCGCCGCGGTGTCCGGATCGGCGGTCGAATCGATCTCCGATTGGATGTCGGCGGAGACGCGCTGGTAGTTGTTGAGATCAAAGTTTCCGAGCGACGCCATCGCCAAAATTGCGCCCGTATTCGGGTCCATGATGATGCCGGCGGCGCCGTTTTGTATATCAAAGTCCTGCACCGCCTGGAGAAGCAGCTTTCCCAGGCGGTGCAGGACGGTGGTATCGATTGTCAAGTGGAGATTGAGTCCGTCCTGCGCATCGACGTAATCCTCATAGCTTGTGAGGATCATATCCGTTCCGGCGCTGTTCTTCAGCCGGAGGATGCTTCCGGCGGTTCCGGTCAGGAGCTCATTCTGCGTAAACTCCAGTCCCGAAAGGCCGGTATTGTCCGCGCCGACGAAGCCGATGACATGCGAGGCGAGCGAAGCATACGGGTAATAGCGCTTGGTATCCGGCTCGAGCTTCACGCCCTGCAGGTCGTACTCGTTTTTAAAGGCGCGCACCGTGTCCGCCTCGGCTTCCTCGATCTGGCGCTTGACGGTTTTGTACCAGCTGCGCCGGTCGGCGGTCATCGCGAGGATCTTTTCGCGGTCTATGCCGAGGATCTCGGAAAGGCCGGACGCAATGCGCTCGGCGTCCTCGCCGTTCATGGATATCTCCGCGGGGCTCACGTACACGGTATACGTTGTCGCGCTCATCGCAAGCACGCGTCCCTCGCGGTCATAGATCGTCCCGCGCGAGGCGGGGATCGCCGTGCGGCGGAGCTGCTGCTGCAAGGCGGCGCTCTCCAGCTCGTCGTGGCGCAGGATCTGCAGCCGGAAAAGCTGGAGCATCAATACGGCAAACGCCGCAATGCCGCACGCGGCAAGAAGGAACAGCGCGCGGCGGAGCATGGTTCGGTTGGGTCGGCTGTTGGGCGGCATGGCGTTTCCTCCGGATCGGCAAATGCATCATTCTGATGCATTATACCGCGCCGGGATCAAAAACATGCCATAACCGTGTCGAGAAGGTTCTCCCAGAAATACCGCAGGCCCTGTCCGCGGCGCGCGTGGAGCACCGTGGCCCGGTCGGAAAGCTCGGATGCGCCGGTATTGCGCTGATCGAGCCGGGGCAGCTCCATGCCGAGCGTTCCCACGGCGTAGCTCTCCACGGCGGCGAGACTCTCGGCTTTTTCGGTCTCCACAAGGAGCGTGCGCTCCTCCGCTTTGAGCTCCGAGATACGCGCCGACACGGAGACGAGCTCGTCATTCATCGCCGTAAGCTCCGCCTGTCCGGTCAGCGAGCCGACAAGAAGCAGCATGGCCGCGACCGCGGCGGCGCCAAAGGCAAGCGCGCTGCGCCACGTCTTTTTCCGCGCCGGTTTCTTGCCTGTCTCGTCCGTTTCTTTCTCCATGCGTCCGTCCCAGTACCGCCCGGCGAACCGGTCGGCGATCAGGGGCAGCTCTCTGGTATCCTCTTCCAGAACGGGGAAAGCGCGCGTTGCTTCCGTGCTCTCTGTGCAGGGGGTGAATACCGCGGTTTTCTGTTCGGTCGTTTTTGCGTTCACGGATATCTCCCCTTTTATATTCTCTCGGCCACACGCAGCCGCGCGCTGCGTGCGCGCGGGTTGTCGTTCAGTTCCTCTTCCGAAGCCGTGATGGGCTTCGTTACGGTCTTCATCGTCTGCACAAAGCCGCACACGCACACCGGGAAATCGCGCGGGCAGGTGCAGCCGTCCTCGCGCTCGCGGATGGCGGTCTTGACGATCCGATCCTCCAGCGAGTGGAAGCTGATCACGCAGAGTCTTCCGCCGGGCGCCAGCCGATCCATGGCGGTAAGGAGCATTTCCCGCTCCGCCTCCAGCTCGTCGTTCACGGCGATACGGATCGCCTGAAAGCTGCGCTTGGCGGGGTGCTGCTTTTCACGCAGCGCCGCGCCGGGCATGGAGCTTTTGATGATATCGACAAGTTCCAGCGTCGTTTCCACGGGCTTCTTCTCCCGCGCGCGGACAATGTTTCCCGCAATGCGGTTGGCGTAGCGCTCCTCGCCGTAGTCGCGCAGGATGCGCACGAGCTCCCGCTCCGGCCATGTGTTCACAACCGTCCACGCCGTCACCGGTGCGCTCTGATCCATGCGCATGTCGAGCGGCGCGTCCGCCATATAGGAAAAGCCGCGTTCGGCTTCGTCGAGCTGCGGCGAGGATACGCCGAGATCGAAGAGCATCCCGTTCACCCGGTCTATGCCGAGATCGTCGAGAATCTTTCCGAGCGAGCGGAAATTTCCGTGGACGAACGTGATGCGCTCCGCCCACGGCGCGAGGCGCGCCTTTGACCGCTCGATGGCGGTCTCGTCCTGATCGATGGCGATGAGCCGTCCGGTCGTGAGGCGTTTGACGATCTCCATCGAGTGGCCGCCGAGACCGAGCGTCCCGTCCACATAGATCCCGTCCGGCTTTATATTCAGATTTTCAATGCATTCGTGCAGAAGCACGCTTTTGTGTTCCGGCATATCAAAACTCCAGCTCTTCCATGACGGCGGCAATGTTCTCCGGCGTCATTTCCGCATCGTGGATCTCGTTCCAGCGCGCGCTGTCCCAGAGCTCCGCATGGTTGTTGCAGCCGACGATGGTCACGTCCTTCGTGAGGCCGGCATAGTCCCGCAGATTCTGCGGCAGGAGAATGCGGCCCTGCGCGTCCGCCTCGCAGCGCGCGGCAAAGGCGAAGAGCGGGCGCATCCTGCGCTGCTTTACGAACGGCATCGCGTCCACCTTATCGGAAAAGCGCTGCCAGCTTTCGGCGCTGTACGCCGAAAGGCAGCGATCCATCGAAAGCGTCACATAGAAAACGCCGCCGAGCTCATCCCGCAGGCGCGATGGCACCGCAAGACGCCCCTTGGCATCGAGCGTGTGCATATATTCGCCGGTCATACGCGACGCCTCCCTTCTCTGTTCGCACGTGGACAATCGTGACACTTTGCCCCACTTTGCCCCACTATGCTGTTTTATTATAAAAGGCAGGGGGCAAAAATGCAAGAGCAAAATTCCGTTGGAACAGTGCATCTTCCGTGGCGAATGGCCCATATGTTGTATAAAAAACGCAAAAAGAGCCGCCGGAGCGCAGTATATGGTGCGCTCCGGCGGCTTCCGTCTCGTTATTGACAAATGGTTACGATTGGGCAGGCAAAATTCGCTTTTCAGGAGAATTTTGTCCGTTCAGGCGGAGGACTCAGCCGTTGATAAACTCGCTGTCCTCCACATCCTGCAGCGTGACGTCCGCGGTGCCTTCCGGCTGCTCGGGCGCAGCGGCGGCGCGGAACTGCGCGCGCGCCACGCGGACTTTTTCGAGCGACGCGGCGACGGCCTCCTCCGTCTGGCGGAGGGCGTCGTCCAGATAGCTGTTCGCCGCACGCAGCAGCTCGCGGGACTTTGTTTCCGCCGTTTGGACGATCTCGTCGGAGCGGCGCTTGGCTTCCTGATAGACGCTCTGCTCGTCGATCATCTGCGTGGCCTTATCCTCGGCGCCGCGGCGGATGTTGTCCGCCTCCTGCTTGGCGTTGGCGACGAATTCGTCGCGCGCGTTGACGAGACGGCGCGCCTCGCTCAGCTCCATCGGGAGCGTCGCCTTAAGATCGTCGAGAAGATTGAGAGCCTTGTCGCGCTCAACGATGCACTTGTCGTTGCCCAGAGGGACGCCCCATGCCTCTGCGATCATATTATAGAGCATATCGATGATATCCAGCGCGTGGTTTTCCATATATTTATTTCCTCCCGTTGAGTTTTATCATCAGGTCGTCGAGGATCTCTGCGGGGACAAAGCGGGAAATATCGCCGCCGTAGCTTGCGATCTCGCGCACGGTGGTCGAGGAGAGATACATGTATCTTTCGTCCGACGCCAGAAACACCGTCTCCACGCGGGAGTTGAGCTTCTTGTTTGTGAGCGCCATCATAAATTCGTATTCAAAGTCGGACAGCGCGCGCAGTCCGCGCACGACGACAGGGTTTTCGTATCGGTCGGCGTAGTCCACGAGCAGACCTTCCCACATATCGACCTCGACATTGGGAATGGACGCCGTGACGCGCCGCACCTGCTCGCAGCGCTCTTCGAGCGTAATGGCGCAGTGTTTTCCGGGGTTTGCCACCACGCAGACCACAACGCGCTCGAACATTTTGGACGCGCGGCGGATCACATCAAGGTGGCCGAGCGTGATCGGATCAAAGCTGCCGGGGCAAATGGCTGTCTGCATCAGTTGTTTCCTCTGGTTATGACCGTGAGTTTGATTTTCCCGTAACGGTACGTCTTCGTCGTACCGTATTCCGGCGGAAGGACCGGCAGCGCCGTTTCCGGCCGGGTCTCGACCACCATTATACCACCGCGCGAGAGGATGTCAAACTCTTTCACCGTCTCGATCGCTTTCGCTTCCAGCCCGGAGCCGTAGGGCGGATCAAGGAAAATGAGATCGAATTTCTCGCCGGATTTCAGAATGCCGAGCGCGTCGCACTGCAGCACGCGCGCCGCGAGACCGCAGCGGCGGAGATTTTCCTGCACGAGGCGGACAGAGTCCCTGGCGCTGTCCACAAACAGACACTCCGCCGCGCCGCGGGAGAGCGCTTCAATGCCGAGCTGACCCGTTCCGGCGAACAGATCGAGGACTTTGCGCCCCTCCACATCAAACTGGATGATATTGAACATGGCCTCCTTCACCTGATCGGCCGTGGGGCGGACATCCCGCCCCACCGGCTCGAGCAGACGGCGGCCGCGGCATGTGCCGGTGATCACTCGCATGGTGTTTCCTCCTCGGTTTTGTGAAAATAGTCGTATACGGCCTGCGCCGTGTTTTTCGGCACGGCCCGGGCAAGCTCCTCCGCGCTCGCTGCGCGGATCGCGCGCACCGAGCCGAAGGTCTTCAAAAGATCGTTTCTCCGTTTTTCCCCGACGCCGGGGATCTTATCGAGTGTGGAGCCGCGCACGCTGTCGCGCAGCGAGCGGTGATACTCGATGGCGAAGCGGTGCGTTTCCTCCTGAATGCGGCCTACAAGCGCGAACGCGGCGGGATTTGCCTGTATGCCGATCTCGTGTCCCTCCGGCGTTATGAGCGCGCGCGTACGGTGCCTGTCGTCCTTCACCATGCCGAACACCGGCAGGCTGAGTCTCAGCGCTTCGAGCGCCGTGCAGGCCGCCGAAGCGTGCTCCGCGCCGCCGTCGATGAACAAAACGTCCGGCCTTGCGGAGAACTTTCCGTCCTCATCCAGATAGTGCGTGAACCGCCGCGTGATGACCTCGCGCATGGAGCCGTAGTCGTCCGGCGTTTCGGTGCTGCGGATGCGGAATTTCCGGTAATCGCGCTTGAGGGGCTTGCCGTCCACATGCACTGTCATGGAAGCGACAATGCCCGTGCTGCCGGTGTTGGAGATATCATAGGCCTCGATCCGGTGCGGAAATTCCGTGAGCTGAAGCGCCTCCTGAAGCCAGGAGAGCGTTTTGCTCCGGCGCTGCTCGGCGGTCGTGGAGCGCAATATCTCCTCGCGGGCGTTTACTGCCGCCTTTTCCGCAAAGCGGGCGCGGTCGCCGCGCTGCGGCACCTCGAGATACACGCGCCGCCCGGCCATATCCGAAAGCCAGCGCTCAATGTCCTCTTTATCCTCCGGCTCAAACGGCAGAAGGATCGTTTTCGGCCAGCTTGAGCGGTTAACATAATATTGGCGCAGCAGGGTGGACAGAGCCTCCCCGTCCGTTTCCGTCGGATCGTCAATGAGCGATACATCCTTGCCGGAGAGGTCGCCGTTCGTATAGTGCAGCACGGAAAAGCAGCTTTTCGCGCCGCGCACGAATCCGACGGCGTCCGTATCGGCGCGGGCGGCGGCGATGACGCGCTGGCGGTTTTCCAGCGTGGATACGGCGCGCATCCGGTCGCGCAGGCGCCCGGCCTCTTCAAACCGGAGGTCTTCGGCCGCGGCATTCATCTCGGTCTCGATGCGCCGGACGAGCTCCGCGCTGCGCCCTTCAAGGATATCCACGGCCTCGCCGATCGCGCGGCGGTACTCTTCCCCGCCCGGCTCGCGCCCATCTGGTACTGCAGGCAGGGCCGGTCCTTGCCGATGTCGCGCGGGAACACGCGGCGGCAGGTCGGCAGGCCCAGCGTTTTGCAGAGCGTATCGATGATGCTCATCGTCTGTCCCCGGCCGCCGTAGGGGCCAAAGTATTTTGCCCCGTCCGGGTTCGCGCGGTTTGAGAGCGTAAAGCGCGGGTACGGCTCCCGCCGGTCAAGACGCAGGAACGGATAGCCCTTATCGTCCTTGAGGAGGATGTTGTAATGCGGCTTGTGGCGCTTGATGAGCGAGTTTTCCAGCACGAGCGCTTCAAATTCCGTCTCGGCAATGATGACGTTGAAGTCGTTCACGTGCGAGACCATCGCCGCGACCTTCGGCAGATGGTCGCCGCGGAAATAGCTCGTCACACGGTTTTTGAGCGCCTTAGCCTTGCCGACGTAGATCACCTCGCCGGAAGCGTCCAGCATAATATAGACGCCCGGCAGAAGCGGCAGGCGGTTGGCTTTCTCGCGCAGCTCCTCGATCTTGGTCACGGTATCCTCCGAAAAGTCCCAGAATGCAAAAGCAAGGGCGTGTTTATAACACGCCCTTGTCCGTTTGTTTGCTTCCGCAGATCACTCCGCGAAGTCCGAGGCGATCAGCGCGGTGAGCGCTTCCACGGCCTCTTCCTCGTCCGAGCCGTCCGCAATGATGGTGATGGAGGTACCCTTCACGATACCCAGAGAAAGAACGCCGAGAAGAGACTTGGCGTTGACACGGCGCTCGTCCTTTTCGACCCAGATGCTGCACTTGTACTCGTTGGCCTTCTGGATGAAGAACGTTGCAGGTCTGGCGTGCAGGCCCACCTGATTGCTGATGACTACTTCTTTGCTGACCATAATCGCCGCTCCCTATCATCATAAAATTAAATAAAACTGCTATGGATCGCTTTGCGCGGATTTGCTTTTATACGGCTATATTCTAACAAAGCGCGCGGGGAACGTCAACCTTTTTCCCGGCGTTTTGGAAAAATGCACAGCAAAAATCCCGGCTTCGACGCGCTGTTATTTCAATTCCACAACGGTCACGCCGGTCTCGCCCTCGCCATAGCGGCCGAGACGGAACGATTTCACCTGCTTATTGCGGCGGAGCGACTGCTGCACGGCGGCGCGCAGCGCCCCTGTGCCCTTGCCGTGGATGATCGTCACGGTCTCCAGGCGCGACTGCACCGCGGAATCGATGTACCGCTCCACGACCGGGATGGCCTCGATGGTCTCCATGCCGCGGATATCAAGTTCGGACGAAACGGCGCTCTGCCGGAGCGCTGTGCCGCGGCTCTCGGTGCGCACGGTCACGGCGGGCTTTTCGTTTTCCAGAAGCAGCACCTCGTCCTCGCGCGCCGTGACGCGCAGGATACCTGCCTGCAAGGTGAGCGTCCGGTCGGACGATATGGCGAGCACCGTCGCCTTCACGCCCATGGAGCGGATCTGCACCACGTCGCCCACCTGCACGGCGCGCGCGGATTTTTTCTCCTCGGGCGCCGGCTCGTCCTTTCGCAGGGAGTCCTGCGTCTCGTTGAGCTTCCGCCGCATCTCGGCGCGCGCGGCGTTGATGCGCTGGTGGTCGTTTTCCTCGTTCTGCGCCGAGCGCATCGCGTCCAGCTCGCGGAACGTGCTCTCGGCCACGGCGCGGGCGTCGGCCAGAATGCGTTCGGCCTCGCGCCGCGCCTTCTGCTCCGACTTTTCGAGCCGGATCTCAAGCTCGGCGCGCAGCTGCGCGGCCTTTTTCCGCTCCTCCTCCGCCTGCCGGAGCTGCCGGGCGGACTCGGTGCGCTCGCGGTCAAGGATCTGGCGGGTCTGCTCGAGCTTTTCGATCGTCTCTTCGAGCTTTGCGCTCGTCATGCCGACGCGCCCTTTGGCGTCCTCGATGATCTCCTCCGGCAGACCGAGCCGCCGGGAGATGGCAAAGGCGTTGGATTTCCCCGGAATGCCGAGAAGCAGCCGGTACGTCGGGCGCAGGGTGTCCACGTCGAACTCGCACGAGGCGTTCATAACGCCGGACGTGTTCGTGGCGTATACCTTAAGCTCGGCATAGTGCGTCGTTGCGGCGATGACGCAGCCGCGCGCGCGGGCATCCTCCAGAATCGACACGGCAAGCGCAGCGCCCTCGACGGGGTCTGTTCCCGCGCCGAGCTCGTCGAAGAGAAGAAGCGATCCGTCGCCGCACTCCTTGAGCACGTTCACGATGTTCACCATGTGCGCCGAGAAGGTGGAGAGCGACTGCTCGATGCTCTGCTCGTCGCCGATGTCTGCGAGGACTTTATCAAATATGGGAACGCAGCTGCCCTCCGCGGCGGGAATGTGCAGGCCGCACTGCGCCATAAGGCAGAGAAGCCCGATGGTCTTGAGCGTAACGGTCTTGCCGCCGGTGTTCGGGCCGGTGATGACGAGCGTATCGTAATCCTCGCCGAGCTCCACATCGATCGGCACGGCCTTGTCCTTATCGAGCAGCGGATGGCGCGCCCGGCGCAGCCGGACGCCGCGCTCGGAGAGCTCCGGCGCGCCGGCATTCAGCTTGAAGCTGAGCTTTGCCCGCGCGAAGATGCCGTCGAGCCGCACGAGCGCGGAGAAGTCGGCGTCGATATCCTCGCGGTGCGCGGCGCACTCGGCGGAAAGCTCCGCGAGAATGCGCTCGATCTCCGCTTTTTCCTTCGCTTTCAGCTCGCGGATCTCGTTGTTTGCCTTGACCGCCGCCATCGGCTCAACGAAGAGCGTGGCGCCGGAGGCCGAAACATCGTGCACGAGGCCCGGGACGCTGCCCTTGCATTCGGCCTTGACCGGAACAACGTAGCGATCCGAGCGCGTCGTGATGATCGGGTCCTGCAAAAACTTCGCCATGGAGGGCGCGGAGATGATCTTCTGCAGGCTGTCGCGCACGCGAGCCGCCGCCGCGCGCATTTTGCGGCGGATGTCCGAAAGCTCACTGCTTGCGCTGTCGGCGATCTCATCCTCGCCGGGGATGGAGTTTACGATCTTGTCCTCCAGAAACCGGTTCGTCTGGAGCATTTTGAAAAGATGGTCGATGCACGTCTCCTTCTCGGCGCTCATGCCGTAGGAGCGCACGGCGCGTGCGCTTTGCAGCACGCCCGCGATCTCGAGAAGCTCGCGCGTATTGAGCACGCCGCCCATGTCGGCACGGGCGAGCGAGCCGCGCACATCGCGCAGACCCGAAAGCGACGGGCTGCCCTTATAGACCATCATGTCCTTTGCATCGCTCGTCTCGGCGAGCAGCCGTTCGACCTCCGCGCGGTGGACGCTCGGCACGAGAGCGAGTGCCTCGGCCTTCGCCGGTTCGGACACTGCCTCCCCCGCGAGCATTTCCAGCACCGCCGGAAGTTCGAGAGTATTTCTTGATTTTTCCAGTAAGTCCATTTATCTCTCCGTTTGCGTTATGTGTTTACATAATTTGTTTTACGTAATTTCATTGACATAAATCGTTTTGCATAATTTAATTTACATATTTCGGTTTACGCAATTTTATTAACGTAATATAGTTAACATAAATATATTATCGTTCACCGATTTTGCAGCGAGTGCCAGTAATCGAGCGTACCGAAGCCGCGGTCGAGCTGCGCGAGGGTGTATTCCTCGCAGGCCGTGCAGAAGCGCTCGTCCGACGTCTCGTCCAGCGTGAAGGAAAAGATCTTCTTCTCCCCCGCCGAGCACACGTGACGCATGGCAGCGAGCGACGCGCCGCAGAGCAGCACCGACTTTCCCGGCGCGCCGGGCGCGCAGCCGGTGCAGTGGACGCCGCCGCCGTAGAGACTCAGGCGCGGCTTTTCGGGCGTGTGCGAGCCGCAGTCCGTGCAGCGATCGAGCTGCGGAGCGAACCCCGCAAGACACATGAGCCGCAGCTCAAAGACCGCCTTGATATGTTTGGCCGGATATAGCTGCCGCGAAAGCGCGAACAGCGCGTTCAGCCCCAGATGAAGCAGCGCCGTGCTGTGACTGTCCTCGTCCGATACGGCCTCCAGAAGCTCCGCCATATAGCAGCCGAGCGCATAGTCGCCGAGATCGGCGCGCAGCGCCGCGAAGTCCTCCAGCACGCTCCCCTCGGTCAGCGTATACCGGCCGCGGTTTTCAAAAAAAGTCAGCTCCGACCACGTGAGCACCTGCGACGCCGCCGAGCACTTTGAGCCCTTGCGCAGTGCGCCGCGCGCCTCCGCGGTGATTTTCCCCTCCTCCTCCGTGAGGATGGTGAGGATTTTGCTCGACTCCTTGTATTTCACCTCGCGCAGCACCAGTCCGTGCAGGGTTTTGTACATTATGTAAACCTCTTGTCTCACGACAGAGGCCGTGAGGGCGCTCTGTCGTTCGTCTTCTGTTCTTTCTTTTTGTTCTCCGCCGGAGCGATGCGGGTCAGCAGCCAGCAGAGCGGGTCGCCGGTGTCGCGGAACACGTCCCAGAAAATCTTCGTATCCATACGGGGAGTTTTCCCCCGCGCCGGGCGGTTATGACCGGGAATTTCCGGATATGGCGGCAGTTTCAGGTATCGGTATAGCCAAAATTGCGCAGCAGCGAATTGGAATCACGCCACTTTTCCTTTACCTTCACCCACGTCTGCAAAAACACCTTCGTGCCCATAAATTCTTCAATATCCTTGCGGGCGTCCTCGCCGATCTTTTTGAGCATCGCGCCGTGCTTGCCGATGATGATCCCCTTGTGGCTCGCCTTTTCGCAGTAGATCGTCGCTTCCAGATCGATGATGCCGTCGTCCCGCTCGGAAAAGCGCGTGATCTCCACCGCCGTGCCGTGCGGCACCTCGCGTTCGAGATTGAGCAGCAGCTTTTCGCGGATCAGCTCGGCGCAGACCTGCTTTTCCGGCTGGTCGGTCGTCACGCCCTCCGGGAAGAGCGCCGGGGACTCCACGGCGAACTTATCGAGCTCCTTGAGAAGCTCCTCCACGCCGTCGCCGGTCTTGGCGGAGATCGGGACGATGGCGTTAAAGGCATACGCCTCGCTGTAGAGCGCGATGACGGCAAGGAGCTTTTCCGGCTCGACGGTATCGAGCTTGTTGATGGCGAGCACCGCCGGGCAGTTTGCCGCCTTGATGCTTGCGATCAGCTCGCGCTCCTGCGGCCCGAGAGAGGCGACCGGCTCCACCACGAGCACGACGGCGTCCACATCCGCGACGCTCTGGCGCACGACATTCACCATATAGTCGCCGAGGCGGGTGCGCGGCTTATGGAAGCCGGGGGTATCAAGAAATACGAACTGCGTCTCCCCGCGCTGGCACACGGCGGTGATGCGGTTTCGCGTCGTCTGCGGTTTGTTGGATACGATGGCGATCTTTTCCCCGGCGAGAGCGTTCGTCAGGGTGGACTTGCCGACGTTGGGCCGTCCGCAGATGGTGATCATGGCAGTTTTAGAAATCATAGCCGAGCTCCTTCATAATGGCTTTTTCTCTTGCGCGCATTTTGGCTTTTTCCTCGCCCTCGTCGAGATGGTCGTAGCCGAGCAGATGCAGCACGGAGTGCACCGTGAGATACTGCGCCTCGTGCTCAAATCCGCCGCCGTACTCCTCGCCCTGCGCTTCGGCACGCTCGAGCGAGAGGACCATGTCGCCGAGATAGCGGCGGTTCGTGTCGTAATCCATTTCGTCGATCGGGAACGAGAGCACGTCCGTCGGCCGGTCCACGCCGCGCTGCTCGCGGTTGATGGCGTGGATGCCCTCGTCGTTCGTGAGCGTAACGCCGATCTCGCACGGCTCGTCCACGCCCTCGGCGCGCAGCGCTGCGGCGGCGGCCTTCTTTACGAGCGCGGCCGTCTCCGGGTGGCCGAGACCGCGCTTTTCCCGGTAAATGTAGAATTTATGCTGCATCGTTATTTCCTCTTGTAGTTATTGTATCCGCTATTGTCCCGGCGCTGCGGCGCGGCGGTTTTCTTCTCCCGCTCCGCGGCGGCAGCGGCGGCCTTTTCGTGCTTTTCATAGGCGGCGATGATCTGCTGCACGAGTGCGTGGCGCACAACGTCCGCGCCGGTGAAGCGGCAGATGGCAATATCGTCCACGCCGTCGAGCACCTTCATCGCTTCCTTGAGGCCGGACGCCTTGTCCGCCGGGAGGTCGATCTGCGTCACGTCGCCGGTGATGACCATTTTGCTGTTGAAGCCAAGGCGCGTGAGGAACATTTTCATCTGCTCGCGCGAGGTGTTCTGCGCCTCGTCGAGAATGATGAAGCTGTCGTCGAGCGTGCGGCCGC
>OGDY01001861.1_pt1 | contig 21602 bp, 16 predicted proteins | sample 1570341 | NCBI WGS metagenome assembly OGDY01 (sample SAMEA2581972, study PRJEB24529) | metagenome | biome: Human gut stool | place: China | collected 2011 | reverse complement strand
GAATTGACCATGGAGTCGCCGGTGTAAACGCGCTTGTTGGTGTTGATCTCGTTCAGACCCTGAGCGGTCATTTCAATGGTCATAACGGACTCATTCTTGGAGGTGCTGGAATAGGTCACATTGAAGTAGCCCTTGGACTCATCCCAGCTATCCAGCAAATTGGTGCAGGCGGCGTCGGAGAAGAACTCAATGAGAATATCGTTTTTGTTATAGCTCAGACCGAGAGACAACGTATCAATAAACGCCAGCTCGCTGAAGTAGGTACTCTTGCTGGTAATGGACGCGAGCGTGGAGAGGATCTGGTAGTCGATGACGTCACCGTCAGAAGCGGTTCCGGTGCTGGCATAGCCATCGGTGATGTCGTTGGTGGTACCCTTGTGTTTGCCGGTGTCGTTCACATTTTCCCGCAGGCTTTTGGTGAGGGTAGGAATGCCGGTCAGGTTTTTCGGATAAATGGTCACATCGTAGAGCCAACGGGTATTGCCATCGGTGGCATTGCTACCGGAAACAGGACTCATCGGAATGCTGAGGAAAAAGGGGGCGCAGGTGGAAGTAACCATTTCAGGACACTTGGTCTCGGCAATGATATAAAGACCCAGATCCAGATTGTTGGCCTGAGACTTACCGTAGGCATCGGTCAGGGGCATTGCGGTACCGCCATTATTGGCAACGTAGGTTTCCAGTGCGTTCTTAACGGTGGTGGAATTGTTCTGCAGAGCCTGTGCCAGAGCGTCAATCAGGACGTCGCTCTGATAGTAGTATTTTGCGTTATCCAGATGGTCTGCATTGGGATAACGATCAGCGCCATTTTCCAGCCCCAAAGCAGTCAGCAGGTCTGCACCAACAGCCTTGTCGATGCCATACAGAATTTCAATATGGTTATCGGCAGCTCCATCGTTGGCGGACCCGGTGTACTGAATAATGTCGCCGACGCGCAGGTATGTGAACTCGACGCCCTTCACGGCATAGCCGTAGCTGACCTCGCCATTGCCAAGATCAGAGCTGTTATCACTATCGCCGGCACGTTTGGACTCGCCCAGAGTTTTGTTGACGTTCTCGTCGTACACGCCGGTGGAAACGTAGGAGGAATCCCACACACCATCCTTTTCCGCGTTTGTAAGGTCGTATTTATACAGAGTAAGGCTGCCCTTGGCATCGAGGTCAATGGCTGTATTGGAGACATCAGCAGCATGGGCGGCGGGGACGCAGGAAACGATCATCATGATCGCAAGGCACATGGCCAGAATCTTTTTGACAGACTTCATAATGGTTAATACATCCTTTCAGTGTTGAAAAAGTAGTTTGTTGGTTGGCATCCATTTTGGAAAAAGAAAAGGCGCCCGGGGGACCTCGGCACCAGTAGAAAAAACGCATATTCATTTTCTCCTGTTACTGCTTCTTACGCTTGGTCACGAACAGAATCGCACCGCACAGGCTGCAGGCCAGAATCAATGCGATGGGCATGAGACCCAGAGACTTGGAGCCGGTTTCGGGAAGTTCATAGGTACGTACATTTACGACGGTCAAATCAACGGTGTACTCCCTATCGTCAGGCAGCCCGCCTTCATAGGCGATATCCGCAAGCAGCTGAAAACCATCGGGTGCGGCAGTTTCGGTCAGACGGTAAAGGCGTTCCGGATGCAGCCCGGTGAATTCTACCAGCCCGGTTTTATCCGAGATGAGGCGGCCATCTGTGAGGCCCTCACTGGAGCAGGTGCCTTCTTTCGCATAACCGGAGTTGGAATAAACAACGGGCAGCCAAGAGGTACCGTCCACGGACCATTCCAGCAGGAACTCAGCGCCAGCCAGAGGCTCACCTGTGGTATCGACCTTCCGAATTGCGATCTTGCCGGAGCGGAGAGAATTTGTGAAGCGTACCTCAGCAGTCCTCCCTTGGACGACAGTGACGGATTGGGGATTTTCCGAAACGCAGATGTAAGGGCTGTCATCGGGGATTACCTCCTCAACGGTATAAGTACCGGGATAGAGGTTCTCACTGACAATGAGACCGGATGCGTCCGTGACGAAGGGCGAGCCTTTTATTTCATTGCCGTTGGTGTCTCTGACGATGAAAGTCCATCCCTCAAGAGAGCCGCTGGAGGGCATGGACTTTATGACTTTGATTTTGCCGTACTGGGTGTTGACAAAGGTGATATCCACATCTTTGTGGGGCAGAATTTCAAACTCTTTAATGGACTCATCCACAAGCCAGTACTCATTTTCAAAGCGGCCTTCGGTGTCTCCGGTTTCTCTGGCATAATAGATGCCGGGGTCAAGGTATATGCCGACCTTGCCGTCGGCATTTGTGGTAACGGTAGTCACCTTTTGGGTACATTCTTTATCGGAGTAAATGGTGATCTCCCAGCCCTCAAGGGACTCGCCGGTATTGGTAGACTTATGGAACCAGCCCAATCCCTGCTCACGGTTATGCCATGCATCTTCTGTGGCCTTGCCTGCGATGATCGTGACGGAGTGGTATCCCAGTTCGCAGTTCCAGTAGTCGTCACCGTTGGAAAGCTCTAAAACGGTGTAGCTGCCGGGCTTTAGCTTGCCGGTGCTGGCATATCCCGTTTCGTCGGTGGTATAGTCGCCCACGACATTCCCGTCCGAATCCTGAACGCGGAAGGTCCAGCCTTCAAGCTGATTGCCAGTGTTCGTCGTCTTACAGAAAACCAGAATGCCAAATTGTTCGTTGGTGTATTCGACTTCGGACTGTGTACCGGCAGTAACTGTAACCTGCTTTTCGACAACAGCATCGTAAGTCCAGTATGTTTCATCTCTGTCGTGAATCTCAACGACGTAGTATGTGCCGGGTTCGAGCTTACCGGATGCTGCATAGCCGTCCTCGCCGGTCGTAATGGTTTCTACCAGCTCCCGATTGGCATCCAAAATCTGGAAATTCCACCCTTCGGGGCTTCCGTCAATGGCATTCTTTTTTACGCGAAGATCGCCATTGTGGGTATTGCTGAAGGTCACAGACACAGTCGAATTTGCTTTGACGGTAATAGCCTTGACAGAAGAATCGCAGACCCAGTAAGGATCATCCACTGCGATTTCTTTCGCGTATAGTTTCTGCGGGGTCAGGCCGTCTATCAAAATGGTACCGTCTGTGCCTGTCGTAAAGGGGGAGCCTTCAATGGGTTTGGTGCAGGCAACATCCGTATAGATCCCGATTTGCCAGCCGGAGAGGTTCTCTCCTGTATTGGTCTGCTTGATCAGTTTGACGGAACCGGGTTCCAGAGAGTTGTGAAAGCTGACAGAGGCGGTGGTACCGTAGGTGATCGTCACCTTTTGGGGGTTGTCGCTTGCACAGCTGTACATTGCCTCAATATCATCGTCACGGTGTCCAAGCTCCTTGACATAGTAGGTGCCGATTTCCAGACCGGTAACGGAGATGGCACCCTTGGAATCCGTTGTATGGGGGCCGGACACCAATGTGGTGCAACCGGAATCGGAGTAGATTCCAAATTCCCAGCCTGCCAGATTCAGCCCGTCGCTGGTCGTTTTGGTCAGACTGAAGTTTCCGGTTTTGATCTTATTGATGAAGGTAACAGAGGCTGCTGCACCCCCGGCGATGGTTACTTTCTGCGGATTGGTGCCGGAACACACATACTTCTCGTTTACAGAGGAATCCGTGTGGCCGATTTCTTTCACATAGTAGGTACCCGGGGTGATGCCGTCGACCGAAATGCTGCCGTTGGCATCCGTTGTATGAGGGCCGGAAACCAGAGTCGTGCAGCCGGAATCGGAATAAATGCCAAATCGCCAGCCGGAAAGATTCGACCCGTCATCCGTTTTCTTTGTCAAAGCCAGCCTGCCGGTATTGAGCTTGTTCACGAAGCTGACAGATGCCGTGCTGCCGTTGATAATCGTAACCTTCTGAGGATTTGTGCTGGAGCATACGTACAGGCCCTCAATACCGGAATTGGTATGCCCCAATTCTTTGACATAATAGGTGCCAGCGGTAAGACCGGTAACGGAGATCCTGCCGCTGGAATCTGTCGTGTGAGGGCCGGAAACGAGGCTGGTGCAGGCGGAGTTGGAATAGATCCCAAACTTCCATCCGGATAAGTTCTTACCATCTTCCGTGGTTTTCGTCAGGCTCAGATTGCCAATCGCCTGACCTTTTAATTTGAAATAGGCGTTCAGCGTACCGGACTCAGGACGGTACAGGTTGATCGTTGTCTGGTAAGAGGAGCCGGACATGTACCAAAGAGAATAGGCCGAGTTTTCAGCAGAAGGAATCGTCTTCGTCGCTTTGAAGACAGTAGACTCGGAGATGGTGCCAGTCTGGGAGATATAAAGTGTGTTGCCGGATTTACGGAACTCTGCGCCATTGCCGTTCGTGAAGCTGAACCCGGACAGAACTCCATTGGAGTCATAGACACTGGTTTCATCTCCGGTCAGCGTAATGGTGGGTGCGGAGCTGCTGGAGCTGGAGGTGAAGCTCGGAATCTTCAGGGCAGCCTGAACGCAGCTGACCAGAGTGTTATAGTTCGGAGCAAAGTAAGATACGGAGGCAGCACCGGCGTTGTAGAAAATGTTGCCTGCAGTTCCGCTTTCGTTGGCAGAATTCAGGACGAATGTTTCCGGATCCCGGAGGCCGCACACAATTTCGTAAATGAGGAACTGCGTTGCGATTCTGAGCGGGACGTTGGGATTGTCGTCTTTGTACGTCGTGGTGACGCTGATGGAGTGATCCCACATTTCGTCGCTGTAAAGAAGAATCAGACCAATGGCCTTTCGCCTTGCTTCCGGCAGGGAATACCATGCGGTTGCACCGGCGGTGCTGCCGCTGCCGGTAAGTGTGACATCCCGGTCGACAGAGTTGCCGGATGTACTTGCGGCATAGTTTTTGTAAGGCTCAATACAGTACAGCGGATCGTCTGCATAGGCAATGTTATTGTACCGGGCGAAATGCCAGCCCAGATTTTTGATATATGCCGTTTTCGCGGAACCGGTTCCGTTGGGCTTATAAGTAACCGAGACCTGACTGTTCAGCACCGTTGTGTAGTTGCCGTGGTCGGCATAGTCAAACAGCAGGACGCCTGCAGATGTGCTGGCGGTTGTCGCAATCCCGTATTCATTGTCAGGCTGGGAATCAGGTGCGCCTGCGGAGCTGCCTTCTGTTTCTTCAGAAGGATCTGACTGAGGGGGTGTGGTCGTGGGGGATTCGGTGGATGCAGTTGTTTCCGTGGCTTCCGGTTCTGTGGGGGTACTTTCATCATTGTCGGCTGCATAAACCGACGGGATGAGGCTTAGCACCAGCACAAATACCAGCAGCAACGAAAGCAGCCGCTGACAAGGTGTTTTCATGTGGTTGTCATCCTTTCTCAAGTTGGGGTAGAAAAAGGCCCCAGTCCAAAGAACTGAGGCATTGACTTCAAATGTGGAATTGGTGTCACTGCCTGAGTGACTGCCTTGGCTTGGCGGGCCGGCTTTTCCGCTGAGCGTTCTGTCAGAATCAGTCTGGTGTACGGGCTTTATCTGCGGGAATTCAGGACCCTCTTCACGGAAGGCTGAGGCGCCTGCGGTCGTTTCGGAATCAGTCTGGGATACCGGCAGACGGCCAAAACCAGTATTACGGCAGCGGATAGAGCAGCAATCGCTTTTTTACATGTACATTTCCTCCTGCTTGCATGATCTAATCAAAATTGCAGGGAATTGCAGTGCTCAGTGTGCGAGCTGATAATACCCGCGTACAGCTTCATCAACACACCGGTCAAGAATTTCAAAAAATCTGGTTTTGGTCATCTGAGCATCAAGCCAGTGCGTCGCACGATAGTTATAGCAGCTGAAGTTTTCGTTGACGGAATGACTGCCCAGAACGCTGCGCAGATTCATCTCGTTGGAACGATCTGCCAGCATGGCTTTCTCTCCGTCCAGAGGCCGTGCGAGGTAAAAAACCATCAGCGGATGCAGCTCCGAGAAGCTGATCTGGAGGTAAAAGTCACGGTAGGTCGTCATGAGCGAGGTTTCATCCTCGGCAGCAACATCCAGCAAGCTGTAAATCATTTTCCGGGTATTATCAGACAGCTCCTTTCGGCGAACCAATTCCTCTTTCGGCAGTTCGCATTGGGTCATAAGGATACCTTCTTTCAGAGTTATTTGGGAATGGTGACATAGGTGATATTTCCCCAAACAGTCTTCTGCTCCATATCGACACCTGCGATTTTCACGACTACGCGGGCGCCCTTGGGCGGCCTTGCGCGATATGGGAACCTACATCTGCATTCAGCACCCATATCCAGACGCACGAAGATACCGGTGCTGTCCGTCAGCGTAACGGTACCGGCATAGTTGCTGTTCACCTCGATTTTTTCGAGAGCTTTATCCACAGGATTGGCAGCAACTTGTTTTACGGAAGCAGCTACACGGATGTCATCCGGGTCATCCCGATTGAGTTGGGTGACTTTCACCAGTACCCGGTCGCCGGGTTCATAGTAGCCCATGGCATCGGTAAGCCGTACATAGCTCAGCTCCCGCAAGGGAATGTAAACGTCGATACCAAACAGATCCACGAAAATGCCATATGGAATGACGGACATGACTCTCGCTTCGCAGCAGAGTCCTTCGTAGATCCGGTATGTGCCGTCACGGGTCTGATTCAGGTAGTAATGCCGGCGCTTCGTGGCCATAGCATCCTTCCGGCTGCCGACTGCCAGACCGGTATTGCGGTCAATGCCTTTGACAACATAATCGATTTCAGATCCGAGTCGCTTGGTAAGCAGGTAATGGTAGACTTCATAGGGATCCTGTCCCCGTAAATCCTTGGGCAGATCGACGATCATGGAAGCCATAATGATGACCTTATAATCGCCGTGGAAAATCACGGCGCGGGGTTCCCCCAAGCCAGAGTGCTTTTCAACGCCCTGAATCTTATCGGTTAGGTAGCGGCCGGTTTTCAGAGACTCGACCAGATCCAGAAACTTATCTCTGGCCTTATCGATCTCAGTTTGGATGCCGAGCGCGTCATCAATCGCCAAAACTTCCATATTGGGCATGGGAACATTGAGCCGTTGCCTTGCCTGCCGGGGAGATATGGTGGAATGAGGAGCTTCGTTGCTGCCTTCGGGATTTCCGGCGATCTCGCCGGTGGATGCTTGATGCCGGGGCGGAACTTTCAGGACAGAATCGGTCTGGGACGGTTCACTGTTTGGGGTTACGGGCATATCGTCGGGCGGTAGGCTGTTTTCGGTTGTGGACATAGGTTTTCCTCCTTTTGATAAATTAAAACTCGACGGGTGGCGTATCAGAGCGACTGAGTTTCCTGCCGCGTGACTCCCGTTGTGGCTTTTTGTCCGGCTCATTTTCAGAACCGGTCTGGGGTGTGGGCGCATAACTGGTTCTCGGGCAGTAATCCATGATGGAAGCCCGGACCATTTCCTTGGACATGGGATGGCGGGTATAGTCAAACTTGTTCAGCAGCAGTAGATTCTGACCGCGGATAATGACCAGCATTTGTTCATGCGGAAGCCGAAGAACTTCATCCGGGGTGAGAAGCTTGCGCTTCCCCTGACCCTGTGTTTCCCGGTACTGGGGAATCACCTGCGTGACGGCAACGGTTTTCTTCACGGTCATGGTAGAATCCACAACGATGCACATTTCGCCGCTGCGGTCAGATATGTAATCCGCAGTGACGTCATCCGTACAGCCGAGCATAAGCTGGATGTCGCAGTTGCCGATGATTTCGGACCAAAGGTTGTTGGGATACCGGTTCTGAAGCTGACCAAGGCTCTGAACGGCGAGCATGACCCGAATATCCCGGGAGCGGATGACGCTCAGGGAACGGCAGAAATCTGAGCCGTCCGGTGCGCCGCCGATCCGGCCGATGTTGTTGAACTCGTCCAGAATCAGATTCACGGGTACAGGACACCGTCCGCCGGGGGAAAGGTCTGCAAAGCGGGTTAGCTTGATAAACAGGAATGAAAAGAAAAGCGAGGAAAGGAATGCCATGGATGTTTCCTGATCGCTGAGAATGATGTAGTAGGCGCATTTGTGACTGCCCGGTGCGGTAAGGTCAATGTCGGAGAAAGAGACAAGCTGCTTCACAGCTTCGTTCTGGAGTACCTGCAATCTGGTACCCAGACCGAGAATGATGCCGGATTTGACCGTATCACTGGACTGGGAAAACAGATTGAAAGGCGCCCGGGCCGGATGATCCGGCGGCAGTTTCTCGAACATGATGGTCAGCGTTTTCTCGGAATTGTGGGTCAGCAGCTGGTAGACATAGGCCAGATTCTTCCGCTCCGGCGGGAGCGTCTTGTCCAAATCGGTGTAGAGAACCAGCGCTTTCAGCAGGTTCGCCTCGCCGTTATCCCAGAAATGATCGCTTTTGCCGTTGCTTGTGTTGCCGATAATGACGTTTGTGAGGACCTGAGCCATCATGGTGTTTCCGTTCAGGTCGGACATGCAGTTCCATGAGTCACCGTGCAGGGGGTCAACCAAGTTCAGCACCTTGACCTCATACCCGTTTTTTCGGAATAGCTCGGAAGTATCGCTGTACATCTCTGATTTCGGATCCGCAATCAGAGCGGACTCGCCTCGGCGTATGATGGAAAAGAGTGCATTGCGAATGACGGCTCTGGACTTCATGGTGCCGGATGCGCCGAAGATGGCGCAGTGACGGTTGAGGCGGGTGTTCTCCGGCAAACATACCAGCTGGCCTTTTCGCTCACCAAGAATCATACCGGTAGCCCTTTCCGGTGTGGATAGTTCCAAAACGGATTTCAGTTCCTTCTCTGTCATCCAATCCGCGGTACCGTAAGTGCCGGCCTTGCTCTTGGTGAAGCCCCGGTCGTCATACTGGTTTTGGGAGAACTTCTCGTGAACCTTTACATAGATCACAATACCGGCTCCGATGACCACGATCAGGAAGATCGCTTTGACGCCGTTCCAACTGAAGGCATTCAGAAGGCACACAGCCGGATTCCAGTCTGGGGCAGCAATCTGTGTTTGCCCCCACATACCGCCGGACTCCATCCAGATAGTATAGTTGGTAAACACCTGCCCCAGCAGACCGCCAAGATAGAAAAGCGCCCCGCATCCGAGGATGGAGGCGACTATAATTGCGGCCTTGCGCTGTTTTTCATTCATCTGCATCACCGCCTTTCGGGCAGAGGGCATCTTCTACCATATCCATTATTACCGTCTTAATGCTGACTTTCGGCCCAACGACATTCCGGACAAAAGCGGTTTGTTCCGGGAAACAGATAACGGCTGTTTCCCGTTCGATTCCTTTTGTCCCATCTATGAAATGATTCAATCGGGTGATGTCGCTGTCCAGAAATGAAAACAAATAAATGCCGTTCTCACGGGCGTCATACTCGAAAACGCCTTTACCATAGGATCTGTCATTCGGATCGAACAGAAGATCCAGCAATGTTTCATTCCAGTCTGGGGTGGTCAGTATTTTCAGAAGGCGCACGCCGAATCCATTCAGAGGGATGAAATGGAGATGGTCGTAGATGACGGTAAACTCTGTTTCAGCCCGTTTGGTCTTCCATAGGGTACGCAAGGTTATTTCAGCGATTTCGTACCCTGTACCCAAAAGAATAGCCGACTGTACATCATCCACATCTGCATTCATGCGTGCAATCTCCGTAAGGTGGAGCCTGACCTTTGCCTCGCCTCTGCCATTCCAGTTCATCAGGTAGTCACGGCTGTTGTACACGGCGTAACATCCGCCGGGGCAGAACAGAGCCCCTGTTATTCTGGAGAAGCTGGTTTTGTTGACATCATCATCGCCCACATACTTGAGTTCTTTGCTGATATAGAACGAAGGCGCATCCGTAACGACCTTGCGGATTGTGACCATTTGAAGCTGGGGCAGCCTATAGGGGCAGGTCTCAAATCCGGCCAGATTGATTAGGGCAGCGGATTCGGCCACCCGATGGAAACGATCCAACCGTTTGGCCTCACCGGCATGATTATGGCGAAGGTAATTCTGGGTATAGTAAAGGGCGGCATTGGGATTGACGATTTCAAGGATATTCTGCCCTCCCTTGGATAAGCGGACAGATTTGCTTTTGCCTTTGCCTGTAATCAGAAGAAGGCGGCAAATAATCTTGTCGGCATGGCCGGGGATGCGATACTCCTGCCGTTGGGAATGTTTGTGGATCAATTTGCGCCACACCTCTTTGCTTCCGAAAAGCTGCAAAGAACACAGCGGGTACTCCCCAACATAGGAAAGAAACGTGAGCAATCTGTACACATGAGAATCCTGCTTTATGGTGGTCATGTTTCCTTACCTCGAAGTGGAGCATTTTCGTCCCCATGCCTGCTCCTCTTGGCTAAATCGGATCGATTCGGAGACGGGATTTTCCTTGGGACACAGAGCTTTTTCGCATTTCGGGGCGTGTAGATAAGTCGCTGCGGGAATTTACCCCTGTTTTGGGATAGCTTTTTCTTGCCAAAAAGTGGTTTGCGCATGGAGCTTCACCCCCTCGTCCGGGAAATTCTTTTCTGCTTCATACCAACGCATAAAGTCCTGCTCAGGTACGACATAAACCTCGGTGCGTTCCGTGCTGCCCGCAGCGCTGCAGTAGTAATGCCGACAGCGCAGCGGCGCGTCATCTGTCATGACATACAGGGCTACAATGTCCGTTACGAAATTGGTTTCAATGTTGTCGTGATCCCGGTGCCTGCGCTCCGGTTCCTCCCGGTCATAGATGTGACGGTAGATGATTACACAGTCGTCAAAGCGGACGGGAGATCCCTCATTGAAAAAGCGCTGCATGGCAGGCCCCAAAAAGCCCCGGATGTATTCGACGGAGCCTTTGCCACGCTCCTTTCGGGGAAGCAGTCGGGGAATCCGGAGGGAAAACCAGCCATCCTCGGTAAAGCCAACCTCAACGGGAATTTCATCCTGCATGATGTGCTCGATGTTCTTCCTTGCATGGGGAGAACCCAGCAGAGAGGGAATCACCCGGTAACAGCCAATCAGCCTTTCCGCAAGGATTGCATTGCTGAGAGCCATTTCGTTTGCTCCCTGCTGCCGTCCGACTGTGTATGCGTACATTGCCTGAGCGGTTTCGCTATGGAGCTGGGTCAGAATGCCCAGTGCTCTGCTGGAGGTTTTCATAAAGATGGAATTTTCTTCGGGCATATTGCTTTCCTCCTAACTGGAATAAAAAGTGATTTTGGGAGCCTCACATTCGGTTTGATCGACTGTTGCGAAAAGGCACGGCGCATCCGGGAGAATCAGTTTATTCGCAAATTCCATATTCGGGACAACGAGAATGTACTTTGTATCCTCTTGAGGCTGAAGAAGTCGAACCAAATGGTCCTCGTCTTCATACAGAACCACGATTTCGTAAGCTGTTTTATCCTTCAGGAAGGAAATCTGTGCCGGGGCATCTGCTTGCCAGTGGGCTTCGGGAGCAATTTGCTCAATAAACTGGAGCAATACCCAGACGGCGGTAATCATTCGCTGCTTCGGCTCGCAGTATTGATCGACTGCCAGATATTCACCATCTTCTATAGCGGCAATCCTGCGGGTATGCTTCATGTTCTGCACAAGCCTGTTGACAGAGCGCTGCGGTCTGTAGTAGAGCAATCCGCGAATTTGCGGCCAACGCAAAGGCCCGTACTGACTGAGCCACCGTAGGATCAGGCGTTCGTCTTCCATAAGAGCCATGCTGCGCCGCTGGTCAGGACATTCCTCTGGGTTTTCTTTTGCAGCTTGGGGCTGATCTGGAGGAAAGGCATGACGCTGCGCAAGGCATCCTCCTGCTGGAATCGGCAATCGCTGAGGTACATATCCATGGACTTGAGCATATCGGTCATCTGCTGCTTGCGCCATAGAAGCTCGTCATAGGTTTTGGCGGAAATGGTCACGAACACCGACATGTAGAACAGATCCTCGTTGTGGTTGGCAATGCCATTTTTAATGTAATAGCCTGCCTGAATGGAGTTGGTCAGTTCCTCGTAATCGGTACTGGTGTCCTGCATACCTTTGAGCTTGGTGCGGTTTAAGCGGATGCGCTGGGCTACTTTGTCGATGGTTTTGCTTCGGTTCTCCCGGGAGAGGTGGACATCAATATCGATACCCTCACCGGCATTGATGAGGCTGGACATCCAACCACCACGCACGGTGCTGGGGTATCCGTTCCCCTTGATGTAGAGGAAGCAGTAATATCTGCCATCCATGACGATGTAGTTGTAATGGGATAAATCCAGACCTCTGGGGGCAATAAAGTGACGGACAGAGATATGCGGGATGGGGTCAATACCAATAATTTTTCCCTTAGCGGCCATGGTGTCGATGATCACCCGGTTGACGCGATCGGTGAACGGTTCATCCACGCAGGAGCGGCGATTGAAGAACATATACAAGATCTCCGCTACCGCCTGATCGGGATTTTGGGGCTGGATGATGTTATTTCCGCACTGCATGAAATAAGCGCGTGCATTTTGCTCCGCGCTGACCAACATGCTGTAGATTTTGGAATAGTCATCCGATTCACTTCTGCCGATGGCTTCATACTGGTAAATCAAAAAGAAGCGCCGAGTCAGCGCTTCTCTGGAGCCCACATCCTTAATCAGCCGGATGTAATCTTCCCCCATGGCTTTGCACTGCGCGTTGTCCTCTATGGAAAGCTCTTTTCGGATCATAGCGATGTGCTTGTCAGAGTCTGCTTTCCGGGTAATGGATTTGAACTGCAGCTTCATGGGCGATATCTTCAGCCAGCTGGCAAAGGACGATAGGATGTTGTACTGCTCCTCGGAAGACCGGAGCATAAAGTTGATGGGTTCGATTTCAAGAATTTTTACATACCGGCCATCGGTTGTTTCCACGATGCCGTTGCGGATATCCTTGACCGGGATGAAAGGCTGAACAAACTCAAGCTTTTCCGGCTTCTTTCTTCTTGCCTTTGCGCCCGGGCTTTTTGAGCTGTTTTGGGTCATACTTGTATCCGATCCTCCTGAAGTGTAATATCCGCCGGTTTTCCCAGAAAGAGAGGATATGCCCCAGATACTGGAGCAGAGAGTCTCCGCCAATTCCCATGAACGCGACCACTGCCAGCGGAATCAGGGTCACGGTCATGATGACAATGCGAATTGTAGTGGGCATCGGAATCCATTTGACTTCCGGGTAGCCCACCATGATCACGAGGGCAACGGCCTCAACCGCGTTCCGGGGTTCTACCATACCGCCCAGCAGCTTGCCGGAATCGGTGTAGTTTGCCGGGATGGCATACACGTTGCTGTATTCCTTTTCTTCCATACTGCTCACCACCGAATCACATCGCCGGTGGAGATGTATAGAATGTTCCGGACAGGAATGTAAGCCTGACTGGTTTCCTCACTGCCGACAGAAAGGATATCATCAGGTTTGGCTTTCTTGAACCGGTTGAGGAGCCGATGCTCGGCGGGGATGGTCACTTCCTCGGCGGCCTTGAGCACATGGCCGCCAATCAGATAGATTTTGAATTCCTGCAAATACATTTCTTCACCTTCCAATTCTGTAAATGTAAGCGGTGGTGTTAAAGCGTCCCAACCGCAGTGCTTCGTTGTGATCCGGGACAAAGATATCGACGCGGGCAATGTTGTTCTCGATACCGGAGCCACCCCGGTCCTCAACTGTGTACATGATGCCGTTGATCATAATTTGGGTACCGAATGGGTAGTAGCTGGACATGGCAACCATACCGACCGCGACTCTTTTGCCGCTGGCAGTAATGCCCTTGGCATTGGGGCCGCAGCACTTGGTGCAGGCACAGTAATGGGTCACATTGACTTCAAGGGAGTAAAGCGGTTCGCCATAGGCTGGACTGCTGACATCCTGCTCGAAATTAACCCCGGAAGGTCTTCGCAGAACCAGTTTGGAGTCATAGCCGGGGGTGTTGATATGGACGCCAATGCCACCCTCCGAATGCACCCATTTCCGGTTGCCGCCCTCATCGTAACCGGCGAAAATAAGAACATGGTCTGTAGTGCCGCCGTCATTCAGGAGGAAACCCAGATCACCGGGAAGAAGCTCCGCTTCGGAAATGGGAGTAGAGCTTGTGTACTGCGCCCAAGAGCCGGCCTGAATGCTGATGCCAAGGGCGGTTTTGTACACCCAGTCGGTAAACCCGGAGCAATCCAGCCCATACGGACGAATCGTTCCCGTGGAACTTGATCCGGCAGCGGTAACCAGCTTGGGAGTGTTCCATTCGTCATTCCATCCGGCTTCGCTTTTGCCGCCCCAGAAATAAGGAACCTTTCCTACCAGCGACAGAGCGGTTGTGACGATATGCTTTCTGGTGTCATTACAGCTGAGGCTGTTGACAAATGCGATCAGCTCAGCATCTGTGAGGGGAACGGACGTGCCGCTTCCCAAAGTGCCGTACAGGGTCATCTTTAAGGCATTTGCCATATTCTGAATTACCTCACCGTAGGTCAGATTGAATTGGGGGTATTGTGCTGAGGTGTCAATGCCAAAGGCTTCCAGGATCACCGAATTGTCGAAGGGCGAAATGGTACATTCCACATACTTGATAATTTCGGTGGTTGGTTCAAGCGTTTCGTCACCGTCTGCTTCATAATAGGTCTCTGTCCGGGTGCCGGAAATCTTACTGCCAGAATAGATCGGTACCGTCACGGAAACTGCTTTGTACTTGGGAACCGTGATTTCTTCATCAGATTCCCTTGCCTCGTCCGGAAGATAGTAGTGCCGCCGTTCAGTGGTGTAGTTATAGCGGGGAACGTTATTGACAATGCCTGCCGATTCAATGTGTGTCACAACGGTTACTGTCACGGGCTTGTAAGTGGAATAACTTACAGGTACGAGCCTTTCCTGCTGCCGTTCTACGTAGGATACCGGAAACATCTGATCGGAGATTCTGGCCAGCTTCGCCACCATATCCTCCACGGATATGCCTTTCTGCTGTAAGGAAGCGGAATAGGCGGCCAGAATGTAACAAACATCATAACCGGCAGACGATTGCGCATGGTTGATAAGGGCATCCATGGAAAGGTCATAGTCATAACCGCCATCCAGAATAATTTCCTCGACTCTGGCAAGGGACTGGTCATACCCTGCGTCGATCACTGCCGATACCGCATTGGACATTTCAGAGTAGGACGATTCCAGCGTGACTTCTTCTGCGGGAGGAACCCCGTTCAGGCCAAACACACTGTCCAGAACGATACTCGGGATGGAGCAGATAAGGATGACGATAATCAGGAGGAACAGGCAGATGCAGACCAGAACCTTGAACAAGCTGTGGCGCATTGCCCACGCGGCGGAAAGAATTGCGCCCCACGGGCCTCCGGCGGCAGTACCTGCGGCGATTTCAGCAACGGCTTTGCCGCTTTCCGCACCGGCTTGAACCACTGCAGCGGCCGCATTTGCTGTTGCTTCCGCACCTTTTACGGCTGCCTCTGCGGCAGCATCATGAGAGATTTGCTTCGCTGCCTGAATTGCTTTCCCGGCAGCTTGACCAAAATTGTCTTGACCATCGCCGATCTGATCTTTTTCCGGCTCGGCCATGGAATCACCTCCGTTTTGGAATGAAAAAAGGCCATGATCGTGAGATTCACAACCATGGCCATCTGGTTACATTTTTCTTTTTGGGGGCTTTCGTTCGATATCTCCGCGCTTTTCAGGCTCAGCGAATCGGGTGGGCGTCTGCTTGTAACGAATGGTTTCCACATTGGTCGTGCGGAGTTTTCCGTTGTCATAGACAGGCTTACCGTTCTCGTAGACGGGTTTGCGGTCGACAGCGGCATCGCCCTGAATTGCGTACCACTGACTGCCGCGGGAATCCTCGAAGACCTGATAGTCACCACGAGGTGCGGCATATCTGGCGATATCATAGAACTTCGTGCCAGAGCCATCCTCGTGCCGGACTTCAAAGTAGCCGTCCTGACGGTGTGTGCCATCAACCTGAGAAACAGGAAGATCATAACCGGGCATAAAGTTCTGGAATGCCGCCTGATTATAAGCAGCTGCGGCCTCGCCAACTTCAAACTGGGGAATGTTGCCCTGCTGCTGCATGGCATACCAATCCACACCGTTGGAAGACTGCATGACGCTGTGGGGCGCATCGGGTTCCTGATAATAGGCGCTGTTGTACCAGAGCGTGTTGCCTCCATCCGGGGAACTGGCTTCGATAACGCCGTCGCCCACGGTGCGCAGGGAAGTACCCTCCGGTGCGCTGGGGAAGGTTGCTGCCACAAGGGGCGCCTCGGAATAGAATCCCTGACCAACGTTTTCTCCATGATCTGCAAATTGAGCGCCGTTCTGGGGAGACTCGCCAAAGCCACCCGCATATGCAGCACCAAAGTGTTGTGCTTCGGGGGCGTTGCCGTAAACGGTATCCACGGAGGGAGCGCCGTTGCCGTATCCAATGGGCGGTTGATCTCCTCCGCCCACAGGGGATGCGGCAACTCCTGTAAGCAGGGTACTCTCCGGAGCCGGGGTATCCGCTGCACCAATTCCGTCTGCTGCGCCGGGGTAAGTCACCATGCCGGGATGGCCTTCAACGCCATCGTGGGTAAGCGTCTCGCCGAAGCTCTGGCCGCTTTCGCCGGGCTGAGATGCTCCGGACACGCCATCACCTGCTGCTGTGTTGGGGATATCTGCTCCAACACCATGGAAGGTGGGTACATCGTAAAAGGCGCCGCGGCCCTCGCCGCTGGCCATCTGATACCACTGGCTTCCATCCGCCGCAGTAACCACGCTGTGGGGAACTTCTGGCTTTTCAAACTGAGAGGCGTTGAACATATCCACAGAAGCCGATTTGCCATCCGCGGAAACTGCGGTCGTACTGATATGGCCTCCTGTGATTTGCGTTCCCTGAAGCTGGAATCCCTGCATCTGGGGCATATAGTTGCCAAGGCTCCTGTCCGCTATATCACCGGCAATCGTGCCGGAAGTGCTGGGCGCTCTGGCCGCTACAGAGGAAATGGAGTTCCCATTCAGGGTAGCACCATTCCGGGCGGCGATACCACCGAAGGCGCGGCCAACGAATCCGGCACCGCCATTGAAGCCCATGCGGGAGCCACCTTCTACAACGGCATCACGGACATAGGAGTTGGGGCTGAATCTGGAAGCGAAACCGGAGGCAAAGCCATTTGCGGCAGCACCGGTTCCGGTAGCAGCGGCATTTCCGCCCCGGCCGAAGACACTGCCCGCGCTGCGAACACTGCTGCCTGCCCCGGAGATGACTCTGGCAGCCATCATCAGTTCCATGCCCATGCTGGCCCCGGTCTGCGCCACATTCAAGCCGATGGAGGCCAGATAGCTGTCGAATCGCTGGGCGCACTTCAGATAAGCCAGTGCGCAGAACATCCACAGGAAAATGCTTCCTTTACCGGTGGTCAGCGCACCACCGTTTGCGATGAACTGTCCCATGGACGAGGCAAAACCACGAAGGAACCAGACGTTCATGACAAGGAGCAGCAGTTGGGAACCAACCATTCTGCACCAGGATTTGAACACGGTACTCGTGGTTTTGGAGCCGCCCATAGAAAAGGCGAGAGGTGAGGTATAGCACAGAACACCAACAACGATGTACCGTTCTACAGTTTCCAGCAGGAGCTTGAAGTAGTTCCAGCCCAGAGCGATTTCCAGAATGAGGATCAGGATCAGACCGACAACGGTTGCAGCTGACACAATCGTCAACAGGCCATTGGTGAGGGTTTGCTCCACGCCCGCAAAGGTGAAATCCTCTGCGGTCATGGATAACTCCATAAGGGTTGTATAGGGCGCCCGCGCAATGTTCAGGCACAGGGAGAAAATGGGTTTGGCGTAGCCAATCAGAAGGCCGTAGACAGAACTCCGGACCAGCAGATGCCAAGGGTTTTCGGCTTCTGTAATAGGCCCTCCGAATGCTCGAAACAGCTGCCATATGGTAATCAGAATTAAGATTGCCCATGCTGTTACCTGCATGACATCGTAGGCCTTGGTGACGAAGGGGAAGTATTCTTCCATCGCCGTCATATCGGTACCGAGCGCTTCAAGGAACAGCCCGGACACCGCGTCAAACAGCTGGGAGACGACACTTGCCACCCAATTGACGATACCCTCGAATATCCAGGCTGAATATCAGCTCCGGTCGGGTAGGAAGCGTTAAACACGAGACAGCCATAGGAACTGGGCAGCCGGTACAGAGAAAAGACATCCCCATGCTTTTTGAAGAACCTCCATACCTTTGTTTTCTCCCAGCCCCAACGCTCTCCCAGCGTTTCCAAAGTCAGGACGCTCCCGAATCTACCGTATTGCACGACAGGTGCAAGAAACGAGAAGGCGTTCCCATAGTCCTCATAGGTGGTATGACACCACAGATCAAGCCATGCATCCGCTTCATCGAAAACTCTCTTAGCGTTTGCCAGCCGCTGCGTAATGTTCCGCGGCAGGCATAGAAAACCATACCCTGTGGAAGCGTAAACGGTCCCGGACATACATTCAGCCCCGGAACACTTAACCACCCAATCGGTGATCTCATAGGTCAGCTTTTTTGTCTGGCTGTCAAGAGAGTATTTCAGAAAGCCAAGGGAGGAAAGCTCGCCGAGTATCTGCAGCGCCTTGGTACGGCTCCTGACACCCAGAATACTCTTGAGACCGACAACACCACCCGCCCACATTCCGGGTGCTACGGGATTGCTGTGGCCGCAGTAACTGGCATTGCCCTTGCGGAAGGCTGCGCGGAAGGCAAGCATGGCCCAGTAGGCCATCAGCCCTTTTCCCATATCCGGAATATCTCTGGGCAGCTTGACCCACTGATATTTGCGCAGACACTTCATGTTGCTTTCCTCCCTGTGAAATAGAAAAGGCCAGCAGGATGCTCCTACTGGCCAGTTATGCTTTTAGATTCGGACGATCAAACCGACGAGATCATCCGTATCGACGCCGACGAGATACCAATCGTTTCCCATTTCAATACGAGTGGAAACCCATCTCCCATTGATCTTTACATCTAAGGTTTCACCGCAATGCAATCCTCCGTAATAGTTATTGGGAGAGAAGCGAATGTCCATCCGGCCTGTGTCTCGCTGCGGCACCAATGTTCCTATTTTCATAATCCGAATATGTCACTATGCTAAAAGGCCCCGAACGGTGTGACAGAAACCGTCCGGGGTCCCATCCTGTGTGGCAGGATTTGGAAAGTTGCGCTATATCAAATTATGTGGAGCTATTCGGATGCTCCGAGCAAATGAGAAATTATCACCTCCAATGTGGGAGAAGTTAAGAATCGGACTTCCCGGAGTACACAGCTATGCATAGTTGCATTTGTTGCTGCATCGCTTTTTGATTCTGACTGTCAGGCCGGTGATATCTTTTGTTTCAATACCAATCAGGATCCAGTTGTCAGCCATCTCAAGCCGTGTCGGGATCCATTCTCCGTCTACCCGCACTTCCATTCGCGTTCCGCAGGAGAGAAAACCGTAGTAGTCATTTAAGCCAAACCGAATGTTCATGCGACCGCTATCGGTGTCCAGTACAAGCGTTCCCTGCCTTGTGGACGCCTCTTTTCCATCGGCGGCAAGCGACGCCATTTGCTCAATATGATACTGCTGCCGAAGGTATTCATCAAAGATAGTACGGCGGATTAGTACCTTCTTGCCTATCTTGTAGACAGCGCCTGCTTCGTGAGCCAATCTGGTGAACATCTTCAAGCCCAAACCGTAATAATCTGCGCCTTGATAGTAGGTGATAAACTCATGCTTCATGATCTCAATATCCTCATCATCCAGCTTATCAGAAAACATCCACAGGTTCCCGCTCATTGTTTTTCCTCCGCTTGCGTAAGGGTACTGGGCTCGTGAAACTGCTCCAGATACTGATCGAAGATATCCCGGTTAATCAGCACAGTGCCATCGATACGATAAATAGCGCCTGCTTTGTTGGCCATCTCCAGAAGCTTCTTATGGTGGATGCTGTAAACAATCTCCGCGTCTTTATACCTTAGAAATTGCCGGCGCAGCCTCTTTGCATGCTCACGAACATCGTTTCGCTTTCCAAGTTCAAAGTATTCTTTTGTCTGTTCACTGATCATTCGTTCAAAATCCTTTCAAATTGGAATTTGTCAAGACAGATGCTGCAACCTGCAAAAAGAAAAGGACACTTTCTGGAAATTCGTACAGAAAGTGTCCTCAAATGATACATGCTGTTTTGCGCTGGGGTCTAACAAAACTTCATCCTGCGTCACATCACTTCGTATTGATATACGAAATTGTTGTCAATTTGTTGTCAACTGAAGAATATGAGGGCAAAAGTTATTGCAGCGCAATGACTTTTTAGTCTTGGGGCTTCATAGTGGGGAACAAAATAACCTCCCGAATGGTATCGGCGCCGGTGAAGAGCATGACGGCGCGGTCGATGCCCATGCCCATGCCGCCCGTGGGGGGCATGCCGTACTCCAGCGCGGTGAGGAAATCCTCATCCAGCATCTCCGTCTCGTCGTCGCCCCGCTCGCGCTGCTCGACCTGCTTCATGAAGCGCTCCCGCTGGTCAATGGGGTCGTTCAGCTCGGAATAGGCGTTGCCCATCTCGCTGCGGTTGATGAAGAACTCGAAGCGCTCCGTCAGACGGGGATCTTCCGGGGATCTCTTGGTCAGGGGGGAGACCTCCACCGGGTACATGGTGATGAAGGTGGGCTGCACCAGATGCTCCTCGACCTTCTGGTCGAAGCAGGCGTACAGAGCATTGCCCCATGTCTTCTCGGCGGCGTCGGCCAGCTCAACGCCAACGGCCTTGGCGGCGGCTACGGCCTCCGCGTCGTCGGTGATGACGCCAAAGTCAACGCCTACGTACTTCTTGACCGCTTCCACCATGGTCAGCCGGGGCCAGCCGGGGGTCAGGTCGATCTTCTCGCCCATCCATTCCAGCTCGTAGCTGCCCATAACCTCCTTGGCGAAGGTGGTGTAGATGCCCTCGGCAATGTCCATCATGTCGTGGAAATCGGCGTAAGCCTGGTACAGCTCCACGGTGGTGAACTCCGGGTTGTGCTTGGGGTCCATGCCCTCGTTGCGGAAAATGCGGCCGACCTCGTACACCCGATCCATGCCGCCCACAATCAGCCGCTTCAGGGGCAGCTCCGTGGCGATGCGCATGTACATATCAATGTCCAGGGTGTTGTGGTGGGTGACAAAGGGACGGGCGGCAGCGCCGCCGGCGATGGTGTTCAGCACGGGGGTCTCCACTTCGATGTAGCCCATGTTGTCCAGGTAGTTGCGCAGGTGCTTGATGAACTTGGAGCGGATGACAAAATTCCGCTTGACCTCCGGGTTCACCATCAGGTCAACATAGCGCTGACGGAAACGGGCTTCCTTATCGGTCAGGCCGTGGAACTTGTTGGGCAGGGGCAGCAGAGACTTGCTCAGCAGGGTGACGACCTTGGCGCGGATGGAAATTTCCTCGGTCTTCGTCTTGAAGACCTCGCCCTCCACACCGACGATGTCGCCAATGTCATACTTCTTGAAGCGGTTGTATTCTTCCTCGCCCAGCTCGTCGATCTTCACGAAGATCTGGATGCGGCCGGCGCGGTCCTGCAGATCGCAGAACATGACCTTGCCCTGACCGCGCTTGCTCATCAGACGTCCCGCGACCTTGACGGTCTTGCCCTCGAAGGCTTCGTAGTCGGCCTTGATGGCCGCGGAATCGGCATTGA
>OGDY01001850.1_pt1 | contig 21689 bp, 26 predicted proteins | sample 1570341 | NCBI WGS metagenome assembly OGDY01 (sample SAMEA2581972, study PRJEB24529) | metagenome | biome: Human gut stool | place: China | collected 2011 | reverse complement strand
AAAGATAAAAGTTCATTATTCAGAAGTAAATGGTGAATGGAATATAGAAAATAAAAGTGCAGATAAATGGAATGTTAAAGCAAATACAACTTATGGTACAAGTAGAGCTAATGCTTATAGAATTATAGAAGATTCATTAAATTTGAGAGATACTAAAATTTTTGATTATGAGTATGATGAAAATGGTAAAAGGACACAAATTCTTAATAAAAAAGAAACAGCAATAGCCCAAGGTAAGCAAGAACAAATAAAGTTGAAGTTTAACGAATGGATTTGGTCTGATCCAGATAGAAGAGAAATGCTAACAGGAATATATAACAACTTATATAATTCTATTAAAAACAGAGATTATGATGGATCACATATATCCTTTGGAGGAATAAATCCAGAGATTAAATTAAGAACTCATCAAGTAAATGCAATAGCAAGAATTTTATACGGTGGTAACACTTTACTAGCTCATGAGGTAGGAGCAGGAAAAACTTTTGAAATGGTTGCTGCAGCAATGGAAAGTAAAAGATTAGGTTTATGCAATAAGTCATTATTTGTAGTACCTAATCATATTATTGAACAATTTGCTAGTGAGTTCTTACAACTCTATCCGAGTGCCAATATTTTAGTATCAACAAAAAAAGATTTTGAAACTGCTAACCGAAAAAAGTTCTGTTCAAGAATAGCAACTGGAGATTATGATGCAGTTATAATAGGACACTCACAGTTTGAAAAAATTCCGATGTCGGTAGAAAGACAAGTTAGAATATTAAATCAGCAATTAGAAGATATAACAAGAGGAATAAAAGAACTTAAAGAAAATGGTGGAGAAAACTTTTCAATAAAATCACTAGTGAAATCTCAAAAGTCAATTCAAAATAAACTTGATAAATTAAATAGTCAGGATAGGAAAGATGATGTTATAACTTTTGAGGAACTTGGAGTAGATAGACTATTTGTTGATGAGGCACATTATTATAAAAACTTGTATTTATATACTAAAATGCGAAATGTTGGAGGTATAGCACAAACTGAAGCACAAAAGAGTTCGGATTTATTTATGAAATGTAGGTATTTAGATGAACTAACTGGAAATAGAGGAGTAATTTTTGCAACAGGAACACCAATAAGTAACTCAATGGTAGAACTTTATACCATGCAAAGATATCTTCAATATGACAAGTTATTAGATAATCATTTACAACACTTTGATTCATGGGCAAGTACCTTTGGTGAAACAGTAACAGCAATAGAATTAGCACCTGAAGGAACAGGATATAGAAGTAAGACACGATTTGCTAAATTTTATAATTTGCCAGAATTAATGTCTTTATTCAAAGAGGTTGCAGATATTCAAACTGCTGACACTTTAGATTTACCAGTACCAAAAACAAATTATAATAATGTAGTTATAAAACCTAGCGAAATGCAGTTAGAACTTGTAGAATCATTTGGTGAACGAGCTGAAAAAGTAAGAAATAAAATGGTAGAGTCTAATGTAGATAATATGCTAAAAATTACTAACGATGGTAGAAAATTAGCACTTGATCAACGATTAATAAATGAAATGTTACCAGATTATGAAACAAATAAAGTATCAGTATGTGCAGATAATATCTATAAAATTTGGAAAGAAAATAAGGAACAAAAATTAACTCAATTAGTATTTTGTGATATGTCAACACCTCATAATGATGGAACATTTAATGTATATGACGATATTAAAACTAAATTAATAAATAAAGGAATACCAGAAAATGAAATAGAATTTATTCATAATGCAGGAACAGAGGTTAAGAGAAAAGAGTTATTTGCAAAAGTAAGAAATGGCCAAGTAAGAGTATTAATAGGATCAACTCCTAAAATGGGAGCAGGAACTAACTGTCAAGACAAATTGATAGCATTGCATGATTTAGATTGCCCTTGGAGACCTAGTGATTTAACACAAAGAAGTGGAAGAATAAGAAGACAAGGAAATCAAAATAAGGAAGTATATATTTATAGATATGTAACCGAAAAAACATTTGATGCATATTTATATCAAATAGTAGAGAATAAACAAAAATTTATATCTCAAATAATGACTTCAAAAACACCACTTAGGACTGCTGAAGATATAGATGAAGTAGCACTTTCTTATGCAGAAATAAAAGCATTAGCTGCAGGTAATCCATTAATAATTGAAAAAACAGATTTAGATGCTCAAGTATCTAAATTGCAATTATTAAAGCAAAGTCATTTAAGTGAAATATATGATCTTGAAGATAAGGTTAGAAAGACTTATCCCAATCAAATTAAAGGATTAGAAAATACAATATCAGGGTATGAAAAAGATATAGTAGTAAGAGATAATAATAAAAAAGATACATTTGAAATGACTATAAATGGTATCAAATATAATGAAAGAGCAGAAGCAGGTGAAAAAATAGTTGAGGAGTGTAGAAAAATGAGAAGTCCCAATCCTGTGGAAATTGGAGAGTTTTGTGGATTTAAAATAGAAATAAGCTTTGATTCTTTTAATAGAGAGTTTATAGTAGATTTAAAATCTAATTTATCTCATCCAACACTATTAGGTGAAAGTAATTCTGGTAATGTAATTCGTATAGAAAATTTATTGAGTAATTTAGAAACTAAATTAGAGGGAAAAAAGACTGAATTAGAAAATGTAAAGATTCAATATGAAAATGCTAAAAATGAAATAAAAAGACCTTTTCCTCGTGAAAAAGAATTACAAGAAAAAACTAAACGATTAAATGAGTTAAATGTCTTATTAAATCTTAATGAAAAAACTAATGAAATCATTGATGACGAAAAAGAAGAAGATAGATATTCTTCTAAAACTAAAGAAGACTATGAAAGATAAATTTGTACATTTGTAAAAATAAATGCTTTGTTTTATCCTTAATTTAAAGGAGGAATACTATGTTTAAACACACAAGAGGTCAAGATAAATTTATTAATACAAATGAAGATTTACTCATAGATTTATGTGAGAATTGCTTAATAGACTATTTTGCTAAAGCTTTAATTGAACTAGAAACAAAAGACAAAGAATATAAATCTCTTATAAGAAAACAAGAAAACATATTAGATAAATATTCAAACTTAAGAGATGTATTAGAAGATGATAAAGTAATAGGTTTAAATAAGCAAGAGATAAAGTATCTTATAAGATATCTTGATTATAAATGTCAGTCGGATTTAATAGAACAAAGAGAAATATTTTATAAGGGCTTAAATGTTTCTTATGAAATATTTAGAAAAATTGGTATTATAAAAGACTAATTTAAAACAAATGTGTAAAAAAATTATTTGCACATTTGTTTTTCTTTCTTCGTATTTATATAATTTTTTGCTAGGAGGAAGAGTATGAATACAAAAAATATGGTTGAATATAATATAAAATTATATCGCGAAAAGAAAGGATTATCACAAGAAGAATTATCAAGGTTAATTGGTAAAAACAAAAAGTTTATTACAAACCTTGAAAATGGTAAATATACAAAAGCAGAAAATTTGAAAATATTAGTTTTAATTTCAAAACAATTAGATATTGAAATTCAAGATTTATTTGAAGAAATTGATACTGATAATAAATAATAAACAAGTTAATAAAAATTAGAATAGGAGGTAGAAGTATGGAAGAAGAATTAGAAAATGTTTATGATAAAGTTTATTCTAGACTAAAAAATGAACTGAAATATTTTCAAGAAAAATATTTAGAAAAAAGTAAAGAAGATATAATTGCTAATGCATATGAATTAACAGTTAGAAATGAAATAGTTAGTTTATTTGAAGATTGTAATTATGATGTATATGAATATAAGGGATTATTAGAAAAAGATAACATTTTAGATTTTTTATATAATGATTGGATAAATTGTGATACAGGAATTCATGTACCTATAAGAGATAATTTAAATGAAACTATGTATGAACTAGGAGAAAAAGTAGAAGAATTTGAACAGGATCCTAATTCAAAATTAATAACTGATATGACAAATACTATTGAAGAATTGAACAATTATTCATTTTGTGATGAGTTTATGGAAGCAAATAATATTTATGTAATAAATAAAGAAAATATTCAAAAAATATTAAATAGTAAAGATGGGGCAAAGAGATTACTAAACTATTTTAAAGAAATAAAGGGTAATGAACAATTATTATATTTAAAGGAAATACAAACAATCAATAGTGAAAGTATTGATAAAATAGAAACCGAATATATCACTAAATTAAATGAGATAATAAATAAAAATAAGAATAAATCAAAGGACATAGAACGATAATATGTCTTTTTTTTATACTCCAGAAACAGTAGAAAAAGCAAAAAAAATTGATTTATTAACTTATCTTGAAAACTTTGAACCGGAGGAATTAGTACCATTTTCAAGAGGAACATATTGTACGAAAACACATGATAGTTTGAAGATAAGCAATGGAAAATGGTATTGGTTTTCAAGAGGATTTGGTGGATATAATGCACTTGATTATTTAATAAAAGTAAAAGAAATACCTTTTATTGAAGCAGTAGGAATATTAGTTGGAAAAGAAAATTTAATGCAGACAAATAATCATTATTTTGAAGAAGAAAATAAAATATCAAGATTAATACTACCTGAAAAGAATGATAACAATAATATTGCTATTTCATATTTGAAAAGTAGAGGTATTGATGAAGAAATAATACAAAAATGTATTGATAAAGGTTTTATTTATGAACAAAAAGATAAACATAATGTTGTCTTTTTAGGATTAGATAGTAAAAATAATCCTAGATATGCAGGGTTAAGGGGAACGAATAAAACAAGATTTATGCAAGATGCTAGTGGTAGTGATAAAGAATTTTCTTTCAGATTGTTATCAAAAAATAATAATAGTTCTATTCATGTATTTGAAAGTGCAATAGATTTATTAAGTTATGCAACCTTATTGAAAATGAGTAATAAAGATTGGAAAAATGAAAATCTTTTGGCATTAGCAGGGGTTTATCAACCAGCAAAAGATATAGAAGAAAGTAAGGTGCCGATAGCTTTAAAATCATTCTTAAATAAGAATAATATTAAAGATATTTATCTTCATTTTGATTCAGATCAAGCAGGAAAAATGGCAACAAAATCATTAAAAAATCAATTAGAAAAAAGATATAATGTTTACGATTTTACACCATATATTGGAAAAGATTGGAATGATTTTTTAATAGAAACAATAAAAAATATAAGTAAAAAAAAAGAAATAAATAGAGAAAGTAGGTAATAAAATGAGTAAAAATTATGTAGGAAATGTAAAAAAAATAGCAGAATTTAATTTAAATATTGTTGCAGATAATGATGAAGAAGCATTAACAATTTTAGAAGAATTTGTTAATAATTTTGATTTATTTTCAATAACTAAAAATCAAATAATTGATATATCAGTTGAAGAAAAATCAGATAAAAATATTAAAGAAAAATATTCACATTCTGAGGAAAATGAAATCAATTCATGTGATAATTGTGAGAACTATTGCCCGTTTTGCCACTCATGTATGATTGATGAATAGCGAAGAATGTATGTCTTAGCCAGCCCTGAATTTGTCCTCCCGACAAATTCAATATGGGGTAAACCCCAATCCCCAACTAAAAAAATTAATTATAAAAAATCACAAAATTATGATAGAATGATATTGTGAGCATAGTATTGCTTTATATGTGAAAACAAGGAGGTGTAAATAAATGAAAAAAGCAGAAATTATTACAGCATTAGCAGAAAGAACTGGTGTTACAAAAGCAGATGCTGAAAGAGTATTTAATGAAACTTTTAATATATTCAAAGAAGAATTATCTAAAATGAATAGTGTTTCTATAAATGGGTTTGGAACTTTCAAAATTAGTGAAAGAGCTGCAAGAGAAGGTCGTAATCCTATGACTGGTGAAAAAATTCAAATTGCTGCTAGTAAATCAGTAAGTTTCAAAGCAGGAAAAGATTTAAAAGAAACAGTAAATAAATAATTATAATTAAATAATATATTTATGATTGGACATCTAAAATTTAGGTGTCTTTTTTTATTATCTGAAAGGAGGATTTAAAAATGGCAAGAAGAAGAGGTATAAAAAAACAATTTTGGTTTAATAAAGAAGAAGCAACAATGTTAAAAAAGAAATCAAAAAAAGTTGGTGTTAATGAGTCAACCTTAATAAGAAATTTAGTTATGGGATTTGAACCAAAAGAAAAACCCGATGAAAGATTTTATGATTCCTTAAAACAACTTCGTTCGATTGGTAATAGTTTTAATCAATTAGCTGCAAAAGCCAATGCTCTAAATTTTATTGATGAAATAGAATATAAGAAAGAGAAGAAAAAAATTGATGATATTATTATCAAATTAAAAGAAGAATATCTATATCCTAAAAGTGAGGACATGTAATGGCAACTATTGGACTTTGGAAAGTAGAGTCAAGACTTGATAAAGTTATAAAATATGTTTCGAATGAGGAAAAAACAATAAATGAAGATTTTATTAAAGATTTACATAGGGTAATAGATTATACAATAGATGATTATAAAACGGAAGAACAATATTTTGTATCAGGAATTAATTGTGGAGTAGAAACAGCATATCAAGAAATGTGTGGTACTAAAAAAGAATTTAGTAAGACTGGTGGTATTCTTGCTTTTCATGGGTTTCAATCTTTTAAAGAAGGAGAGGTAACACCAGAATTGGCACATGAAATTGGTGTTAAATTAGCAGAAGAACTATGGGGAGATAGATTTGAAGTTATTGTATCAACTCATGTAAACACCAACCATATCCATAATCATTTTGTTATTAATTCGGTGTCATTTAGAGATGGTAAAAGATATTATGATAAAAGGTCAACTTATGCTGAGATAAGACATGTATCGGATTGTTTATGTGCAGAATATGGACTTTCTGTTTTAGAAGAAAAACCATGTCGGAACAGTAGAATTAATTATGCTAATTATTATAAAGGTGTAGCAGTTAGATCAACATATCATTCAACAACAAAAGAAGATATAGATAGAGCAATAGCACAAGCATATGATTATAAAGACTTTTTAAATCTAATGAGAGCAATGAACTATGAAGTAATAAATCGTTATGGTAAGTTAAGTGTTAAAAGACCACCATACAAAAGAAATATAAGAATTGAAAGAAGTTTTGGTGAAGAATATTCAATAAGTAATATTCAATCTAGAATAGAAAATGAGCATATGCCAAGAACACCTTTTCCAGAAGCAAAAGGTGTTTTTAAAATGTTTGTAAATAGATCAGAACATAAGAACAAAAAAGTAGGTGGAATATATGGATTATTCTTATATTATTGTTATTTACTAGGAAAATTTCCAAAAGAATACCCTAATAAAAGACTTCCACCATCTATAAGAGCAGATGTGAAAAAGATGGAGCAAATATCTGAAGAAACTAAATTGCTTGTAAGTCAAAAAATTGAAACATACCAACAATTTTTAGAATATAAAAACGCTATTGAAAGCCGATATGAAGAACTTATGGGTAAAAAAGAATTACTGTGGAAAAAAGTAAATCGTTCAAAGAACGATAATGAAAAAGAAAATATCAAAAAAGCAATAGAAGAATTAAATATGGAAATCTATTCACTACGAAAGGAGGTGGTATTATGTGATGGAATAGAAGAAAGGTTACCTATTATAAAATCAAAGGTAAAAGAAATTGATAAAGAAGATATTGTAAAGGAGGAAAAAGAAAATGAACACATCAAGTGAATCAGCAGAACAACTTGTAAGAATGTATATACAAGGTGTAGAAGTTGCTGCTAAATTAACAGGAAGTGGTGCTAAACATATTGCAGTTTTATTATGTGCTATTTTAAAAGATAAAAAGATGACTAAAGGCAAAACAACATTGACTAATATGTTAAGAACCAATAAAGAATTAAAAATCTTTTCTATAAAGAAGTCTGATTTAAAAAAGTTTACAGAAGAATCTAAAAGATATGGTGTATTATTTTCAGCACTTATAAATAGAAAAGAAAAAAATGATGATGGTACGATTGATATTATGGTAAAAGCAGAAGATGCATCAAAAATCAATAGAATAGTTGAAAAATTTAATTTATCAACAGTAGATGTTGCGAGTATTAAAAGTGAAATTCAAAAAACTAGAAATGCAAAATCAAAAGAGATAAAAGCAAGTATTGAAGATCAACTAATTGATGACATATTATCAAAACCAATAAAGAAAGAGGAAAATGAACAATCAAACCCCTCTTTGGCGAAGACTGTAAAAGACCCTCAGTCAGAGCCTTTATCAAAGAGCAAAAGCAAATCAGGGGTGGCTTCTAATTTAAATAAACCATCTGTTCGTGAAACAATAAAACGAATAAAAGAAGAGATAAAATTAAAACAAGTTCCAGAAGCAATAAGAGAAGATATTAAATCTGGTAAAGAAGTTATGTTTTTGGAAACAGGTAAAAAGGGTAAGAGAATGAAATATTCTATGGAAAATGGAAAACTTAATGTAAAGAATTTAAGAACTAAAAATAATGGAAAGGAAAGATAGTATGATTGATGAAATTGTAGCAGAGTCTAAAACAAATAATTCTAAAAAAGAATTTAATAAAGAAGAATGGGCAAAAAAGAAAACAGAAGAACGAAATGAAGTTTATTCACTTATTGATAAAACAGCATTAGAAGTAATAAAAGATAAAGATAAGTTTAAAGACTATTTGGACATACAAAGTCATTTTGATAAGTATTCAGTTGCAAATGGTCTTTTAATTTATGCTCAAATGCCCAATGCCACTCAATTAAGAGAATATTCAGAGTGGAAATCTATTCCTAATTTTCAACTTAATGGTAAACAAGAAGGAATAAAATTATTAAGAGTTGGGGAACCATATACTAAAAATGATGGTTCAAAAATCACTCCATTTGTAGTATATAAAATGTTTGATATATCACAAACTAATTTGCCACCAAAAGAAAAATATTCTAAAAGAATAGATGATAAAATTTTGTTAAAAGCATTTATTCACGATAATCCTGTGAATATTAAAGTTGAAGATGTATTAACAAGTGGAAAATGTGTAGAGTGGAATAGTGAAGAAAATCTATTATATATTCAAAGAGGTGCAGAACCTAGTCAGTTATATCAAGGAATATCAAGAGAAGTTGTAAAAGCAGAAATTGAAAGTGATAATTCAGTTATTGATGATTTTAAATCTAAATGTGCTTCTTACATGATTTGTAAAAAACAAGGTATAGATGTATCTAATTATGATTTTAATGATATACCAGAATCTTTTAAAAATTTATCTTCAAAAGAAATTAGAAAAGAACTTGGAGAAATTAAGGAATCAGTAGAAGAGTTTAATAATAGAGTTAATCAATTTATGGAATCAATATCCAAACATTCAAAAAATAAAGATTATGAAAGGTAGGTATAAATTAGATGAAAGAAAAACTTGAATTAGATAAATATGAGGTAGGCATAATTATTAATGCTTTAAATGTATTAAGAAATAATCAAATAGTTGAAGAAAAACCAACAGATGCGATTGATGAATTGCTTATGAAGTTGTTTCCTATTTACGAAAAAAAAAACAAACTTGTAAAATGTTTGAGGATAGATAATAGTGGAAGATACTAAAAAAACAGCAATAATCTTAAGTATATGTGGAATAATACCAGTAATATGGATAGCACTCTTAATAGCACCATCAGTAGATGGAGGATTAGCACAAATAATGAAAGATTTTTCAAATGTACTAAATAATCCTTTTAATATAACCTGGTGTAATAATAGTTTAAGAGTGCTTTTTATATGCTTATTAATTTATATTTGTGGTTTAATTTTATATATTTCATCACGAAAAAATTATCGTAGAGGAGAAGAACATGGTTCAGCAAAATGGGGAAATGCAAAAATTGTAAATAAAAAATATCATCAGTTTCCACAGGAAAACAATAAATTATTAACACAAAATGTTTCAATCGGATTAAATGCTAAAAAGCATAGAAGAAATCTAAACACTTTGGTATGTGGTGGAAGTGGTGCCGGAAAAACAAGATTTTATTGCAAACCAAATATTATGCAATGTAACACATCATTTGTAGTTCTTGATCCTAAAGGTGAAATAGTAAGAGATACAGGTAAATTGTTGGAAAATAAAGGTTATGAAGTAAGAGTATTGGATTTGATTAATATGGAAAAAAGTCATTGCTATAATCCGTTTGTATATTTGAAGTCAGATAATGATGTTCAAAAATTAGTTACTAATTTATTTAAATCAACAACACCAAAAGGTTCATCTAGCAACGATCCATTTTGGGATACTGCTGCTTCTATGTTGTTATTATCTCTTATATTTTATTTAAAATATGAGGCACCAGAAGATGAGCAAAACTTTCCTATGGTGATGGAGATGTTGAGGGCTGGAGAAGTTCATGAAGATGATGACAGTTATTTAAGTCCCTTAGATGTTTTATTTGATAGATTAGAAGTTAAAAATCCTGAACACATTGCTGTTAAATACTATAAGGATTATCATTCTGGATCAGCAAAAACATTAAAGTCAATTCAAATAACATTAGCAGCAAGATTAGAAAAGTTTAATCTTCAAAGTCTTGCTTCGCTAACTATTACTGATGATTTAGATTTGCCAAGTATAGGAGAAAAAAAGGTAGCATTATTTGCACTTATACCAGATAATGATACATCATTCAATTTTTTAGTAAGTATATTATATACACAACTTTTTCAACAGTTATTTTATATAGCAGACCATAAGTATGGAGGTGCATTGCCTGTTCCAGTTCACTTTGTAATGGATGAATTTGCAAATGTAAGTTTACCAGATGACTTTGACAAGATATTAAGTGTTATGCGATCAAGGTCAGTATCAGTAAGTATAATCTTACAAAATTTAGCCCAATTAAAGGCCTTATTTGAAAAACAATGGGAAAGTATTGTGGGAAACTGTGATGAATTTCTCTACCTCGGTGGAAATGAACAAAGCACTCACAAATATGTTAGCGAACTTATGGGCAAGGCAACAATTAATTTAGATACACATGGTAAAAGTAGTGGTAGAAATGGTAATTATTCTACTAATTTTCAAATTAGTGGTAGGGAGTTATTAACACCTGATGAGGTACGACTTTTAGATAATAAGTATGCAATTCTTTTTATTAGAGGTGAAAGACCAATACTAGATTTTAAGTATGATATTTTAAAACACCCTAATGTTAAATACACAACAGATGGAATTGAAAAACCTTATATGCATGGCTCAACTAGTCAAGCAACGGGTTCTATAATATTTGATTATTATAAAGATAACTATAATTATGATGATATTGATGAAATAGAAACTGATTATGTATTAATGGATAATGAAGAGTTAGAAAAATATATGAAAGAGAGGGAAAATATTTATGAAACAAATAATTAAAAATGATGAAAAAACACAAAAGGTTATTAAAAAGGTAAAGAAAGGATTTAAGTTTTATGCAATGGGTGTAATGTTAGTAGGCATAACTGTTGGAACAACAACAGGAGTTTATGCAGCAAGTGATCCATTAACTGTTGTTAATAACTTATCAAACTTTATATTTAGTTTAACAAGAGCGATTGGTTTAATTATATGTGGTTATTCAATCGTTCAAATTGGTTTATCTTTTACAACACATGATCCAAGTCAAAGAGCTAATGGTATTATGTTTTTAGCAGGTGGAGCAATCATCACTTTTGCCAAAGAAATATTAAATTTAATTACTGGGTAGGATTATTCCTACCTTTTGTAATTATAAGGAGGTGTAAAAATTGTCAAAGAATTGGGTAGTTCAAAATTTACAAAATGCTTTGGACACTTGGAATGGAAAATTAGGCGAAATATGGAGCTTAATAACTCAATCTCCACAAACATTTAAAGGTGGAACAATTTGGAATGTCATACAAACAATAAATGGAGCAATGCAAGCGATTGGATTAGCATTATTAGTTTTATTTTTTGTAGTTGGTATTGTAAAAACTTGTGGAACAATAGCAGAAGTTAAGAAACCAGAACATGCTATTAAATTATTTTTAAGATTTGCAATAGCAAAAGGAATTGTTACCTATGGACTTAATTTAATGTTAGCAATATTTGATATAGTACAGGGAATAATTTCAACAATAATAAAAACATCAGGGATTTCTTCCTCGACTGGTACAACTTTACCACAGACAATAATAACAGCAATAGAAAAGTGTGGATTTTTTGAATCAATTCCTTTATGGGCTGTTACATTAATAGGAGGATTATTTGTAACAGTTTTATCATTTGTAATGATATTAACTGTCTATGGAAGATTCTTTAAATTATATTTATATACAGCAATAGCACCAATACCATTATCAACTTTTGCAGGAGAACCAACACAAAATGTAGGTAAAAGTTTTTTAAAATCATTCTGTGGAGTATGTATGGAGGGTGCAATTATTGTATTAGCATGTATTATTTTCTCATTATTTGCATCATCACCACCTGTTGTTGATACAAATGCAGCTGCAGTTACTATGGTGTGGAAGTATATAGGAGAATTAATATTCAATATGTTAGTGCTTGTAGGTACAGTTAAAATAGCAGATCGAGTTGTAAGAGAAATGATGGGATTATAGAAAGGAAATGTTAAAATGTTAAAATTTATAGAAGAGGAAAAAATAAAAGTAGAGAAATTTTTAAATGATAATATGGAACATCAAGATAAAAAAATAGATTATATTTTGTATAAACCAGATAAAATGGAAACGAATATTTTAGCAAGTAATTCTAATGATGAAGCAATAGAATTTAGAAGTAACACAAATGATTTTAATTATGTTCCAGAATGGGATTATAATTTTGATTATTATATTTACAATTTATTAGAAGAAAATTGGAAAATAGAATATATGACACCAGAAGTTCATTATAGTATTTGGAATTCTATTAATGAATTGTATCCAAATGATATAGATTATAAAGATGGTGTTCAAAACTATTTGCAGTATTGTGCTGATAATAAAATAACAAAGAAATATTTAGATGAAGAAACTGGATTAAATACACCAGATGTTATGCAACACTTTGAAGGAATAGCATTAAATGAAACAATGAAATATAAAGGTTATATTATTGAAGCAGGAGATCTAAATGATGATAATCCTAAAGAAAATCTTGTTTATATTTATGATAATGAACAAGATTATATTAATGGAGATGAAATAGAAACAATTTCATTAAATACTATTGGATTAAAACAAAACGTAAGAGATTATATTGACGAATTCTATATTGATAAAACTGTAATTGAAAGTGAAAAAGCTTATTTCACTTTCGTATTAGGATATGATTTATTAAACGATATGTTAAAAAAATCATCAACACCAGAAAATGATATAAGTTATGATTTTTGTAATATGGTTGCTGAAGAATTTTTAAAAAGTGAAGAATACAAAAATGTGAAGTATTCTTCTTATGAAATGTTAGAAAGTTGGGTAAATGATAATAAAAATTTTATTAAAAATCAACATGACTTATTTGTTGGAGAATCATCAAGTAATAAAACAAGAAAGTTAGGAAATGGAATGTATCTTATTGATGTTGGTTATAGAAAAGAACAACCTGTTGCATTAGTAAAAAAAGAAACTGATTATGGTTTAGAGTATATAGTAGCATTTAATTATAAAATTGATAATGACCGAATTAATTGGGCTTATGGCAGTTATTATGGTGATGATTTCACAAAAGCAAAACAAGATTTTGATAAAGTTTTAAATGGAGGAAATTTATCAAAAACTTTTGAAAGAAATGATGAGAGGTAATAAATATGAGAGATAGAAAAGAAGTTGAAATGATTAAAAAAATGTATCCTGTTGGAACAAGAATAAAATTAAATTATATGGAAGATAGTTTTGCTGTTCCATCAGGAATGACTGGAACTGTTGAATATGTAGATGATGAAGGACAAATAGGTATGTCATGGGATAATGGAAGAACATTATCATTAGTTTATGGAGTTGATAGTTTCTCAAAAATTGAACAGGAAAAGTCAAGTAAAACAGTAAAAGACTTAAAAAAAGATTATGAAAGGTAGTGAAAAAAAGTGGAAGTAAAGATTAATCGTGAAATAAGACAATACACAGAATCAATTTTCTTTGGATTGTCTATAAGACAATTTGCTTTCTCAATATGTGCATGTGGTGTTGCAGTAATATTATATTTTTTGTTTCATGGAAAGTTAAATGGTGAAATAGTTTCATGGATATGTATAATGGGTGCAGCACCTTTTGCAGCACTTGGGTTTGTAACATATAATGGCTTACCAGCAGAGAAAATATTCTATTGTTGGATTAAATCAAATATATTAACACCAAAAAAGTTAGTTAATAAACCGACTAATTTTTATTTTGAAATATTAAAACCAACATATCAACAGTTGGAAAAGGAGGGATTAAAGAATGAAAACACTAAAAAACTTGTTTAAACAGGATAAAGAAAAATATAAGGTTCCGAAAGGAGTTCAAGATACAATACCAATTTCTAAAATATGGGAAGATGGTATTTTTTTATCTGGTAAAAATAAATATTCAAAAAGTTTTGTTTTTACAGATATAAATTATACCGTTGCTAGCAGACAAGATAAAGAAGGTATGTTTTTAGAATATAGTGAATTATTAAATTCATTAGATTGTGGTGCAACTTCAAAAATTACCATATCAAATAGAAGAATAAATAAAGTTGATTTTGAAAAAAGAGTATTAATTCCAAAAGTAGATGATGATTTAAATAGATATAGAGAAGAATATAATAATATGTTATTAGAAAAAGCAACAGGAGCAAATGGTATTGTTCAAGAAAAGTATTTAACTATTTCAATTAATAAAAAGAATATTGAAGAAGCAAGGAATTATTTTTCAAGAATAAGTGCTGATTTAATTGGAAAATTTAGTGCATTAGGTTCTAAATGTATTGAACTTGATAGTATTGATAGATTAAGAATAGCACATGACTTTTATAGAGTTGGAGATGAAAACTCTTTTTGTTTTGATTTAAAAGATAGTATGAAAAAGGGACATAGTTATAAAGATTATATATGTCCAGACACTATGGAGTTTGAAAATGATTATTTTAAAATGGGTAATCGTTATGGTAGAGTTTTGTTTTTAAAAGATTATGCTTCTTATATTAAAGATAGTATGGTTGCAGAGTTAACTGAATTAAATAGGAATATGATGTTAAGTATTGATGTTGTACCTATTCCAATGGATGAGGCTGTAAGGGAAGTTGAAAATAGAAGATTAGGTGTAGAAACAAATATAACTAATTGGCAAAGAAAACAAAATGCTAATAATAATTTTAGTGCAGTTATACCTTATGATATGGAGCAACAACGAATGGAGTCAAAAGAGTTCTTAGATGACTTAACTACTCGTGACCAAAGAATGTTTTTATCAGTATTAACAATAGTTCATACAGCAGAAACAAAAGAAGAACTTGATAATGATACAGAATCAATTTTATCAACAGGAAGAAAACATTTATGTCAGTTTGCAGTATTAAAGTTTCAACAAATGGATGGACTTAATACTGTTATGCCATTTGGTGTTAGGAAAATAGATGTTTTAAGAACTTTAACAACAGAAAGTTTAGCCGTTTTTATTCCGTTTAGAGTCCAAGAAATAAATCATACTAATGGAATATATTATGGTCAAAATATTATTAGTAAGAATATGATTATTGCCGATAGAAAGCAATTATTAAATGGTAATTCGTTTATTTTAGGTGTAAGTGGAAGTGGTAAATCATTTACGGCAAAAAATGAAATAGTATCAATTATATTACAAGATCCAAAGGCAGATGTAATAATAATTGATCCAGAGCGTGAGTATCCCTCATTAACAAATGCTTTAAATGGAGAAGTTATTAAAATATCAGCAACAAGTAAAAATCATATTAATGCGATGGATATGAATAGTGATTATGGAGATGGAGCAAATCCAGTAATTTTAAAATCAGAATTTATTTTATCATTATGCGAACAACTTATAGGTGGTAATAATTTAGGACCAAAGCAAAAATCTATTATTGATAGATGTACTGCTTCGGTATATAGAAATTATCAACAATCAAACTATAAAGGTAATCCACCAACATTACAGGACTTTAGAAAAGAATTATTACAACAAGAAGAGCCTGAAGCAAAAGAAATAGCACTTGCAATAGAGTTATTCACAGATGGTTCTCTTAACACATTTGCTAAACAAACTAATGTTGATACCGACAATAGGTTAATATGCTACGATATTTTAGATTTAGGAAAACAACTATTGCCGATTGGTATGTTAGTAGTATTAGATAGTATTTTAAATAGAATAACAACTAACCGAAAAAGAGGAAGAAATACATATATTTTTATTGATGAAATATATTTGTTATTCCAACATGAGTATTCAGCAAATTTCTTATTCACATTGTGGAAAAGAGTTCGTAAGTATGGAGCATACTGTACTGGATTAACACAAAATGTAGAAGATTTATTACAAAGTCATACAGCAAGAACAATGTTAGCAAACTCTGAATTTATCATTATGCTTAATCAAGCAAGTACAGATAGGTTAGAACTTGCTAAACTTTTAAATATATCAGAATTACAAATGGGATATATTACAAATGTTGGAGCAGGGCAAGGATTAATTAAAGTAGGTAGTAATTTAGTTCCGTTTATTAATAAATTTCCTAAAAATACAAAGTTATATAAATTAATGACTACTAAACCAGGCGAAAGTGAAGAATAACTGAAGTTGGTGGCTATATGGCAGACATTAAAACAAAGGATTTAAATAAAAAAGATATTAAAGTCTTAAATAAAGCAGTAGTAGGTACTGAAAAATTAAAAGACAATTTAGTAGTAACTAAACAAAAAATAGATAATGATATAAATACTAAAGATTCAGTTTATGAATCTGGAAGTGATACAATTATTGGAACTTCTGAATATATATCAAATAAGGTAGTAAAAGAAACTCCTAAAATAGGTAATAAGAATGTAAATATTACAAAAGATAATATTGCTAAATCAAAAGTAAAATTAAAGGCAATTAAAGAAAAGCATAATTTAAGAAAAGCAAGTAAGAAAGTAAAAGGAGCAGGTAAAGGCATTAAGGATTCTAAAAAGGTCGCAAAAGATGCTCAAAAGATAGCTCGAAATAGTGTAAAGAATGCTAAAAAGTCGTATCAAATAGCTAAAGAAACAGCAAAAAAGACTATTCAGACAACAAAAGCAGTAATTAAAGCAACAATATCAACTATTAAGTTAGCAATATCTGGAACTAAAGCATTGATATCAGCACTTATTGCTGGAGGTTGGATAGTTTTAGTAATTGTTATAGTTATATGTATGATAGGTTTATTATGTAGTTCAATATTTGGTATATTTTTATCAGGTAGTAAAACAAGTTCTGATGCTATTACGGTAACTGATGTTATAGCAGAGTGTAATCAAGAATTTTCTAATAAATTACAAACTATACAAGATCAAAATCCACATGATGATTATGTTTTAGATGGAAATATGGCTTCTTGGAAAGATGTTTTAATTATCTATACTGTTAAACAATCAAATGGATTAAATCAACAAGAAGTTGTTACAATGGACAATGCTAAAAAAACTATTTTTAAACAAGTATTTTGGGATATGAATGAGGTAACATCTGAAGTAAAAGTTGAAACTGTTACAGAGCAAGGAACAAATGCTCTTGAAAGACCAAAAGAAGTACAGAAAAAAGTTTTGCACATTAAAATAACTTCAAAGAATATTGAAGAAATGAAAACTAAATATTATTTAAATGCTATGCAATTAGATCAAATAAAAGAATTGTCTGATGAACAATATGCTTCACTATGGAGTGGTGTTATATATGGAAGTGAAGAGGGAGAATATACAAAATGGAGGCAAAGAGGTGCAGCATGGTCAAATATTAAGATAGGTAATACAAATAGCACAATAGGAGATATTGGTTGTTTAGTAACATCTATTTCTATATTAATCGAAAAATCAGGAGTAAGTACACCAATGGTTCCATTTAATCCCGGAACTTTTGTAGAGGCTTTAAATAAAAAAGGTGGATTTGATAGTAATGGTAATTTACAATATGCTGCAGTTAATAAGGTAGTGCCAGAATTTAAATATGTAGGGAATGTTAATTTAAGAAATAAGACAAGAGAAGAGAAATTATCAATTATATCACAATATTATAATCAAGGTTATTATCTTACAGTAGAGGTCAAAGGTGCAACAGAAGGTAATCAACATTGGGTTGCTGTTACTGGAATTAATGGTAATAATATAATTATTGTTGATCCTGCTAGTGATAGAACCGATATGTGGAGTGCTTATGAATGGAGTAAAACTACACAATTTAATTATTTTAAAGCAAATTAAAAAATACCTAAAAGTTTTATCTTTTAGGCTACTTTTATGTTTGATAAAGAGTGGGAATTTTATATCCAAATAAATTCTCACTCTTTATCTTAAAAATGAATCCATTGAAATTTTATAATTCTTACATATTGTATATAAAGTTATTATATTTATCAGATTAATACCTAATTCATAATTACTATAAGTAGTTTGTGATATTCCACATTCATCAGCTAATTGTTGCTGTGTTAAATTGAGCTTTTTTCTAATGCTTTTTAATTTGTTACCGATTTCCTTTTTATCTAATTTAATATCATAATTTTTAAAAGGTATATTTTTTCTATCAAGCCCAACAACAAAATCGAGTGAATAATTATATAAATTGCAAAATTTGACTAATTTTTTTAATGGAATATTATCTTTTGCTGTTTCCCATCCTGAAATAGTTGTTTCATGTACTCCAAAAATGTATCCTAATTCCTTTTGAGTCATACCTAAATTTTCTCTAGCCTCTTTCAAATTATTGTTAAACATATTAGTATCACCTAACAATAATTTTCCCATCAAAATAAGTTTTATCACTAAAACTAGGGGCTATATGGTAAAATAGTAAGTGGTGGAGGTAAAACAAAATGAATAATGAAAACAACAATAATAGAAAATTAGTGGAAAGTTTGTTACAATTTATAAATCATCATTTAATAGAAGAAACCAATTTTAACCTGAAATCTATAGAAATAAGATTAAAATTTTATCAATCCTTATTATATGATTTAAAAGATGATAAACCTTTGTTTTTTCAAAAGAAAAAGCTTATTGAATATAATAATAAATTAGAAGAATATACAAAAAAAGTTAATGACTTATATATTGAATTTAATAAAGAGTTAAAAATATTAGAAAATTTCTATGAACAGATCTAATAATAATAAACTTATGATATAATAAAAGTAATAAACAAATAGTAATTTGTTGAAATGGAGGATTGATTATGAAAAAAACAATTTTAACTATTTTATTATGTGGGGTTATGGTATTGGGAATGACTGGTTGTGGAAAGCAAAAAAATGAATTTGATATAGGAAATAAGTCTGATATTAAAATTTCACAAAATGATGTTATAATGACTATTAAAGAAGGAACATTAACAAATAAAAGTGCAACTTTAATTTTAACTAATAATAGTGATAAAAATTTTCAATATGGAACTCCATATGAAATAGAAATTAAAAAAGATGGAGAATGGCATAAAATAAATGTGGAATTGAATTTTACTATGCCTGCTTTTCAACTTTCGGCAAGAGAAAATAATGAAATTGAAATTAATTGGGAAAATGGATATGGTAAACTTGAAAAAGGAACTTATAGAATCATAAAAGGAATTGATTATGAATATGAAGAGGGAAAATACAAACCTTTTAATATAGCAGTTGAATTTACTATTTAATAACAAATTACAATTTGGCAATTAATTAGATAAATAGTAATTTGTAGAGGAGGAATATGTATGCAATTAACAATATATTCATTTATTGTTTGTGTGGGAATTTTTTTGATACAACTTTTTTTCATAACAAGAAAAAACAAAATAGTATATAATGATATTCAAAAAAAAGATAAAAAACATTGGAAATTAGTTATAAAAATATTAGTAGCATTGATAATATCAATAATTGTAGGAGTTTTATCCTTTTACATATTATACATATATGTTTTAATAGGCTTAAATGCAGGACTCTAAAAGATTTATACAAATTACAATAAATAAGTTAGAACAATTAAATGCAAAATATAAATTCATAAAAAATTCACAAAAATTAGCACTCTACACTTGACATTGCTAAAATTAGTGATACAATATAAATGTAATGAGAATTACATATATGTGCATACCCTTGAAACAGAGTATCAACACATAAAAAATTATTTTGTAAAAGGAGTGGTTTTTATGATGATGGTACCAAGAAAAAGGAACGAATTTGATTTGTTCAGAGATTTCTTTGAAGGAGATGATTTTTTTCCAATTAGAAGAGAAAGTGCAATAATGAAAACAGACATAAAAGAGAAAAAAGATAAATACATTATTGAAATGGATCTTCCTGGATATGAAAAAGAAAACATTAACCTATCATTGAAAGATGGATATTTGGAAGTAACAGCTGAGGTTAATAAAGAAGATGAAAATGAAGAAAAGGACAAATTTGTTCATAAGGAAAGATATTACGGACATTGTTCAAGAAGTTTTTATGTAGGTTGTTCAAATGATGCGAAGGCCAATGCAACTTATCACAATGGTGTTTTAACTGTTGTGATACCAGAAGATGATACGACATATAAAGATAATACTAAATATATAAATGTTGAATAAAAAAGTACTACTATTGAGTAGTACTTTTTTTATCCAATAATGTTCCACAATAATTGCATCTATTAATATGATCAGAAATTTTACACATGGCTCCGCAATTAGGGCATTTTATAATTTTAATATCATCCATAAAACTAGCAATATATTCACTTTTATCATCTACTTGAGATATATCAATTAGCCTTTCATTTCCTTTAATATATAATTAGTTAAATATCCTTTGCCAATTAGGAAATTAATATCTGCTAATAATTTATCTTTTTTTCTTTGATTGGTTTGAGCTAGTAAAGTTACATAATTAATTTTTTCAATAGTTATTTGATAGAAAAGACGATAATAATAGTTATATTCGCCAAATCGCATCCATAAGATAGGAAGACCATAAAAATCAATTACAACAATTATAATTCCAATTACGCCAATATAAATGATATGATTAATAAAGCCAAAAATAATCATAAGAATACCAGGGATAAATAACTTTCACAACTAAAAAGAACAAAAAATAATAAGGGGCATAAAACTAAGGAGATTTATTTATATGCAAAAGAGAACTACGAATTATTCATTCCAGAAGTTTGGGGATGTATTCTATTCTGTAAATCATAATGCAGGGCATTTGATTGATTATGTTGAAAACGATTTTAAAATCACAAATAAAACGTTTGATTCATTTTATTATTCTAGCGATCCAGTATATTTGGATACGCGTAGTGGAATTATCATGTTAGTGGTGAGTAAAGATGGTAAAAAGTTTGAGGAATATGTGATTCACCGTGTTGTTCGTTTAAAACCAGATATTTATTTTAATTATGTTTCTATCTCAAAAGAGAGTGTGCTTCAAATTCATTATTCAAGTCATGGAATGAATCAGAAGATGATGGAGACTCCATATTCGTAT
>OGDY01001824.1_pt1 | contig 22004 bp, 22 predicted proteins | sample 1570341 | NCBI WGS metagenome assembly OGDY01 (sample SAMEA2581972, study PRJEB24529) | metagenome | biome: Human gut stool | place: China | collected 2011 | reverse complement strand
TATGATAGGAGTCTCCAAAACTTTTGGTGGGAGTTCGATTCTCTCATCCCCTGCTGATAATAAGCGTCAGAAAACTTGAATTTACAAGGTTTCTGGCGTTTTTATTTATATAAGAAAAGTTGACTTAGCCGTACGGCTTATTGTATAATCAGAACTATACAAAATTAGCCGTACGGCTTATTTGCAAAGCGTATATATATAATTTAGCCGTACGGCCATATGATGCGTATGAAGTTATGTGTTGATAATTTGATATAGAAAGACGAGGAATATGTATGAAAATAATAGATTCAAAATCTTTGGGTGAGGCAATCAGAATAAGAAGAAAAGAACTGAAATATACTCAGGCTTATATAGCAGAATTTACAGGATTTAGTGTAAGTTTTATTTCGGATTTGGAAAGAGGTAAGGCTACAGCAGAAATCGGAAAGGCAATTATAATTATCAATTTACTGGGAATGGATATTCTCGTAGAAAAGAGAGGTTAGAATATGAGAAATTTGGGGGTTTGGATAGAGATTGGTGGATTGCAGACATATGTTGGCCGTATAATTGGAGAAAATGAAGAAGATGCTAGATTTTCATATGCAGAAGAGTATCTATCTGGTAACATAGCCAGACCGGTATCAATACATTTGCCATTATCTGAAAACGCATTTTCCGTTGATGATACAAGGAATTTTTTTGAAGGTTTGTTACCTGAGGGATTTACCAGAAGATGTGTGGCTGGGTTATTGCATACAGACGCAAATAATTATCTGTCATTATTAGCCGGGTTAGGTAATGAGTGTCTGGGAGCAATAAGAATTACAGATGAGAATAACGAAGTAGTAAATGCAGATTATCAGAAATTGACAATTGATGAGGTTAGTCAGTTGGCAAGAGAAGGAGCAATGGAGACTGCGGAGTTAGTCACAAAGTCACATTTGTCACTTGCGGGAGCATCTGGAAAGGTTGGGTTATATTATGATGAAAATAATAAAGATTGGTATTTACCAAAAGGGGCAGCGCCAAGTACTCATATAGTAAAGCAGAGTCATGTAAGGCTTGACGGAATAGTTACAAATGAGCAGTTGTGTATGATGACGGCAGGAAATATGGGAATAGAGATTCCTGAAAGTTTTATAGTTAATGTCGGTGATGGCAGAGATGAGGAAGTTCTGTTAGCAACTAAAAGATATGATCGTGCAATAAAGGACGGATTAAAAAAAATCAACGGGTTAAATGTTCCGTACAGGTTACATCAGGAAGATTTTTCTCAGGCGATGGGAATTTCGGCGCATAACAAATATGAGAGTGATAATGCCGGATATTTAAAAATGATGTTTGAGATCATAAGACAGAAATCGTTCAACCCGATAGCAGATCAATTGAAAATGTGGGATATATGTATATTTAATTACTTAATAGGCAATACAGATAATCATATCAAAAATGTTTCATTGCTTTATGATGAAGAGTTGAAAACAGTACGTTTGGCACCGGCATATGACATATTGAGTACTGTGATATATACAAGCAGTACCAGAGATATGGCATTTAGTATTGGGAATGAGTATGATATCGAAAAGATCACCAGAGATTCATTTAGAAGAGAAGCGGCTAATATTGGACTAGGAGAGCAAATGGCCATGAAGCGGTTTGATTATTTGGCAAATGCGTTTCCGTATGCGTTGAATAAAGCATGTGATGAATTACTGGGCAAAGGATTTAACAAGGCGATTGATATTTATGAGAGAATTAGGGACAAGAGGAGAGAGTTTATTTCATGAGAAATATAAGGTCGATGTCTAATTTAAGGGGTTGATAGATATAAAAATAGACAGTATAGCGGATAATTTTATATGCATGGATAAATAGCGAATAGAAGGGTTTTGTGCAGCCTTTGAGCCGGGAGTTACCATGATATGGGAGATTCCAAAGACGGAAAAAGAGAGAAATCGCTTTTATCAGGACAAATTGCCAGAGCTTTTAGAGAGCAGGGTTACGGCTGTTTTTGTAGTGTCAGATTTTTATGCGCTTGAGTTTATGCGGTTCTTACAGGGAAAGAACATAAAAACTCCAAAGAATATCCAGATCATTGGATTTGATGACAATATGGCAAGCAGAGAAAGTAATCCTGCACTTACGACGATTCATCAGGATGCATCCCTCAGGGCAAAGACTGCTATAGAATGCATTGAGGCAATGCGCGATGGTGCGGTTGTTGTAAACACAGGGCTGAATTATTTATTGATACTTGGAGGAGAAATCATAAGAAGTGGAGGCAACATAAAAATCATCATGATCATTGATGTTGTTGGCACATGGTGTATCGGAATTCCACTGTGTCTGCTCGCGGCATATGTATTCGAATGGGGAATTATAGGCGTGTACACATTGCTCACTACGGAAGAAATATTCAGATTAGCCGTATCGCTGGCTATTTTTAGAAAGCGCAAATGGATGATCAGTTTGTCATAGCGTGATGCTATGATAAATAACAAAGCGGGTGTAGTATTGCTCCACGGTAAATTCTTATTTTATGTGTGAAGGGGAATATATATTGAGAGTTATATCTAAAGATGAAGCAATCATTTTATGGGATAAATTAAATAGTGAATTTAAGTTTAAGCCGGGAACAGACATAACTGGCGAATGGATTATAATACCAGGCGATACAAAAAAGTATCATAAAGCGACTCCCTGGAGTGAAGAACAAGAGAAGATAATCAATTCAATTTTGAAGGAATTAGGACTGGAAAAAATGTATGCCTTAGACTGGAATCATGATTGTTTTGAATTCTCGCCAATGGAAGATATTTCTATGAATTATAACTATTATGATCCTGATAGACAATGTCAAGTGTATTTTCCAACATATTATCCGGATGGAGATTATTATTTTTTTATTGATAGCACATGGAATTGTGGAATCTTCGGTCATCCCTGGCGAAATGAAATTATAGTAACGGGAAAAGAATTGATTAAAAGGTTTGAAAAAAACAAGGGAAGATTAGGACTTTAATGATATGGAATTAAGACTATTACGCTATTTTCTGACAGTAGCAAAGGAACAGAGCTTTACAAAAGCAGCAGAACAATTGCATATTACCCAGCCGAAAAAGAGTTTATAAAAAAGGAAGATCTCATAGGAAAACCATTGATCCTGCCCGAAAGAGGAAATGTTCAAAGTGAACTCGCCAATTTGTTTGGAAAAGACTCCATACTCTCTGGCGGTCAGTAAGATGATAGAAGAAATAAATGCTTTTCAGGCATAGAAGAGAATTTAATTGACAAGACTCTTGAATTTGTATCCAGGTGGTAGGGGATGAAATACCAGTTATTGACAAAAAGTTATAAATGATATAGTATAGCAACAATTAAAAAGAGCTTGTCTCGGCACGTAAGAAGACTATAGATTTTGCTGTTTCTGAACATAACAGTTTTATCTATAGTCTTTTTATTTGGCAACAGGAGGTTGTATGAGTAAAAGAGAGTGGATAAAGAAGATAGCTGTTATAATAATTGGTTCAGTTATTGCCGCATATGGTATAACCCTGGCATTGTATGCCGGATTTGGCGGTGCGACGCTTGCGGTATTATGGCAGGGAATATCCGGTACGTTTCATGTGAGTATCGGGGCAGCGTCGTTTATCGTGGCGGTGATTATGATCTTGTTTGTTCTTATATATGACAGATCGCAGATACATATAGGAACGATACTTTACCAGATCGTTTACAGCTTGTGTGTTGATCTGTTTGCGCAAATGTATGTCTACAGCAAATACATGTGGCTCAATATGTTGATCATGCTCGTCGGAATTGTGCTGTTTGCGGTGGGAACAGGACTGTATGCGGCAGCAGACCTTGGGCGTGGTTCGTACGAGGCTGTGACATTTGCGCTTGCTGAGAAGAATCACTGGCAGGTGAAGAAAGTCAGAATGATACTTGATGCTACCATGGTTGTGATAGGTGTGATTCTTGGGGGAAAGTTTGGTGTGTGTACGGTTGTTACTGTGATTGTATCGGGGCCGATAATTCAGGGGACTGTTGCGAGGGCGAAGAAAATCATAAAACTATAAATTTTCCCTGGCAGGTAATTATGATTTTGAAAAAGTTTTTTATTCTCAACTTTATTCCCAACATGTTATAATTATTTTGGTTGGGAATAAGGTAGGGGATAAAAAACATTACATCCAAGAATATAAAAAATTATTTCAGAAATAAGGGGCACACAGAACATTACAGCTGCAGAATTTCATAGCATATTAGGTGTGAGTGGGACAGTAGTAAAAAACAATATATCATTTTTAAGAGAAAATGGGTATATAGAGCGGGTTGGTAAAAAAAGACAGAATACTGGAAAATATTATAAAGCTATAAATTTCCCTTCCTATATTCATTTGGCGTAATCCCATAATGCCTGTGAAACAGCTCACAGAAATAGCTCGTACCAGAAAAATACACAGGCATAAGCCACATCTGTTACGGACATAGAAGGGGGCTAAGCATAGAATACAAAATTTTGAACAGAGAAAGCCACAATCGTTGGTAGGTGACTGCCGGGATTGTGGCTTTGTATTTAGAAGTTACTTAGTAGATATTCTTTTCTTTCTGCTTCTAATTTTTTTTTCCTTTGGATTGCTAATTTCTTAGCTTCTAGTTTGCATTGTACAAAGGATGTGAATTTTAATTGTTCTGTAATATCTGGTAAAACAATCTTTGTCTTTTGAATAACATTAAGATGAAGATTTGGGACACCCATTCCAACAATACTATCCTTAAATAGTTTTTTTGTATATTCACTATTTATTGCGCAAAGAAGATATTCAGGTGTAACTAATTCATTTGGTCGTAGTACTGCTAGGCTAACATATACATCAAAGGTTTCATCTGTATCATTTAGTGCAGCAATGCCAATTGTGCCATTTTTTGCAAGAAGAATGTCGTTTCGTATAGGTGAAATCCTTTTTGATAATTGTTCGTGTAATTCATAAGGAATGTACTCTATATTTGACCAATCTATGTATTCTTTTGTGACATCCTTAGAAGAAAGAAATTTTATTCCATTTCCTTCGGTTGTATATGTAGGTGTCTGATGAGTTCCATCTGTTATTAATTGACAAACGTTTTCTAGTGGTGCGGAACCATATTTTGAAGACTCAATAGTACCAAATAAGTCATTATATTGTTGCTTTATTTCTTGATTAATATGTAAGATAGAATCATTTTCATTTTTAATTTTTTGTATTATTTCCTGGTAATGTTTGAGCAAGTCTTTTTGTGTATCTTTTGCAGGAATCTGAATCAGAAGCTTTTTAATCCTCTGTGTAGAGGCGCGATTGTGCCTTGAAAATTTTTCGTGAATTCCTGCGACTTCAAGTGCCAATGCAAAGTAATCTGGTATAATATCTGGATTATCCTTTATTCTGAGTACACCACAATGGTCTGTTGGGTAAAAAGGTTGCCCAGCAGGAATGATATTGACCATCCAATCACCATCGATGCCCCATATTATTGATGGTAATGAAAAATCGGTTAGATTTTGTTTGCTAATTCTTCCAAATTCTTCAAAAACATTTGCACTGTATATTGGATATATTCCCTCTGTATCAACTTCATCAGATAGAACTCTGTTTCCTATACATAATTCAAAAGATTTATCACTCAATTTATAGTTTACCAATCCGGGTGTTGTTTTTAATTCACGGGCTTTAATCGTCTTTATGGTTTTAGTAAAAACAGCAGAGCTGAAATCTAACATATCTTTTAAATTCAAATAGTAGGCATAATCCTCTAATCCTTCTATGATACACGCTTTACCATAAAATGAATTTCTTATCATTGTAGAAATATGTTTTTGAGAATTACGGTCTTGTTCGTCATATAGAAGACCACCAGGAGATAAGATTTGGATGCCTTCTTGTCCTTTTCTGTTACTCCACTTATAACCTAAAAATATTTCTTGAGCTTTGTTTTCGTCAGGCGAATTAATGATAAGTGTTGTTTGTAAATAGCAAAGAGCAAAATATGTTAATTTTTCACGTTCTATTTTATCAACATAGTCATAAAATTTATTATTGTACCACTCCGTCTGTTCAGCAGATGACAATTTAATAAATGATTTCTGTTTTGATTTATTTACATACTCAGGTGAGGCAATAAAGGATTCAACATACATTTTGAAATATTCATCATTTAACCAATATGTATAGTCAAAGGTTCTTTTTATATAAGAAAAATAAGTATCCTTTTGCACATGTATTTTTTCTAAGTATTCATTGATAATATCTTCATCTTCCCAATCTGAATGATCGCCAGAAGCAAAAATTGAATCAATACTATCGGTTACTAAATCAAATCGTTTAGGTGGTTCGCAAAATTTTTCTAAGAACAGAATAACGGTATTTGTACCTGTTGCACCAAAAGTTTTACTTCCCATAACAGAAATAGCACGTATATTAAAGTTCTTTAATATGAATTCGCGTGCGCTGATAAAACTTTCACTCTCTTTGATAAGTATTGTGTTTGGTAATATTACTGCTGCTATGCCAGATGGTTTTAATAATTGGGCAATCCTTTCAATAAATAAGGTTTCAATTTCTGACCCATCATTTGATATTTTGTCAAGAGTATCAAAATTATTATCCTTTAACTTAAGGTGTGGTTTAAATGATTTAACCGAGTAAGGAGGATTTGCTACTAAAATATCAAAAGACTCTGGAATAATATCTTTATCTGAATAATTCTCTAAACCATCCCCAAATATTATATTTCCATCTCCGGCACCATGCATAAAAAGAGAGATTTTGGATACACGTGCTAAACGGTAGTCTTTTTCGATACCAAATATTTTATGTTCTGCCCAATTACGATTGATTTTATAGCTAGAATCAATGGAGAGAACACCTGCATTAACTGCTTCGAATCCTTGTGTGAGAAAGTGACCTGCACCACATGCATAATCAATCATTTTCGGAAATTCAATTCCATCAGCTTTTTTAATTATTCTTTCAATTGGCAAACTATCCCATATAAAACGAGTGATTGGAATAGGAGTAAAGAATTGACCTTCATTCTGCTTGAACCCCTTATTAAGTAGTTGCTCAAATAAATCACCAAGCATCTGTACATCATTTGAGCCTATGATACGGTAACTTTCAAAAAGCTGAACCACCTCTACAAGAATTTTACCGTTCTGATAGAAGAGTTCTTCGTTGTGCACATCTATGAATGAAAAATCATTATTGGTATAGAATTTAAGTACACGAAGAGTGTTTCTCAAATCTTCAATCATTTTTTGACGTTTCTGACCAGTATATTGTTGAACTAGATTTTCTGCGTAATCATCTGCAACATAGAAGATTTCTTCGCGCATGAATTTTTCCATTCCTTCCTTATGAAGGCGCTGAAGTCTATCTTGTAAGGTTTCGTATGTATCGGTTCCTATTTTATACTGGAAATCAACGATATCATTATCACCTTTCTGAATTTCGTCTACTAATTTGCATATGAAAAGAGCAATGAGTCTGTTGAAGGCATTTTCTTTATCAGATACATTGTTATGACGTAGTATTTCTTCAAATTTATTTACAACCTTATCATTTTCGCTAAAATCTTTTAAATCAACTTTACGAAGTGGTTTAACACCGATCTGATAAGCCTGAGAATCGTCTCTAAAGATTACATCACCGCATAATCTTTTATCATAAGTTTCATCCCAAGCAGTAAATAAGTCTTCCGTTGTATCGGCATCACGATAGAGTAGGATAGAAGGGTCTTTCTTAGCTGCTGCTAAGATATTTGCATCATCGCTACAATTAATGGTTTCTGTTGTATAAGAAACGTTCGTGCCATCAAAATCAGATGCATACAGTGATAACCATTTACATGAACCTTCTTGCTTCCAATATGAGAACAACTGACCTCCATCATTAAGAGTATTGTTCAATTCCTTTTTGTATTCATTACCGGCTGTTTTACATTCAACAATAAAAAGGGTTTTACCTTCAGCATCTTTGACGAGAATATCAGCAAAACCTCCTTTGTCTGAATGACCAAGTGTCCATTCTTTCTCAAGTTCAATATGTTCGGGGCGATATCCTTTATCCATTAATCGAGTGATACATTCAAGAACAACGAAGTTCTCTGGCTGAGAAAAATTACAAGTTGTCTTTCTTGTAATCTTCATACCTTTATCTTCTGGATAATTAATAGAACCACTGCCATTGAAATCAACTTCAATTACGCAGTCGAACTGAACATATTTTTTTTCATATACTTTTGCACGTGAGCTTTGGATATATCCAATAGCTTTAATCATGGCTTCGAGATTTCCTTTTCTTATCATTTGAAGCATTCCTCCTTCACCCCAGGGGGGAGTATTATCTTTGTGATTTTTATCTATAAAGACCGATGCCCCCTCAAATACGTATTTTGCAAAATTGCATAGGGAGGATTCCGATGTTTTTTAACATATTTTATATAATATCATAGCATAGCACATAATTGCATATAACTGGCTAATATTAGATACAATACTCTAGTTGTCTTTCCGTCAAATCATTTAAATTAATGTGCATTTATTTTGCTTTTTTGAGCCTTTTCAATGGCTTTTCGTTCACGATAGGCTTTTTGTTTTCGGGCATTCCGAGCCTTCTGGCATTCTTCAGCATCACAAAACTCTTGTCGGTTGCTCTTTCGTATTATGAATTTACCACAGTTCCGACAACGAATCATAATGCCTTCTGGATGATTATCCGATTTGCCTTTATCTTCTGGCGCAGGGGCTTCGGAAAGCATTCTTGCAAGTGTCAGCCATGCGATATCAAATACAGAATTGATATCGGTAGAAAATTCTAATCGGTTAGTACGAGGATCTACCTTTAATTTCATGGTAAATTCCGGAATGATGTCAATAAGTGCATTCCGTAATTCATCGTAATCGTCATATGGTGTAGTAGCAAATTCTCCGGTTGGAGTTTTTTTTGCCGGATGATTTTTAATGCACTCATTATCAATTCGCATTTCTTCTATGATATTTCCTTTTGCATCCACATAATCTAAGTCATCTGGTATTGCAACGATAAGATGCTTATATTTATCAAAGAATGAGTAGTCCTCAAAGTATTTTCCTTCTTTAGATAAATCATATGCAGCTTCGTCAGTGGCAATACAGACATCCTCGAGAGCAACATAAAACATGACTGCATTATATAATTTTCCAAGGTCATCTAGGAAGGTGTTAATTTCGAATGTTCCGTCTCTTTCTACCACTTCTGCATCGAAGCTATTTATATCAAAAAATTCATTCAATTCAGAATAGATGAAATCAATATTATATGGATGCATGTTATTTGTACACCATTCCATGATGAGCTGTGTATATGGAATTTTGTTATCAAAGCTGTTTATCTGCATTGCCAGATTGCAAAGGCTGGCAAGCAGTCCCTGTCCAGAAAGAAAATCTTCTTTAGGGAAGATTGGTTCATATCCGGGACGACAAAATGGTGTTGCGCAATAATCATCGCTTTTATCAATATCGAGTTCATATTTCTTGAATCGGAAAGGATGGTAAATCAGTTGTCCGATACCACCGATTTCTTTAAATCCTAATATATCTGTTGCTTTATCTGCTTCTGATGGAATAGCTTCATCATTCCAGTTAAATGGCATATCATACCTCATCCAATTGTTAATTCGTAACCGTTAGCGTTACCGTCAGTTTGGGAGCTTCGGTTACATTATAGCTTAAAATATTCTTGAAAACAATAAAAAGCTACACAAAATGATGTAATGGATTTGTACTTTGCCAATTTTATCCCGTTCTCAATGAACAAGCCTTTGTTACTGCGGGGACTGGTAGCCCCCAAGAGCGATAGCAAAGAAATGACCATTGAAGAGACGGACGCAACAAAATCTACAAAAGGAGCATCATCTTATGGAAAAAACAACTATGAGTGTGCAGGAATTATCTGCACAGATGGAAATTAGCCTGTCAAAGGTATATGAACTGGTAAAGACACCGGGATTTCCGACAATACGAATCGGAGCCAGAATTCTGATTCCGATTGAAGCCTATAAAGAATGGCTTGTAACAGGGATATGTCACGGTACAAAGATTATTTGCGGAGAAAGCATTGTCAAAAAATCCATTTGAAATTCAACTTGCCAGAGTATTAGTAAATGACGCAGTTATAAGAGAGAAAATCATAAACGAACAGAAGAGAAAGTTTCTAATGTTTGTGCATGACGATGTGGTTTACTGCAAATATTATGAAGTAGTGTACATACTATTTCATATAGGAATGCGAATATCGGAATTTTGCGGATTGACGTTGAATAACACAAATTTGGAGAACAGAACAGTGAATATTAACCATCAGTTGCAGAGAACATAGGATATGCGATACATCATAGAAACCACAAAGATAGTTGCCAGCACAAGAGTATTGCTAATCACAGAAAATGGGGCACCCTATTGTTTGAGTATGGCAAAATCGGGAATAAATCCTAAGACGCTACATTACCTCATGGGGCATTCTGATATATCGGTTACAATGAATGTGTACACACATATCGGATTCGATGATGCCGAGGAAGAATTGAAACGGATGGAAGAGTTTAGGAAGGCACAGGCGGAGGTTGAGCAGAATAAGGAGAAAACGATGTTACAGAAAATGTTCGAGGTAATTTAATATGAAAAAGGGATGACGCTCTGGCTTAGGATAGGGTGTTTGGCTGTGGAAAAGAAATGAAAATGGCGATATAATATAAGCGTAGATAATTGTTAGGTATACTTTTAGGAGAGTGATATACATGGATAAAATTACTATACAGACTGTAATTTCAATTATTGCAGCATTTATATCTTTGAGTACGGTTATTGTATCAATATATTATAATCACAAAAATAATAAACAATACTTAAAGAGCTTAGATCCTTTATTATCGTTTAAATTGTTTGAATTGAAAGATGAATTGTATTTAAGGGTTACTAATACTGGTAGAAGTGCAGCAAAGGATGTATTAATAGAAATAAAAAAGATTGAGAATAATGGTGATAGAAACGAATTAGAGTTAGATGCTCTATTTGGTAAAGAAATTGAGCTATACCCAAATGAATCAACACAGGGGCGAATTGCTTTTTGGGGTGCAACAATTTGTTCAAGTGCTTTTCCTAAAATAGATATTGATATTCGATATAAGAAAGGTGTTACGGGGGAGCAAGTGCATATAGAAAGAACGTTAATTTTTTCACCTTCGTATGACGAGAAGATATATGGAGATTTTAATATAGATTTGAGAGAACTTAATAAAAATATGGATGTTATGGCTAAGGCAAATTTGAGAACTGCAAATTATTTGGACGGATGCCAAGTGGCTCCGTTTGATGAATTAAACATATTGGCACATAAGTCTTTGCATGATGATTTGCAATCTGTGAAACAGGGAGAAAATGTATTAACAGTAACTGAACGTGATGAAGTAATAAAAAATAGATTATAAAGGAGAAGGTATGTACGAATTATTATCAAAGAGAATTAAGAATGCAGACGGAGAACCGGAAGTATTTATATATAATAGTTTTCCATCAGCTTTTAGGAATCAGGTTTTTTATATTTTAGAAGATGTTTTAGAGCCGTATTCAATATGTGATGAAAATCTATGGGATATTTTTGAAGCAAACTACTGTAGAGAAAAAGGCTTGAAAGGAATGAAGTATGATAGGCAGCATGCAGGGTATGGAAAATCAAGCATAGAAAGTTACTTGGAAAATAGCAATGACATAGATTTTTTGGATGTAATAGATTATTTTTTTTATTTGATTGATAAAAAGCTACGTACATTAAAACCAGAATATAAATATGACTATGATGCAGATGGAGCAGTAAAACATGCGATTGTCGAGTTAAATTATCGATTTAAGCAGCATAATTTGGGGTATGAGTTTGCAAATTCACAGATTATTACTATTGATAGCACTTTTTTGCATAAAACAGCTGTGAAACCAGCTTTAAAATTATTGTTCGAAGAAGGCTTCGAAGGTGCTGAAGATGAGATAAGAAATGCTTATGAAAAAAGACGAAAAGGTGATAATAAAAATGCAATATTAGAGGCAGGGAAAGCGTTTGAAAGTACAATGAAAATCATTTGTGATAAACAGGGATATGCATATGATAAAAACAAGGATACTGCGCAGAAACTTATTACAATTTTAGAAAATAACGGCTTTTATCCAAGCTATATGAATGCGCATTTGACAAGTATAAGAACAACATTGGAAACAGGATTACCTGTTGTAAGAAATAAAGTAGCTGGGCATGGACAAGGAAATCAGATTATTACTATACCAGATGAATACACAGATTATGCATTGCATTTGGCTGCGACTAATATTTTGTTTTTGGTACGATTGTATAAAAGTAAAAAACAAAATCCTTAGTAGTAAGAAGTTCCATATTACTAATAGCAGGTAGTACTAAATTGCTCAATTCTGCTATGATTTGCCATAATCTGTAATTTCAGAGCATTTGGTAAAATGTCCAGAAACGTTTATAAAACGGGGCAGTTCAGGGTAAAAAGGAGTTAATCAAAACTATGATAAAAGTACTATTCATATGCTAAGACAGAAGTTATGATAAATAAAACTTGGCATATTGAGGCAAATGTGGCTAGCTATGGCAGGACGTGTATTATAGAATATACGCATCATATAGCTTAGAATTATAACAATGATTTATTTGATAGAGCTCTTTGCAAAAAAGATGATAAAAAATATTATATTGGTAAGCCTGAAACGATAGCAGTTTTCTAACAAAGGAGTATAGTGATGGAAGAGACTCAAGCGAAGTATCATCATTTAATACCACAAACATATATGTCTGCTTGGGCAAACGATGTGGGTACATTACAGGTAGAATTTCTGAATACCCCTAGTATATTAAAACCAAGAAATAAAGAAAATATTGCAGGAATAACAGATTATCATTCCATAAAGGCTGGTATGGTTATTTGTACAAAAGATGATGCTGATAAGATTTTCTCTATGTTAGCAGAATATTCTGTAGAAATTGATGGGCAGATTGTAAGTGATACGCTGGAGATGAATCGAAAGTTCTATGATTTTGATGATTGGATAATTAGACGAAAGGATGGTTCTCTTGTAAGCAAAAAAGGAATCAAGCGTGAAATTGAAAAGATTAAGATTAGAGATATCGAATCCAATTGGTCGAATAAATATGAAAATGGGTGGAATGAAGTTGTATCTGAACTAGAATCCATAATATTAACCTCAACTTCGGGGAGTATGAAATCTATACATAAAGATTATTTGATGAGGTTTTTTGTGGCACTAGATTGGAGAAGTATTCTATCCAATGATGAGTTTCAAAAGGCGTTTCGTCTTTTTGCAGATGCGTTGCTTAATGAGATAGAAATCCAGGAAGAAGATCGTACTTTACCTTGCTTAAAAACAGCATCGGATGAAATGAAGCATAATTTGCTATTAAAGTACTATAGAAAGTATCTAAAAGATGATGGTGTGATTTATACTCATGCAATGGAAAGCTTAAAGCATACAAATTTTCATTTTTTGATTTCTGATGGTCCGACTTTTTTTGACACTTCCGATAATCCATCATTTACTTTTATACGACCTGATGGATTAAAGGAAGGACTAATGCCAATCACACCCAGAATTCTTATGGTACAAGGAAAGTGTACTGAAGATGCAGATAAGTATTATATTACATATATAGCTGACGATGCTGTTAAACAATATAATTCAATAATTAGGACCAATGCGAATGAGTTTATTATTCACCCAGACACGGCAATATTTTCCAGACCGATAATTCAGTTGCCGTTGTAAAGGCAAAAAATCATAAAGTTACAAATTCTCCTTCCTATATTCATTCGGCGTGATCCCATAATGCCTGTGAAACAGCTCACAGAAATAGCTTGTACCAGAAAATCCACAGGCGTAAGCCACATCAGTCACGGACGTAGAAGAGTTTCTAAGCATAGCACATCCCTTTTCAAGACGATAGTTGTTCAGGTATTGCATGGGCGATACAGACAGATATCTCTGGAAAAGGGATGTGCATTTTGTTTTGCAGCAGTTTCCGGCGCTGGAGATGTCCTAGAGTAATAGCTTGCCAGGATAATTCTTCTGGATGAATCCGATCATGGCGGTGAGTGACAGGAGGTCATATGAATTTTCTACATTCTTATTCTGAGTATCCATAGTGCAGGCATCTGCTGTTGACAAAGACACCTTTCCCGGTCTGCATGTCAATGTTCTGTCCATTTATATCATATGTCATCTGTCCATCCATCATCATAATAAACTCAACATCGTCATGCCAGTGGCTGACACCTCTGTAGTCGGGATAGAGGGATAGCTGTTCCATCCTTATGTAGGCTGGAAATTGCAGAAGCTGAACTTCATGGACCGTTCGGATTTTGATGGCATATCAGAGGTCGTAACGGAGCTGTTCGGCAAGTCTGATGGAGCCTGTGTCAATCCGCCATTCTACTGCGATTACGGTTTACACATAGAGGTTGGCAAGAACTTCTTTGCAAATTACAACTGTACGATCCTTGACGTTGCAAATGTGACCATAGGTGACAATTGTTTCATGGCGCCAAATGTAGAGATATACACAGCGGGTCATCCGATATATCCTGATGTGCGCAGTGCTCTGTGGGAGTATGGCAAGGAAGTGACCATTGGAGACAATGTATGGATTGGCGGCAACACTGTGATCTGCCTTGGCGTGAATATTGGAAGTAACGTAATAATCGGTGCAGGAAGTGTTGTTACAAAGAATATCCCTGACTGGGCAGTTGCAGCGGGAAATCCATGTAAGGTGCTTCGTATGATCACTGAGGATGATAAGAGAAGACTTTTCCGCGATGAGGAGATAGACGATGAAGCCTGGACTGAGATTTGCCAGAAGCTGGGATGGTAATATTTAAAGAAACTATCTTCGTATTGATTTTATAATATAGCGTATAAGTGGATAGAAAACCTTCCTCCACTTATATAAAGCCGGTTCTTTGTGCTTGGACCGGCTTTCTTTGTGTGCAGTGATGATGAAATGGCAAAACTTAATTACAGGTTCATTGAATTTCGCTGGGTGTCAGTGCATAATGAGAACAACGTGGGCTGACACGATTCAACCCGAGGTTACATCGCTTGTGACCTATCCTGTTGCGAAAGATACAGGACGCTGGCAGGCAGCGAAAAACCTTGCTCCAATGCCGAACGTAAGGGTCGGTCTCGTTGCTCGGACAACAGAAAAATCAGTCACTAGAGGGTGGGAGTATTGCTGAGGCAATACACCACCCTCTTAAATTTTGTGTAAATTGATCGTTGTAATGTCATTTGCAGGGGCGGTCCATATGATTGTGAAGAAGTAGGATGATTTTTTTAATAGTTGAAAGTTTCGAGCTGGTTGAATCATATGTAATTCATATTGATATCATTACAGGAATCAATCAGGCCGTCAGCCGATTTGAGAAACCATTATAATGAAATTTCCAAGCAATGTAAGGAAAATAAAGAGGCGGTGATCATTACTGTAAATGGCAGAGGAGATACAGTATCCCTCTCATATGAAGAGTATAAAAACATAAAGGCTTGTATAGAACTACTTGAGATCCTGGCGGAGGCTGAAGAGGACGTAATAAATGACAGGTTTGCACCTGTAACTGAAACATTTGGCGACCTGAGAAAAATGCTTCAGGAGGGATGAGCATGAAATATGATGTAATACGAACTGATACAGCAGATACGAGGACTATAAAGTGTGATTTATGCCGCACACCCTGCAGACCTCATGAACCCAGCGGTCGGCGTCAAGCAGCAGTTCTTCGTGCTGCAGATCAAATTCACAGATATCCGGATCGGTGAAACACTTCCTGTAACGCTCAAGATATTTCTCGCCCATTTTCTTGGCGTAGAATACGTGGATAGTCGTTCCGGGTACGTTTATGTGTTCTCCAACGCTTGTGTACAGGTCGGTGCAGAACTGATTCTTCATGGACTCCTTGGATATGAATGAAAAGTCTATTCCACTTCCTTTGCCCATGATCTCCATGAATTCCTTCATATATTCAGAACTGTTATTTCCTTCGTTCATTTTCTTCTCAAATACTTTTTTCAGAATACCGCTTTCCTTGCCGGTGATAAAAGGATAGAACATAGGCATCATGATGGCTGTCTCAAGCTTTGCCAGCCACTTTGGCGCCTGATCCATGTCGCTGGAACCAATGATCCCATGATCTATATGTATATTCTGACGCCCGATCAGGAGAGAGACAAATGAACCTCCGAGGGAACAGCCGTATGCTGCAAACAGCTTTCCGTCAAGCTTATCCTTGATGTAGTTCTCAACCTTCAGAACTTCGTCAAGCTCTGAAATAAATGTAGAATTCTCCGTATCGTCAAATCCACTATAGCTGACAACCAGAGTATGAAAGTGCTCCTGAAGCCCATCAAGAACGTGTCCAAAGTTGGTTTTCCAATAGCAGCAGGTGCCAGGAAAGAGCATGATGCTCGGTTTATTTTTATCCCCGAATTCGTAAATTTTCATAAAAATATTCTCCCGATTGTTTGTTAATGTGCTAAAATCAAGTACGTTAGACATACCTAACTAATACAGATACTAGCACTGGCGAAAGCGACTGTCAATGTAAGTTCCTAATTGTCCCATATCTCCGGAATCAATGCCCTTGTCTTGACTTCAATTAAAACATAACGGTGTTTTATATGTTGTAGAACAGCATATCAATAAATTTTTTAGCATCTCCGACAAAAAAGGGTATTCTTTGCTGACAAAAGCAAATTCACGATCTAATTCAAGAAGAATTTTTGGGGAATTATCCATGATTGCATCTTTCAATTCTTTTTCATCATACCCTTCTCTGAGATTAAGAAAATGCAAAGAGGAAAGTCAGAGAATGAGAATTATTACTATTTTCTTGACAATAAAATAAAAACAGAATATAATCCTTATTAAGAACTAATCCCAATAACAAGTGTCGACAAGCAGGAGAAATGCCATTCAAAAAAATCTTGATATATTGGTAGAGAAAGGTGCGTAAAGTGCAGTGAGATTTTTGCTGCGGATATGGATGAAATTACCGAATTTGCTGGAAAAAATTCGTAACATTCATGGAATTGAATTTTTGGATTATGATATTTCATTTAAAGGCATTTGCCCGAAATGCAGGGAGAAAAATAGTAAAGAAAACGGAGGTAAAAGAGATGGCAGAAAACAAATATGCAGGAACACAGACAGAGAAGAATTTACAGGAGGCATTTGCAGGGGAATCACAGGCAAGAAATAAGTATACCTATTTTGCATCTGTAGCGAAAAAGGAAGGTTACGAGCAGATGTCAGCATTGTTTTTAAAGACTGCAGATAATGAGAAAGAACATGCAAAGATGTGGTTCAAGGAATTAGCAGGAATTGGTGATACAAAGGAAAATCTGGCAGCAGCTGCAGAAGGCGAGAATTATGAGTGGACAGATATGTATGAAGGCTTTGCGAAAACAGCCGAAGAAGAAGGTTTCCCTGAGCTTGCAGCAAAATTCAGAGCAGTAGGAGAAATTGAGAAGCATCATGAGGAGAGATATCGTGCACTTCTTAAGAATATTGAAACTGCACAGGTATTTGAAAAGAGTGAAGTTAAGGTATGGGAATGCCGTAACTGCGGACATATCGTGGTAGGAACAAAGGCTCCTGAGGTATGTCCGGTATGTAATCATCCACAGAGTTATTTTGAAGTACATGAAGAGAATTATTAAGGAGTATGAAAAGATGTATTACGTACCAGACGGAACCAAAACATGTGGTTATTATGAATGCAAGAAATGCGGCAACCGCTTTTTATCCCTTCAGACGATGGAAAAAATCCCATGCCCGGACTGCGAGGCGGAGGTGGATTATGAAATCGGACCTGGCGAATCTTTGGAGGATGTGCTGGACACCGCAGTGCTGCTGCAAAAAATCGAGGGCGAAGAGGAAGTGGAAAAGATGGATGCACTCTTAAGTCTTGCGATTACCGGCGGAGATTTTGACTGGATCTGACATACCAGAGCGTGTTTGAAAAGGCTTTTCGTGAGTTGCGAGTCCCGGTTTTTAGTCCGGTGTTCGCTCTGAATTTTCACAGAATTTTGCCGGAGTTTTTCCGCGATTTTAAAAGAAAACAAAGAAATTTCAAAGGTTCATGAGAAAAATGTTCAGAAACAACCGAAAAAGCATCGGTGAAATTGTGTAAAATTGACAGAACTGATGCAAAAGACAGGAAATCATCGAAAAATTTAAGGATTGACAAAAAGTGGGAATTCCGCTAGAATATGCCTATGTTGAAAAACAGCAGAGAAAAAGAATAGAGTAAAGATAACGCAACGGAGCGGTTCTGGGAATAGAATCGCTCCGTTTGTAATTTTCTCCCTTTCTCCAAGGTTTTATTTCTCCCCAAAAACACTCTCAGAAAACCAGAAAACGCTCTGTCTGTTTTTCAAGATAAACTCCATATAAGTAATGGATTCGCGAAGGCGCGGTACGAAGGGAAAGCTTCGTGCCGCGTTTTTCAATCCAAAGGAGAAACGTCAGTAAAGAGTTCGCAACGGGGCGATCTGGAAGGAAGATTTCCAGGTCGCCTTTTGATTTTACCGGAAAGGAGAAAGTCCGATGGAAAACACAAACGTCTTATTTGACAGAAAGCGTCTGGTCCGGCTGATCGTACCATTGATTGTGGAACAGGTGCTGGCCGTTACCGTCGGCATGGCGGACATGGTGATGGTATCCGGGGCCGGTGAAACGGCTGTTTCCGGAATCTCACTTGTCAATACGATCTGTGTACTGCTGATCGTGATTTTCACATCGATGGCAAGCGGAGGTTCCGTTGTCGGAGCACAGTTCCTCGGAAGCGGGGATAAGAAAACAGCGTGTCACGCAGCCGAACAGCTCGTTATGATCTGCGGACTGATTGCACTTGTTATCTGCGGCATTTCCTTTTTCGGAAACCGTTGGATTCTCCGGGTAGTCTACGGATCGGTGGAAGAGCAGGTTATGGCCTACGCGGTGGAATACTTCTTCATTACATCGCTTTCGTTTCCGTTTCTTGGAATCTACAATGCGGGGGCGGCGCTTTTCCGGGTTATGGGAAACTCAAATATTTCAATGGTTACTTCCATCGTGATGAATGCGCTGAATATCATCGGAAATGCCGTTTTTGTTTTCGGCTTTGACATGGGAGTTGCAGGCGTGGCACTTTCCACTCTGATTTCCAGAGCATTTGCCAGTGTTGTGATTCTTGTACTGCTGCATCAGGAAAAATACGAGATCCACTGTACGAAATGGTTCCTGGTCGAATGGGACAAGGAGATGCTGAAAAAGATCTTTTCCATCGGTGTTCCGCAGGCGTTGGAAAACAGTATGTTCCAGATCGGAAAGCTGTTGACCCAGAGCATGATTGCCGGATTTGGAACAGCATCGATTGCAGCAAATGCCTGTGCAATGACCGTGGAACAGCTCGCTTTTATGCCGGGATCGGCGATGGGACTTGCCATGACAACCGTGGTTGGCCAGTGTGTCGGAGCGGGAGATTATAAGCAGGCGAGAAGCTATACAAAGAAGCTGATCACAGGAGCCTACGCATTCCTTTGGATTCTGAATATCCTGCTTCTGGCAGCAGCACCACTGTTCGCCGGAGCATATAACCTTTCCGATGGCGCTTACCGGATGGCAGTGATCGTGATCCGATACCACAGCATCTGCTGTATGATGATCTGGCCGCTGGCCTTTACCCTTCCAAACACGATGCGTTCTGCCGGCGATGCCAAGTTTACGATGACGGTCAGCATCCTGTCCATGTGGTTCGTTCGAATTGCACTGGCGTATCTGATCGGTGTTTCCCTCCATGTGGGACTCCTTGGTGTCTGGATTGCACAGACCCTCGACTGGGTAGTCCGTGCAGGATTTTACATTGTCCGGTATCTCGGTCATAAATGGGAAAATAAATCCGTTGTAAGGCAACAGGAAAAGGAAATTCTTACAGAATAAAAACCGAAGAATCAACTTGTCGGCATACTGGAAATCCATCTTGAAATCGGAACATAAAAAGACAGAAGTACAACAGGAGGCGAGGCGTATGAAAGAAGAAAACTATGAGGTAGTCGTTTTTCAGGGAGACCCGGGAACCATCGATCTGACGTACGAAGAAATAGAAGCAGAGTGGAACAAAATGCTGCAGAGTGTACCACAGATCGGAAAGTTCCGTATCATCCATCAGGAGAAAAAGAGGTACACCTTCGAAGATTACAGCAGTCAGATCGGGAACGCCGACGCAGCACTTGGTATCTGGGTCCACAAAGGAGTGATCAACGAAAAGCTCTTTGAAGCGCATCCGAATCTGAAATATATCGCAACGCTGGGACATGGATTTGAAGACTTCGATGTGGAAATGACAAGACGCCGGGGCTTGACCATAACGAATACGATTTACGGCGATGTCACGATTGCCCAGTATGCGATGGCACTGCTCATGAACATCTGTCATAACGTGACGGTACAGAGCGATTACACCAAAACAGGGTACTGGAAAGAAAAAGAAACGAATCCGCAGGCAAGCTACAATCAACTGTTCGTGCCGCAGATTGAGCTCTACCAGAAAACGGTGGGAATCATCGGACTTGGCGCAATCGGCCTCTGGACGGCAAGAATGGCAAAGGGCTTTGGCATGAAGGTCATCGCAAACAGCCGTCACAAAAAGACGGGGCCGCAGTATGACAGCATCGAGCAGGTCAGCATGGAAGAAATTTTCGAACGGTCGGATGTGATCTCCATTCACTGTCCGCATACGAAGGAAACAGAAAACCTGCTGAACCGTGAAGCATTTGCCAAAATGAAGGACGGTGTCATCATTATCAACACCGCACGGGGAATCATCATCGATGAGGAGGCGCTTCTTGAGGCGCTGGAATCGAGAAAGGTTTATATGGCAGGACTCGATGTTGTCGCAAATGAGCCGCCGCAGTATCAGATTCCGCTGATGCAGTCGCCGTACATCTTTATTACTTCCCATATCGCCTGGCAGCCGAAGGCAGCAAGACTCCGCGCAGTCGATCTGGCGGTGAAAAACTTCCGGTCTTACCTGGAGGGAATGCCGACGAGTGTGATTAATTAAAAACAGTGGATTGTGAAAACAGCTGCAAAAAAACGACTGTAAAAACAACTGTAAAAACAGCAGAGCTGCGGAACAGTCCAGGCATGAAAGAAGAGGTTAGAAAATCTGTCAGAAAACAGATTTCTATATAGAAGCAGCAGAGCCGGTAAATGAATGGAAGAGAAAACCGGGAAAGCGGATAAAAAAGAAATCCGCAGCCGGAAAAATCAGAAGCTGTACAGGAGCCGGTTCGGAAAGGGAGGGAAAATCATGAAAAAGCTGGAAGAATATGTAAGAAGCATTCCGGACTTCCCGGAGCCGGGTATCATTTTCCGCGATATTACTACGATTTTACAGGATGCAGACGGACTGCAGCTTGCGATCGACGGAATCCAGAAATCCTTAGAGGGTGTGGATTATGATATCGTGGTTGGTCCGGAGTCCCGCGGGTTTATTTTCGGTGTGCCGGTTGCATATGCGATGCACAAGGGATTCGTGCCAATCCGCAAGAAAGGCAAACTGCCGTGCAAGACGGTATCTGTAAGCTACGATCTGGAGTATGGCAGCGCGGTTCTGGAGATGCATGAGGATGCCATTAAACCGGGACAGAAGGTAGTTATCGTTGACGACCTGATCGCAACCGGCGGAACGACCGAGGCGATTGTCAAGCTCATCGAGAAGATGGGCGGCGAGGTTGTAAAAATCTGCTGCGTGATGGAGCTGGCAGGCTTAAAGGGACGCGAAAAACTGAACGGATATGCGGTGGATGCCCTAATTACCTATGAGGGGAAATAGATAACGGTTCACGGGTAGGCACTTTTGGAACCGAAAGTGCCGTA